>Ga0187868_1001323_pt1 | contig 17784 bp, 17 predicted proteins | sample June2016WEW_13_4_FD_133014 | JGI IMG/M metagenome (GOLD analysis project Ga0187868, IMG submission 133014) | Peatland microbial communities from SPRUCE experiment site at the Marcell Experimental Forest, Minnesota, USA - June2016WEW_13_40 | ecosystem: Environmental > Terrestrial > Soil >... | reverse complement strand
TCCGGCTCCGCAGGCCGGTGTCATAATCCGTACTAGACGACGAGCCCTTTCCCATGGTTTTGGATGAATTACGGACATGGCGATACTGCTATTTAAGTTTCCTGAAAAGGCTCACGCCATCCTTATCCGATTCTCCATGCTCGCCTGGTCTCGCTCCGTTTTCTTTAAGCGTCTGCAAAAAAAAGCAGCCATCTGAACGCAGAACTTCAGCAACTCGGGTGTTCTAAATGGAAAATTTTAAAAGCTTATTTTGGGTAAGTAAGTTAACCGCGAATTTCTTGAAGATGGATGGAAATGAAGAGAATACTAATTGTGATCCTTATAGGGCTTTTGTGTTTATCGATGTTTTCAGCTTTCGCGCCAAAAGTGAAAGCCCAGCAATCTACCGTGGACTGGTGGCCCACATTCCATCATGACCTAACGCACACAGGCTACTCCACGTCAACAGCGCCAATCACAAACCAACTCCTATGGAACTACACGACCGGCAATTCTGTAGATTATTCTTCTCCTGCTGTTATAAACGGGGTGGTTTATGTTGGCTCAGATGACCACTATGTTTACGCTTTGAACGCTGCAACCGGCGCATACATCTGGAGTTACAAGACCGGCGGTGCTGTGGATTCTTCTCCTGCGGTTGCCAACGGCGTGGTCTACGTTGGCTCAGAGGACCACAAGGTTTACGCTTTGAATGCTACTAACGGTGCCAAAATATGGAGTAATACAACCGGCGACGAAGTGGAGTCTTCCCCTGCAGTTGTCAACAACATAGTATACGTTGGATCTGACGACAACAAAGTGTACGCTTTAAATGCTGAAACAGGCTCCAAAATATGGAGCTATACCACAGGTAGTTCCGTGGTTTCGTCTCCCGTGGTTGTTAATAGTGTAGTCTACGTTGGCTCAGAAGACGACAACGTCTACGCTTTGAACGCCGCAACAGGTAGCAAAATATGGAGTTATACAACCGGCGACGAAGTGGATTCCTCTCCTGCAGTTGTCAACAACATAGTCTACGTTGGCTCAGACGACTACAACTTATACGCTTTGAACGCCGCAACAGGCAGCAAAATATGGAACTTCGCCACAGGCAATTATGTGGATTCTTGTCCCGCCGTTGCTAATGGAATAGTCTACATTGGCTCAGAAGACTACAACGTCTACGCTTTAAACGCCGCAACAGGCAGCAAAATATGGGGCTACAGCACAAGTAGCCAGGTGGAGTCTTCCCCGGCGGTTGCCAACGGTATAGTCTACGTTGGCTCAGACGACGACAACGTTTACGCTTTGAACGCTACAAGCGGCAGTACAGTATGGACTCACGGGACCCTTGACCTTGTGGATTCTTCTCCTGCGGTTGCCAACGGCGTGGTCTACGTTGGCTCAGACGACGACAACGTTTACGCTTTTGGTGCAATTACGGTTCCTCAACCATCCCCACCTGTACCTTCTCCAACAATTCCAGAGTTTCCTAACCAAGCGGTCGCTTTTTCATTAGTTGCCTCTATGGTATGTGTTGCATTTGCTGTAATTGCTGCAAAAAAGAAGAGAATAAACGGGAAAATTCTATAAGGATAGCTACCAAGAAAAATCATCAAAGCGCGTCGCCTTGTCCCGATATTACGTGTTGAAGTATGTGGGTGAGTCTACTTTGTCTGTCGTTTGATGTTTTCTGCTACGCGCACGAGGAAACGACGGTTTAAACGACGGCTTCAAGCTGGCCCTCGGCACCACATTATTGTTTGGAAAACACTCGTTTTTGGACTTTTTTCCGCTATTGGGACGCTATACCGTTTAATTTTTGCCTATTTTTTCACTTGCCAAAGCCCAAAACATCCATAAATAGGGCTTGGAAACTTCTACGGCGTTTAACACATTGCCCAGACAATCGCTCATGGTTGCGCTCCTTTTTTTGACCTGTATTTAATGGTTCGTTGGGGGTTTATGGGTGGATTATGGAAAATCCTTAAGAAAGGCGGCGCAAACGGCAAATGCTATAACTAGTAATTGCAGGGTTAACCATTAGAGTTGTTTAACAGGGAGCTTGATGTAAATACCAAGGTCATATTTCGATTCGCTAAACCATTTCATTCGGAGGCGGTACCGATGGGTCATCATAGCTTGGGTTGTTGCTGTAATGCTTTCGCTTGTTTTTATCCCAAGCTTCTTTTCATCGGTTTCCTATAATCTTACTGGCGGGTTTGGGGCGCCTGCCAATACAATGTCGGTTAAAGCAGCTAATATAATGCAGGCTCAATTTCCATCATCAACCAACACTAGTGACAACAGCATCCTTGTGGTCATCCAAGGCGCTCCAGTATATTCTGACTCGCTAAAACAGGACGTGCTTGCACTCAACGACACAATATCCAAAGATCAGGACATCGGCAATTACACCGGAGAAACAAACCTTTACTCGCTGGAGGCTAGCTTGCTTAATTCGTCAGTATATGGCATACTTAGCCAGACGGCAAGTCTACAATCCAACATAATCACAATTAACTCGGGGCTACATTCTTTGCAGGACAACCTATCAGAGTTGAGCACAAACCTGTTTCAGCTGCAAACAGGTATCAACCAAACAGCCCAACTAATATACGGTTTGCCAGCTGCATTTGTTGGTATTTGGCAGGAAATCAATCAGAGCGCACCTGATCCAATTTCTGCGAATATTGAGGCGAACGCCACCATGTTCAGCGCCTCCTCTAATTTCGGAGGCGACGCTCAATCCATCGCTTACTACTCAGCATTCTTCAAAATTTGGAATACCAGTTTCCAAAACCTCCCACACAACACCACACTGCTCGACCGCGAAGCCTTTGCAATAAACCAGTCAGTCTCGGCATTCCTAAGCAACCCACAGCTTGATACGCAGACAAGCCAAATGATACACGCTGTTGCCTCAGGCCTGAGCGTTACAACTTGGAATCAACCTGACGCAGTAGCAAACTTGACAATTTCAACTATGACATCAAGCATTCCTGCAGAACTTTCATCTGCCTTAGGAGCTTCACCAACCAATCTTGTCAACCAACTGTACAGCTTTGGATCATCGCCTTCAAATGTAACGCTTGGAAACTATGCAATTACCCTCTTAGAAACAAGCTATACAAACTTGACAACTGGGAATGCGGGGTTTTCAGTTTCTGACCTGATGGATTCTTCTTATCAGCTTGGCTCCTCACCCAACGATACTCAAACATGGACTTTAGCTTGCGATCTTGTTTCCAATGCTACCAAGAGCGCCTTTTCAGACTCCCCGCTCTTCAACGTAAACGCCGAATCTCTAAGTAGTCTCCTTTCGGGGCTTTCGCCGAACGCAACAACCACCGATGTCAACGTTGCTATCAACAATTTAATAGCGACTCAACCCTACGCTGGTTATCCTTATGTTCCCTCAAGCGCGTTATCGAGCAATTTCGTTAATTCACAGAATAATACTATGCTGATTGTTTTCAGCTTCTCATCCAATCCAGACGCAAACACAATTGCTCATGTAGAGTCAGACGTAAAAAATTCTGGATTACAAAATTTTGGCTCGGTTTATGTGACAGGTGGATCAGTTTTGAGCCAGGATGTAGAAAAGGCATTTGTACCTGCGCTCGAAATAACCGTTGTACCAGCAATAGCGGTTTCCCTTTTAATCGTTGGACTACTGTTTTTTGCACCTGTCGCTGCTTTGATTCCAGTGCTGCTGGGTGGCATTTCAGTTTCAGTTGCACTTGCTTCTATCTACGTTTCAGTTGTAGATATTGGCCATGGAACCTTGACCTTCCTCACCCCAACCTTAACCATACTATTGATGCTGGGACTAGCCGTAGACTACTCAGTGTTACAACTTAGACGCACAAGAGAAGAGCGGCAGAAAGGCAAATCAACTGAGGAAAGCGTGGGTACTTCAATTAAGTGGGCAGGGCAAGCAGTGCTAACCGCGGGTACAACTGTAATTGTCGCTTACATAGTCATGGCAGTTGCTAACGTGCCCATCTTTAGTGACGTCGGAACCGCCATAGCGCTAGGCGTTTCAGTTTTGCTGACGGCATCACTCACATTATTACCTGCTCTTGAGATTGCTTTGGGCGACAGAATTTTCTGGCCGGGACTGAATAAGCAAGGCAAAGCACGGTCCGACCCAAACCAGAACACACTAAGACGCTTGGCACATGGCACACTTAAACGGAAAGTACCGATTGTTATCATCATCAGTATAGTAGCCTTAAGTGCCTTCGTCGTCGTGTATAATGTGCCTACGAACGAGGATTTTCTAAAGCTTATTCCAAACTTCCCAAGCAATCAGGGACTCACTATCTTAGCTAACAGTTTTGGAAGCGGAGCAACGGGGCCAACTTCCATCATTGTGACAACTCCTACACAAATAACCTATGGAGACAACCAGTTTAACCAAACCTTATTGGACCAGATTGAGCAAATCACAGCCGCCGCTGTGGACTCCAAAGGAGTTGCTACTGTTAAAGGTCCAACTAGGCCCTTTGGAAACGCGTTCAACTACTCATCCGTGGAAAGTATGTCTGAGCCACTGTCCCTGCAGTATGAGAGCCAAATGTTTTCAACAATTGGAAAAGATAACAAAACGGCAGTGATCACACTAGGCCTTTCAGATTCAGCCGTAGGTGCAGCTGCTACTAACTCCTTAATTGGGATGGAGAAGAACATCAACCAACTGCCTCTCATGAAAGGTGTAGCTGTTTACTTTGGAGGGGAAACTCAGTCAGCCTATGACAATCACATGTTCATGGTGAACCTGATTCCTGAGGTTGTAGTAATCCTTGCAGCAGCGGTTTACGTGATTTTGTTTTTGCAGCTTCGGTCAGCCTTCACACCTATTCGCCTGATAATTACAATACTTTGCAGTGTTGTTTTCTCCTTAGCTATCGTTTCAATCACATTCTACTTTGCGCTTAACGTGCCAATCTTAGACTTTGCGCCCTTATTTGTAGTTGTAACCATGCTGGGCGTTGGAATCGACTACGACATATTCTTTTTAACGCGCATCCGTGAAGAAGTCCTCAACGGTAAAACCGACAACGAAGCAATAGTAACTGCCATCGACAAAGTTTGGGTAACTATCCTCGGCTTAGGGCTTGTACTTGCCACAGTGTTCGCGTCACTAATTATAACCGGCATTCCAATGCTTCAAGAAATCAGCCTCGCCGTCGCCTCAGCCATCTTAATAGATGTTACCGTCGTCATCCTTTTTTTCGTACCCGCATTGATGGGGTTAGCGCAAAAATTCAACTGGTGGCCGTATAAGTTATCTAGAAACAAAAAACCAGAAAACAATACAAACTGAAAGCCTAGAATAAGCGGTACACAAAAGAAATACAAAAAAACCAAAATGTTTTTTTGTGCAATTTTTTTTTAAAAAAAAATGAAAAAATTGGGTAATTATCCTCGAATTTTATGTTACTATATTTGTTAATTGGGTCCTATTGGATTACACTATTTTTTCTTCTATAGCGTTAATATCGCTATTACTGCTGTAGACGCATGTGTAAAAATTATTATTATTTGAAAAATCGGAATGCCCGCGGTTGTTTTGAGTGATTGAGAAGGTAATTAACCGCAAGTGTTTTATGCTGATTCATATGATTACATTGAACCATAAGGGATAATTATGGCAAAATGCCCAACTTGTGGAAAAGAAGTCAAAACTGCAAAGAAAACTTGGAAGATGGCAGGTAAACCAGACAAGAAAGGAAAAAGAACTCAACTCACCATCGGGCTTTACGACTGCTGCGGTAAGACTTTCCGAGAAGTCCTAGACAAGAAAAAAATCTAACCGCATACTTCCATTTTTTCCTTTTTCTCTTTTTTTTATGTGCTAGTTTATTTGTGACTGATAACCCAATTGCAACAAATGTTTAATTGCTTGAATAGTAGCCAATCCATCGGGGGAAGGCCGCAACGGCTTCTAAAAGAAACGAGACCACATTCATGTTATCACGGAAATACTTAGTTTAAGCAAGAGTCCCAAACTAAAAGCTATGTTAGGCGTCAAACAACTACGTCACATGTTCTGCTTCAAAACTGCATTGTGTAACTGCTTCGGAACCATTGGCTAATGGTTATGGAAAAGGATGGTGGCCAAAAAATTCACGTTAACGGAAAAAGGATTAGTGTTCTTAGAAAAGTACTGGAAGCTTCAAAATATCGTTGGAAAAAAAATAACCAAATGCCAAGGATAACTGTTTCCCAGATTCAAAAAGTGTTGACGCAGTCTATATGACGAAACATTTGGAGTGGGCATTTTATGGGTTGCTAATTAATTATTGTGCACACTGCATCTTGCCCATTTAGGATAGACTCAACCCGGTCAGGATAAAGCCCATTAACAACAAAGCATTTAATCTGCAACCGTAAAAGCAATTTAGGCAAAAACTTGTCAACACTTGTCCGCTTATTCATCCTTAAAAGGTCATTGGCTGATAACTTGCTGATCAATTTAGCATCTGAAAACTTTTTTGGGTCACATGTGTAAACCCCGTTGACATCAGTCACCAAAACAACTTTGCTTGCATGTAATTGACCTGCAATGTAAACAGCGATGGAGTCAGAAGTTACATCCCACGAGTTCTCCAACGGGTCCTCGCTAAGCAGATAATTTGAAGGCAAAAAAACAGGCAACTTACCCAAATCCAAAATTCTTTGCGCATATTCAAGCTGATTTAATATAGACGAATGCGGCAACAAATCAGACAGCAGAAAACCGTATTGATCCATTCCCAAAATCGCCATCCTATGAGACACTGTAAGTGACAAGTTAAATCGCTTATGTGAATTTCTTACAACGTCAGCGAATTCGCCGCCTCCAGGCACCACAATTAGCTTAACCTTCTTGGAGACTTCGCTTAACTTTGCACATAAGGTTCTTAGTTTTTCAGGGTGTACTGCTAAGCTACCTCCTACCTTAACTATTGCCATGTCCATTTGACGATTTCTCCTTCAAGTTTATTGGCAGTCATCAGGGCAACAGCGAACGCAGGAGTAACCACCACAACATCACTATTCAACAACGTTCCCAAATCAACTATGGCATGGACACCAATCTTTTCAGCGGCTTTCCTTGCGATGAAATCTTTGCCAAGCCCCGTTACCGCCACTGAAACCTCGTTTGATTTCAATGTTTTCGTCTTAGAGTACACTTTGTTTAAGCCTTCGGCAACCTGTAGAACTTGTTTATCATAAATGTACTTAGCCATGTTAATGATCTCTGGTTGAGTCAACATTTCCGTGTCAGCACAGACTACTCTAGCTAACCGCGCCAAAGCTTCAGGCAAACTTTTTCCTCGCCCATCAGCCGTTTCGCAAGTATACTCCTTAGTGGTGATGTTGCCTAAGACTAAGTGCACATCGCCAGATAACGCGAACAGTTCTGAAGCGACCCTTGCAACCCCATTCTTAACTGGAACAGAATGCACGATTGCAGCAACATTCGTCCTTAAGCTTCCAGTGTAAACAAGCTCTCCACAAATGAGCTTCTCTAAATCCGTTTTACCTTTCGTTGCTACCTGCCCGTTGACAATGGGAATTATGCTTGCACTTGTACTTCCAACATCAACCACCACGCAGTCTTTCATCCACTGTGCAACTAGCCAGCCTGTTGCAGCCCAATTAGCCGCGGCAACCCCAAGCGGGTATACTTCAGCCCCTTCGATTGACTGCAATTGTGCGCCAGTGTTCAAAACATGGATAGGAACATCGGGAAAAGCGCTTTTAATGCAGGCTAAAATGTGGTGGACGCCTTCTCTTTTGGTTGCGTAAGCGTCGGATAATTCAGCCGTCATGGTTACACCCAATGCGTCTAATCGGTTGGCGCCTAGCCGTTCTTTAAGTGCTAGGAGGACGCGGGTGAGTTTTTCTGGTTCTCTCCAAACGGGAAAGTACTCCACTGCTACCTTGAAATCGCGCAGCTTGCCTTTTTGTGTTTGTATGAAGGCGGCTTTAGTGTTGGCGCCTCCGATATCGTAGCCTAACACGTTTACCAAGCTATTTTCCTCTGCTGATAATGGTGAGTAAATGCTTTTTAGCTTCTTCGAAGCGCAACCGTGCATTGTCCAAGGAGTTGCCGTGCCCAGCGACCAGCGAACAAGCCTTAACATTATTATGAAGTGGGAAAGGCGGCGAAACAACCTCTCTTATTTGAGCCACTTTTTGAAAAACGCTAATCGCCGGCTTAGGAGTTTCCACTTTTGAGAAGTAAACAAAACCGCTAATTTCTTTTTTAGTTGGAAGCTTATCTTTCAAAACAGCTTTAACCATTGCTTCTGCAATGTTAAAGTTGGCAGCCCTGCATAAGCCAGCATAAGAAGTTGTTAACCGTGGATTAACGTCAACTACAAACGGCTTGTCATTTGCCAAAACCAAGTCAACACCCAAATAACCCTTTAAACCAGGAAACGACTCAACAACCATCTCACTCATCCTATACGCTTCTTGCCCAAGAGGATGATTCATGGGAACAATGCCGCCTTCATAACTTGAAACAGCCTCGGGCGCGGCGACCTTGACGTTTTGCTTGTTTAGGCTAATCGCCAAAGCTTTGCCGCCTGTGCAAAGAACGCTAACGCTTGCAGCTTCGCCAGAAATAAACTCTTGAACAATAAAGTGCTTCCCAGAGGATTCAGCCTTTATTTTTGCAACTGCCGCCTCAATCTGGGCGTTTTCTTTAACGATGCTTAAGCCGCCGCAGTTGACGCCATCCATGGGCTTGAAAACTAAGGGATAATTAAATTTGCCACTGATTATCTGCTTGACTTCAGCTAAACCCCCATCAACATTAAACGCCACCGTGTTAGGCGTCGGTAAACCATTCTTTTTCAAAGTCTCATATAGAGTGGCTTTGTCTGCAACCTTTTGGATAGCGCGGGCGTCGCAGTTAAGCGAAACCGTGCCAGTGCGCTCCACAAATTCTACGAGCGACTGCAGCGTTTGTCCCGTTTCAGGTGCAATAACGTAGACGGCATCGTTAATTTTAGCGGCATTTGTGAGGAAATTTTCGGCTTCTTGGAGGCAAAAAACTGGTATTGTGCAGTCTGCATCTATGGGCGGATTCAGCTTTGAGAGTCTAGCATCAAGTAAAACGGTTACCTCGTTGCCTGCCGACTTAAAATCAGAAACAATAGAGCGCAGCATTGCAAAGCCCTCAGACAAAACGTTTGGTGGAATAGGCTGTTCTGAGTATCCGCCGCCTGAAACGTGCTCGTAAACTAAAAGCTTCAAAGCAAAGCTCCTTTGGAGTCGATGGAAACCCACAGTAGCCTTAAAGCTTTTCGATTGCAGCTAAATCTTTCAGAAAAGCCATGGCATGCCGCTTCTTAACGTGGGGCATCACAACTATTCTGATACAGTTGTAACGTGGCACATAAGAGACAAACCAGCCGTTTTCCCAAAGTTTTTCTGCCAGATGCTTTGTGCCTTTGTCACTGCGGAAAGCTAATATGTTCAGCGTTGGCTCCACAACAAGTTTAAAACCCGAATCTCTGAGTTCATCAGCCATAAGTTGGGTGGTTTTCATGCATTTGCCTACCACTTTCTTGAATCCGTCCGTACCGACAAATCTGAAAACTGCCCATGCTGAAGCTGCGGCGGCGCCTGTTCTTGTTCCAACAAACGTATACTGGTATTGGTCGGTTAAGTAAGGGGTTTCTGTTTTGATGTAAGCTAGGTCTTTTGGGTCTCTGAAAATGATTCCTCCAGCGGGGATTGCCGCCATACCCATCTTATGCGGGTCAACCGTCATAGACTTCACAGCGCCTAAAGAGAAATCAAATGTGTATTTGGCATCTGTGAGAAATGGGATTACTAAGCCGCCGAAGGCTGCGTCAACATGCAACCAAACATCATGTACCAAAGCTATGCGCGATAGCTCTTCAATGGGGTCGACAGCGCCAAGTACAGCTGTTCCAGCCGTGCCAACTATGGCTACTGTGTTCTTGCTGACGCATTTTTCAACTGACGAAGAATCAACCCTGAAAGAGCCGTCTAAACCTGCATAGATTGGCTTCAGGTTCAGCATACTGCAGATTTTGGTGAAAGAGAAATGGGCAGACTCGGGCAAAACAACCTCGGGCTGACTGACCTGCGCCTTATTCCTTGCGGCTAAGAGAGCCATTAAATTTGCTTCTGTTCCGCCTGAAACCATAAAGCCAACGCCGTTTTCGCCGTGGAGAAGCGTTGCAAGTTGGTTTATAACTTCTTTTTCAAGTTTTGCGCTGCCAGGGAAAAGTCCTGGGTCTCCCAGATTAGAGCTTAAAAATAATCGATAAGCTTTTTCTGCTATGGGATGCGGTTTTGTGCACATTGAACACAAAATTTTGCCGCTGTCATACCGCTTGTCTTGTTCGCGGGTTCTTTTGAGTTCAGCCAGCACTTTTTTCCTGCTTAACCCGTTAGGCTGCAATAGTTAAGCCCTCTTTTTGGCTTGGCTTTCCGCTTGCTTAACGGTTTCAACGAGTTCCAATACAAGTTTTCGGGTAATTTGCCCCTTGACTCTGTCGCTGTTTGTGCAGGCTGCCCCACGCAACCCCGCTACATCAGCGCCTAGACCATAAACCACATGTAAATCCTGCTTTCTCAGCGAACCAGCCAACGCCACCTCCAAACCCAGTTTATGCGCAGAACTGATGAATTTTTCAAGCTGCTTTGCGGACAAGAAACTGAAGAGGTTTTTGCCGTCTTTAACGGCGGTATCGACCATTGCTAGGTCTACTTGAGCCTTAGAAGCTATTTCAGGGATGAGCAAAGGGTCTATTGCGCCTATTCTTTCCGCGTCAGCGTAGCCTGCGGCGGCGACTTTGATTTTAGGATTGCACGCTTTGGCTGCGTTGTTAACGTTCTGCAGCAGAAACACGGCTTCTTTAGGCGTTTTGAGTCCGTAAAGCCCCACTTTAATGTAGTCAACACCGAGCGATGCTGCTCCCAACGCCGCCAAAGATATGGAGCCTGGAAGATTCGGAACATCCCCCAAAGCGCAGCTAACCTGAATGTTCCTTGGCGTGATTTCTCTTATTCGCTTAATAACCCATGGGAAATTTGCGCCTAAAGCTCCCTCCTGGGGGTTTTTGACGTCTATTATGTCTGCGCCTCCAGCGATGGCTTCAGAGGCTTCTTTTTCATTCATGGGGCTTATGAGTAGCTTCAATTAGCATCCTTATTGATGCGCATTGATGATCCCTTTAAAAGTTTTGCTATAAAAACGGTTAGGTTTTTCTATACGTTGAGAATCAATTCACGGGTGGCTGAATAGCTTGAAGGTTATACCTGTAATTGACATTTTAAACGGCTTAGTGGTTCATGCTGTACGAGGAAAAAGGCAAGAGTATCAACCGCTCCAGAGTATTCTGTGCAAGTCGGTTGACCCGTTAGAAGTTGCCGGAGCATTCAAAGCCCTCGGATTTAGCGAGCTTTACATTGCAGACTTAGACGCAATCATCCACGGCTCTGTGAACTTTCAGGTTTTCAAACTTATCGCCACGGAAACTGGGCTTAAGTTGATGGTTGATGCTGGAGTAGCTGACCTTGAAACGGCCAAGAAATTGCCGGAATACGGAGTTTCCAAAGTTGTAGTTGGTACGGAAACGCTTCAAAGTAAAAGTTTTGTGGGAGAAGCGGTAAGGCTTCTTGGAAGCGAGCGAGTCATTGTTAGTTTGGATTTGAAGGGTGACAAAGTTCTTGTTAAATCGGGGTTTGACGGCTGCAAAGAGTCTATGGGTCTTTTGCGTGAGTTTAAGGAGATGGGTGTCTCAGAGGTCATTGTTTTGGATTTGGCGCGTGTTGGCAGTGATGAAGGGGTTAATGTTGATTTTTTGAAGAAGGCGCTTAAAGAAGATGGGGAGGTTTATGTTGGGGGCGGAGTGAGAGACATAAAAGATTTAGTTGAGTTGAAAGATTTGGGCGTTTCAGGCGTGTTGGTGGCTACTGCCCTGCATTCAGGCAAAATTTCAATTGAAGAACTAAAGCAGGCAGGATTGCTTTAACCAGTCTATTCACGTTTTGCTAAGCAAACAATTCCGCCAAGCTGCATGACGCGGTTGCCCGCGGTTGATTCCGCACTTATTACGCGTGTTTTAACTCCCTTGTTCGCGGCAACTTGCATAAGCCTTTGAATCCTGTATTTTTGCCGGCTTTTTGCAAGATACTCATCCGTCAGCATGAGGTATTCCGGCTTGGGTTTTCCTTCCGCCTGTATGTTGAGGATAAAGTTTTCTGCTTCTTGCAAAGAAAAAAGCACCAGATTGTCTTCTTCGTTTAGCCGTTTTTCGAGGATTTCAAGCAGGTTTTCGTTTTCTTGAGCTGTGGTTTCGCTGATTAATTCTTTGAAGGCGGTTGTTTTAGTTAAGGCAGCTACCTGCTGTGGAGTGCTTGCTGAACCGGTTATCGTTGAGAAAGCTGCCTTGTTTGCGCCTTGAATAAGCCAGGTGTGATGTGCTTTGATGTAGTTGAGCAATTCTTGGGCATAACTGGTTCTGGCTGGAGAAGCTATTATGGTGCTTCTCACCCCTTCTTTTAATGTTGGTCTTAACGCGTTTATGATGGCTTCATGAAAGTTGTATACTGCTTTAGGGTCGCTTCTGTCCCCGTTTAAGGGTATAGTTGGTTGTTGTTTGGCAACTTGGCTAAAAACTTGCCATAGTGCTGCATGATTTTGCTCTATTCCTACGAGAACTGCAACGGGGTAACCGCGTCTGTAAGATTTCGGCGACATGTTTATTCCCTTGATTTATTTAGCGATTATAGTATTTAGGTTCTCTTCGGGTATCTAGGCAAGTAAGTTAAAAACGGTATGTTTATGAAAGCGTAAAACCGATTTAACATGAGAACACATGATTGAAATTGATAGTAAAGAAGAGTTAAACGGCGTATTAGAAAAGACTGAGAAGGTTCTCGTTTTGTTTTATGCTTCATGGTGCCCTTACTGTATGCGTTTCGTTCCTGTCTTTGACAAGAAAATAGGCAGCTTTAAGGTTGGAAGCGTCATTCGCGTCCTCCTTGACGACTATAACAACCCATTATGGGATGACTACGATATAGAAGCTGTTCCAACGGTTATATTTTTTGAAAAAGGCAAGGTTAGCAGGCGGCTTGATGGAAGGTTAAGCGTAGGTCTAAATGAAAAACAACTCAATATTTGGCTGGAAGAGTTTAAGGTCCCCTAACTTAAGCGATAAAAGTGTTTTCAAGCCATCAAGCGTCTCGTGCAAAAACTCTAAAGTTACTTGAAGGCTATTTAAAAAAAGAAAAAAGGAGGGATTTTTAATTTTAAGTAGACGGTGTTGACGACGGTGGTTGTGGAGGCGGAGAAGAGGAAGCTGATTGGAATATTTGTTTTATTTGAACAACTGTAGTTCCTGCCCAGCGATCAGTCAATTTTTGGCGTCGGTCATCTCCAGCTGTCACAACTGCTATCAACCAGTCGAGAAAGAGGAAAAGTACGAAGATTTTGCTTATATTGCGAATGAATGATTTGTCGAGTGGTATCCTGCCGCCTTTTGCCAGCTGAACCTCTAAGCCCATCAGTCTTTTTCCTATTGTTGCACCCCAGTAGACGTCTAAGATAATGAAGTAGAGCAACGAAAGAATCCCAAAAGCTAAAAAGAAAAGCCCAAATCCCACGAACAAAAAGAATGCACCACTTAAAATGATTGCGATTCCTACTATAACCGCTAATATTTCTGCTACTATACCAATTATTATTGCGTCAATTATGTATGCGATTAACCGTACCAGCCAATGCATAAAGTCAATTTGTCCACCACTACTGCTAGTTGTCATTTGATAAAATCCTCTAATTAATTTGTTGTTATAGATGTTATTATCGTTTTCTGTCAGGCAATTAAGCACTAAAAAAGCCAGTAACATTTCAGGGTTTGAAGCCCACAAGAAGGGTCAGTTCCAGCCATTTCCAGTAGCAATCTACATCGGCAAAGCCTATTTGCCTTAGCCACTTGAGCTGTGTTTCCACATCTAACAGCCTGTTTGAAGGGTCTTCTGTTTCAGGAATTAAGCTTGACGTTGCTAGAAACTTTAGATGGAGATTCTGTGTTGGCGAAGAAACGCGTTCTAGATTGCAGAAAACGCCCTTTGGATTTAGCAAGTCGAATACTTCCATGTATAGCTGTTTCTTTCTTGGGTTCGTCAAATGGTGAATAGCCAAGCTAGAAACAACAGCATCGAAACAACCAAGTTGCTCAAATGGAAGCGGAAAACTAAAATCATGTTTCATGACGGTTACACGTTTATCTTGTGCAAATCGTTTTCTAGCTTGTTCAATCATGGGCTCGGAAAAATCCAGTGCTACCCCTTCTGCCTCTATCCTGTTCAGTTTTACAAGCGATAGCAGTCTTCCGTCCCCGGTTCCTAAGTCGAGAATACGCTTGGCATGCGTTGGGATTTGATCAAGCAGCACTCTTTCAGCTTCTGTTCTATGCGGAAGTTTATCTGCCCGCGCCAAATATCCAAGTGCATGGTCAATGGTTTGCCATTCCCTCATTGATTACCCTCTTTTAATTGTGGCTCCTGCTGATTAATGAAGCAGGATATTTTAGGTTGCGCCTTATTTTCAAATCAATTTTTTGCAAATTATAGTCTAATACCGAATGTCCTTTAATAAAAACAATGCTTATATCGGATTACCTTCTATGTAATGAAGAAATAATTGTGAAGGGTTCTAATTTATGGAATTTTGTCCAGAATGCGGTTGCCGGCTTGAACCTAAAAAAACTGATGACTCCATAGTGCTCGCGTGCACAAAATGCAGCTATGTTAAGCAGGCTGCTAATAATAGGGCTCAGGCTAAGGTAGTGAAGGTTATTCAGCCTACATCTCAGCCTTTTATGACTGTTATAAGTGAAGAAGCACAAAAAATCCAGACTATGCCCACGATTCATATGAAATGTGAGAAATGCGATAACAACATGGTTTATGTTTGGCAAGTGCAGACACGCGGCGGCGACGAAGCATCGACCCAGTTCATGCGGTGCACAAAATGCGGCCACACTTTTAGAGAATACACTTAAGATTGCTTGTTTTTTTCGAAAGTTATTAAAGCAGTAATTCGCATAAAGTACCGTCGGAGAATATTAAATGCCGAAAAAAGAAAAACCATTAACTAAAAAAGAGAGAGACGCGAAAAGAAAGGCACGTAAGGAAAAGGAAAGCAAAACACAGAAATAGAAGTTTTAGCCTAAAAAGCTTCTGCTCACTTTTTATTGTTTTTATAAGCCTGTTTTATCTTTTTCTTGTTTTAGATAAGGATTTATGAAAGCAGAAAAAATTGAATACAGAACTGTACCGTTATGCTGAGACCTGCATTAGATCTTTCTCTTTAACGCTTTTGGTGTTTTTCAACCAAGGTTGCTGAAACACCTGAAAAACACGGTTTAAGGTGAATTAATTATTCTTGTGTTGTATTCCTGCAGGTATGCTAAGTTATCGGCGTCATAGGGGTAACTTTCGTTTGATGGGTATGGAAAGCTTGTCATTGCTTGAAATGGAAGCGGATTAACCGTGAACGGAACGTAGGACAAGCCTTCGCCTTTAAACCAGCAGCTGGCGATGATGAAGTAGTCTCTTACCCAGCCTTGAGGAACAAGCGGTAGGTTTGCTGAAAATTGTATTGAAACTATGTCTCCTTCTCGTCCAACAACGAACTGGTTGTCAGCGGATTGCAGTAGCGCTGTAACGTCTCCGTACTTTGTGAATGCTCCGCTGGAGTTTGAGTTTACGCCGAATGCCTGCTCCAAATTAGCGGATGAGGGCGTTATTGTGTGAACAATTATATTCTGTTGAGGTGTCGTGCTGATACCTATGTAATCAAACTGAATATCTTGGTAGTAATTAATTTTCAATTCATAATTGTTATTTGAAAAGAGGCCTGTTAAGTTAACGTCAAATTCACTGTCCGTCACATGAGGTATCGGAAACTCTCGGTCGTCAGGGACATTAACCCAGCTTCCGTTTGGCGCCATTACTTGCATATAGGGCGGCGGAGAAGGCGTTACTCCTGGTTGGTTGGTATACGTTAGGAAGTTTTCGCCTCCGGCTTGGGTGGTTGGCCAAGTAATTTTGGCTGCGACTACTAGGTTGATCTCTTGTGCGCCGGTTAGGTTGCCCAGATTAAGCGTTAGGCTTTGCCATGCCCATGTGGTTCCAGTTGTGAAGTTTCCGTCCAGCTTGGAGATTAATGGCAGAACATTTTGTCCTGTTCCATTTAACGCGGACACTGGTGTAGCTAAGTTGTCGCTTACCGTGTAAATTGTTCCTTGATTTGCAAGGTTATAAATGAATGTGCTCGCGGTAGAGAACACATTTACATCTGCTGGATGGTCCACAGCGATCATTTTAACTGAGTCGAGGAAGAAGATTTCGTCGGACAGTTCAGCGATTTTAAAGTTGGAAAATCCGTTGACCGACTGCAGTTGAGTTGAGTCCAATTTTATGTAGTCATATGGGTAGTTATAAGAGAAAGCCATAGAGCCATCAGGTTGAAAATGCTCCAAGTAGCCTAGCCAGCCTGTACCGTCGTTGACTTCTGCAACGTAACTATAGCCTGTTCCGTTCCAGACTTCCAAGGAGGGACATGAACCTTGCCTAATATAATTTGCCGACACATAAGTCTCACCCTGTACGTTAATCGTCTGAGTAAGGCTAGTACTTCCGGTGTTCCAATTCGAAAAGTCGTATGAAACAAGTCCCCAACCGACGACTTGAATTTTGGCTACCGCGGGAACAGTAATTGTATGCGTTCCATTAGTCACCATTCCAGAAAATGGGGAAACTTCAGGCGTGCCATCCAAAGTGAAGGGAAACCCATAGGCGCTAGAAATATAGTGCAACGTGTATTCGCCTGTTGGGACGATGCTAATTGTATTGCTTTGCCCTCCGGCAGTTAACTGGTAAGTTCCAATACTGCTCTCATTAAATGTAGCCGTTACGGTTCCGGAAGCCCCTTTTGCAAGCTGCACCTCAACAGTTTGGTTAACTTCACCGTTCACTAAGAAGGGTAGCAAATAACTAATGCTTTCGTTTCCAGTGTTGCTGACTTCCAGAGAAGCGTTGACTAGTTGCCCGGGCCAAGCCTCGGTTGGTTCTACGTTTAAATTGGCGTATTTTAATGCAGCTGGTGCAGTGGAGGGCATAGGCGAGGGAGAAGGTGAAGGCGAAGGAGAAGGTGAGGGCGAAGGAGAAGGCTGCGCCGGCATAAGCTGATTTTGATAGAAATAGTTAACTGCTACCAATGCGCCAAATATTACTACAATGAGGAGAATGATTGCTTGCAGTTTACTAACTGCTGAACGTGAAAGCGTTAATTTGTTCATTGGATTTAATATTGATGATAATCGCTACTTTTAACAATTTGTTTTCTTGTCAGAAAGCTGCTAACTCAGACGCCGAACCTCTTGATGGGCGTGTTTATGAAAATTTGCGATTGATTGCTTCTATATTAATAGAAAGTAAGTTATGAATTATGAAATTTGAACATTTTAACGTAAACGCTTAGGCGCCTGTTATCTGTTGTATTAAAATCGAGTTCGTTGGGTACATGGGTTTGATTTGCGAACATTAGGCTTAGCCGTTATAAGAACTCGGCTGCTTGGCTACAGACGACCAAGAGCGCTCTCAACCTAATCGCGTCCTTACCTCAGTTCTTTGTTGATTTCTTTTTGTTGTACGGGGCTTGTCGTCACTTAGGACATTCAGAATCTTTAGATGCTTTATCCCTTTACGTGACAATTTTTATCCCAGCAATATATGTTTCTACCTTTT
>Ga0187868_1001322_pt1 | contig 17804 bp, 7 predicted proteins | sample June2016WEW_13_4_FD_133014 | JGI IMG/M metagenome (GOLD analysis project Ga0187868, IMG submission 133014) | Peatland microbial communities from SPRUCE experiment site at the Marcell Experimental Forest, Minnesota, USA - June2016WEW_13_40 | ecosystem: Environmental > Terrestrial > Soil > Wetlands... | reverse complement strand
GCATCCGGTCATTTACGCGACCACGGCCGAAAACAGCACGAACCGGCTGGTGGCCATCACCGATACCGGCGCGGCATCGTCCTCCACCACGCTCGCCATCGCCGGCGTGAACCAGATTTTCCGTGGCGTGGCCTTCGCACCGAATGCAGCGGTGAATCCCCAAATCTTTGGCACCGTCAAAAACGCAAACGGTTTCGTCATCACTTGGACCGCCTTGCTGGAGCAGAATTACACGGTGGAATGGACGGGCGATCTCGCCAGCACTAACTGGACGACGTTGACCAACCTGACTTCCACCCTGCCCACGATGACGGTGACGGACACCACCGCGCCGTCAAACACCAATCGCTTTTATCGGGTGATTTTGAATCCTTAAAATGAACGGTGAAAAATCAACACGCCTTTTTGTAGCTTTACGAATACTGGGGACTAAGCCGCTTGGGCAGCGGTTAGATTTAAAATAATCATCATGTCTATTTCGCGCTCGTTTCATTGTGCCGCAGAATGCTTCATCATCCTGTGTTTCCTGGCAGACAATTCATTCGCCCAAAGGCCGCCGCCTCTACTCGGCTGCCAGCCTGCAGAATCCGGTCTAGATACCAGTGACAAATGCTCCCACCAGCACCAATGGTCTGCTTCTTGTGACGTTGCCTGCAAGCTTGTCAAACCAGTTCTTCCGGCTCCAGGCGCAATAGCCAATGCTGCGACCTCACGATAATTTTTGTCATGGCATCTTTGCATTGCAATATCTGGTCCTGTTTTAGAGGAATGAACCAGCCGAAAATGGCGCTGGTGGTCGGTGCCCTCATGGCCCTGACAGTCGCAAGCAGTGCGCAAACCCTTGCGGACCTTGGCGCCACCGCCCCAACTCCTGGTGGCAATGACATAGCCCAGTTGAGCACGGCGGGCAACCAGACCGCTCCCGATGGGCTGAATTACTACACCGACAACCAGAGCAGCCATGCCGCCGGTGAACCGGGCCAGACTTTCACCACGGGAACCAACTCAGCGGGATACATGCTGTTGTCAGTGTCTTTAAGGACTGCCGAACTGGGTTCTTACAGTGGCATCGGCACGCCCCAGCCTTATTACCTGCACGTTTATTCCGTGGCTGGTGGTGCCGTCACCCTGCTGCAAACTTACACCTCGGCCAATGTCACCTTCAACGACGGCGACTGGCTGCAATGGAGCGGGCTGGCACTGGCACTGGCCCCGAATGCGACGTATGCCTGGTCGTTCGGCAAGGCCAGTTCGACCACCGGTTGGGAGGCGCTCGCCGTCGCCAGCGGCAATCCATATGCCGGCGGTGAGATCGGGCTTTTTCCTACGGCCGGTGGGGCGGTCACCTACGGCAGCAGTCATGGCTTTGACGCGGTGTTCGATCTGGGCCTGGCACCGGCCCTGGTGCCGAGCCTCAATCAACTCACCGTGTCGCCGACGAACACGGTGTTTACCGGGACGCTGGTGACCTTCACGGCCAGCGTGACGGGCGCGCAGCCCCTTTACTTGCAATGGCAATTCAACAATGGCGGCGGATACGCCAATATCCCAGGGGCCAGCACCAACACGCTGGTGCTCAACGCGGCGGTCACCAATACCGGTTCGTATGAACTGGTGCTGACCAACAGTTATGGCGCGGTGACCAGCGCTCCGGTCACGCTTTCGGTGACGCTCGACACGAATCCCCCGATGGTTTTGAGCGGCTTCAACCTCGGCACCACGAATGTTGAACTGGATTTCTCCAAAACGGTCGAGGCCGCCAGCGCCACGAATCTGGCGAATTATGTTTTCACCGATGGCCTTGCCATCACCACTGCGTTCCTGACCGCCAACAACTTGTCGGTGCTGCTCACCACGGCACCGCTGGTCTATGGCAGCAACTACACGCTCATCGTCAATGGCGTCCGTGATCAGGCGATTCCGCCCAATACGATTGCCGCGAACACGCCGGTCAATTTCACCGCCGCGCTCCGCAACCGGCTATTGCTGGACACCGGCTGGCGGTTTCAACTGGGTGATCCGGTGGATGTGACCACCAACGTCACCTATTATCCCGAAATCCCCGATCTGGCCAAGCTGGATGCCGATGAAGTGGGCTCCGCGACAAACACCGACTCCGAAACCTACATGGAGTCCATTCGGATTGATTCGATTGCCACGCATGCAGGGGAGAATGTTTCGTATGTTCAGACGAACTACGACGACAGCGGCTGGCGTCAACTCAACCTGCCGCATGACTGGGCGGTGGAATTGCCCTTCAATTCGAGCGCGGACGGTGGACATGGCTTCAAACCGGTCGGCAACAGCGGTTTTGGGGTCAACAACTTCGGCTGGTATCGTCACACGTTCACCCTGCCCGCAAATGATGCCGGCCAGGCGCTGTGGCTGGAATTTGACGGCGTTTATCGCAACTGCTTGGTGTGGTTGAACGGCCACATTTTAGGCCGGAATGTAAGTGGCTACGAGAGTTTTAATTTTGATGTCACGCCCTACGCCAATCCCGGCGGGACCAATGTGCTGGTGGTGCGGGTGGATGCCAGCCGGTTTGAGGGCTGGTTTTATGAAGGCGCGGGCATTTACCGCCACGTCTGGCTGACGGCGGTAAATCCCGTGCATGTGGCGGAGTGGGGAACTTTTGTGGCCACCACCTCGCTGGCGGGTTCCAATGCCACCATCACCCTGCAAACGGATGTCACCAACCAAAGCGGATTGGTGACAGCCAATGGCAGTTTGACTTCGACGATTTTTGATGCCAACAGCAATGCGGTCGCCACCGTGACTTCGGCGGTGAGCGTGCCAGCGAGCCAGGATTTGATTGCGACGCAGACCGTGACGTTGGCGGCCAAACTATGGTCGTTGCAAACGCCTTACCTTTACAACCTGGTCACCGTGGTCAGCAATCAGAACGCGGTCGCGGATATTTACAACACGCCGTTTGGCGTGCGAACAGTTTCGATTGATTCAACCAACGGCGTTTTTATCAATGGCCAGCACGTGGAAATCCAGGGAATGTGCAACCATCAGGACCACGCGGGCGTGGGTTCGGCCCTGCCGGACCGGTTGCAGTATTTCCGCATCGAAAAACTGAAGCAGATGGGCGTGACTGGTTATCGGACCTCGCATAACGAGCCAACGGAGGAATTACTCAACGCCTGCGACCAGTTGGGAATGCTGGTGCTGGATGAAAACCGCCGCATCGGGACCAATGCGGAGCCATTGGGCGAGCTTAGCCGTCAAATCCGCCGTGACCGGAATCATCCTTCGGTGTTCATGTGGTCGCTTGCGAATGAAGAATCCCTCCAGGGCACGGCCACTGGCGCTACGATCATACAGGTGATGCAGAACCTGGTCCATTCAATGGATTCCACGCGCCTATGCACCGCCGCCCTGAATTCGTGGGGCAGCGGCTTCAGTTCGGTTCTGGATGTCAATGGCTTCAATTATTCGCTGGGCTCCCAGGATTCGTATCATTCGAGCTACCCGAGCGAACCCATCATCGGCACAGAAACGTCCAGCCTGGTCAGCGATCGCGGGATTTATACGAATGATACGGTCAACGGCTACGTCTGGGGTTACGACATTGAGAACAGCGGGGTAGGCTGGGGCGAGTCGGCCGAAGCCTGGTGGACTTATTACGATGCCCGGCCCTGGACTTCCGGCGGGTTCTCCTGGACGGGCTTTGATTATCGCGGCGAGCCGACACCCTACGGCTGGCCCTGCATCAATTCGCATTTTGGCACGCTGGATACCTGCGGCTTTCCAAAAGATAATTTCTATTATTACCAGGCCAATTGGACGCTCAAACCGGTGTTGCACCTCTTTCCAAACTGGAACTGGGGAACACCGGGACAATCCATAAACGTCTGGGTTTTTGGGAATTGTCAGGCGGTTGAATTGTTCGTCAACGGCGTCAGCCAGGGCCGGCAAGTGCTCAATGTTCAAGGTCATGTTGAATGGGACAACGTGCCTTACGCGCCAGGAACACTTGCAGCCATCGGCTATAACAGCGGTGTGGCGATCATCACGAACACCGTTGTTACCACAGGGGTGCCTGCCAGCATCGCCCTCATTCCCGATCGCGACACGATCTTGGCCGACGGCCGCGATGTTTCCGTGGTGGCGGTGGCCGTCCTGGATGCGCAGGGAAATATCGTGCCCACGGCCAGCAATACGGTGACCTTTGCCGTCAGTGGCGGCGCCATTCTTGGGGTCGGCAATGGCAACCCCAGCTCTCACGAAGCCGACAAGGCAAGCCAGCGCGCGGTTTTCAATGGACTGGCTGAAGTCATCGTCCAGTCAATCAATCAACCCGGCACAATCACTTTGACTGCGGCTTCCCCTGGTTTGACCTCGACCAATATCACCATCACGGAAGCCACCACCCTGCCGGCTCCCGCCGCTCCCACGGGAGTGGCCGCCGTCGGAGGGAATGCGCAGGTGACAGTCACTTGGGATGTCGTGCCAGGCGCGACCACCTACAACTTGTGGCGGACCACGACCAGCGGCGGTCCCAACACGCTCATTGCCGGGAACATCGGGAGCGTGAACTTGGGTTTCGACGATAACACCGTCACCAACCTGACAACGTATTATTATGTGGTCACTGCCAATGGAAACGACACCAGTGTCAATTCGGCGGAGGTCAGTGCTACGCCAACCGCCATTGTTCCGGGTGTGACGGCGGTCGTGACCAACAATCAGATTTTCATAAGCTGGATTGGTTCGCCCGGCGCCACTTACAACCTCAAGCGTTCATACGTCACCGGCGGGCCATACACCGTGCTTGCCGCCGCAACCACCGGCACCAATTTCACCGACGCCAATGTGGTTTCCTGCCAGTTGTATTATTATGTGGTCACAATCACCAACGCCGGCAGCGAAAGCCTCAACTCCCCTGAAGCCGGCGCCGAATTGCCGGGCGCGCTCCCGCCCCAATTCACGAGCGCCGACATTGGCGCGGTGGGATTGCCCGGCAGCGCTTCATTCTGCGACGGCCAGTTCACCATCTCCGGTTCCGGCTCTGACATTTGGGGCACCGCCGACGCCTTCCAGTTCGTTTATGCTTATGTTCTGATCAGCACCAACTGCGACATCCGCGCCCGCGTGGCGAGCGTGCAAAACACCTCTTCCAACGCCAAGGCAGCCGTGATGATCCGGGAAACGCTCGATCCCGGTTCCCGACACGCGCTGGTGGATGTGGAGCCGAGCGCCGGCATCGAATTCCTTTTCCGCACCAACACCTCCGGTTCGACCTACGTCGCCAGCGTTGCCGGACAGACCGCGCCAAACTGGGTTCGCTTGACGCGCACCAACAATGTCTTCCGCGCCTATTGGTCTGCCGACGGAAACACTTGGAACCAAATCGGCGTGGCGACGAACATCCCCATGACCAGCATCAGCGCCTACGTTGGCCTTGCCGTGTGCGCACACAACAACACAGTGCTCAACACGTCGTCGCTGGACAGCGTCAACGCCAGTTTCCTCACCAATGTTTCGCCCATGATCAGTTGGGTGCTTCCGACCAACAACACAATTTTCATCCAGCCGCAGACGATCACGCTGACCGCCTCGGCGAGTGATGCCGATGGCGCGGTGACGAATGTGGCGTTTTTCAACGGCACAAATTTGCTGGGAACCGTCGCCACCGGCTTCGCCAGCCAGTTCAGCCTGGTCTGGAGCAATGTCGTTCCGGCCAGCTACAGTCTTGCTGCGATGGCGACGGACAATTCGGGCGCAACCAACAATTCCCCCGCCACGATTGGGATCGTGGTAAAGCCGCTGACCGTGCAGGTGTTAGGGCCGCAGGCTGGCGGACAGTTCAGCCTTTCGTTCCAGGGACAGAACGGACAGAATTATGTGCTGGAAACGTCCACCAACCTGGCGGGTTGGACTCCCGTCTGGACCAACGCACCGACGAATGGCATCATGCGGTTCATAAACACCAACGCGACCGGTCTGGATCGCTTCTATCGCGTCAAAGTCGGCCTGCCGTCGCCGTGAACGATTAAATCTATAAGTGCCCTATCAATGTCTTAGCCAGTGCTTTCCAAAACAAATGGAGCTGTAATTATCCGTGAGGCACAGACCACAACGGAAGCGCTCATATGAACCAGACAAATGTCACTGTTTCTGGTGGCGTTGTGATTTGATCTTCATTGGTCAGCACCACAGTTGACGAGGCGGTCAATTCTTCAAAAGTTCCCGTGACGGCGAAAATACTGGCAAGCAGCAACCCTAAAACTTTGGTTGGATATGAAGGCGCGCGCATTCTTTACTTCACAAGAATAAACTATACACGACTTTGTTTGCAACGGCCACATTTTTACCCGAACCGGTAAAGTCGAGCTGTATTTATACCCGAACGGGTAATAGACTAGTTCACAGCGGTATGCTAAATTCGATTCGTCAAAGGCACTTTTAAAAAACACGAAAGTAAAAACCATGAAAACAAAAATCCTATTCCCAGCGATAATTCTAATGAGCGCGCTTTTGCCCGTTGGCGCACAGGCGCAACTCATTGCGTATGAAGGCTTCACTCAAGGCACGGGCAACCCGCCCTTGGCGGGCTATTCTGGACCAAGCGAGATTGGCTTGTCCGGGACTTGGACGCAACTCGGTGGTGGGCAGGCTATGACGATCGTGGATGGCTCAGGTGGCCAGTGGGGGACGATCCAGCCCAATTGGCCTGCGGCAGAACACACCGCTTGGAATCAATCCCAGTATACGATCCCAATGACCAGCACGATTAATTTTAACACGGACGGCACCTACTACATGAGCTATATCATCCAATCCGACCAGGCGGATAACGGTTCAGAGGTGGGGTTAATTAATTCCGCCGACACCGAGGAGCTGATGGCCGGTGACGGTTACTCGGGCAGCGCTAATAAGGGTATCACGGCCTTCTACGCCAGCGTCGGAGGTTCGGTTCAACAGAATGGTAACGGAACCTTCCTTGCTGGCAATTGGAGTGGTCAAATGCGCCAGTATCAGGCGGTTGCCGAGTTCAACAGGTCGGGCGGGGACCTCAGTGTCACCCTCAGCTACTACTTGGGTTCTTATAATCTTAATCCTGTTGCCGTAACCACCAGGACCGTGGATTTGGGGCTAGTATCCGACACCTTTAATACCCTCACACTCGCGTCTGACGGTTGGGTGGATATGGATGAAATTTACGTTGGTGACACTCTCGCAGACGTGGTGACCCCCGTCCCTGAGCCTTCCATTGCAGCGTTAGGCAGCCTCGGAATTCTTCTCATGCTGAAGCGTAAGAGTTTCGTCCGCTAAGAGGAGAAGCACGTTCTCTCCTTACGAGTCTTAAAGAGACACAACGGTTTGTACAAATTGCCCGCAATGCTCCGGCTGGGGGGTGTTGCGGGCAATTTTGTTTGTTTCAGTCGGTTGATCTCAACGGGGTGGAGGTTCTGCGTTCGCAAGCAGTTGTGGCAATGGCGTTTTATCGAACTTACTGACGCTCAGAATATGGAGCATCGTGAACCTGCGCTTTCAATTTTGAGTTGCATTCGGATGCTCTCGTCACCAACACGTACACCCTCGACACGATCCACAGGTTCCACTTGTGCCGGTTTCCGATACCCGCAGACCTCCAACCGACCAGTGCCAATCTGGAACTGCAAAAGGACGTTCTGGCAAACATTGGCGTCGTGCAAAAGGGATGGGGCAGCAGTGTTGCACTTTCACTGCTTGGAGTTTGACCTATAAAAAAGCGCTGCACGCCGCCGAGCAAAATCGTCCCGACGTGGCTGAAAAGAGGGCGTACTGGCCTGAACAACTGGCGGGAGTAAATCCGGCTCGGCTGGTGTTTGTGGACGAAAGCGGGGCCAACACCCAAATGACCCGTTGGCGCGGACGAGCCCCAGCGAGCAATGCCGGCGAAAATACTGGCAAGCAGCAACCCTAAAACTTTGGTTGGATGTGAAGGCGCGCGCATTTCTATAACTTATGACAATAAGTTAAACCGTCTTGATTTGCAATAACCACATTTTTACCCGAACGGGTAAAGTCGAGTTGTATTTATACCCGACCGGGTAATAGACTAGTTCACAGCGGTATGCTAAATTCAATCCGTCAAAAGGCACTTTTAAAAAACACGAAATTAAAAACCATGAAAACAAAAATCCTATTCCCAGCGATAATTCTAATGAGCGCGCTTCTGCCAGTTTGTGCAGGAGCCCAGACAATCCTAATTAATCCTACTACTCTAAACGGCAGTTTTGAAGACAACTCTAGCAAAACTACGTTTGCAAGTGGTCTTGTGCCCGACTGGACGGTTTGGACTGGAGTGTCAACCGCCAGTAATGACAGTGGCACTGACGTTTCTGCCGCTGCCAGCGATGGAACGCGAGATGCATACCTTCAAGGGGGCAACGCGGACTATGATTTGGTCGCTTATGCCATTCAAGCGGGAGACACATTTACATACACTTGGGATTGGGTTCTACAGGGGCGGGGAACCGCCACTGCCCAACTGGGTTACTGGAACGGTTCCAGCGTCGTGGCGATTGCCGGAACGGCCACAAGCGCCCAAAGCAACACGGGGAAAGTATTGGGTGTGGGGACGACATGGACTGTCCCGGTAGGTGATCCGTCAATTGGCGACGACATAGCGATGACAATATTGGCCCCCTCCGGTTCCAACTATCCTGAGGTGGATAATTTTGTTCTGACCGTCACATCCGTTCCTGAGCCTTCCATTGCAGCGTTAGGCAGCCTCGGAGTTTTGGCGCTGTTCGCGGTGAAACGCAAGAACTGCGCCTGTTAAGGGAAGAGCGCCTTAAGACAAAAAGTTTATACAAATTGCCCGCAACACTCCGCGCAGGAGAGGTTGCGGGCAATTTTGTTTTCTGGCCTTTGGAGCCACTGGCAATCAGCTCACGTCCGTCTTGCGCACCGGTTGAGCCCCAGCGTCGCACGGCACGGCGACTTGCAGTTGGATCGCCCACCGTCTCGCGGTGGGTAGGTGGTCAAATTCATTCAGGCGGGCGGCTCCAAAGCCGAGGCTGCCCGGCGTTTTGATCTGGCCCGGAGTTCCGTTTATCGGTATCTGGTGGCTGCCAAAAAGGGTGCGCTGCCGCCGAAAACGAACTGGGGAACCTGGCGCAAGCTCGACCCGGAGAAACTCCGCGCCCAGGTCAAAAAACACCCCGACGCCACACTCAAGGAACTCCAGGCCGTGTTTGGCGTCAGCCATCACGCGGTCTGGGTGCGGCTGGGTCAGCTGGGCTTCACGCTCAAAAAACTCATAAAATATCGCGAGCGCAACGAGGTGCAGCGGTGGCTCTTCCGCCGCGAACTGGAAAAGCCCGCTGGCCAGCCCGTCTTTTATCTCGACGAGTGCGGCGTGGATCACCGCCTGTATCGTAAATACGGACGTGCGCCCAGGGGCGAGCGGATTTACGAGGCCGTGGTGGGCAAACGGCGGGAACGCACGAGCATCATCTCGGCCTCACAACAGGGCAAGCTGGTCGCCCCGCTGGTCTTTCAAGGCAGTTGCAACACTGAAGTGGTGGACGCTTACTTCGCGCAAGTGTTGCTGCCCGAACTGCCGCCGGGCAGTGTGATCGTGCTGCTGGCGGGAGTAGATCCGGCCCGGCTGGTGTTTGTGGACGAACGGGGCCAACACCCAAATGACCCGTTGGCGGCTCTTTGAGGGAGCCATGGACGGGGAGATGTTTTTGGCGTGGATCAGGCAAGGATTGGTTCCCACACTGTAAAAGGACGATTGGGTGATCATGGACAATCTGGCCACGCCCAAGGTTCAGGGAATCGGCGAGGCCATCGAAACGGCGGGTGTGCGGCTGCTGTATCTGCCGCCCTATTCGCCGGACTTCAACCCCATAGAATTTGCTCCACATTGATCAGCACCACAGTTGACGAGGAGGTCAATTCTGCAAAAGCTCCCGTGCCGGCGAAAATACTGGCAAGCAGCCACCCTAAAACTCTGGTTGGATGTGAAGGCGCGCGCATTTCTATACCTAAAAAATAATAAGTTAAACCGTCTTGGTTTGCAACGAGCCACGTTTATACCCGAACGGGTAATAGTCAAATTCGCAACGCCATGCTAGAATTAAAAAATCAAAGCATTTTTTTTGTCACGGTCTCGAATCCGCTTGCGCTGACATTGGTTTGAAAGCCGATCCATGGTTTGTGGTTGATAGGCAGCTACGAAGTGCACAGGTTCGCACCAATACTGGAAAGCAAGAATATAAGCTATGAAAAATAAGAGAATTCAAACAAGCGCTTCCGAGAGCAGGGGGTTCACCCTGATCGAACTCCTCGTAGTCATCGCCATTATCGCCATCTTGGCGGCGTTGCTCCTTCCAGCTTTGGCCAAGGCCAGGGAAAAGGCGCAGCGTATAGCCTGTGTAAATAATAATCGTCAACTCGGTCTGGCTCTACAAATGTACACCCATGACAATCAGGATTACTTGCCTTGGCCCAATTGGGGCAATGATGCGAGTCCTCCGTGTCCTGCCGGGTGGTTATATCAGGGATCACCGCCCCCTGCTTTCTCTTTGGCACAGTACAATCTGCCGGGCAACGATGTAAATTTCGAAAAGGCCCGATTAAACGCAATAAAAACGGGCGTCTTTTACCAATATGCCCCGGACGCCGCTATTTTTCGGTGCCCATTGGATATTCCCGGCAGTCGCTACAGTAATTGGGGGGGGCCTCCTCCAAACGCTCCTCGCGGAAATCAATTGAGCAGTTACGTTATGAATCCATGTGCAGCATTTGGCCCGTCCGTTGCAAACCACGCCCTATATAACTATAAAACCGCGAAAATCACTCGAATCTGGAATTCAGAATCTTACATCATGTGGGAGCCAGACCCTAAGACAGGGGAATTTTCTGATGGTAGCAATTGGCCAGACAGCGAAGGACTCGGGACACAACACGGCCCTGGAGCTGTTATCTTGGAATTGAATGGAAGTGCACAATTTATTAGAATTACCAATAGTGAAACTTCCTACGGTGTTCAAGCGGTTCAGCCGGCAGCCGGCGGAGGTCCAACCTTGCTGTGGTGGGATCCGCTCGTGCCGAATGGTGTTCCCCCTGGTGCCCAATAAGCGTTAAAAGGCTTGATTTGTGGTGGGATCCGCTCACGGCGAATGGTGGTCCCCCCTGAGAGCCTCACTGAGGCGGTCGCTTGTGATGACTGTTAACTTAAACTGACCATATTGCAAAGTGCACAATTTATTAAATTTACCGATTACTATAGTCAAGCGACTAATCCACCGGCTGGCGTTTCGGGGAAAGGGCTGCTGTGGTGGAACCCGAATTCAATTGATGGCCACTAAGTCACATCAATCCAATGGTCTTGCTGAGTTAGCTCGCTTGCTCTGCAACGACGGTATTTTTACCCGAATGGGTAATAGACATGGAAATGCGCAGCCTGTAAGTTTATGATGAAACCAACAAAAATGCCCGGTGAAAGGCGCGAAATTTGTGCAATCTAAAAGTCCAGTCAACCGAATCGAGATCAGACCTGCAACCCACCCCCAATAAATATAATATATGTGTAACCATCACAGCTACTCCCCAGTGGTATCAAGCCTCAAACTGCTGCTCTCCTCGTGCGCGAGACGGCTGGGCGGAATCGCCCTGCCTCACGCTCCTTCGGTCGTGCCGATTCAGAATTCGCTGCGGAAAACACTAAAAGCCGTGAGCCTGTCCGGCATATTTGCTGTCGCGCTGTTCGCCCTGCTCGCCGCGCCATCCGCGTTCGCGGCCGCTGATACATGGATTGGCAACACGGACGCGAATTGGGCCACCGCCGCCAACTGGGGTGGAACGGCGCCGGTAACAGGCGATACGTTAACCTTCAATGCTGTCGGCACGGCGGGCACGACGCTGAACAACAACCTCACTGCGGGGCTTGTCTTCAACTCCATCACGTTTAGCGCCACGGCTTCAGCCTACACCATCGGCGGGAATGCGTTCACGCTGGGCACGGGCACGGCGGGCACGTCCATGACCATCACGGCTGGGGGCGGAAGCCAGATAATCAACAACAACATCACGCTCGGGGCCGCCGCGCAAACCTTTTCAATCGCGGCCAACGCCAACCTGACGCTCGGCGGCATCGTCTCCGGCGCCAGCCCCGCCGGCCTGACCAAGGCCGGGGCAGGCACGCTGACCCTCTCCTCCGCAACAGCAAACACCTTCAACGGACCCCTCGTTGTGAGCTTGGGAACGTTGTCTCGCACGGATGTCGGCGGCAGCTCGGCCAGCACGGCGACGGCGGTGGTGGGCAATACCGCCAGCGTGAATGCGATCATGAAGATTGGAACCGGAGCCAACGTGACGAATTACAATCTGGCCATCGGCAACGTTGCTAGTGCGCGCGGTGCGGTTTACCAGAGCGGCGGAACATTTACGCTGGCTGCGGTTCCGTCATCCGTATATGGTAATTCAACGATAAATGAGCCATTCATAATCGGCGGTCCTATTGGCGCTAGTACTGCGGGGGGCACTTATGGTTACTACAATCTTTCCGGAGGCAGCATGAACGCCAGTTCGCTTGCCATGCACCAGGCTAATAATGGCGGCACCACTGGTTACGATGTCGCGGATATTACCGGCGGTACTTTGAACATAACCAACTACATCAGACTCGCAAGGGATGGCAATGGCGGTTATAATGACTTTTCAGTGTTCAATGTATTGGGTGGCACGGTGACTTGCTCAAACATCTATCAAGGCAATTCATATTGGCCTTGTATTTTAAATGTCGGCGGCGGCGCGGGCGCGGCCAGTATTACCACCGCGCCCAATGGTAATTATGACATGACTGAAAATAACGGCAACCAAGGTAACAACTCTGTTCCGAATGATGCAAACCTTCTAGCCAATGGCACCTTGACCGTGAACGCCGTTATAGCATCCGGCAATAGTAATAATAAAAAGCTTGCCACTTTTTTCAACTTTAACGGCGGCACGCTTAAGGCGACGTCCCCCAATGCGGGCGCAAGCTTTTTCATAGCTGCCAACATTGGTGCTGTTGAAGTTTATTCTGGCGGCGGCACCATTGACAACAACGGCACGTCCATCACGATCAGCAATGCGCTCCTCGCGCCCGTGAATACCGGAGTCACGGGGGTCACCTTGAACATCCAGGGTGCGGGTTATATCGGCGCGCCCGTTGTGCAGTTCACCGGCGGCACTCCTACCAGCGCCGCTCCTAATAACAGCAATAATCGTGCGACCGCCATTGCGATCATGGCGGATGATGGGACGGGTAATGGCACCTACAAGGTGAATTCGATTCTGATCACCTGCCCCGGCGCATATACCGCCGCTCCGACGGGTGTATCTTTCAACGGGGGCGGAGCAACCACCGCCGCGACGATCACTTCGATTCAGAGCGCCGCCAACACCAGTGGCGGCATGACGTTCACCGGTTCAGGCACAACCACGGTAAGCGGCGCGAACACTTACACCGGCGCAACCACGATTACCAACGGCACGTTCTTAGTGCTCAATGGTTCGTTGAGCGCCAGCAGCGCTGTCACCATCAGCGGCAGCGGAAGCACTCTGGGTAAAGCAGCAGGAACCATCGGCGGAGCTGCCTCCACCATTAATGGAAACGCGACTTTGGCCCCCGGCAATCTCGGGCCCGGCAATGCAGCGGTCGGCACGACCACCTTTTCCGGCAATCTGACCCTCGCGAACGAGACGAACCTGTTTGACTTGAGTGCTTCCGGCATCTCTGGAAATGACCAAGTGGTTGTGGGCGGCAACCTGACCCTCGACAATAGCGACACCATCAATGTCAATCAGTTGATCGGCCACTTGGACACTGGAAACAATTATGTGCTCTTCGCCGTCACCGGCACGACAACCATGAGCACGACGCCGGTTCTGACGGGTGTTGATACCAGTAAATATCAAATTTTGAAGATTGGCAATAACGTCGTGCTGAATTACTACGGACCGCCTGTCCCGTCAGTTGGCGTGCCCACTTACAGCCCGTTGAGCACAGTTGGCGCCGGCCAGCCCGTGACGGTGAGCGCGACGGTCAGCGGCGGCACCCCGCCCTATACCAATTATGACTGGCAAGTGTCCACTGACGGGGGTAATACTTACAGCGACCTCGGCGGTGTTACTAACTACTACAATCTCAATACCACAGGACAGGCGGGCACGACCAACTATTATCGGCTCGTAGTTACTGACAACGCGGGCATTACCAATTTTCCCTTGGCGTCGGCCTTGGTCGTTATCACCGGGGTTCCTCCGTCCGTTACGGCGAACACGACGATTATACCGTCAGCGATTGTTTTGGGAGGCAGCGCAACAAACAGCGCGGCCATGAGTGGAACCGCTCCGATGAGCTTACAATGGCAATACTCCCCCGATGGCACAGCGCTGGTTAATATTCCCGGTGCGACCAACTCAACATTGGTCATCGCGAACGCGCAATACAGCAATATGGGCTACTATAGGTTGACTGCCACCAACTTCTTCGGCGCGACCAACAGCAGTTTTGTTTTCCTTTCAGTGGGAGCCCCGGCGACCATGACCGACTTTGGTCTGAGTAACCCGACGGCAGGCACAAACGACATCTTTCAGGTCCTTACTAACGGCAATGTTGGCAACTTTGGCATTAATTACTACACCGACAGTGGGATGGGCCAGACCTTCACGACTGGAACCAACAGCAGTGGATACTACTTAAACTCGCTGTATATCAAGATGGGCTCCATTAATGGCGGCTCCGGCGGTGGCGGCGTTGGCACTTGGACGCTCCGATTCTATTCGTTGACCAACGCCTATGCGGGCACAGCGACGTTGATTGGCACATTCGTCAATGCCAATGTTGCGCCAGCCATTACGCTCAACCACTGGACCCAGTGGCAGGGACCCGCGATTACCTTCCAGCCCAACACGGTTTATGGCTATAACGTGCAAAACACCGACGGTTACATTCAAGGGGGTAATTCCACCAACAAGCCCACTTATTATTCTGGCGGTCAGTCTGCCGGTCAGGCGGTTGCAATAGCGGCCGGCGGCACCGTCACTTACGGAGGCACCACAAATTATAATGCCACGTTCCTGGTGAATCTGGCTCCCGGAGGTTCTCCCCTCATTCTGGCCTTCGCCACGTCGGTAACAAATGGCGCCACGGTCTTTGCCGGCACACAGATTGCCGAGAGTGTGTCCGCGCTGGGTGCCAACCTGAGCTATTATTGGCAGATTAACAACGTCGTCCAGACGAACTCCAATCTAAACGCCAACAATATTGATACTACAACTCTGTCTCCAGGATCGTATTCAATCAATGTGGTCGTGTCGAACAGCCTCAACAGCGTCACCAGCAGCACGGTCACATTTAATGTGGTCGCCGCCATCATCAATTCCGCTAGCATCTCGCCCACGAACACGCCCTCGGGCATTCCTGGCCCGGTCTATGCCGGAACGCCGGTAACGTTGAACGCCTCGGTGCAGGGAAACAACCTCACCTTCTTCTGGCAGACCGACGGCGGTGGGGGTGGCAGCTTGACGAACATTCCGGGTGCAAACGCCACCAATTTCGTCTTTAACACTTCAGCCATGACCGCAGGCACGTATCAATACGATCTCCTTGTCTCGAACGCTTCCGGCACGGTTACCAGTTCGCAGCTCACACTCAATCTGACAAATGTTTCCTGTCCGGTTCTCTTGAGCGGCACGACGATCACCCCCTCGGCGGCTGTGTTAGTGGGCGGCAGCGCGCTGATGAGCGCGACCTTCGCCGGCACTCCGACGATTACCTATCAATGGATGTTCGTGAACACGAACGGGGTGACGAATATCCTTGCGGGGGCGACGAACACGACGTATTCCATCTCGAACGCGCAATTCACGAATGCCGGCGCCTATTTTCTGCAGGCTTCCAACGGCATCGCGCCTTACATTACCGACAGCACTCCGGCGCAATTCATCGTGGCTCCGCTGCCGCAGACGAATACGACCGCCTTTATCCTTGACGCAGGAAGCTCGCCCCCGTCGGTGGGAAGCAATGACATCGCGCAATTGGTCAGCTATACTCCTACGATCGTTTCCAACCTGAATTACTATGTGGACAGTCCCAATCCGCCGGGCCAGATCTTCACGACGGGCACCAACCCACCTTCGCCGGCGGGTTATCCACTCAGCACTCTCTATGTTCAGCAGGAGCTATCAACCATTGGCGGCAACTTAAGCGGTCTTGCGGAGTCTTACACGCTCAACATCTACCAAATGCATGGCAGCAACGCGGTTCTATTAACGGCTTACACCTCTGCCAATACGTTAACCATTACCAGTGGTGGTGCTACGGATGGTGACTGGATACAATGGACTGGCCTGACCAACGTCCTTCAAGCCAACGCCACCTATGCGTTTTCAATACGGAACAATGTTGCAGGAGGATGGTGGAAGTTGGCGAATGATAACGATTACATCAACGGCGATATTGACTTATACGCCGGTGGTCAACTCGCCTCGTTGCCCGGCAGCGGCATCGGGCCTGTCACTTATAGTAGTGACCCGCTCACAGATGCGGCGTTCCTAGTCGTCTTGACCCCGCCCGGCCCCCCCCAGGTGGTTCAGGATACGAAGATTCAGCCCTCAAGTTGTTATGTCGGACAGACCGTGACTATGAGCGCGCTTTTTTACGGTGCCACCCCCATCTACTACCAGTGGCAGTTCACTGATACAAACGGCCTAACAACAAACGCTATCCGCGGTGCGACAAATTATATCTACACCATCACGGGCGCGCATCTGACCAATTCGGGCAGCTACAGCCTGTTGGCTTGGAACAGTCTCGGCACAAACTCGAGCTCGCCGGTAATGCTGACGGTGGTGCCCATGCTCCTGACGCAGGATACCACGATTACGCCTTCGAGTGCTTATACCAATGCGAACATCCCGGTGACCATGAACACGGTCTTTGCAGGCGTTGGAATTACTTACCAATGGATGTTTGACAATGGAAGCGGAGCGGTTGCCATTCCCCGAGCCACGAATGCGACGTTTGTCATCTCGAACTTTATGGCCGCCAATGTCGGGAGCTACTATCTTGTGGCGTCCAACAATGCGGACGGAATTCCAGCAACGCTGGCCAGCACGCCGGTGGCAGTGACTGCACTGCCAATTCCAGCGAATGGGACAGTAATTGATTTTGACTATTCATGGGGTGATGCAAGTACATTCTATACCGGTCTGGGTGTTCTTGGCAGTGGAACCTATTGGAACCATGCCGTGTATGCTAGCGGAACCTATACGACCAATACGAGCTCACTTGCAGATGATGGCAGCACTTATTTGGGGATTAACTTCAATGCCACCATGACGTGGCAGCACAATGGTGGGACTGCGGGCATACCGATGTTCCAATACTTCATGCTAATTCAAGATACAAGTGTCCAACCATTCAATTTGACCGGCATGCCTCAAGGAGTTTACAACTTGGTCTGTTATTCCGCTAACGGATCAGACACTCCGGGATCGAGCACAACTTTTATCGTTGGAAGCCAGACGAACACGGCTACTGCCACGAGAGGCGATGCGTTTGTCCTGAACAATAATTACGTGTTATTTTCTAATGTTGTGGTGACGAATGGGACAATCAGCGGCACATGGCAGGAAGCTGCCGGTGCAAATGCTGCGTTCAATGCCGTGCAACTTCAGTTAGCTTGGTCGCCTGTCAATCCAGGTATCTTCATCTACAGCCAGCCGGCCAACCTGACCGTTCCGGTGGGATTGCCGGCCAGCGTCAGTGTTGGGGCGGAAGGTCCTGGAACGAATGTGTTGTT
>Ga0187868_1001321_pt1 | contig 17817 bp, 12 predicted proteins | sample June2016WEW_13_4_FD_133014 | JGI IMG/M metagenome (GOLD analysis project Ga0187868, IMG submission 133014) | Peatland microbial communities from SPRUCE experiment site at the Marcell Experimental Forest, Minnesota, USA - June2016WEW_13_40 | ecosystem: Environmental > Terrestrial > Soil >... | reverse complement strand
CTTCCATACGCAATCCATCCAGGCTTTGCTGCTCGGCCTGGCTTTCGACCTCTATCGCCTTAAGCTGTCCCCTTGCTGACCTTCAGCACAAAGGATGTCAACAGAGCCAGATGGGTTCTAGTCAAGAGCGATAGCCCAAGAATTACCAGGGTGGATTTGAGTTTCACAGCGGTTCTCCTTAGATTCAGTAGTGGGATATCATTATCCAGAGGCTACCTTGAACGCGTGGCCCTGTCAATGCGGGCCAGGCGTTGCTGATAAGACACTAACTTGGTTGACACATGCAATGTGTTCGTGCCGGCAGTGGGCCCGAGTATCCCTCGGTAAACTCTCCTGCCATTACCTTCTTCGTTCGTCTCCGATTGCCGATCCCGTCAGCAGGACCGACTCCGCTTGGGGCAGATCGATACGCAACTTGCCCTTGTCAAGACCCAATATGCGGCCGGTCCATGCATCCTTCCATGTATTTCCCCACGAACGCGGTAGCATGAGCGTTGCATGGCGGGACATATCGGCATCCTCTCGCAGACCTTCCTCAAGGTTGCCAGCGAGAATGCGCACGGCGTCATCTCGCAAACGCCATGCGGCGACATTCATGGTCTGATTCAAGTCGATTTCTGCTGCGTGCAGTGTGTTCTCGCTTCCCAGCAGGAGATTGATTGCAGCAGCCGCGAGCGCATACGGAGCTCCCGTGTTCCCCCATATCTGCGCGAGAGGAACTTCAGTGGGATGGTCTTTTACTCGGATGAGGTCAGGCGGATCCCAGAGAATCACGTTCATTCCATTTGTCCTATTGAGCACCAATGTGGGGCTGCCTTCAACGGAGTAGATTAGAATCGCGCCCCCGGATATCCGGTTCCTGGTGACTCGGGACAATGTTCCGAACGACGCCGGAATGTTCTTCGCAATTTTCTCCCCGGTAATTGCCGGCTCGGCTTTGCGACTTATGATTGGAGTTGCATCCGGTAAGACATTCCCGATGAGTCCCGCGATTCGCTCAAGCTCCGGGTCCACGCCGTCAGCCGGGCTTCCAAAGAGTGCAATCGGCTGCCCCGTCTTGATGAGGTGCGCAATACAAGCCGTGTGCTCCGCCGCGAGATGGGATGGCGCCTGCAAGATGAACAGATCGGACTTGACTTGCTGTAGCCATTCCACGCGCGTGACGGACAGAATCGGCACCGGCCACTTGGCCACGGAGAATGCCTGCTCGTCGATCCACTCTTTGACGTCGTGGTCGGCAACAGCGTGGTCGATCTGCCACTGCATTGCTTCGCGCGCATACACCAGTGTCGGTCCCAGCACCTGGGTTGTCTGTTGCGCATCCGCATTGGCTGCGTTGATGTTGTCAGCGAGAAAGCGGACATCTTGTTCGTCCAGCAGGCGACCGCCCTGGTTTGCCCACGATATGTACGATCCGGCCGGAAACTTCAGCCCGCTGGGAGTCTTCACCGCGGCATGAGAATAGGCCCAGATACCCCAACGCAAACGCTCTGGAGTGGAGTGGAGGACGTCCCAATCCTCCCAGGCGTCAAAAGTTTCCACGAGAGGGTAATGGCGGACCTTGGTTTCGGCAAGGATAGCGGCATGGACCAGCAGGTAGCCGAGCTGATACGTCCAACCCTGAGTTGGACTATTCCAGAAATCAGTCTCTCGAAGCCCAACCTCATTCCAGGCGCCGGCCCAGGTCTGGTCGACCCAAATGTCCAGATACCCCTGCTTGGCAATCGTCTCCACGTCCAGGCCGTTCGAGCGCCAATCCCCAACCGCGGAGGCTCCGTTCGAATACATCATTACCAGAGAGTCAGGGTTAGCTAACTTGGTTGCACGCACAAAAGCGGCTACGCCGTCAGTATGATTAAGGATAACTTCGGGAGAAGGAGCGACAGGCCCCCAGGGGCCTTCACGCCTGTATGCAACTGGCAAACCAAAACAGTCGCGCAACATGATGGCGTCGAATCCTACGGCACGCGACAGGCTACCCCACTGCGCGGCATAGGCTTGGCGAGCTGTTATTCCCTCAATGATTCCTTGCGGCAGACCTCCCATCAAGGCGAAGTCCTCATGAAGACGCGCGTTCGGGTCAAAGTATCGAGCTGCTGTTGGAAATGCTTCGGGGTGACGCAGCGTCCAAGGCGCTTCATATCCATAAATATCGGTATTGCCGGTATTCACCAGGCCGATCTTGAAGTCATCCATCCCATGCCGAGCGGATTCCCGCTTGAGCGCACAGATCAATTTCTTTAAGTCGCCGTAGGTCCATGAATCGTACGGGCGTCTCTTCACCGCGGCGGGCTTTGCGAAACGCGCCTTCCACTGTCTCCTTCGCTCAGCCGTGTCACCCACGAGAGGTCCGTGCTCGTCGATCCATCCGCGCTGGGCTTGCCACTGGCTTTGCACGGTTCCAGAAGGAAGCCAAACTTTCTGGCTCAGGTCCCCAGACCACGCCATCACGGTACCCACAGTCCACGCCACGTTCAGAAGGATGCCGCGGTATCCGTGAATTCCGACATAGAGCGGCAGGAAGCGATCCCAGAATTGGCACGTGGCTCCGTCGATATCCTTTTGATCAAACCAGTCAATGTCGATTTCCATCCAGCGGTCTGTCAACAGAGGAGTTGCGGGAGCACTCTTTGCTGCATCACCGGCCTGCGCCAACGCGGTAAATGCCCGCCCACAAAAACTGTCGCCGATCACCGCGCCCGCGGCCAGCGCCGACCCACTGCCAAGAATGGTGCGCCGCGTCGGCCGCAAGGCCTTGTGATTGATTTGGTCCTTCAGTTCTGAGTCTTCGATTTGAATTCTCCTTTCGTGACACATTCGTCTCTGTTCGGTCACGCGCGGCGCATACGGCTCAATGTGGTGGTGTTCGATTTATGTTGACTGGCCAGCAATGCGGAGGCGCCTGCCTGGTTTCTTGATGGTGACTAAATTCCTGAGACGAGCAACTCCACATTTGTTGAAACATCCGAGGGATTCCAGCCATTCCAGGACGCCAATTGATGCCGACTTTTTCGCAAACGATCCGCCCCCTTTCAATATCTCTCCTGCACCCGAACGTCGAAACACAGCCTTCGCCTCACCACCAACCACAGTCCTAGAGTAGCCCTTCGGCAGGGATGCACTTGCCTTGACAATGGTCGGTGGCATGGCAATAGTATACGGATAAGGTTCTCCCACTTTCTGCTCGTTTTTTCGCAGAGACAAGGAGAGGATGGCTATGCGAATTGTTGACAGGATAGTCGAATCGGGGTGGAGCGAGTGCAGCAGAGGCGTCCTTGCAGTTCTGCTGATAACGGGTGGGGCCTTCCCAATGCTTGGCGCCACGGATCCTAGCTTCAACTTCACGGCAACGGCAAAAGACTTCGATCTGTACTTTCCTACCTACCTCGCGAATGGGTTTTTTACAATAGAGACGTCACTGCGTGGCACGGATGCGACTGCCAGCCATATAGCCGGACTGATGGACTACACCCCTGGAGATGTCTCCCGGCCGGCCGCGATTCCCAGTTGGGGAGAGATCAACTATTTCGATGGCGCGAGTTGGTTGAATGAATCATCGGTTACCGGACAAACCTTTCGCAACTACCAGCAAACGCTGGACATGTATAGCGGGCGCGTGAAAACACACTACACATGGGTAAATGGAGTAAAGCGAAGCCAGATCGATACCAGCACTTTCGTGAGCGAGCGCGATGTTCACTTGGGCGGTGCGAGTCTCACTATTACGCCGCAGTTTGACGGCGTTATTCGGCTTCAGTTCACGTTGAGGACTCACCCAGCCCCTCGCTTTCGGCTCCCCTTGGCTCGCATGAGCGTAGCCGAACTGCAGGGCGCCATGGCTATCCACGCCGCGGAAGACGACAAGGATCTCGCGCCGGGCAAGGCGAAACGCCGGAATCCAACCGCGGCGGACCGAGCCGATATGTGGTATTCGGGCGAGACGCAGACGCTCTCCTTTGGGGGAGACTCGAAACAGTATCTGTTATGGATCAAAGGGCGAACTCCTGACGGCCCGCAATGGGCTGAGGCGGCTGCGGTAAAGTTACCGGCAAATGCAAAGCCGGTTAAGAGCGAGTTACACCAATCCGCGCAATTGGTTGAGCTGGAGATCAGCATCGCAGTGCGCAAGGGTACTTCCTATACCTTTCATAAGTACGTTGTCGCCTCGCGGGATGCCTGGGACGGAGTTGATGACACCGTCACCTGGGCTAAGAACGCCCGTGCGCTGGGTATGAAGTCACTCTTCGCGCGACATGCATCTGCGTGGCACGAACTCTGGAAGTCCGATATTCGCGTGGAGGGGGATGAGGATATTCAAAGAGCCATTCACTCCGATCTTTTCGCCCTGTATGAGAACTCCACGGTCAACACCCGTTGGGGCATGCTCGCCATGGGACTAACTCCAAACTATTACGGTCACATATTTTGGGATAATGACTCATGGGACTTTCCAGCGCTCGTGCTATTGCACCCCGACAGGGCTCGGACGCTCGTGAATTTTCGTTTTTACACACTCGATGAGGCTAAGAAGCGCGCACAAACGCGCGGCTACGCGGGAGCAATGTTTCCATGGGAGTCGGATCCGGACCGAGGCACGGAGGAAATCCCCCTGTTCGTTCATCAGCTTTCTGAACGCCAAATCCATGTCAATGGCGATATTGCAATCGCGCAATGGCAATATTTCCTCGCTTCAGGCGACCGCGAGTGGCTACGGAACACCGGCTTTCCGGTCATCCGTGAGGTCGCGGCCTTCTGGAAGAGCCGGTCCACTTACAATGCACGACGCGATATTTATGAAATTCACCACGTAACTTCGCCGGACGAGATTTATGATGACGTCTCGAACGATTCCTTCACCAACGCTGTCGCTCAGAAGGCTCTGAGGAACGCGGCTGCTGCTGCGGAAACTTTGGGCGTACCACCAGATCCTTCCTGGAGAGAAATAGCGGAAAAGATGTACATCCCCTTTTCCGAGATCGAACAGCGACATCTGGACTTTGACATTTCAACTTCGCACGACAAACATACCTGGATGGGGAGCACCATCTCGTGGCTTTCCTATCCGCCGCTCGACCTCAAGATGAGTGTTGATGTACGTCGCAACGACTTCAAATTCGCTACTCAAGCGTTGCACGATCTCACGCCCGACGCCAACGACATGATCCCAGTCCTGCTGCCGACAGTGGCCGCGGAACTCGGAGATGAGAACGAGGCTGATAGGCGGCTGCGTCTCAGCATGGGAGGATTTCTCAAACCGCCGTTCAATGTGCGTAGCGAAACCTCCCTTAACAACGCAACCTATATACTGTGCGTCTCTTCCGGGTTTCTCGAGAACTTCCTATATGGGTTCACGGGGCTAAGAATTACCGACGATGGTTTGACCCAAGTCTACCCGCCGCTGCTTCCTTCAGGGCTGAAAAGCCTGACGCTCACAAATGTTGCGTGGAGGGGGCAACATACAGAAATAACTGTAAGCCGCGATCAGACGGGCCAAGCCAAACTCTCCCGCAAGGTTCTGACGCCGTAAGCTCCGCGATCCGGCCCGAGGGGAGGGATATGGCTTTGCATTGAGAAAGAAGGTCTATGAACCGACGTAGCTTCATCGTCACAACTGGAGCGGTCTTTGGGGCAATCGCAGCTCAGCCGCGGCTGTCATTGGGGCAGGACTTACCGGCCAGCGACACAGTCGAAAAAGTCCATGTGATCTTCAAGACTCACTTGGATGTCGGGTTCACCGACCTGGCGGCCAACGTTATCAACACGTACTTCAACCAGTTCATCCCCAACCTGCTCTCCCTGACGGAACAGATTGACCGGGAGGGCCGGCAAGACCGGTACAACTGGACGACCGGCTCCTGGCTGATCTATCGCTACTTGGAGATTGCCTCGCCTGAGAATCGGCAGCGGATGGAAAAGGCCATTGAGAGGGGAGATATTTTCTGGCATGGCCTTCCGTTCTCGACCCATACGGAGCTGATGGATGAATCGCTCCTTCACCTCGCGACAACTTATTCAGCTCGCCTGGACCAGAGATTCCAGCGCAAGACCATCGCTGCGAAAATGACAGACGTTCCATGTCACAGCCGTGGGCTGGTGCCGGTGTTGGCAGAGACGGGCCTGGAGCTACTGCACATCCAGGCGAACGATGGCAGCGCCGGTGTGGATGTGCCGCCGCTGTTTGTCTGGAAGAGTCCAGATGGATCGGATCTTACCGTAATGTTTCAGCACGCAACCGATCCTGTGTCATTTCCGCGCGTGTATTGCCATACCGAGGTGCTGCCGGGCGGACGGACAGCGGTTTCGATGAATCTTACCGGCGAGGGAACTGGCCCTCACACGCCGGAGCAGATTGCATGGATCTATGGGGACCTGCGGAAGCGGTTTCCCAAGGCAAGGGTCTTTGCCTCGGATCTAAGCACGGTGGCCCTAGAAGTGCGCACAATCAAACAGCAGTTGCCTGTTGTGACCCAGGAGATGGGAGACACCTGGATTCACGGACCCGGCAGCGATCCCTACTTGATGGCGCGATACCGTGAATTGTCTAGACTGCGCAAAGAGTGGATCGTCAAAGGCAAGCTCGCGGCAAACGGCGATGTCGATGCCGCCTTTGGCGAGCACCTCCTGCTCGTCCCCGAGCATACCTGGGGGCTGAATATCGAGCGCCTCGGACACTGGGATGTGTACAATATGGCGGATTTCCGCGCCTCGCGAAGTCTGCCGGACTTCAAGATCATGGAACAGTCCTGGGCGGAAAAGCGCGCCCGCATTGACGCCGCGGTTGGCACGATGCCGCCAGCGCTGGCGGCGGAAGCAGGCGCGCGATTGCAGTCCCTGCGCCCGGTGCGCATGGACCGGAGCAGGTTGCATAGGCTCGATTCTCCCACAGGCCTGCATGACACGAAACACTTCCGTCTTGGATTCGATTCGAAAAGCGGCGCGATCCGCTCTCTCGAGCACCGGGAGACCGGCAGGCAATGGGCAGGCCCCGGAAACACTCTCGGCCTGCTCACGTATCAGACCTTTGCGCAACCGGAGTTCAACCGCTTCATGGACCAGTACATTCCGAAGGAAAAACGTCATGAGGAGTGGGCCATCAATAGCTGGAGCAAGCAAGGCTTGGACAAATCCAGCGCCAGGAGCGCGCTGTACTCCACCACGCTGAAGCACCTTTGGCATGAGAGACGCAAAGATGGAGAGTTGTTCCTCGCCGACCTGGAAGTGCTTGAGGCCGGGGACTCGGGCTGCCCACGCGAGATCACGGTCGAAACCTTCCTGCCAGAGAACGAGCCTACCGTACGGCAGACGTTGAAATGGTTCAACAAGGCCGCCAGCCGTTTGCCCGAGGCACTCTGGTTTTCGTTTGTTCCATTGGTTTCTGCCGACGGCCAATTCGAGTTAGACAAGATTGGACAGGCGGTCTCGCCTCTGGACGTGGTGCGAAACGGTAACCGGAATATGCATGGCGTAGTTAACGGCGTCTCCTATCGGGACAAGCGCAGTGGTTTCCAACTCGACACACTCGACGCATTTCTCGTGGCTCCCGGAAGGCGGTCACTGCTGATCTTCGACAATGAACAGCCGAACATGGCGGGTGGATTGCATTTCTGCCTTTACAACAATCTCACCGGTACGAACTTCACCATGTGGTTTGAGGACGACATGCAATTCCGGTTCACCATCGATTTTGGCAGGTACTAAGTGCAGTTCGCGGCCACTGGCTCTACGTATCCATAATCGATTGGAGTGATCTCATCATGCTGAAAAGCGGGCGATGTCAGGACGGTGATTGCAGCAAGGAAGTGCAAAAGTGATGCTGCGGCACGAAACGATATTACCCCGAATCCGCGAGCATGTGGACCACCACGCATGGGTGGAAAGAGGTTCAGTGAAGATTGTGCCTACAGGATTGGGATCGTCCGCGGCACTACTGGGAGCATTGCCGCTGTTGCGAGGTCGCGCATGAGGCGTGGCTCGAATTACGACAAACAACCGACGATCCGGATTTCCGATGATGTCTCTGCATGCCTGATTGGCTGGTCGGCGATTGCGCAGGAGTTGAGAAGCCAGCCCGCGGGCAAGCGCACCGTAATTGTGGTGGAATGCTATCCCGGCGTGGATATCGAGGAGGTCCGAAACGGGCTCGATGGGTTGTTGGCCGGGACCGTGGTTTGCGCAGAACTTGCGCTCAAATCCGCAGATGAGATAGCGAGTGTTCTGGCTCCATGGCTGGGGGACGATCCGGTTTTTGGGAAGATGGCAGCTTGGGAGTTGGGCTCACTCTTCGATGCTGCGAAGGTCTCGCAATTGCGCAGTGAGATTGCAGACGCCAGCGGCGCGGTGCTGGTGCTTGGAACAGGCGCGGCGTATGTGACGGAGAAATGGGACCTGCTGCTGTATTGCGATGTGACGCGATGGGAGATTCAACAGCGTCAGCGTGCGCACCGAGCAGGCAATATTGGAGTAAGCAATGAATCAGCTTCTCCTGCGGAGCTATACAAGCGGGCTTACTTTGTCGATTGGCGTGCCGCCGATTCCGAAAAGCATCGCTTGCACCGCGAAATCGATTTCTACACTGACACAAACCTGCCGCAGCGTCCAACTATGATCTCCGAAGACAACTACCGGGCCGCGCTGGCCAAACTGACTCGGCGTCCGTTCCGGGTCGTTCCGTTCTTCGATCCGGGTCCTTGGGGCGGAGAGTGGATGCGGCAACACTTCGATTTGCCAGACGATCCGCCAAACTTCGCCTGGTGCTTCGATTGTGTGCCGGAAGAGAACAGCCTACGATTGCAATTCGGCAATCATGTGGTGGTAGTGCCAAGCCTGTCTCTGGTGCATGAGCACCCGCACGAGCTCCTTGGCAACAGCGTCGTGAATCAGTTTGGCGCGGAGTTCCCGATCCGTTTCGATTTCCTGGATACGGTAAAGGGCGGCAATCTCTCGCTACAGGTTCATCCACTGCCCTCGTACATTGCAGAGCATTTCGGAATGCCGTTTACGCAAGACGAGAGTTACTATCTTTTGGATGCAGAACCTGGCGCGGTGGTGTATCTGGGTTTGAAGCCGGGAATCGATCCAGCGCAGATGGGCGAGGACCTCAAATCGGCGCAGGCCGGCGGACCGCCGTTTCCCGTAGAACAATACGTGAACGCTTGGCCTGCCAAGAAGCATGATCACTTCTCTATCCCGGCGGGAACGATTCACTGCTCGGGGAAGAATAGCATCGTTCTGGAAATCAGTGCAACGCCATACATCTTCACCTTCAAATTGTGGGACTGGAATCGGCTGGGCTTGAATAGATTGCCGCGACCGATTCACCTGCAACATGGCCTCGCGAACATCCAATGGAGCCGCGATTGTGACTGGGTGAGGAGCAACCTGGTCAATCCTGTCCGCAAGGTTGCCGAAGGCAAGGGCTGGTACGAAGAGGCGACGGGCTTGCATGAGCTTGAATTCCTTGAGACGCGGCGGCACTGGTTCACGCAACCGGTGCTGCATGACACCGAGGGGACTCTGAATGTGCTGAACCTGGTGGAAGGTGAGGAAGTCGTGGTGGAAAGCCCTGAGGACGCTTTCGAGCCGTTCGTCGTGCACTACGCCGAAACGATCATTGTGCCGGCGAGCGTCGGACGATACCGGATTTCACCAAGCAAAAAGTCGGACAAGGCGCTGGCAACTATTAAGGCGTTTGTACGCAGCAAGGAATGAAGCACGTAGAAGCAGGATCGAACCTCACTATCAATGACGCGGCTGACAACCCGCCGGACAGCGTAGCAACTTCATAATCTGGGTAACGATACCCTTGACGATTTGCAACGGAGGGAATGTGGCAAGCTCAATTAACAGCCCAGCGGGCGATCAAAACGGGCAGGGTCTGTACATGATGGAATTGGACCGGCGTCAGTTTATTCGCACTGCACTGATGACCTCCGCCGCTCTCGCCTCCAATTATGGGTTCGCCGCTGGGGCTCCCTCGTTGGGAACCATGAAGTCCCCACCATACGCTGCTTTGTCACCTTTGCCTCCTGGCGCGGTACGAGGCGCGGGGTGGCTGCAAACCTACCTGCAGAAGCAGGCAACGCAATTGGGCTCGCAACTGCCCCAAGTCTCCTGGCCCTTCACAGGAGGATATTGGGCGGGAGAAGAAAGCTCCGAGGAAGAAAAGAGGAAACTATCCTGGTGGCCGTGGGAGCAGAAGGCCTATTGGATTGATGGAGTAACCCGCCTGGCCCTTGTCCTGCAGGACAGGCAACTGCTACGCCAGGCGCTGGCGCCGATCGATTACACGCTAGCCCATGCGGGAGCGGATGGATATTTGGGGCCAAACACCTTCAAAGGCCTTATGGACGGCTACGGCCGCTGGCCGCAAACCGTGTTCTTTCGCGCCTTGCTGGCCGCATCTGACGGGAATGCGATTGCGGGCGTTCCCGAGGCCGTGCAAAAACACTACCTCCACGACACAGTCGACTACGGCAAGTCACCCCGAAATCTCACCAATATAGAGGACATTCTCTGGTGCTTTGAGCGCACCGGCAATGCACGGCTACTGGCACTTGCGGAGAGCGCCTGGCAGGAGTTTTCCAAGCAAGCAGAAACTGGAGCCTTTGCCCGGTTTCCAACTCAGCCGGATTATTGCGATCTGTCGTCGTTCAAGGTATACGCCGCCGGACCTATCGATTCACATGGAGTCGGCTACGTCGAGGCCTCCAAGCAGCCGGCGATTCTTTACTTATATACGGGTAAAAATGAGTATTTGCAATTTGCGCACGCTGCGCAGCGCCGCGTCTTCGATCATCACATGCTGATCGACGGCGCGCCGTCCACGAGCGAGTGGTATCGCAACAAGACCTCTCTCGACTCGCACGAAACCTGCGACCTTATAGATCATTGCTGGAGTTGGACCTACATGCTCAGGGCGACCGGCGAGGGTATCTGGTGCGACCGCATAGAGCGGGCCTGCTTCAATGCCGGCTTCGGCGCCCTGAAGAAGGACTGGAAAGGCCTCCAGTACTTCTCTTTCCCCAACCAGATGGCTCCCGCGGTGTTCGAGCCCAATCCCGGACGTTCCGTGGCCTGCTGCGGTGGTAATGTGCACCGACTCCTCCCGAACTACGTGATTAACATGTGGATGAGTGCTCTGGACGGTGGCCTGGCGGCAACCCTCTACGGCCCCTCGAAAGTGAGAACGACTGTTGGCGCGAACCACGATGAAGTCGAGATCATGCAGGAAACCAACTACCCATTTGGCGAAGAACTCCACTTCACCATCAATGCAAAGCGGGTTGTTTCCTTTCCTCTCTTGCTGCGCATTGCAAATTGGTGTCATGAGCCGAGCCTTAGGATTAACGACAAACCCATAGGCCCGCTGGAGATCAGGAAAGGATTCGTTACGCTAAACCGGCAGTTCAAACCCGGCGACACAATAACGCTTGTTCTGCCTATGAAAGCTGCGGTTACACGGTGGCCTCAGAACGGAATCGGGATCGAGCATGGTCCACTGGTGTACTCGCTGGGGCTGAAAGAGGAGTGGCGCTCGAGGGTCGAGCCGAAATATTCAACAGCGAAATTTCCCACGTGGGAAGTGACTGCAGCCAGTCCATGGAATTACGGGTTGGCGCTGGTTTCAGACGCGCTGGAGACGCAAGTCAGGCTGAAACGGAAGCCAATGACGGAAGATCCTTGGATTGATCCTCCTGTCACTCTGACAGTTCCCGTGAGGAAGATCGAGGATTGGAACCTACAGACAAATCCGAAAGACCCAAATCAGAAGTTCACACCTCCTTTGCCTGAACTGGGCACAAGCAAGATCAGCGACACTGTCGAGTGCGTCGCTCTTGTTCCCTATGGATCGACGCACCTGCGTATCACGATTTTCCCGGAACTGGCCATGCGAGCGAGCAGTTAAACTGAGAAGGATCGAGGGAATTGCATTGGGAAAATCCGTCACTGGTAAAACGTCTCAAATAGAGCAGAACCGATCAGGCGCGAGGAGAATGTCAGCTTCCCTGCCTGGACATGAGGACGACGAATAGGATGTGCCACATATTCTGGATGCGGATTAGAAATCCCGTTATGTGCGGGATACTGATGATATCGGTATGGACAGCCCTTGCGCAGAAAGCCGTTAAACCGCAGGAAGCAAGCGATTCTCCCATCCATTTTTTGTCTAGCTCGATTCCTTTTGTATTGGATAGTTGTGAAACCCAGAGAGGCACGCCCCGGAGACCATGGCGGGCGGTGTTGCCGTGTTTGATTACGACAATGACGGGCTTCTGGATATCTTCTTTACGAATGGCGCAGATATATCCAGCTTGAAGAAGACATCGCCGAAATACTGGAACCGCCTATTCCATAACAATGGTGATGGAACCTTCACAGATGTCACCGAAAAGGCTGGCCTGGCGCGATTAGATAACGAGTACGGGCCTCTTTGGTCGGTTGGCGCTGCATGGGTGAATGTGAACAACGATGGGCTCCTCGACAACCGTGTGCGGGGATAGTTCACACTGCCGCGCCGTCTCGCGCACGGTCACTCGAACGCGAAATTCCGGCTTGCGCTCATTGCATCCTCCGAATGCTCTGCAAATCCTCGGCGCTCTTGGCATCGATCGGAATCCTGAAGAAGATGACCACTGCCTACTGATCTGCTCCCAAGAATCCACACACAACCGAATATGATTTCGTATGGAGAGGATGGCGGAGATGTCGAAGAGTCATCACACGGAAGCGCAGACGATCGCTGCGTTGAAGCAGGTTGGCGCGGGTCGGAAGGTTGAAGATGTAGCGCGGGAGGTTGACGAGAAGTGAATATTTGGGAGCATTCGTGGGGACTGTGTGGTAGATGGTTGAGCCTTGTTCTAGCACGCGGTTGACAACCCGCCGGACAGCGTGGCAACTTCATAACTGGGGTAACGATACCCTAGATGCTTCGGAACGGGGGAATGTGGCAAGCTCAATCAGCGGCCCGGCGCGCGATCAGAACGGGCAGGGTCTGTACACGATGGAGTTGGATCGGCGTCAGTTTATTCGCACAGCACTGATGACTTCCGCCGCTCTCGCCTCCAATTATGGGTTCGCCGCTGGGACAACCCCGTTGGGAACCATGAAGTCCCCGCGATACGCTGCTTTGTCTCCTTTGCCTCCTGGTGCAGCCCTTGCGCAGAAAACTGCCAAACCGCAGCAAGCAAGCGATTCTCCCGTCCACTTTTCGTTTAGTTCCATTCCCTTTTTGCTGGACACTTACGAAACTCCGGAGAAGCACGCCCCGGAAACCATGGCGGGTGGTGTTGCCATATTTGACTGCGACAATGACGGGTTTCTGGATATCTTCTTTACGAATGGAGCAGATATATCCAGCCTGAAGAAGACATCCCCTAAATACTGGAACCGCCTATTCCACAACAATGGAGATGGCACATTTACGGACGTGACGGAAAAGGCTGGCCTGGCGGGGATCGGGTATGACACAGGCGTTGCAATTGGCGATTACGATAATGACGGGTACGAGGACATCTTCGTAGCAGGCGTACATCGGAATACGCTTTATCACAACAATGGTGATGGAACCTTCACAGATGTCACCGAAAAGGCTGGCCTGGCGCGATTAGATAACGAGTACGGGCCTCTTTGGTCGGTAGGCGCTGCATGGGTGGATGTGAACAACGATGGGCTCCTCGACCTATTTGTGGTGAACTATGTGAGCTGGGACATCGCCAAAGAGCCGCGCTGCGTTGTCGACGGCAAGCATGCATACTGCCATCCGAAATTCTACAAAGAGCTCCCTAATCAACTCTTTTTGAATAAAGGCGACGGTACATTCGAAGATATTTCTGCATCATCAGGAATCCGGTCGCACACCGGCAAGGGCATGGGCATCGGCGTTGCCGACTACGACGAAGACGGCCTGCCTGATATCTTTGTCGCTAACGATAAGCTGCCCAACTCGCTGTTTCACAACAAGGGAGGAGGGCAGTTTGAGGAGGTTGGATTTGACGCCGGAGTGTCGCTCCCCGAAAACGGCAATCTCATCTCGGGCATGGGAGTGGACTTTCGAGACCTCAATAACGATGGGTATCCGGACCTGGTCGTGGTGGCGCTGCAAAACGAAACCTTTCCTGTGTACAGAAACATGGGGAACGGAGAATTCGCAAACATTACAACGAAAAGTGGGATGACCTTGCTCAGCACGCCGATGTCGGGGTATAGCCCTAACATTGCGGACTTCGACAACGACGGTTGGAAGGACATTTTTGTAAGCCGGGGCGACGTGGAGTCTCCCGATCTGGCTGATCGCATTCAGATTGATCAACCGAACACAGTTTTCCGGAATCTTCAAGGGGAAAGATGGTCTGCCCTCACAGAAAGGGCTGGACTGACAGCGCAGCCTCCAAGGCGTCATCGCGGGTCAGCATACGGCGACTTCAATCACGATGGCAAGCTAGACGTGGTTGTGACCGCGATTGGCGCCCCGGCCGAAATCTGGATGAATGACAGCCCAGGTACGAACCACTGGCTGGAGCTTGCTCTGCGCGGCACAAAGAGTAATCGTGACGGAATCGGGGCGCGCATTCGGCTTGTAGCAGGGGGACACTCCCAGTACGATCACAAGTCAACTGCCTCGGGTTATGCTTCGTCCAGCGCCGGCCCAATGCATTTCGGATTGGGAGACGCAAAATCAGTCGAACTGATCGAGATCCTGTGGCCGTCGGGTACGACTCAAGTTCTCAAAGACATTTCCGCTGATCAGGTTTTGCGCGTAGTGGAGCCACTTTCCTCTACCACGACTTCTAGTCGATGATCTTGCGCAGGGTGCTCTGTTTGCGAACCCTGCAGCATCAGAGAAGATCCTTGAAAAACTCATTCATGATCCAGATCGTGTAGCAGTAAAGGTGATCGAGGGCCTGGCGTTTGCGTTTCCTCAGTTCATACGGAACTTGGATGATTTGCTGTCTGTCGTTCGAGTACATGCACCCACCCGCGGTCGAGTCGCGGTTGTCACCGGCGGGGAGCGGGCACGAACCCCTTTTTGCTGGATATGTCGGGCCCGGCATGGCAACAGCTAGCGTCGCCGGAAATATCTTCACGTCTCGTCCGCCGGGACCGATCTTTGAAACTGCCAAAGCTGTGAACGGCGAGGCCGGCGTGCTTTTTCTCTACGGAAGTTCCGCGGGAGATCTGCTGAGCTTCAATTTGGCCTCAGAAATGCTAAGTGAGATCCGAATCGAAAATGCCTCTATTCGGGTCACGGCTGACGTTTCCTCGGCACCTCCGACCGAAATGAGGGAACGCCGTGGGATCGCAGGCGGTTTTTTCGTCATCCGCACAGCTGGCGCTGCCGCAGAAGAAGGCTGTAGCCTCGCGGAGGTGGCTGAATTAGCGAGTCGCGCCAATGCGATGACGCGGAGCATTGGCATTGCTTTGAGCTCATGTGCAATTCCGGCGTCGGGCCGACCTATATTTCAATTGAATAGCTCTGAAATCGAGATTGGTATGCGGATTCATAGAGAGCCCGGGGAAAGACGAAGCATCGTTATGCCGGCGGACCAGTTGGCGGCGATCCTGTAGGAACGGCTCCTTCTCGAATTGAATATCCAATCCGGTGACGAGCTTGGGGTGCTCGTGAATGCCTGTGTGGATTACCGCTATGTGGGTTACTGATCGTCTCACGTGCCGTTTCCAAGATGCTGAGCCACACTGGGATACGTGTCGTTCGTACCTATGTTGGGAATTTTGCAACGCCCCTCGATATGTCCGGTTGCTCTCTTTCGCTACTGAAACTCGATTCAGACCTCAGGCTTTCTCCTGGCTCCGGCTGAATCGCCAGCATTTGTACAGGTGTAGCTATGGAAAACACAATAAGCTCCAGTTCGCTCCTACGAAATCATTACGTTCGCGTTGTCAAAAAGGAAAGAATAGTGCGATGCATCCTGCTTAGACGATTTCACGATGCAGAAAAGATCCCGAAAGAGATTGAAGCCATCTCCAGCATCCCCGCATGAAAGCGCGCGCCTTGCACGAGTAGAGGCGTAGCCGTGCTCACGGAATTAACGAACAGCGAGCATGGGCTGGAGGTTGGGTTGATGCCGACGATGACCTGCTCATCTGCGGCAGTGCGTTTGTAAACAAACGGTACCTGGCCGGCCTTTGCGTGGAGTACATCAAAGCCTCCCTTATTGGCTAGCGGCTTTCTCTCCCGCCGGAGCTCCAGCAGGCTTCGGGTGAAATTCAGCATAGAATCGGGAGCATCCTGCTGCGCTGCAACGTTCGGACGGTTTGAAGCAGGGTCGATCGGAAGATATAAGTCGCCTGCGGGTGCACCTGAAAATCCGGCATTCTCTCGGTTTGACCACTGCATTGGCGTGCGAGAGCCAGCTCGGAGTCCGGCTCAGTTCGCGCCTTCCTTTTCTGGTGTATTGGGAAGGAAGCGCATCCCGATCTCATCACCGTAGTATAGAAAGGGCACGCCGGGCATCGTAAACAGCATTGCAAAGAGCACCCTGACTTCGTCTTCAGTGCGGCCCCAGGTGACTCGCGGGAAGTCGTGGTTGCCAGATGGGAGCGATATGTATCCCAGCGTCCGCGTCGGTCCGTAGTTAGCAAGGTAGCTATCGAGAAAACGCGTTATATCTCCTTTACCCGATCGTTCAAAGAACGCGTCAGGGTTACGGCTGTCTCCGTCCGGCGGATTTCTGGGGCCAACCAGGTCAATATACGCCGGATCCCCAAAATGGAGAAGAAAGTCGACATCGAAACCTGCGGGAATAGATTTCGCTGGAGAGCCCCACTCTGAAATCAGAATCGCTTCAGGATAGTTCGTATTGAGCCATCTCTTGTAACCACGCCAAAGCCAGCGAATGCCTTCGCCGTATGGGTCATTGCGGATCAAAGATGAGGCCATGTCCACACGAAAGCCATCAACGCCCAGATCGAGCCAGAACTTCATGATGGCACGCAAGTTCCCTTGTACCTCCCGGCACACCGGATCCAGTATCGAGAGCTGCCAAAGCTTCGATGGATCAGGTTGAAAGTATCCGTAATTGAGAGCTGGCTGGAAGGAAAAGAAATTGGCCAGGTATTTTTCCGAGCGCAATTCAACTCCGGCTTCGCCAGGAACTGAAAACGAATTTGGTGCGCCTTCTGAAGCCGGCATCCAGATATACCAATCACTGAACCGATTGCGTTCCTTCATCATGGCCCGACGGAACCATGGATGTTGAATGGAAGTATGCCCGGCAACTAGATCCAGGCAAATCTTCATCCCGCGCTTATGGGCTTCTTGACACAAATTGCGGACATCTTCGTTTGTTCCATATCGGGAGGCAACACGACGAAAATCGGCGACATCGTAGCCAGCGTCTCCAAACGGAGACTCGAAGATAGGGTTCAGCCAGATCGCATTGCATCCGATGGACTGAATGTAATCAAGCTTGGAAGTCAAGCCAATCAAGTCTCCCGTGCCATCATTATCGGAGTCGCAGAAACTTTGCGGATAGACCTGATAAAACACGGCCGATTGCAGCCACGCAGGGCTGGATGGCATTGCCGGCGACGGTTTAGAAAACTTGGTTAGCCCTTGCAACTTGATTGGGAGTCCAAGAGACTTGCTCATCGAACTCAGCCCCACCGTTGTACGCGCCGGAGCAAAAATAGACCACATCGCGCCGCGTTGGCGGCGTGATGTGGCGGAGTAAAAGTGGTTCTTGTGCACTTTTGGTGAACACTGGCAGATACTTTGCCGACAGGCTGAGGGGCGGTAGAACGGAGTCAAGCTCTGGGGATGCGCCGCGACGGCTATGGGGCATCGGACGTTGTTGCCAG
>Ga0187868_1001317_pt1 | contig 17859 bp, 15 predicted proteins | sample June2016WEW_13_4_FD_133014 | JGI IMG/M metagenome (GOLD analysis project Ga0187868, IMG submission 133014) | Peatland microbial communities from SPRUCE experiment site at the Marcell Experimental Forest, Minnesota, USA - June2016WEW_13_40 | ecosystem: Environmental > Terrestrial > Soil >... | reverse complement strand
CCTCAACGGCATTCGCTACAACGACACCACCAACGTCACCGTCGGCGGCCAGATCACCCTCACCACGAGCTGGAGTCCAGCCGGCACACGTTCCTACTACGCCACCTTCGCCGGTGACAGCTCATATCAGAACTCGACAAGCACGGTCCTGACGATCACCGTTCAGTAGTCCAGACCCGCGAGCGATGGCGCTGTTGGCGCATAACGCACGAGGCGACCGTGAAGACAACAACCACACAGTGGTATTCGCTCACCGCGCTGAAGCCGAATATCGCCACCTACGCGTTCATCACGAAGTATCAAGGAACGCGCCTGCGCGCTTCGATGGCGCCCAAGTACGCGACGGTGACGGTGACGGCGAGTTAGCAGAGGTCACAGGGATAGCGCAGCGTGTTTCTGTTCGCCTCTTCGTAGCTCCTAGCGCATTATCTCTTTTTTTTATTTCAAGGCCCTAGGGTGCATTGAGGGCTGCCCCTAGCTACCGGTTTCAAACCGTAGCCGTTATCGTATCTTCTGACACGCTCGTATGCGTCATGGTCTCACTCGTTCGCAGATCCGATTCCCATTCTGGCGAGCAAGCTGTGCGCGTGTTTCGAGTTCTTGCGCTCGTTCCTGCACATCTCAGGACTACAATATGACTAACCTCAACGCGCCTCAGGCGTATGACCGTAAACCCCCGGTTCGCTCGGACGATCAACGTGAGGGCGTTCGCAGTGTGCTGTGCGTCTTTCCACCCATCGCACAAGAGTAGAAACGCGGTTCGAAGCGGAGGCTTTAAATCTGTTCGTTGACACAAAAAAGATGAACTCCATTATGCGAATTGCACGGCCTATGTCGCCGAAATACACGCGGCTACGCCTTCATTCGTGAGCACCGCGCTCAGCAGAAAATGGCGTACAGATCACGCCGCCGCCGCATTCCCAGGCGATTGAGGAGACCCTCATGACAAGTCGCGACGGGGCACCCCAGAGCATCGGCACAATCACAGAAACCGAAACCTTGTGGGGCTGGCCGCGCGTGGTTCTTGCCGTAGTTTATCGTATCTTGAGGTACCGTGAGTGACTACGAGCTTTTGGTCAAACGAATCGGGCTGACAGGACTAGCTAACCTTGTGGTTTCGTTCAGTCCTGTCCTCTTGCTGCCGATCCTGACGAAGATCCTGACAATTCAGGATTACGGGATTTGGTCGTTAATCGTCGTTACAGCCAACTTTGTGCCAATGGTGGTGCTTTTAGGCCTACCGAATTCGATGGTACGGTTTCTAGCCCCGGTAAAAAACAAAGACGAGATACGTGAAGGCTACTACTCTATCGCTCTCGTTGTTCTCGGCGTAGGTTTTGTTTCGAGTCTCTTTCTTCTCTTCTTTGGACATTCGGTCGCTACTCATTTGCTCGGCGGTAACCGTACCGTTGCCCTCTTATTGCCATTAATCACGTTTTTGGCCGCGTACAACTACGTGCCACAGACCTACTTCAGGACATTTCAACAGGCGAAACGATACTCGATTGTCTCGTTGCTTCAGGCCGCTCTCTACGTTATACTCATCGCAGCGTTCGTGGTGGGCGGTCTCGGACTCGCCGGAGCTGTTTTCGGGTATCTTATCACTTTGCTACTCATAGCCCTGATCTCGACCTATTACGTCCTGAGAGATATCGGGGTGACCATGCCCAGTTTCTCTGAGCTAAAGGCATATCTAAAATACGGCCTACCTTTTGTGCCCAGCAGCGTGTCGAGTTGGGCGTTAGGTGTCAGCGATCGGTACATCATTACGTTCTTCTTAGGTGTCGCGTGGGTCGGGTATTACTCCCCAGGGTACCAGCTTGGCTGGACGATCAGTGTTTTAGCGACGCCCTTTACGATTCTGGTTCCGACGGCCCTCTATGAGCATTATGACGCAAACAGAATTGCGGACGTGAAGACGATTATCAGGTACTCCATAAAATACTTCCTCGCAGTTGCCGTGCCCGCAGCGTTCGTGTTTTCAGTTCTGTCGAAGCCTATACTGCTGGTACTAACGACCCCTGCTATAGCTACGAACGGCTATCTGATCACGCCGTTCACCGCGTTGAGCTCTCTGCTGTTTGGAGTGTGGTCCATAATCATGATCGTGCTCACGTTTGAAAAAAGGACGGCGATTATCGGCACGATGTGGGTCCTGGGTGCGACATTAAACATCGGACTTAATCTGGTCCTCGTTCCATATTTTGGAATCATAGCTGCGGCTCTGACGACGGTGCTGGGCTATGGCTTTGTTTTCGGGGTTACGGCGATTTATTCTGTTCGACATATGACGCTCGATGTGGACTTTGGCTTCATTTTAAAAAGTATTTTTGCATCGATCGTGGTATCGTCGTTTGTTCTGGTATGGCACGCCTCCGGATTGTTGAGCGTCTCCGCGCTGATCGTGACCTGCGCCGTCGCCTACACAGCGATCCTGTTTGTCCTCAAAGGATTTACCGCAAGCGAGATACGATTCTTCAGCAGTTTTCTCGTGAGACAGCGATAACGCATATGCAAAACGATGTCAGCTCATCGGACCCGATTCGGAACCAATGGGTATTTGCTAATTCGCTTGCTTTAGAATGAAGAATCAAATATGGCGGACGCACTTGGTGAAGACGGTATAAACGTTGCATTATCATAGGTGCTTACGAAAGGCTAACGACTCTGGGAGAGTCAGAGAAATTGCGAAGAAGAGAGATGTAGAGGAGACTAGTGGGCGAAGGCGGATCGGAGGTCAACTCCGCCATTTTGTGACCTGGCGCAAGCGTTGCGTGATGAGGTGCAGGTCAAAAAACGGCCGAATATAACATTAAGCCACTGATCGCTTTGTATCGCGCAGGACAGGCTACGTAAATGGCAAAATACACACTCACTGTTCGGCGACTGGGATTGGCCTCGGTGATACAGCCACTAATAGCTCTCAGCAATATTATTCTGCTCCCTATTCTGACAAAAAACCTCCCTATAGCTGACTATGGAGCCTGGGCTTTGATCGTTATTACAATCAGCCTGTTGCCGGTGCTTGTGTGCCTAGGGCTACCAGCTGCAATGACCCGATTTCTTGCTGCGGCGACGGATAAACGTGACATCCGTGAGGCGTTTTACTCCATGGGATTCATCGTGGTGCTTACAAGCGCGATTATTTCTGCGCTGCTTTTCTTATTTGTGCCAGAAATCGCGGCAAGCTTGTTTCAAAACAATACGGCCATAGCCCTCCTGCTTGTACCGAACGTCTTCATTGCGTGCCTAACTGCTTATGTTATGCAGTATTTTATAACATTCCAGCAGATCAAACGGTACTCTTTCCTGAACTTTTTCAACGCGTACTTAAACACGGCCCTGGTTGCCTATTTTATCCTTTCGGGTCGCGGATTGGAAGGCGCGGTGATAGCACTCTTAATCCAGCAACTTGTGGTGTTCGCCGTGGTGATGTATCCCATCGTCTCGGAGATCGGTTTTGCTATCCCCACCTTTAAGCACACAAGACAACACCTCGCTTATGGCTTACCTTTAGTCCCAGGCAGTCTATCGACTTGGGTCGTAAATTCGAGCGATCGATATCTCATTGCTTTCTTTTTAGGTGCCGCAGCCGTAGGCTATTATTCGCCGGGATATAACCTGGGGAGCCTAATCGGCATGGTCTCGTTTCCATTATCGGCACTGCTTCCTCCGGTTCTCTCAAAATACTACGACGAGAACAACATAGGGGATGTACGCACGATCTTGACGTATTCACTGAAGTATTACGTGGGAATAGCGTTACCGTGCGTTTTTGCCGTGTCGATTTTGTCAAAGCCTCTTTTGCTTGTGTTAACTACGCAGCAGATTGCAACAAACGGCTATTTGGTCACTCCGCTTGTTGCAGCAGGAACTGCGCTCGTTGGAGCGTACACGACACTTGTTATGATAATCGCGTTGCAAAAGAAGACTGTCGTCATTGGCACGATATGGGTACTCAGTGCCGTGTTGAATTTCGGTTTAAACTTAGTGCTTATTCCGTATTTAGGCCTCATAGGTGCTGCGCTTACCACTTTCCTTGCATTCCTGCTCGCTTTCGTGTTGACTGCGACTTATTCGCTTAGATACTTTAAGTTTGACCTGAGCAAAGCATTCATCATGAAGAGTGTCTGCGGCGCGAGTATTATGGCCTTGTTCCTACTCTTATGGAACCCCTCTGGGCTCTTGAGCATACTTTTATCGATCGCACTTGCCGCAGTCGTCTATCTGGCAATTTTGCTTGCGTTGCGCGGTTTTACCATACAAGAGTTTAAACTCATTTATGAGATTTACCGGGGCTCTTACTAAGGTGATTTGCAGCTCTGTTCGTCGACGGTGCTGAACAGCCGCTTTCGGAATTGACAAGCGTGACGGAAATTGCGGCTGGTGTCTCAGTTGAGCAGGCGCATGCATGCAGGCGTTGTTTCGCGTGTCAACGCGCGCAGCTTCTTGGGTTGCAACGAGGCTGAGGGAAACTCGACGAGAGAATAAAAATGGCAAAACAACACCTGACTTGACGGTTAGCATAGCTCCGTTGTAGCGTTCGAGAAGGCACATAGCTCAGACGTATTTACACTCAACGCTGTGGGGGGGGCTCTTATTCCAGACTTCAACTATTCGTAGGTCGCACGGCGTCGCTGCGCTCTCTCCCGTAGAGCAACGCCCGAAAACGGAAAGGTAGTTAAGTGAGCAGTAAGAAACAGAACGGCTATTCCTCGGTTTGGGAGCAAAAGGTACAATGAAGCTCAAGTTTGGCGAACGGCTGATCGAACCCAACGTTCGGCGGCTCTACGACCTTCGTGACGTCGCGTTTGATACTGCGTGGTTTGAGGCGGCTGCAGACCGCGACGCCTATTACATGTACCGCGACCTCGCGCTCACGCCCGCGGACGCGGAGACCATTACCCATTATCAGCTCCGCTATGACATCACGATCATCCCTCCGTTCAACATGGGGCTTGAGTCCGTCAAGACGTACGGGCACTATCACCCGCGCGTGAACCCTAAGCTTCGGTACGCATATCCGGAGCTCTACGAGGTGCTCGAAGGAGATGCCCATTACCTACTGCAGCGCGCGCGCGACGAAGAGAGCGTTGATCAGGTCATTCTCGTTAAAGCGACGCGGGGCGACAAGGTCATCGTCCCGCCGAACTACGGTCACGTGACGATAAACCCGTCGCAGCGAACGCTTAAGATGGCCAACTGGGTGTGCCGGTCGTTCGATTCAGTCTATGAGCCCTACGCGAAGCTTCACGGTGCCGCATACTACGAACTCATTAACGGCCGATTGCTGTACAACAAAGCGTATCATAACGTGCCTGAGATCAGGGTCGCATATCCGACTGAGGTGCCCGGCTACGGGCTGATGAAGCGAAAACCGATGTACGAGTTGGTCGAAGAGCCGTACCTGCTAGAGTTCCTGACGGCGCCGGAGCAGCACACCGCTTTGTTTCAAGAACTTTATAGCTGATTAGGAAGCGCGCTGCTATCTAAGGGCCTTGTAAGAACACCAAACCCGCGAGGCGTTTCGACCAGATAGTGGACACTGAAGTAGCGACTCTACTCCTCAGCGACATCCGACTCGTCTTGTCTGCACGTGTCGTGCAAAAGCACGATGCCGTCTTGTTCTAGGTATGACAAGAAAAAAGGAATCGCGGGCTGTCGCGCACGTGGGCATAAGATACCAGGAGGAGCGTCAACGAGTAGTATGTCAACTCTTCTGTCATCGAGAACGTTTGAGCGCGTCCCTGCTAAAACAACAGCCATTATCACCGTCCGCGTACGGGACGCGGTGCAAGCTGACAACGTCATCGAGTTGACAGTTCGTTGGCAGCGAACAGTATATGAGGGGCATTCCGTTAAGGTCACAAAAGTCGTATTCTGAGGAGGTTCCGGAGAGAAATATCTTCAATGCGAAGCAGATAAGGAAGTTTAAGAAGGTTGCTAAGCAGTTGAACAGAGCCGGACAGGGGGACCAGGCCGCGTTTTGTTTGAGAAAAGAAAGAAATTAATAGGCACAGTAATGAAAGAAAATACCTCCGCGAAGACCCCTTTACAAGCTAGCTCCCGTGACGTCCAGGGGATCACTGTCGTTGTAATGCTTCTGCGCGATGAGTCCATCGTCAGTCGGGTAGTGCGCGGGTGAATAAAGCACCCAGTCAATGGCAAAGATCCCGAGACCTTCCTCATATTCGCATTTGTCCTGGGACCCTTTTGGAAGCTAGATCAGCGCATAATCGACTTCCCGGGTAGGTCCCACAGGAAGCGATTTCCATAGATTGGTCACGGTAACACCTGCCCTTACTCTCCGCTGTATAAAGAATCCTCTCAGCAGGCGTTAGAGTTGGCGTCGCCTCCACACTCGGTATGGAATTGTGAACGGATAGGCACCTACGATGATGTAGTTTAGCACAGGCGCAGCTCTTTTGATGACATAGTTTAACGTGAGCGCAGCCCTTTGCACGGTGAACGGACGGGCAACGCTCCACGAGCCGCACGAAGTATGAACCCACTTAAACTGGTGCCTATGTTTACTTAAAACGCGCTTTAACGTTCTATAATATTCTGGGGAGAACGTGCCAAAAGATGCAAGCACTTGCACCAAGCTCTTCTTAACGCCTTGCGACCCATGGTGCACGTGCATTGGTATGACATAGACGCAAAACCCGTGCGTTTTAATGCTCAAACAATAGTCTACAGCGTAAAGATGCCAGTCACTGCAAGTTGCTTCGTCGAATTGCACGGTGCTGAATACCGATTTCGGAATGATCACAAGGCACTCGTCTAGGGTTTGCACAGGTTCCGACTGTTGTATAGGCGCCCCCCACTGCTTATCTTGCGGCCCGTGCGTGACCACATTTCTGAACCTCCCTATCGGTTTTTGATGTAGGATATTTTTGAAGCGCTCTTTGAGGGTAGGGCCCCTCTCTCGTACTCCGGCTACCCCTGCAATGCCAAGATGTGGCAACGACTCTAGCAGCGCTTCTATGCCGTTGAACCACGAATCTGAACCGAGACAAACGTCTTGGTGCACGAACATCAAATACTCCGCTGTGGCTTGATTGGCCCCCCAGTTGAGCGCTTCAGCTGCCGACTTGAATTGCTTCTTCGTGTTGTCGATAGTGACGAGTTCAAAGTCAGATTTTTGTGCTGCCAGACTTCGCAACAAGTAGTCCTGGAATATCAGCTCATCATTATATACACAAATTACTGAAATCATCGGTGTGATATATTGCCGCGGCTTGTAGAGGCCGCTAGACTTTGCAAAAGTGTTTCGTGTATCCCCTCATCTACTTTCCTATGCCGTCTTCCGGCATTATTGCCCTCGTTTTTGATTGCCGGCGCCGTTGATTGCCAGAACGTTGCACTTTAATATTATCGCATTGATGCGGATGGCACTTCCACTTCGCAACTTAAGGATTTAAGCGTTTTCAAGACACTTTTAAGCAATTGATATATAAAGAACCGTAAGAGCATCGAAAGATCGGTAATTACGATGTGCGTAAAACGATGAATGGCTAAATTTAGAATTATAAAACTAAAAAAATAACAAGATGAAAGCTGCGATATTCCACAATTTATCGTCTGGAGGAGCTAAGAGGGCGCTTTATACGTTAAGTGAGTTTCTGACGAAGTCAGGCCATGAGGTAGAAGTCTTTGTTCCCTCTACCGCGAATGAGAGTTACTTGCCCTTAGCAGAAGTTGTAAAAGAGGTTACTGTATTTGACGTTAAAAGGACCATTGCTGGCTTGGTGCGAAAGCTCAACTCTATTCAAGAATGTGCCGACAGAATTCTTTAACGCACCCGTAAGGCCACACTTTTCTCACGTTCGACGCGAGGCACTTCACGTAGGCATTCAGCGTTTTTTTCACGCATATTTCGTTTTCCCTTGTGGATTTGATGAACAGCACACAGAGCGAGTACATAAAAGCGATCACAAATTGCCAACGTGTTAGGCTTTCGGTGAGAAGATAGAACCATGAAAAGGTCAGTATGGATCTGTCTTGTTTGCAATAGTGATCGCCGCGAGGCGGATTGGTTATGTAACCTAAATCTTCTGGAAGAAGCCTTTGACTAATCAAAGGCGTTGAGTTATCTCTAAATCTACGTGGGGCCTCTCTCATCGCTTCTTTGCGTAAAAGGTCCGGATGTCGGACTTCGGCCGCCTCGACACGTGTAATAGCAAATTTCGCTCGTAGTGCCCGACGTGCGTAATCATAGTCTTCGAGACCTATAAAGAAGTGACAAGCGTCATAATACTCGATCGAGTCCATGACTTTCTTTGAAATAAGAACCCCGTGCGTTCCAAAAGCGTCTATTTGGCACTTGTCCGCACTCAAACGAACGGGATGCAGATGTCCAAAAAAATTTTTCTTCAACCTTTTATGGGTGAGAACTACCCAAGGCCTGTCGATATCGACCTTTTTGGGGACAAGAATGTCCCCGTTGTCAGTGCGCTTCAGAAACTCGATTAGACAGAGATCTGATGCAACCCCGTCCTGATCTAAGGGCCATATCCAGTCGAAACCGTTCTCGTGGGCGATCTTCATTCCCTGGCGAAAGCCGCCGGCAGATCCCACGTTGTTTTTCGTTTTGTGATAGTGGACAAATCGGTATTGTTTAGAGTGCGCGTAGAACACTTTCCTGTTTTCTGCTGCGTACCAATGATCTGAGTTATCGATGACGATGAGTCCACATAAAGCCGGCCCTTGATTCGTGAGTGACGAGAGAAGGCGCGTAAGTTCTTTTGGATTGTTGTAGGCTACTGTTGCTGCGCAAACCTGAACTCTCATTTTCGCCTCGTCGATTTTGTGACTGACTGCGATTTATAGGTTTTCGTGCGAGGCGCTGGAACCATTTAGGCGCTGTAGGCAAGTCTGGGGGGGATAATCGGACTCCGCTTTTGTTATCTCCGTGCCCGCTTGACACTAGAAAGCAGTCCGTTTTCGAATGCTACGCATTCGGTTCACCGAGACGACAAGGGAGCATAGTCTAATCCTTTTTCATACATTGGAAAGCGGTTTTTAGGAGTGTGATTCCGGCACAATAATCCTTAACACAGCTTAAAATCATGCGCGTGTTGGGGCACGGTTGGGCTCCAAAACACCTCTAACCGTTGCTCGGTCAAAATGCTTGTTCGCAAAGCGTCTAGCGAATTCGTCGTACAACGAATCATCATGGTGTTGTTTAGAGTGCGCGAAAGCCGCTGAAGTGTGCAAGCAGTCAGTGAAGCGATTTTTTGATTATATTGTATACCCGTTCTGAGTTTTTACCATCGTGAAACTCATTAAAACGCTGGCAAATTTCTCTCCGTTGTGTTTTATAATCATCAGTTTGAAGGCTACGTTCCACAAGCGCTAAGACTTCTTTCCAGTCTGTAGCTTTAGGGCCTGGCGTTACCTCATCATATTCATAGAATAACTCTTGACCGTCCAAACAAACAAACTCGTGAAGATCAAATGGAGCAAAGATGATGGGCCGGTCTAACAACAAAAAATCAAAATAGACGCTAGAATAATCCGTAATGAGGATATTGACACGTTTCAAAAGAGGGTAGATGTCAGGCAATTCGGCATCTGAAACGGTGAAAATTCTGCTTTTTAGGTCGCCGTGTGCTTGATGCAGCGCCAGTTCAGATCCCATTCGATGCACTTTCATTATTAGAATTGCATTTATTCGGGTCAGAAATGCTTCTACTTCATCCACATCGAATCCGTAATCAAAAAGCAAATCTCGCTTTCGATCAGTATCTTGCCGCCGCCACGTTGGCAAGTAACAAATCACAAATGTAAAATCAACTGTACCCTTTATATCCTCAAGATACGGGCAGTCATCATCAGACCACTCTGCGTCGAGCAATACGTCATTTCGCGGATATCCCGTAACAACTACATTCTTATTAGATCGAACTTCTGCAACCTTGTCGAAGGCGGATAACATAGTTGTTCTTGACTCCTGGGACGTCGCGATGGTAATATCATAGCGTTCAAGCTCAAAGCCAAATATGCTGACCATTCGTCTCCTAAGGAACTGCCAAAAACGAAACAAGAGTTGATGATCTCTAAGTGTGCGGTGTTTGCTGCTTACAAGCAGCCTCTTTAGTGGGGTGCCATGCCAGAGTTGTACTACTTTTGCTCCTCTGATGGGGGTTCGATTGACGTCCCACAACGAATCTGAGATGATTACGCATCCGGCCCGCAATGAGTGCAAAAAACCCTCCAAACTATTTACGTTATACGCAGAATACCCGGCCTGCCCCAACTTTTCGATGACATTCATACTGGACGATAACCAAACGCACGTAATATCGGGATGGTTCTTGGTTACATAAAGAAAGAGGTACTTAGGATTGTCTGCAAATTTTTTGCCGAGCGGGGACCCAAAAACCCACATATTCGGATCTTTGCTAAAAAACCCTGAGGCAAAATACAGAATGTTGAAAGTGACGTTAGCAAGAGCGTGCTTGAGTTTTAAGCACAAGCCATTCGTACACCAAAAAAAACTCCATTGTCGAGCAGTAGGTCTAATCGGCATCAAGCGACTCTTTTGACGTTCTGCACCGCACGATACATTGTGCTTTCTGACAAACATCATCAGCTATCTTTTCTGCCATTAATCTCGCCGTCGTTAGCTTTCCCCCAATAATGTGGAACATATTATTCGGATCCTCGATCACCTTGAAATCTCGCGATTTCAAGCGTCCGTCTGATAGATGCTCCCCGCCAGCAAGAGCGTGTTCTCCATCTGCGAGTGCCCTCACGCCGGTAAACGTGTGTAACGTGGGCTGGTGCTTGACGTTTGGAAGAATGCGAGCAAACTCGTTTTTCAGGTACGTGTCAGCCCAAGGTTCCGGATGTGCGTCTTCCGGTCTCTGAATTGTTGTGGACGTCGTACCAAGCCAGCCGAATCCATCATGCACAATGTACGCATCAGCGTCAGATGGCTCGCGCAAATATTGGATCCCTCGCGAACAGAGTGCCTTTTGAATTATGATCGTTCCTTGGCTGTAGGTCAAAGGGATGGCCGTACCAATTTTGCTGGCGACAGCATTTACCCACGGGCCGGTTGCATTAATGATGTAATTCGTTTTAAATTTGCCAGAGCTAGTCGTTATGGTGTATTCCTCGTCTTGAGTTTTACGTATCGACTGAAGCTCGGAGTTCTCGAATAAATTGCCGCCATTTTGTTTTGCGGAATGACAATTCAACCAACAAAATCGCTGGGCATTTATGTTTTTGTCGGCTGTTTCCACCGCAATGTTTAGATTCCGATTTAACTCAGGAAGCTCCTTAAGAACTTCCTCAATATCAGCTTCTTTTGCGAGAATATTAAGTTTCTTTGCTTCGCGCAACGCGCTCAACGCATAGTCACTAGCGAACCCGACGAAGTAATTTTGCACATCTCCGACTACTGCTGGAGCGATACGAGAAATGATCACATTCTCATTCGCGCATTCCAGCGCAACAACGGGATCTTTCAAAACGTAGCGCATCCCGCCGAGTAGGTTCTGGTGGGAAGACGAAGTCGTGCCGCTCGCTATGGCTCTTTTTTCGATGAGAGCCACTGAGAAACCTCTCATGGCCAAATCTCGAAAAGTGGCGGTACCGGTCGCACCGCCGCCAAATATGACTATCTCATACCTCATGCTTTCTGTGCTCGAGTTGCGTGATTCTTTGGCGGATAGCTCGTGCTTGAACTAGATCGTCATACGTGTCTATTTCACAGCGGAGCATCCCATCCGCACAAAGGACGTGCATTGCCGAAGGAAATTTAAGCAGAAGTCTATTCAACGGTTCAGAATACCATTCAAGTCTCGTTCTTGGCTCTTTTAGCGCTTGTTTAAATTCGGTCAAGAGCTCATTACTCATCTTAATCATGCTAGTGTACACGGTGTTGCCTGGAACTGACTTGCCGATGCTCACCGCGGAACCATTTTTCACAACGATCTTGCAATCTTCAGGCTCTATTTTTTTTCCGTTTTCGACGATGCAGGCGTTATCGTGCGGTGATTCAACTAGCCTTCTCAGTAACTCAAATTCAAACAATATATCACCATCCAAGACGAGGATAGCGTCCACAGCGGGATCAACGTGTTCCAAGGCGAGTGACAAACTATATGCATTGTCGGTTTTGTAAAACAATTTGTTATCGACGATAGTGACCGCTAGATCGTAGTTAGACCTCTCTATGTGTTTCTGTATTAAACCGCGCTTATAACCTGTAACTATCAGTGCGCACTTAATCCCCAGTTTTGCCAAACGGCGCAACTGGTAATCGAGGATGGTTTCATCATTCAGGCATAACAGGCATTTGGGCACCTCTGCTGTCAGCGGTCGAAGTCTGGTTGACCTGCCGGCTGCGAGAATTATCGCTTTCGTCCTCTGCTTACTTTTATCTCTCATTGATCACCGGCTGATTTTTTTTAACTCGTTAGCAAGTCGAGGTCTTCAGCGTCGTGCATTCATACGAGAAGGTTATTGCCGTATAAATAGTTAGAGACAAAGTGATTGCTATGCTCACGTTTCTTGAGTCTCTTTGACACAAGTTACAAAAAGACCGGCCCAAAATGCGTGATATAATCTGCACTGTAACACTCTTGGCAAGCGCCTATTCTGTGCGTGAAAAGATTACGATTGACATGCCTGATCTAATCCGCTCCATTACTGACGTTATAACCGCTGAGCCGCCATGATTTAATCACCTATAAAACGAAGGATCGAGGATTATCTTAGCGGCCGGAATCCGCTGGCCGATCGACTCAAAGAGGTGGGGAGTACCACAAGAGCGTCCTGCTGCGACTAACGGAGTGAACGAATAGCAGTTTGCCGCAGTCTGTAGTGTGGATAGTATGGTCAGAAGAGGCCTGATAAGCGTAACCCGCTTTCGGCACAGCGCACGACTGAAGCAACTTGCTTAGCAGAGATCGCTCGTAGGAGAAACGATATCAACATGCGCTTGCGTCAAAGCTCCACCAAAGATAACAATAGAGCGCATTGCTAGGGAGAGAGAATGATTTCCGTACTGATACCAGCCCACAATAAAGCCGGTGAGATTAACAAACTTCAAGAGCTCAGTTCCTTACGTGGCTTAGTTCATCGCAGAAAAGCGTCATCGGACGGGATCCGGGAAATCGTACAAGAATCTGCCTCAAGAAATCGCAAGCTCATAGTCACACTCAGTAACACTCTCACGGGCATGTCCGGCAATATGAAGCAGGGACTCGCGGCGGCAACGCGATGCTCTGGGATTCATTGATGTCGGCCGTTAATTCATTCAAATGACTTCCAGTGGCTTGTTGACGCGGTAACCTGCGGAGCTATGACTGGATCGCGAAAGCTTCCAGCGTCAGTTATTCTTCAGCCCTAGTCGTTCTTAAGATGGATCTTAGGATCAGCTTATGCCGTCCTAGCAGGTGCACTACTTCAGACAATCGAGCGCGACCTTCAGTGCGGATGCAAGGCGTTTCGCCGCAGTTTATGGGACGCTCTCAACGTCAACTGCGACGTTCTCAGCGTCAACTGTGATGGTTTTGCGTTCGATATCAACCTTGTAGCAAAAAAGCTTACAAAAAAGGATTTCCCATTGCAGAAGTACCGATAACGTGGCGCAACAAGGCAGACAGCAACGTCAAAGTGGGGTGAGATGTACTCCAGATGTTCAGGTATCTTGTCGGTGCGAGCTAAGATTAGAAGATGAGGCGCGGGCCAAGCATTGCTGCTCAAGGCGGTGAATCCAAGAGAGGCACGGGACTCAATGACTCTGCAAAACATGTGCGAGTAATACAAAAAAGTTGAGCCCGATACAGGAGTGTCGCATTCCGTTAATCTCGTACTCGCGCATGCCCGTCGTGAATACCAGTGCCATTGATGAAGACGAGGTGGTGTCCCTTCGCTACCCAAACATTATTTAGGTGTGCTAAAGCACTTTTCAACAATTGGCATACAAAGGACTGTGAGCGGTGTCGAAAGATCAGTAATTATGTGGCACGTCGCAACGATGAACGGCTAAACTTAAAATGCAGAAATAGAATACGGAACTAGAATGAAAGTTGCGATATTCCACAATTTAAGGTCTGGAGGAGCTAAGAGGGCGCTGTATACGTTTAGTAAGTTTCTGATGAAATCAGACCACACAGTCGAAGTCTTTGTTCCTTCTACGGCGGATGAAAGTTACTTGCCCTTAAAGTATCTCGTGGAGGAGGTTCACGTATTTGACGTTAAAAGGACTATTTCTGGCTTAATTTCCTCTGCACTAAGAAATTATCCAGTAAGTCTAAGCATCTCGGGAGCTGATTTGGAGAGAACAGAGCGGCATATCGCGGACGTCATTAATCGTCAAGACTTCGACATTGCCTTATGCGAACAGGATCGCTATACTTACGCGCCATTTTTTTTAAAATATATTAAGAAACCGACGATCTATTACTGTCAACAACCTGTGAGAAATCAAGAGGTGGCTTTACGCAACAGGACAAAGAACGAAATTCTTCCAACTCCTCAAAACTTGAGCGAAAGAATTATGTCAATCATGATTAATTGCCTTGGCAAACGCTTGTTAAAAATAGACAAAAAAAACGCCTCCTTTGCAGAACACATCTTGACCAATTCTTATTTCTCACGAGAGTCAATCTTCAGGAGTTACGGGCTTAACGCTTTTGTTTCGTACCTCGGCGTCGACAATGAGCTATTTAAGCCACTTGGTATTCCGAAAGAAGATTTTGTTTTATCGGTCGGCAGATTGACTCCAAGCAAAGGAATTGACTTTATAGTTAGTTCTTTAGGCACGATTCACTCAACAATACGTCCAAGATTGGTCGTAGTTTCAGATGAAGTCGATATTCGGTTTAAAAATTCTTTGGAACAGCTTGCACAACGGACTGGAGTTGACCTGCGAATAGAGAGCTTGATCGGCGATGACGAGCTTGTGTCGCTTTACAACAAAGCACGCTTGGTCCTCTACGCGCCATATCTCGAACCGTTTGGGCTAGTGCCATTGGAGGCCATGGCGTGTGGGACGCCTGTCGTTGCCGTAAAAGAGGGCGGGGTGCGAGAGAGTGTGATTCACAACAAAACGGGCATTCTTACGCAACGAGATAAGACTATGTTTGCCCAAGCCGTTATGGACCTTCTCTCAAATGAAGAAAAAATGAGGGACCTCTCTCAAAACGCGATCGAATGCATTGAGGATTATTGGACTATGGACAAAGCCGGAAAAAGATTGATGAGGCACATCACCCGTGTTCTCGACGAGGGAGAGGAGATAACAAAGTATCCAGCGTTCTCTGGTGCAAATACGTGATCTAACGTGGCGATAAGAAACGCGTCAAATTCGATGGGATAATTCCTCGCCATAACTGCCCACTAATCGATTAAACTAACCGGCCAGTGACCACTCAAAAGTACAGTTCTCGAACGCATCACGCAATGTTGCGGCAAAAAACGTTGAGGTCCGCGTCTTCAAAGCTTTAGGGAATAGAAAGGGAAGACACGAGTTGGCAATTCCGTCCTGCTATTCAACGCGTGAATCAGATTTTTTTAGCGTGCAACCCTCCGATTCCTGGCTTTAACTCGTACTGGACCTGGCCCGGCGGGCCGGTCAAAATCGTTCAGCACTGCGCTAAAGATGTTAGGATATGGTTTTCCAAGATCGATCGCAGGAAAGAAAAGATCCTCGCCCGGTTGCGCTTGCTTCCGTTTAACAAACGAGTGAGTCAGGACGATGTCGATGTCACTCTTTGAGTGAATCAGAGCAAATGGTGAGAATTAATATTCAAATAGCTGCGGACGCAACTCACGCATCTGGCACGGCGAAAATGAGCACAGGTGGTTGATGCACGGCCTATAAGGGCTATTTAAGTATTTCATCGATCATAGAGGCGTTTCAAGTGATGCGCGCGTTCAGCGAGACCAAGCGCCATTTTCGTTTGAGAGAATATGTAGATTCGCATAAAACCTCTCATCTGTTCGATCATGGACGTAATTCTCACTTCAGCGCGCGTTTAAACTGCTCTGGAAGATATATGAGTTAGAAGCAAGAGTTGTAAACACAGGAATGTAAACTCGGCGGTAGCCCAACGACAAACAACTGAGCATTCGAGAGCGGGGCAGTCCTGCAAGACAATCTCCGATCCTTCTGAAACTACAGCATGCCAAGAACTCTAGCAAAGAGCAATAGTATCTTGTGGGTGAATTCTGTCGCTGCATCTCATAGCGAACCGCGGCTCAAAATCTTTATGCAAAGACCGATGAATTAGAATCAAATCGTTTGCTGCTCTACGAAAAGCTATACGCAGGTTGCAGATGCCGTACGTCCTAATAAGTCCAACGAAGAGCGAAACGCAATGCATGAGCAGGCTCAAAGAAACAGTACTCGGGCAGACAGTAAAACCAGTGGAATGGGTCATTATAGAGGGGGGTAGTAAGGAAGACCTCGAAATTGTTCAAGAATTGTTCAACGGGTACGACTGGATACACGTTATTCAGCAGAGAAGATTCCCGCGCTCAGGATATCACCACGTAAATTTTGCGCAAGCTGTAAACGAAGCTTATGAATGCGCAAAAGCGATCTGTGACAAAAGGGCGATAGCTTTCTCTTTTGTCGGAAAAACGGACGCAACTGTTGTGTTACCAAGTAATTACTTCGAAACACTCCTCTCAGAAATGAAAAGAGAGCCAAAGTTGGCCGTAGTAAGTGGAGTTGAAGTAGGTCGGTACAAGGGAAGAATCATTCGCAAGGAGCCAGTCGATAACCTCGCCTTGACTGGATTTACTGACATACGTCTGTACAGGAAAAGTTTCTTTGAACAAGTGGGGGGGTACCCATTAAATCCTTCCCCTGACGGGAGTCTGTTAGTTAAAGCCGTTAACAGGGGCTGGCAGGTAAAAGTGGTCAAAGGGCTTGATTGTTTCGAATACAGAATAGGCGGCTCTAAAATCGGTATCTGGCGCGGTAGCAAACGGACTGGGAAGTTAATGTATGAACTCGGATATAACCCGCTACTATATTTCTTACTCACGGCCTACAGTGCAATCAGATACCCCCCGCACTATCGGGTTGTGCCGGCGTTGTACGGCTACTGTTTAAGTGCCGTCAAGAGGGAGAAAAGGATCGACGATGATGAAATCAGGGAATACTTTGGAAATACAAGGCTAAAAGAGGTAATGCGGCTGGCAATGAGTAAGCTTTGGCATTGATGGTCGCCCACCGCGGTGAGCATTCGCTCACGTAACCGCTTGATTCAGGAATGCACGGCTTGACCAGTCCGTCTGAGCAGCGGTGTAGTCCAAATCGGAAGTCGGATCGATCAACGAACACAGTCCCAGAAGCTTGTGAGATGGCACACGCTGCAATTGCTTATTGTGCGTGGTCGTGGATAATGTGCACAGATCGAGACACATTTTACAATGTAACCGCGTAAGAAAAGGTATGCAGCAAGCGAGGGGAACGAATCACACTGGCGAAGAGGAGTTAGGATAACACGTTCTATGCTGATAAAAACTGAAGATTCGATCGATCTCAAATGTAGGCCGTCGCACTTACGTCGATGTGTTCTGCGTTAATCGATAAATGGCGCTACCCGTACCGCCACCGCGATAGGCAATAAGTCCCTTTTCGCGATTGCTAGGACTCGAGAACAAATCGATGCGTGCGACCCCAGGCATCCGGATGATGCGCACACATTCGGTGTATTACGTTTTCTTGCTATCTTCAACAGGCGTGAAGTCTGCTTGAGGTGAGGCAACTCTCTGATAATTCTGCATAATCGCTTCATACAGTTTTTCACTATTCGTTTTCCGTCCGAACTCTTTGACGAAATCCGCGTAATATGCATCAATGTTGTTCGCAAATTGAGGATCTTG
>Ga0187868_1001311_pt1 | contig 17914 bp, 16 predicted proteins | sample June2016WEW_13_4_FD_133014 | JGI IMG/M metagenome (GOLD analysis project Ga0187868, IMG submission 133014) | Peatland microbial communities from SPRUCE experiment site at the Marcell Experimental Forest, Minnesota, USA - June2016WEW_13_40 | ecosystem: Environmental > Terrestrial > Soil >... | reverse complement strand
GCCCGCATACCGTGCTTGTACGCCACCACGATCATCGCCCATTCCCGAGCACCCTTGGCTTTTGCTGCCCTGAGCACCGAAAGAACTTCTGCCGGTTCGAGGTGGGTCATGGACGGTCTGGATTGCTTGCGGGTTTTTGGGGCTAATGCCATCTGGTTTTCCTTCGAATGCAACAGTACGTACAAACGCTAAGTTCCATGTAGGTCGCTAACTCGTTTATTTGCGGGACGGCCAATTCGAGGAACGCAACACAATGGCTATTTTGTTGAGTCCAGGTGCTGGACTCCTGGCAGGAAAAAACACCAAAAAAGCACCTAAATAAACCGTGCTAGAAAAGGGAGGCGTATTTTGGGAAGACCAACTCATGCTAAGCGACATCTCCTCGACACCATCGGCCGAATAAAGGTCGAGCTCAAAAAAAAGTTATCGGCCGTTCATCGTAGCCGCCTCGTCGTCCAGCTGTCAGAGACCACGAATTCACTGGCGCGTCTGGAATGTCAAACGAAGCGGGAGAAACGACTTAAGCCTCGCAGTCGCCCTGGACGCCCGCGTAAGCAACTACCGCTGCTCGTGCGTGTGGTACCAAGTTTGGGGGAAAAGCTGGCGATTTACCTAATCGACGGTACTGAGATCTCGGTTCCCATCCCTGGGTCGACTGCGAGAACACCAATGTCGAAGGCAGAGGCCGCCGAACTCACGCGAGAAGCTCTTGACAATTTGTTAGCCAACCAACAGCGTAGTGCCAGTCATGGTAACCTCCCAGTAATCAAACAGCGGACCGCAGCAGAACAAGCAGCAGCAGACCGAATGCTTGGCATTGTGCCCACCAAACAAACGGCAGCCGGCGCTTCTGCCAAGAAACCACCCAGCAAGGCAATCCGGAAAAGTAGACCAAAACCTTCGCCCGAAGTTCAGACGCTTAAGGCTGATCAAGACGATGTTTCTCCCAAGATTGCTGATTCAGAACCAGCTGAAGCCGCGGCCGAGTGCGATCCAGAAATAATCCGCACCGTTGCAGACAGCACCAGCGGCCAAACAGAACCTCCGAATGGATCTTCAAAAGCTTTACCGGCCCAGCCCCAAGCAACGGTCACTCCCGAACTAAGAACACTAATAGCGAGGCTAGAGGAGCTGTTGAAAGGTGCGTCCACCACAGCAGGCGAGTTGGCCGGCTATCTCAGCTCTGAATCGATCAAAGCTTGCGGTATCGGTCCAGAACAGGAGGCATATCTACGAGACCGATTTTCGCAGTACATAATGCAGCAGCGCGCTGAGATAGCTCAAGTTCAGCGCGAAGAAGAAATGTTTGAACCAGTAATCATTAACGGGAAATCTGTTTTTCTTACGCCGTCGATCAAAACGGAAATTCAAGAAACTAAGCTACGCGCGTTATCTGCGATCAAAACTTGCAGAGACCACGTCCCAGAGCGTTGCCCATGTTGGTGGAATGACGTCTGGAACTCACTGATCCCAATCCGAAAATCCTATGGCGACGGCAGCGGTGAAGATGCGTATGCTGAACAGATTTGGACGGAAATCGAAGACTTTGCGAGAACCTACAAACCGCCCAAGGTCGGGCTGCTAAGTAAAATCTCTCAGGCCTTCAGCGAGTTGGCGGAAGACAATTCAAATGCTGCACCTGACTGGCTGGGAAGACGCCGGCAATGAGAATCAGCCGATCGTGGCTTTCAACCCGGCTGGAACGACTTGCACTTCGAGCCGAGGTCGACTTGGAATCAATCACCGGCGAGTTGGCTGAGTTGATTTTTTCGATTGCCAGGAAAACGCTTGGGGCCCCAGGAGCTTTTCGTCGGCCACCCCAGAAGGCCCCCTTTGACTCAGCGGGATGGGCTACCGTCACCGGGTAACCCTGGGTTCTCTGTCCTTCAAAAATTTTTGAAAAAAAATTTCGGTAATTTTTCCCCCTTGGGGGTAACAAGATAGCCAGGATCATCTAGTGACGCCCGGTGTTTCAAAAACATGTTTGAGCCTGGTGACGATTAATGGGCTCGGATCTTTGGCTCGCGGACGGTAGGCTTTGCTTCCCACACGCCGTACCACTGGAGAAGACGCTTGAGGGCCTTTTTGCTATTTCGCTCCTTATTGACTGCTTCCCGCAACCTGCCTGGACGGCCTCTACCTTTGCAATATGTCGCCTCTTTGAAGGTTCGCAGCCGCTCGATGTCGCCCGCGGTGAATCGGTATATGTGCTTGTTCCCCCCGATGGGAATCGTCACAGAGGTCTCAAATGACCGTTCCGCTAACCAGCGGCGCAGGGTTATATAGGCGATTTCGACTTTCTCCGCCGCCTGTTCCGTTGAGTACGTCGTCTGTACCGTTGTATTCAATCGCATTGAGTAACCCACCATTTAAATGATACATGATGTATCGCATTTAAATAAGAGCGCTATCTTTGTTCTCTGGCAGGAATCCAAATTAGCAGTAGTAAAAATATTAAGCGCGGTCAATGGGGCAACAATCGACCGTATGGAGGTCACAAATGGTTCAAGAGAATAGAAACTTCGGAAACGATCTCGCAAAGACCGTTCCAATCGCCAACAAGAGCCTCTGCGAGGACTGTGTTCCCAACGTGAACGCGGCGAAGGCTTCCGGGTCCAGCCCGGGAGTGAGCGTCTGGATGGATAGCCGCACAGCAGCGAAATACCTGGGCTTTGACAAGACAAACGCATTCAAGACACTGGAACGATACGCCCGCGAGAGCAAGCTTCCTGGATATTTTCGCTTCAACCGCTGGTACTTCTTGAAAGAAGAGCTAGACGCCTGGATCAGAGCTGGTGTATGTTCTGGTAGCCAATCCGTCCGCGTGAACTGAGAGGAGATTGAATGTTTACGCGGACACGTTATCAAGACGGATGTTTGACAACCGAGAAGCGCAGACGCGGCCCGGATGTTTGGGTTTTCCTGTGGCGTGAGACGGAAGCTGCGGGAATCCGGCGCCAGAAGAAAATCACGGTGGGCACCGTCAAGCAGTATCCTACCGAATCGGCAGCGCAGAAAGCCGTTGTTGCGTTGCGTGCAGAAATCAACAAGGAAACAAGTACGGTGAGCCGGTTTACGTTAACTATCGAGCAGTTAGCAGCGCATTACACAAAGACAGAGTTGCCCAAGAAGGCTCACTCAACCAAGCAAAACTATCAAGGCAATCTGGACCGCTGGATTCTACCCCGTTGGGGTAAGTATCGGTTGACAGATGTCAAGGCGGTTGCAGTTGAGCAATGGCTAGGGGCGCTCAAACTCGCACCTGGAACCAAAGCCAAAATCAGGAACCAAATGCACGCGATTTACGAACACGCAATCCGCTACGAGTGGGCGGAAAAGAATCCGATTACTTCTGTACGGCAGAGCGCAAAGCGGCAGCGTATCCCGGAAGTGCTAACGCCAGAGGAAACAAAAGCCCTGCTCTCCAAATTGGAGCAGCCTTATTTAGCTTTGATAGTTCTTGACGCGGCTGCGGGGTTACGGCGCAGTGAGCTTCTGGCGTTGAAGTGGAGCGATCTGGATTTCCAGAAAATGCAAATGAACGTCAGCCGGGGAATCGTTCGCGGAGTTGTGGGAGACGTGAAAACAGAAGCATCTCGCAAGGCTCTTCCGATGGCTCCCGTTTTGGCTGACGTGCTGCGCGACTGGAAGGACCGTTCCAAATATAGCGGGCCGGATGATTGGGTGTTCGCATCCTCAAGGATGCACGGCAAGCAACCGTTGTGGCCGGACATGCTGCTGAAGTATCACATTCGTCCTGCCGCAGTACGGGCAGGGATTCAGAAGCAGATCGGATTCCACACGTTTCGCCACAGCTTGGCAACGCTGTTGAAGGCGAATGGCGAGGACATCAAGACGGTGCAGGAGCTACTGCGGCACGCGAACAGCCAGATTACCATGGACATTTATGCCCAAGGCACGACTCCGGCAAAGCGGGCCGCACAGGAGAAAGTCTTGCAAGCGTTTTTGCCAACGGAAGCGACAGTAGAAGGCAACGGCGGCGTTAATGTTACTTTTGTTACCGCGCCTTGAATTTGCTGTCTTTGTAACCCATTAACTTTCAAGGAGTTAATGGTGGGCGCTACTGGATTCGAACCAGTGACTTCCACCGTGTGAAGATGGCACTCTACCGCTGAGTTAAGCGCCCACTGCTTGCGGCCGGGGTCCCCGACAAGCCCGCTGGTGGCTTGTTGGGGTTGGGAAATCAACTATTTGCGATTCTAACATTTAGCTTCGCGGGGACGCAAAGGAACAACCGGAAATACCGGTGGCGACGCCGTCGCGCGCATCGCTGGACCCAGTGAACACGGCTTGGAGGCGCTCTCCGCGGTCATTCGTAAGCTGAGTCCGGCCCCGGCAGGGGCGTCACACGGGCTGCAATCAATTGTCACAGACATCGGGAACAAACAGAGATAGCGTGCCCTTCGCGTCCTCGGCCTCCGGTCAAATACGACCTGGAATAGTCCGCTCTTATTAACAAGGCTTTATCTTTCAGGCGAAGAATGGAGGACCCCATGCCGAACACAGTGTTTGAGAGGACAGGCGAGCACATTACGGAAGCGGCTCACAAGGCTTCTCGCGCCGCAGATGCCATTGCTGAAGCAGCGGAAGATGCTATTGGCGTGGCAAGGCGCACCGGAAAACAATTTAACGATGCCGCTGAAGAACTCCTGGACGACACAACTCAGCGGATTAAGCGGCACCCGGCGGAAGCGGTTGTAGCGACGTTCGCCATGGGCCTCATCGCCGGCGTCCTGATCGGCTGGATCATTGGGCGGAAATAATCGGTTCGAGGGCGGCACGAATCAATCTCTTCTACCTCGCAAACGGAGCGAATCGATCGCCGGTGCGAGGTGGGGAGAGGTGTGTCGTCGAAAAAACACCGCAACACGGGTTCGCGGCACCTTCTCTTCATCGATTGAAGAAGATTCGATCGTAACGGCGGGATATGTCGGCGCTGGTTTGTGAGCTGTTATGATCGCGGCCTTCTTTGGGTCTCCTGGACGAGTCCTGATGCGTTAGCAATTCGCCAGAGACCGATTGCCGATGCATTCGCGATGATACGCGCATCGCCGAACCCGAACAGCGCCAGCGCGCGCCGATAGCGCTCACTAAGACTGTCCTCTCCGACAATCGCTAGAGGAACGCGTTTGCTGCAACGATGCGTCGCGCAGCGCAGTTCCTCGCCGATCAGCAATCCCGACAGGTAATCGAGACTTTCTTCCGGGCGGAGGCGGCCTCTCAGAACCAAGGTTCGGGCCGAGAACAACCGTGAAAAGCCGCCGCTCGTACCCCTCTCAAGCACGGCCATAAGACCTCGCTCGAAAGCGGCCCAACTCGCAACCGGCGTGGCACTGACGGGTACCGCCCGGCCGAGTATGGAATGATCCCGCAGCACGGCGAAGAGCTCACCCGTCATGTATGTGGAGAACGACTGGATTCGTTCTCTGCGTAACTCCACCCATTTTGAATGCGTGCCCGGCAACACGAGCCGCGCCCGGCGGCGCAGGCGGGAGTCGAGTTCCATCGCACCGATGATCTGCGTTTCCTCGCCTCTCATCACGTCGGGCATGGCGCCTTCTTCGACGACTCCAGGCACGATATGCAACTGAATCCGTCCGCCCTCTGTCACGCTTGCGAGGCCCGCAGCCAGCGATTGCAAGCCGGCCGGACAGGGCACGTAAGGCGCTTCGCACCAACCCTGGGCACTGCCGATCATCCCGGCCGCGAGCGCAGGCAGGTTGGGCCAACGTCTCCGCCATTCGCCGACCATTGCGGCAAAAACCTTTGCGAACGAGCGTTTCGATGTCCGCATGATGCCCCAAGGCTTCACACTTTGTTCGAGGAGTGCGCCACCGTCCCCCAGAAGATAAGCGCGCAACGACGAGGTGCCCCAGTCGAGCGCGATCAGGCGCGGGACAGGCGTGGATGTGAACATGGCTCTACCGCGATGGACATTTTGAACTTCCAGAAACTGGAATGGCATATCTCAACCCATGCAGCAAAGTTGTGGGGCAGCGCGCTAGAGCAATTCCACAGCCGGTATACCCCTAAGTATCACCGCCGGGCCTGGATGTCATCCCAGCAAACGCCAAGCGTTTGCCAGGAACCCCTACGCCCGGCTCCCTCGAGGGATATAGCTTTCGCGTATCCGGTCTAGCAGGCTGCCGAAAAACGGGTTTCATGCCGGACACCGGAAGTGCGGTATTTCAGAAAAAAGTGTAGTAGTCGCGATCAGCCATGCGCCACACGAGCAGCCCCAGTTCCAGCAAGTGATAGTCACCCCACATGCTCGATTCGCCCACCGGTACCTTGGCCCCCTTGGGAATGTAATCCCAGCCGTTGGGCCGGTGGTAGACGCTGTGCAGCAGAATGCCTTCATGCTTTGGATCGACGGAGAGATAAGGCTCGGTCAACAGTTGCTGCGCGATGCCGAGCCCAGCCCGCAAATAGGCCTTTCCCTTGGCTCCCAGCGACATGCCAAGCCGGATCAATCCCTGCGCGGCGATGGCGCTGGCCGATGCATCTACCGGTTCGTGATCGTTATAGGGGTCGGCCGGTACGGATTGCCAATCGCCCAGCTTGTGCAGGTTGGGGGCTCCCGTATCCCAATAGCAAATGCCATCCGACGCGCTGGCGTTGTTGATGTAGAAATCACAGGTAGCGCCGGCTGCCTTTTGCAGCATCTCCAGTGCCGCGGTTTTCTTCATTACGCCCTCGGCGCCGAACTGCTTCTCCGGCAGAGCCCGGATAAACTCCAGCTCTTCGGCAAAGCCGAGCATGGCCCACGCGAGTCCGCGCGTCCACGTGCTGAACGGCGAGTATCCCTGTTGCGACGAAGGGCAGCGAAAAACGCCACTGACCGTATTGAAGATCGCCTCGTGGACGGTGCGGCCACGGAGTTCTTTCCTATCGTAGCTATCGCGTCCCTCGCCATAGTAGATGTTGTATTTGGCGGTGGTGCGGGCGTGAGTGAGAAGCCGCTCCAGCAGATTAATCTTTCGATCCTGCTCGCCGATAAGAGCGTGTCCGAGCAGATGCGCTACGCCACAGATGCGGACGGTGCGGATCGTATCGATGAACAACGAATGCGGTCCATTGAACGAATAAATGTAGCCATCGCCGCCGGGCAGAGGGGTCCATCGCGCGGCCTGCACGGCGCCGCTGACCTTCAACGCCAATTCGTAGAAGCGAAGCTCCCACTCTTGCCGATCGATCTTGCCTTCCAGCATGAGCCGGCGCAGGTGGCCATAGGTGGACAGATTGTTAAAACCATGGTCGTGCACCCCGGTATGCGTCAAGTGCTCCGCCATGCTGTCGAGCGTATGGCGACGGCCAATCTCCAGCAACTTGCCGTTCCCGCTTACGTCGAAGCAGAGCAACGCATTGCCGTACTGGAAGCCCTGGGTCCACTGCGTCCAGGCGCGAGCCGTGTATTTGCCGGCGGCGGTGAAAACCGGAGCGCCTAACCCGCTCCACCGTTTGTTCAGCGCCAGCGTCTTCTTCGACGCGAGTTCGAACAAACGGCCAACTGCCGCTTTGAGATCCGATGCCGAGAGATTGGTGGCGATTTTCATGGGGAGCAAGCATCCATTCCGGTCTGATTGAATGTTGCGACTGGGCTAATTAGATTTCGGATAAGGGCAAACCATGGTCGGCCCTTATTCCTGTGGTCAATAACATTCGCCTTCGGTTAAAGAACGGCTAGTGTCGCGTCCCAGAAGTTCGCGCAATCGCCTTTTGAGTGTCATTCTGAGGGAGCGCAGCGATTTGCGCAAAACAGCTTTACCTATACGTACTGCCGATGCCGCTCCTGGCAAGTCGCCAGCACTTCGTCGCCGTTGCGTTTCCACCAGTTTGCCGCCGAAAAAATCTCCACCTCGTGCAGGCCGCGATAGCCGGCAGCTTCCACCCACGAGCGGATCAGCCGAATATCGATGACTCCGTCGCCCATCATGCCGCGGTCATTCAACAGATCGATTGTGGGAACCAGCCAGTCGCAAACGTGGAACGCCAGAATCCGCTTTTCGGCGGCACGCGCCGCACGCTCAATCTGAGCTTTCAACCGCGGGTCCCACCAGACGTGGTACACGTCCACGGCGATACCAACCCCGCTGCCTAATTCGTCGCAAAGATCGTTGGCGTGCTCCATGGTGTTGACGCAGGCACGGTCGCCCGCGTACATCGGGTGCAGCGGCTCGATGGCCAGCGGCATGGCCGACGCGCGCGCGTACTCCAGCAATTCGGCCATTCCATCGCGCACCATCTGCCGCGCGCCGGCGATGTCCTTCGATACCGGTCTGCCGTCCGGCCCTTTGGGCAGTCCTCCAACAACCATAACCAGGCAAGCTGCGCCGAGTTCAACGGCCTCGTCCACCGCTCGCCGGTTATCTGCCACCGCAGCCAGCCGTCCGGCGCGGTCCGGAGCCGGAAACATGCCGCCGCGGCAGTGACCACTGACTTTCAGTCCGGCGTCGCGGATGAGCCGCGCGGTTTCTTTTAGTCCGAGCTGCGCGACCTGGTCACGCCAGGGCGAGATGCCGCGGATCTGGTGTTTCGCACAGCCTTCAATGATCTGGGCAAGTGTCCATTGTGCCCGCACGGTTGCCGTATTGAGAGAAAGAAGATCGGGGCCAGGTTGAGCTAACATGATTCGTCACTCCCGTGAATCCGAACGATAGAGCTACCCAGAAGTGGTTGCATAAATGAATTCTCCGAGACCTTGTTTATGCCCTCAGGGGCTAAAGCCCCGATCTTTATTGGGTCTCTGAGCGGTACGGCTGAAGCCGTGCCCTACCCCAATACATTTTATGCAACCGTTCCGAGCCGGGCCTCAAACCTCGAGCGCGGGGACATCCACCCACCGGCGTTCGCGCCAGCTACGCATTGCGTGTTCCACGAGTTGCACGCCCTTGGCGCCAGCCGTCAGGTCCCAGGGAAACGCACCCTCGCCCTCCACGTGCCGCAAAAACAACTCCCACTCGGCCTTGAACGCATTGTCGTAAACCTGCGTATCGGGCACCAACGGCCAGTCATCATAGAAATTGTGCGGCTGCCTGACATCGGGATTCCAAACGGGCTTGGGCGTGTTTACGCGGGCCTGGCTTCGACAATCGGTGAGCCCCGCGACCGCGGACCCGTGGGTGCCATCCACCTGAAACGTGAGCAGATCGTCGCGCCGCACCCGCACACACCATGAGCTATTGATGTGCGCGATGATTCCCCCGTCCAACTCGAAGCTGGCATACGCCGCGTCGTCGGCAGTCGCCTGGTAACGCTTTCCGCTTTCGTCCCAGCGTGTTGGGATGTGAGTCGCGCCCAGGCAGGAGACGCTTTTCACCTCGCCGAAAATGTTGTCGAGCACATAGCGCCAGTGGCAAAGCATGTCGAGGATGATTCCCCCGCCCTCTTCCTTGCGGTAGTTCCATGAGGGACGCTGGATGGGCTGCAGATCGCCTTCAAACACCCAGTAGCCGAACTCGCCACGCACCGCGAAGATGCGCCCGAAGAAGCCGGAGTCGATCAACATCTTGAGCTTGCGCAATCCCGGCAGCCAAAGCTTGTCCTGCACGACGCCGTGCTTGATGCCCGCGGCCCTGGCGGCGCGCACCAAGTCAAGAGCCTCGCGTAGATTGGTCGACACCGGCTTCTCGCAGTAGACATGCTTGCCCGCGGCAATCGCCTTCTGCAGCAGCGCCGGACGCATCTGCGTGGTCGCCGCATCGAAAAAAATCGTGTCCGCCCGATTGCCCAGCGCGGCATCGAGGTCCGTGGTCCAGCGTTCGACGCCGTGCGCTTTGGCAAGCGCACTGACCTTTTCGGCATTGCGCCCCACCAGGATGGGATCGGGCATCAGCCGATCGCCGTTCGCCAGTCGAACGCCACCTTCGGCGCGGATCGCAAGAATCGATCGGATCAGATGCTGATTCGTGCCCATCCGGCCGGTGACGCCGTTCATAATAATTCCCACTGTTTTCACGTCGTTCGCCTCTTTGCACGTTGGTAACGCGGCGCGGCATTCACTGCAAGCAGCGCTTACGGCTGTCTTGATTACGGTGGTGACGCGCTACTGCCGAATCGCATCGCAGGATTAGAGCCTCGGGAGCGTCAGGCCGCCATCCAGGATCAGCGCCGAACCCGAGGCGTAGGGCAAGTCGCCGCGGGCGAGCATAGCTGCGGCTTTGCCCACATCGTCGGGCGTACCCCAGCGTTTTTCCAGCAGCAATCCTCCCGCGATGAGCGCGTCATACTTGCTCTTTACCGCGGCGGTCATGTCGGTTGCGATGATGCCCGGACGAATTTCGTACACAGCTATGCCGAACTCGGCCAGACGCACAGCCCAAAGCCTTGTCGCCATGGCAATTCCAGCCTTCGAGATGCAGTACTCGCCGCGGGTAACGCTGGCAACGGTGGCGGAAATTGACCCTATATTGATGATGCAGCCGCGGAAAGCGGAGTCCGTGTTCTTTTGCAGGATCATCCACCTGGCAATCATTTGCGTGAGGAAATAGGGACCCTTCAGGTTGACCGAGATCAGTTCATCGAAACTGTCTTCGGAGGCTTCAAGAACATCCGCCCGGACGCGCGGGGCAATGCCCGCATTGTTCACCAGCACGTTCAACTTGCCAAAATGTTTTTCGATTGTTTCCAGCAAGCTCTGTCGATCGCTTTTGCTGGAGACGTCTGCCGCAACGTATTCGGCGCCCACGCCGCAATCCTTAAGCTGCTGCAGCGCCGGAGCAACATCCGCACCCGCGCGGCGGCCTGTGATTACAACGTCGTACCCGCTTTTCGCCAGCGCCTTGGCAACTCCAAACCCGATACCGCGCGATCCACCAGTAACCAGCGCAATCATTTGCCTCCCCAAGCTATTGCCACACCTGGCGCCGCACCGGAGACGCGCTCACTTACGCTTTTGCCGCTCGTGCTTCACGCACGATGGAGACGTACTGCTTAGCCAGCTCCGTGATCTCCCGCATATTGCCGGATTTCAACGCGGCAGCCAAGATCAACTCTCCGCCGATGCCCAAGGCCGCCGAGCCCGCTTGAATGAACTCCGCCGCCGTGTTCAGATTGACACCGCCGGTCGGTATCATTGGGATTTGTGGCAGGGGGCCCTTGAGCGCCTTGATGTACTTGGCGCCTCCGACATTGCCGCACGGAAAGATTTTCACGAAGTCCGATCCGGCATTCCAGGCGGTGATCACCTCCGTCGGGGTCAACGCCCCGGCGATTATCAGCACGCCTTTACCATTTGCAAATTTCACCGTCTCCAGGTCGAAGCCAGGACTCACCAGGAACTGCGCTCCCGCGTCCAGGCACCGCCGGGCGCTATCGGCATTCAGCACGGTTCCCGCTCCCACCAGGACCGCACTGCTCATTGTCTTTACGAGCTGCGCGATCACCTCGACCGCGCCCGGCACCGTCATCGTAACTTCGACAACGGAAATGCCCCCCGCGCAGACCGCTTCGGCCGCGGCTATTGCCTGGGCAGCGGATGAGGCACGCACAACGGGTACTACTCCAATATCGACGATCTTCTTGGTTATTTCCGCTTTCGTCATTTTTCCGCTTATCCCTTTCATCTTCATCAGGCGCGGGGGCGATCAACACCGCCGGCCCTAGCGCGCAATGCGTGCGCCCACTCCCCGCATCACCTGGGTCACTTCCTTCAACGTTGCCATGGTGGTGTCGCCCGGTGTCGTCATGGCAAGCGCTCCGTGTGCCGCTCCGCACTCGACCGCCCACTGCGGTCCCTGGCCGGACAAGAATCCGTAGATCAGTCCTGAGGCAAACGAATCGCCACCGCCAACGCGATCGTAGATTTCAAGGTCCTGACGCATGGCCGCTTCATAAAAAAGTCCGTCCGCATAGCAAATTGCTCCCCAATCGTTACGGCTGGCTGTCTTTGCTTTGCGCAATGTCGTAGCCACCACGCTGAATGGGAATTGCTTGACCACTTGCTCGATCATCTTCTTGAACGATTCGACCTGGACATTGGAAATGTGCTCGTCCATCCCCGGCACTTCAAAGCCAAGCGCCGCCGAAAAGTCTTCCTCGTTGCCGAGCATCACGTCCACCAGCGGAGCCAACTCGCGATTGACTTGCTGCGCCCGCTTCTTGCCGCCCACGGCCTTCCAGAGCGACTCGCGGTAGTTCAAATCGTAGGAGACAATTACGCCATGCCGATGGGCCGCCTGCATCGCCTCCATGGCGACCGCCGGCGTCGTCTCCGACAGAGCGGCGAAGATACCGCCGGTGTGGAACCAGCGGGCTCCGGTCTTTCCGAAAATTTCGTTCCAATCGATGTCGCCGGCCTTGAGCTGCGAAACCGCCGTATGGCCGCGGTCCGAGCAACCCAGCGCGGCACGAACTCCGAACCCTCGCTCCGTGAAATTCAAGCCGTTGCGCACCGTTCGCCCAACGCCGTCGAACTCCATCCAACGCACCAACGACTGATCGACGCCGCCTTGGTAGATCAGGTCTTGCAGCAAGAGCCCAACCGGATTGTTCGCAAACGCGGTTACGATCGCAGTATCCAGACCAAAGCAACGCTTCAGTCCGCGCGCGACATTGTACTCACCGCCGCCTTCGTAGACGTCAAACGAACGAGCAGTCCAAATCCGCTTGTCGACGGGGTCGAGCCGCAACATCACTTCGCCCAGGGCCACCGCGTCCCAGCGGCAATCTTTCTTTTCACGTATCTTCAGCGCCATTGGCTCACCTTACCGAGGCAATGCAGCCATCGTTGCAGCCAGCATTCATGTTACGTCTCAATATGTGAGACGCTGTCTCTGTCGGGAAATTGGCGCAAAGAAAAACCCGGCTTGCGCCAAGTTCCCGAGTCGATCTCCCAGTTTTTCAAAGCGCAGGATAACCCTGCATTTTGGGCTGGCCTAAACGCAATGTCAAGCGCATTTCTCTCAACTCTTGCCCGCGATTGTTGGGCAAATGCCCTCATTCGCGGCGCCGTGCAGCGGCCCTCATGCGAATCATTTCGCGACGTTCATACCGCCGCAAACGCTCGTGTCGGGCTCGGCGCGCGCCATCGACTCGGGGTCAACGGCGCGCCATTCAGAGCACTTCGCCGCTGTCTACCAGAGTCCCAACAGCTTCCACCACAAGCCGCCGATCACGGCCCAAATGATGAGGTTAATGACCGAAACATAAAATCCCAGCTTCCACCAGGTGCCCTGATCGACGAAACCGGCGCCAAAGTAGATGGGCGAAGGGCCGGCGGCGAAGTGGGTGAGAGACATCATGAGGTTGGACGCGAAGGCCAATGTCATGGCCGTCAAAAACTTCGGCGCGCCCGCGGCAATGGCTACGGTGCCGAACGCCGTATACATCGCCACGATGTGAGGCACCAGGCTGGCGAACCCATAGTGCGAGTAAATGTAGATGATGAGGAGTACGCCCAAAGTAGGTATCCATGGGACGCCGTGCATTCTGTCCTTGACGATGGCGGCGAACCAGATGAAGAAGTTGAGCTTGGCCAACACGCTCGCCAACGACATCAAAGCACCCATCCACACCAGGGTGTCCCAGGCGTTCTTTTCCTCCTTCACTTCTTCCCACAGGACTGTCTTGGTTCCGAGCAGGATGGCAACTCCCAGCAGACCCACTACCGGCGCCGCAATATTGGTGATGGTTGAAGTGCTCCAGAGAAGAAGAGTAAGGAGAAAAACACCCGTCAATACCTTCTCGCCGAAGTTCAACGGGCCGAGAGCCCGCAGCTTTTCAGCGGCGAGCGTCTTAGCGCCCGGAGTCCGGGTGATCTCCGGCGGATAAACCTTGAACAGGAAATAGGGAATAACCAACAGCGATAACAAGCCGGGAACAATAGCAGCCACTGCCCACCTTCCCCAGTCTACCTGCACGCCGAGAGACTCCTTAGCCAACTGAGCGATGAACGGATTCCCCGCCATGGAGGTCAGGAACATCGCCGAGGTTATTACGTTGGCTTGATAGGAGGTCTGCATCAGATAAGCGCCCACCCGTCGAGCCGTTGGTCCCGGGTTGGAATCGAAGGCGGAAGCCAAGCTCTTGGTGATGGGAAATAGAATGCCGCCGGCCCTGGCTGTATTGGATGGCGTCGCCGGAGAGATAATCAGGTCACTGATCACCAGCGTGTAACCCAGCTTCAGCGTGCTGTCACCAATGGCGCGGATGAGCACATAAGCAATTCGGTAGCCCAGGCCGGTCTTGATAAACGCCTTCGCAAACAGGAAGGATGAAACCACAAGCCAGATAATCGAGTCTGAAAAGCCGGACAAGGCATCGCCGAGTGACACCGTATTGGTGATGGTGGCGAAGCTCAGCGCGATCATGGAAACGGCGCCCATCGGAAGAGGGTTCAGAATGAACCCCGCGATGACCGCGACAAATATCGCGAACAAGTGCCAGGTGACGGCCTTAAGCCCAACTGGCACGGGAATGAACCAGATTACAGCGCCGATCAGAACCGTTATGACTGCGTTGCGGATGTCCCGCTTTAGCTGTTCACCTTTGTCAGGCGTCAGCACTGGGGTTGCCATGTGAATCCTCCTGCCGTCGGACCAGTTCCAAGTTGGTGTATCGCTGAATCTCACCGCCGGGCTTGGATATCACCCCGTACGCCCGGCTATGTCATGGGACACACCTTCCGCGAATCTGGTCTAGTTATAATTTGATCCGCTTACCTTCCTCGGCCGACCAGTATGCGGCGTAGTTTGCCTTCACTGTGTCATAAGCCAAATCGAGCCCCGAAAGCGGTTGCCTGCTGACAGCCGCGCATTCCATGAAGTCCTGAATCTCCTGCAGATACCCGCGAGTCCATTCTTCTTCCAGACATACGTATTGCCACCCGGTCTTGCGGTCAACCTTCTCCGTGATGTATACGCTTGCCAGCTTTTCTTCGTCCGTCATGTATGACATCAAGTGGTTATTAGGTGTTATGTTGGCGAACAGAGAGCCGCCGCTGGTGTATGTCTCAACCAGATTGCGCACTCCGCCCATCATCATGTCGCCGGAGAACACCGTGGCCTTTGTGCCATCGGAAAACGTGAGCGTGATCGTTCCCCAGTCTTCCACGTCGACGGGGTTTGCCTTGATGTAACGGCGCTCTTCGGGAGCAAGCTTTGCGGCCACATTGCCAACGTCGGCGGTCACGGCGGAAACCGTAATCTGTTCTCCGCGCGTTTGCGCCTCTACTTGCTTGAGGTAAAGAATCGCCGCAAGAGGGTGACACCCCATCCGGACAAGCGATCCGCCACCGGTCATTGCCCATTGCGCGGCATGAGCGGCATGCGAGCCGCTGTGACTTTCTTCACCCTTCATGAAGAGGACTTTGTCTTTGGTCGCTCTCAGCATTTCCGCCGTTTTCGTGACCGCGGGAGCATACACCCAGTCTTCGGCATACATGAAAAGCTGCCCGCTGGAACGAATGACCTGGCACGTCTGTTGCATTTCGGCCATCACGCGCTCATACATGTGCTTCTTCGATACGTGCTTCCCGATGGGGGCAGGATCACCCGCCGTGCCGAAATAACCGGTAAACGGTTTTTCGCAGATGACATGTTTGCCGGCGCGCACGGCATCCACGATCATCGGCGCATGCAGCGAGGGCGGAGTACAAATGTCAATAACGTCAATTCCCTTGTCCGCCAGGAGGTTTTTGTAGTCCCGGGTTATGCCTGGGATTTGATGCTTCTTGGCGAAGTCAGCCAGGTCATCCGCCAACGACGCGACCTTCACGACCTTCGCGTCCACGCCATAGACGCGCTTGTAGGCATACATATGAAGTTCGGTAACAAACCCGCTGCCAATTAGACCGACTCTGACGGTCTTCATCTATGCGACTCCTGCGCTTCATGGAGATTAAATTTGGGGTACCATGCTAGTATGTGGACCATGTGAAAACAAGCTTTTTTTCGTTTTTGAAGAGCGGAGTGCGCTCCCTGAAGCTGGTGGGTTGCGCTTGGGGTTGCAACGGTGAAGGCGATGACAATTTCTCCGGAACACAGGCATCTTCGGCTTGCCGTCCAGGTTTTCGAAACCTTGAAGCGGGACATAGTCAGCGGCACACTGACACCGGACATGCAACTTTCCGAATCAGAGCTGTCGCAACGCTTGGGGGTTAGTCGAACCCCAGTCCGTGAGGCACTGATCAAACTTGTCGATGACGGACTTGTCCGGATCATCCCGCAGGTAGGTACATTCGTCGCGCCTATTTCGCTTGAATCGGTCAAAGAAGCCCAATTCGTCCGGGAGCATCTGGAATGCGCCTTGATTGTCGACGCCGGTAAGAAAATGGACGAAAAAACCATTCAGCGGTTGCGTGACAACCTCGAGCAACAGAGCCGGGCGGCGCGCAATGACGACTGGGTTCTCTTTATGGCGTTGGATGAAGAACTTCATGGGACTCTGGCGACTGCTGCCGGCCATCCGGGCGCCTGGCGCATCATCCAGCAGTCCAAGATACACTTCGACCGAGTACGGCATTTGAGCCTCCGCATGCCGGGGCAGATGCGCCGATTAATCCAACAACACACTACGATAGTCGATGCTGTTGCTCGCGGTGATCATGACATTGCACAAGCGATCCTGCGTGATCACCTCAGGGAAGTGTTTGTAACCTTAAATTCACTCGGTTTAAGCGGGAACCCGGACGGGAAGTTGTCTCATCGCAGGACCCATGCTACTCGTGAATCGCTGCGAATGGTTGCCGGCAAAACAGGACCCACAAAGAAACGATCATGAAGATGACCGACGATCCGCGTCGGCTTTAGTCTCCCACTTCCTCGAGAAACTTCTCGACTTCGATGGCGGCCATGCAGCCTGTTCCGGCCGCGGAAATGGCCTGCTTATAGCGCCGGTCGGCGACGTCTCCGCAAGCGTAGACGCCGGGAATCTTAGTGAATACGTAATCGCGAGTTTTGAGGTAGCCGTCGGCGTCCGTTTCCAACTGACCATTAAACACAGCCGCATTGGGTATGTGGCCGATTCCGAGAAACAACGCGCTGGCCGGGAAGTCGCGGACCTCGCCGCTCTTGAGATCGCGCAGCTTCAGGCCGGTAACCTCTTTGCTCGAAGCGCCGTACACATCTTCAACCACGGTGTTGGTGAGGAAGTGAATCTTCTCATGTTTGCGAGCGCGCTCGAGCATGATTTTCGAGGCGCGGAACTGGTCGCGCCGGTGAATAATCGTAACTTTTGTGGCAAAGCGCGTCAGGAACAGCGCCTCTTCCATGGCCGAATCGCCACCGCCGACGACGGCTATCTCCTTGCCGCTGAAAAAGAAGCCATCGCAGGTGGCGCAGGAAGAGACGCCATGGCCAATCAGCGCCTGCTCGTTCGGCAACCCCAGCCAACGCGCGCTAGCGCCGCTGGCAATGATCAGAGAACGCGTGCGGATCTCACCGGAATTGGCCTTGAGAACAAACGGCCGCCGGCTGAGGTCTGCCGCCGAGACGTGAGCGGTGAGAAACTCAGCGCCAAAGCGAGCCGCCTGCTTGCGCATATTCTCGATCAGCTCCGGTCCCTGTATGCCCTCCGGAAAACCTGGAAAGTTTTCGACCAGGGTTGTCAGGGAAAGCTGACCGCCCGGTTCGTGTCCTTCGATCACCAGGGGTTGCAGATTGGCGCGGGCGGCGTAAATGGCGGCGGTAAGCCCTGCGCAGCCCGAGCCCATGATTACCGTGTTGCGAATCTTTTCTGTCATATCTATCTATTAAGAGCACGATACATGTAATTTGGATTCAAACCAGCTTTACTTCTTGCTGTTGGCTGCGTTCGCTCCCGGACTCGGATTCGACTTGGGCGTCATCGTCTTCGGCATCCTGGCGATTTCAGCCGGGATCACCGACGCCACGCGCAGCGCCGAGCGGTAACTCGCGATCAATTCCGTGGCGCGACTGAATAGGGGTTCAAATTG
>Ga0187868_1001308_pt1 | contig 17935 bp, 20 predicted proteins | sample June2016WEW_13_4_FD_133014 | JGI IMG/M metagenome (GOLD analysis project Ga0187868, IMG submission 133014) | Peatland microbial communities from SPRUCE experiment site at the Marcell Experimental Forest, Minnesota, USA - June2016WEW_13_40 | ecosystem: Environmental > Terrestrial > Soil >... | reverse complement strand
TTGAGAAGTCCTGCGACCACCAGGTAGTAGCCGGCTAAGCCTTTCCATTTGCCCCACTGCTCCGCAATGCCCCTAGCCTGCGCGCTTGTGATCGTTTTTTCGCTGCAGTAGTAATGGGCAATCGATCTTCGTAATCCAAGATCATCGGCCGGAATGACGTCTAGTCGATTAAGGCCGCGTATAGCGGTGAGTTCGGCAGTCCACTGGCCCACACCGCGCAATGAGCACAAGCTATCCAGGATCATCTGTGTCTCTCCGTACTGCTTAAGCCGTTCCAAGTCGACTGCTTGCGCGGCGATACGTGCGGCAATGCCCGTAATGTACTCCGCCTTTCTTCGACTCAATCCACAGCGTCGTAGGCTATCAACCGAAGCTAGGGCCATTCGCTCTGGAGTTGGAAATGCGTAATATGTAGTCCCATCTACGATCAAAGCGTCGCCAAACGCCTTGATCACGCGGCGTTGAAGAACGTGCGCCACGTTGAGTGAGATCTGTTGTTCGATAATCGAATCGAAGAGCGCCTGAAAGACCGTAGCAGTCGCCGGATTTTTTAGCCCGCGGAGCTTGCCACTGAGCTCCGCCATGACTGGATCATTCCGGATCGCCTGATAAAATGGTTTGACATCGAGTTCCGCGTTAAACACGGAACTGATGACGGCGCGCGCCGCGGGTGCGTCGCGATCGGTAAGCGAACGATCACTCCTAAATGCTGCGCGCAGTTGTGGAGAGTCGATCGATCCCACGGAGGCGATGGTCGTAAGCAGTAACTTGCCACCGACCCGCAGCACTTGTCGATACGCGGTCCCGTCGTATTTCGCAATTTGAGGGTCACCGTCAGCGAGTATGTATGCGCTCAATGCGAAATCAAACGGAGGCGTACAGTCAATAGTGAGGTGCACTCGCGTGTGTTCCGGCATGTCTCACTCTCTCCAAGGTCCGGCTAGATGAACACAAGTCGCCTTTTTCTGGCGTTTCTGCGGGATTTTAGGTCTGCTCCGCTAAGACCACGGTGATGTTGTCTAACCCGCCCCTCCCTCGTGCGAGCTCAATGAGTCGTGCGCACTTACTTTGCAGTGCGCTAGCCTTCTCTGAAATCACCGCATAGATCGTTTGATCTTCGACCGCATCAGTAAGCCCGTCGGTGCAGAGCAGCACGTAATCCCCTCGGTTCCAGGAAAAAGAACCAAGCTCTACGTTCGTGCGGACGTCAAGGCCAAGCGCTCGGGTAATTATGTGTCGGTACGGGTGTTCTCGCGCTTCTTCAGGACTGATGCGGCCTGCAGCGACCAGTTCTGTAACCAGCGAATGATCTCTTGTCAGCTGCGTAATTTCACTGAGAGTTATCAGGTAGCCGCGACTGTCTCCCACGTGAGCGGCAAAAACGTGCTCGTTAGTCAAGAGACACGCGACAACTGTTGTTGACATGCCCGTAAGTGAACTATCTTCGCGGCCCTGCTGATGGATAACATCGTTTGCCAGCGTCACAGCGTCGTCGAGGGTCGAGAGAGGCGTCCCCTCGCCGATGTGCGATGTTATGTAGCCTTCAATCTGTTCAATGGCCAAACCGCTGGCTATTTCGCCTGCCGGTTCGCCTCCGACGCCATCTGCTACCGTGATGAATCTGAGACGCTCATTTACACGAAACGCGTCTTCATTTTTCTTTCTTCTGTTTCCCTTGTCGGTCTGAGCTGCGAATTTCAGGTCATCCACCCTCGCCATCTTGTGGCTATCTTTGTTGTCTCACAGATTAGAGCGCATACATAAACCTATTCTTTACTGCGTCCTGTGCCTCTCTGGCAGCGTGCGCTTGAAGCGTGGTTTGCTTGGTCGAAATTACACCGCGATTTTTACGCATGAATCCTAGCGGGCCGTTCTAAGATGACCGCTGCGCTCAGCTCAGATCGCGCCCTACCGCGTGACTTGTCCGGTGCCGCACTTCGCCAGTCTTCGTCTCACAAACATCAGATAGGAACGCTTTAATCTCTGAGCCTCGTTACAGAGAAGACGATTAGACAGGGCTCTCACGCTAGCAGATCGGCACGGTAGGCCGAGGTGATTGGATTTATGGTCCCGCAAATGGTGTGCTGCACAATCTTGAGCACGCGCGAGCACGCGAGCGGAGGTTATTCGGATGAATGAAGTTCACGCAGACAAGGCAACGCTTGACGATGAAACGGCGGAACATATCGCTAGCGCGCTGTGGATGAGCGCATACGACCCTACCCGCATTCCTGAAAGCATTATTGAAAAGATATTCAGCAAGAACAACAGCAGCGCGGCTTTCGGGAGCAGGATGCGCACATATTTGGACTGGCTTCTCGCCCACCCACAATCTCACAACCCGAACTACAAACGACGCTATGAAAAGCTCAAAGCTTATTGCTCCGAACTGACGGTGCATCAGGCGTACGTAATTACAAGCAAGTTTCTTGGCCTGAACGCGAGTCAGGGATTCGAGCCGATGCCAAAAGCAGCGGATCTGCAGTTCCCTCGCGACCACTTGCCGCAGCTTAGAACGTCTGTTGGCTGGCACTTCTTCGTCGGTAGCTGTTGGGATGAGGCGGGCAGCGAATACGGCGTGGAATGCATGTTCTTCCGCGTAGCGCTGCTACCGCCGGGCTTGGCTGCAGAGCTCGGTCTAAGCGACGTCGAGAACCAAGTCGTCGAGCTGCAACTCGGCATAAGCGACGCGGGCGGTCGGCACTACCAAGCAGATCCGATCGTTATCGCGGGCACAACCGGCATCGTCAGCTGCGGTCTCGACCCATTTCGTTACGAGCTCGGGAAAAATCGGATTGCGAGTGTCCGAAAAGAGTCGTTCTGGCCGCTCACCGTTGAAGCGTGGGGTCTGCAGAAGGCGGTCGAAGGGCCCGTGGAGCTCTCAATTAACCTGACGCTTGATGCAGGCAAGGAATACCTGTGCCAAGGCGACAACGGCTGCATGCCGTGCGTGGACGGTATGGGTACCCTTTATTATTCAATTCCAAATATCACGCTAGCCCAAGGCAGCGAGTTGAGCCTTGATTCGAGGACGATTCCGCTTAATAAAGGGGTCTTCTGGTTTGATCACCAGTGGGGCGCCCTCCTCGGGAATCCGCGTTCTGCAGTCCTACGCGCCGCAAACGATACGAAAAAACTAGACCCTCCCGGCTGGGATTGGTTTATGGCGCAATTTGAGGATGATCGGCAGCTAACGATGTTTGCCGCACACCGCAGCGCGTACGCGTCGTATTACTTTCGAACCGGACCGGAGCCGCCGGGCACGATGCGGGTCGATACCTCGGGAAAATACATGAACGAGCACAAAGAGCTAGTTAACACGTGGGGAACGCTCACAATCCGGGAGTGGGTTAAAGGCGAGCTATCGCCAAACCCTGCCCGGTACCCCGTGACCCATACGTGGCACCCAAACAAATGGGAATTCGCGTTTGATACCAATCTGCCCGAAGATCTCCGTTCTTTCACGATGACGCCAATCGTCGATTCTGGGCAGACAAACTTCTTTGCGAATGGGTCGCAGTATTCCGAGGGCGCTGTGTATATTCGGGGGAGTAACGAGGCCGACATAGGTCGTGGATTCGCTGAGTCGGTGGAGTACGCCGATACGGCCGGTGCGATGTTTTCGATAGCGGGCATTGACGACGTGCGTTTGCAGCAACTCATTCGCGAAACGTCGAGTTCTTGGCCACGCCGTTTTTGGAGCCTCCTCTACGTTTTTACGCATCGATCGCAACTTAAAGCCGTGCTTGCGTCACAGAAAGGACTTGAGTTCTTCGCAAAACCAAGTTCTTCCCAAACACACACGCCCCGGCATTGATCACATGCGAAGCAAAGTACTGAAGTCAGCGAGGTTAAGAAGCAAGCTTAAAAAAGGAAGAGATGAATGCACGTCGCTAACATCTTAGTCGGATCCGACGGTACGTCGCTTATGGAGGCGGTCTTTGATCAATGTGCCTATCTGGCGCAGCTGACAGGAGCGATAGTCCACGTCGCGCACGTTTTAGACATGACAGTCTTTGGTGCCCGGCCGGTTGACGCCTCGTGGGAAGAAACGTACGTGATTATCAAATCGGAAGCGAGGCGGATTCTCGACGCAGCGCAAGAGGCCCTGGCAAAAAGGGGGGTAGCCGAAGCCACAATCATAGACGTTTTGCTTGAGGGGCACCCAGCCGAAGAACTCAACGCGTACGCGAGGAGCCACGCGATCGATCTCATCCTCGTCGGAACATATGGGAGAAAAGGCTTAGATCGATTGCTCATTGGCAATGTGGCTGACAAGGTTATCCGAACGGCTTCGGTTCCCGTAATGGTCGTGCACGGCGCGTAGATGTGCGTTCTCGAGAATAGCAGCTTTGCGGTTTTGTGACTTGCAGTTTCGGACGACGAACTGTGTATGCGTCCCATTATCCGCGCAGCTAGGTCGAAAGCGCGTATTCCACACTTTGCGACGCATATAGTCCGCACAAGAACTTCACCCAATATCGTATGATAAATATTATTGGATAATTATATTAAATATGAATGTCATTATATGCACATGCTAATGGGCACTACCTCGGTTGGGGCGTAGCGTGCACATGTGTTGCACGGTTGCCTCGTTTCCTTACACCTGCCTGCTTCTTGCTTGATTCACCTCCCTAGCTACAAGGCAAGGTCTAGAAACACCGCGCCCCGCAACTTTTGCCCATTAGCCCCCCTTTTCATAATCACGAAGCAGGCGAATGGTTGTCGCACGCGAGATCACTGCGAGGCTGTCGAGCGACTGGGCGCCTTCATTATCAAACGCAGCACGTAAATCGTTTTCGTAACGTCAGACCACAGGACGATGCGAAAACGCGAGTCGCTGAAGGATCCTTCACGGCCATTTTTTTGTGCAACATCAATAAGAGCCTCGCAAGATGCCAGTTAGGACTAGCGATGCTCGAGTTGCAACCGCGAATCTTGTACCCACCCTGCATTCATTCGCTCGAGTCGTTTCTTTTTCAGATTCTCCCTCATTATCCAACGTATGTCCTTGTCCGCAGTCGAAAACCAGTGTTCCATCAAAGGCATCCCCGCGGCGGGATTTGCAGCGACCGCCACGCTCCAACAGTATCCCATGCCTTTCTTTAGGGCCTTGAACTCGTCGGTGTTGCGATCGTTCGAGCTCGAAATCGAAGCCGTAATCCGATCTAGCAGTGCGAGCGTCTGTTTTGCGTATTCTTTCTGCTTCAGCAACCGAGGCTCACACAGTGAAGCAGCTACGGCTCGCATCTCAGAGAAGTTGCCTTGACTCCAGCGCTCCATCTCGCTGAGAAGCCGGCCCATATCTGCGTCGCCGAGGCGTTGAAGGGCCATCGCCACACCCTCGCGGATGCGCCATCGTGAATCAGAAGCACATTTTCGGAGCGTTTCGAGGACGCTGCAATCCCCTTCCGCGAGAAGTCGCCCCAGGCCCACAGCGCCGCACACGGCTAAGAACTCGCCTGGCGTGTTGGCCGGAAATCTCTTTGCGTCAAACGTCAAAAAGTGCCTAAACTGGGCTTCAGTCCCCTCATAGGCAACCACGCTAGCCAACTCTAGATTTGCTCGGGGGCCTGGCAATTTCGACTCTTTTAGCAAGAAGTCATCCCAGTCAGCTAATGAACGCAGTGTCGTGCGATAGTACTCGGTCTTGCTCACATCGATCCCCGTTCAAGAATGCCGAAAGCGTCTATTAGTAGTCAGCGGTGCCAGACATTGTGGGACCGGCAAGTTAAAATTTGTCTTACAATGCATGTAGATTTGTGGAATGGAAGAAAGATAGTGTAATGATGAGGTAGCGGGATGGATGTAAGGAAAAAACTGTGCACGACGTGTAAGTTGATTCTCCCGGGCGAGTTTCAATATTGCCCTATGTGTGGAGAACCCGTCACGGAGGGTGCCCCTCCCGCTGGCGCGCCACCTTACGAACCGCCGCAAGAGGATGAGAATCCGATTTTGCTAGAACGACTAACTGGCGCGCTTTCGGGCAGGACACTCCTCATCATAGGCGCAGTCGTCGTCGTGCTTCTGCTTATAGCAGGCGCAGTCGTCCTTAGTCAAAGACCCCAATCCAACCCGATACCTGTCTCTTCAGCGACTCCGACGCCATCCCCGAGTCCCACACCGACGCTGTCTCCCACACCAACGCCGTTCGTCCCCACACCAACGCCGACCTTCGTCCCCACACCGACTCCGAGCCCCTCGCCGACCCCCACACCAACGCCGACCTTCGTCCCCACACCGACTCCGAGCCCCTCGCCGACCTTCGTCCCCACACCGACTCCGAGCCCCTCGCCGACCACCGTTATCCGCATAATCAGGTAAGCGAGTCGCGGCTTCGCTGGCTAGAATAATTCGGCCTGACGCTTCGCACTGCAGGTGCCACCGGGCACCTTGCATCGGAAGTCACGCGGATGCTGCGCTTATGAAAAAGGTTTTGCAGGCGCAGTAATGGCCAGCACGTCATCAATCATCTTGAGCAAGTTTTCGACGCGCTGGCGCCGTTCGAGCGCCCCCTCTCGGAGCGTCTGCCTTCCTTGCTCGGTGATCTCGTAAACGATCTTTTCGCGCCCCCCAGTCGGCTCCTCAGCGCGGACGTCGCCCGCCTCTTTCAGTTCATGAAGACGCGGGTAGACATTGCCGGCAGTCGCCCGGAAGTGCCCACGACTGCGTTCCTTGATGAGCTGCGCCAGTTCGTAGCCGCTCATGGGGCCTTCGGTGAGCAGAAAGTAGAGCACGAAGAGCGAGTACACTTTTAGGGCGTGTCGCTCAAGCGGTTCTCCTTCGATCATTACACAGCATGCGTCATTTTTTATATATAACATTTGCTGTTATATAAAATATTGATACACCATTTGCTGATATATCAGACTGATATACAAAGCTATCGCTCAATATCCTGCATAACGGTTATTAGAGCGGTCTAGACGAATATTAAGAGGCAAAGCATAAGCCAGAAATTTGCTCCAGTGGCATCGGCTTTATGATGGTGTTGGTAATAAACATCATTATTTAATATGTGAGCAAGGGGGGAACTGGTATCGCGACGGCGATGAACACACTGTTCAGAACTGCAGGTGGTGTATTGGGACCGACCATAGCAGGCGCCCCCCTCGCGGAGTACGACTCGCCGCTCGTGATTCAGACGCCACGAGGTCCAATCCCCTGCCCACTCTTACCGAATGCAACGGCGTTTAACGACGTCTTCTTCACTGCGCCTGGCATCTCATTCGTGGGGGGGTTGTGACGCTATTCGTTACGAGGCGAGCGGCAGAGACAGAGGCGTATGAGCCTGTCAAAGAGGCAGCTGCAGCCGTATGATCGTTGGTGATACGATGGAATACAAAAACATCCTGATCGGAACCGATGGTGGGGACCTGATGGCCCCCGTGTATGACAACGCCGCCTATTTCGCGCGACTGACCGATGCGACCGTCCACATCGCGTACGTGCTCGACGTCGCTGGGTTTACCGCCTACCCCGTCGACTCATCGTGGGAAAACATGTACGACGTGCTCCTCGTTGAGGGAAAAAATATTGTCGCGAACGCCAAAAAAGACCTGGCGTCGCGCGGCGTAAATGAAGACCGAATCCTTACCACAGTGCTCGACGGACACCCCGCAGAAGAACTGGACACGTACGCCGGGAGCCATGATATTGACCTCATTGTTATCGGATCACACGGGCGAAAAGGTTTGGACCGTCTACTGATCGGTAGTGTGGCTGACAAGGTCGTGCGAGGCGCTAAGGTTCCGGTGCTGATAATTAGGAGTCGATAGCGTCCCGTCCACTGTTCGCGCACACGAGCGGCGCCCTCTGCTAGCCATCGTATTAAACGCTGGGCGCGGAGGGCACTCGTCGTTCGTCCGAAGAACTGCAGGGTTTTCGGTCGCTCCGGTTTGGCGTTTCGGTTTTGGCTTGCGCGACAGGGCTTTTTAGCCTGAGCCTGTAGACACCAAATGGGAACTGAGTCAGAGCTCCGATTTGGCCTTTTAGCCAAGCTTGTCGCACCGCGCGCCGCTATTATTAAGCACTTCAGGCCGTATTGATTATGCGATGTATTTTAAGGAGCTTGTCTCCCTGTTCGATGAGCTAAGCGCCTATTCATCGAGGCTTAAGAAGGCTGAAATCATAGCTGGTTTTTTGACTGGCGCTTCTGAAGACGATATCGAAATTGTCTGCACATTTCTGACCGGTCGCATATTTCCGGCGTGGGACACGCGCGACATCGGAGTGGCGGGTAAGACGCTGGTCAAAGTAATTGCGAACATCAGTGGCAAGAGCAGTGAAGAGGTCGTTGAGAACTATCGCGACACGGGGCATCTCGGCATAACTGCGGAACAGCTTCTCGAGAAGAAAGTCGCGATGAGTCTTGCGGCGTTCGAGGAGCCCCTCACGGTAGCCGAGCTATACCGTTATTTCGAAGAGCTGGCCGCGACGACGGGAAAGGGGTCGGCCCAGAAGAAGCAGCGAATGCTCTCGAGTCTGTTAAGCAGGGCCGCGCCGAGAGAGGCGTATTATGTCGTCAGTCTTGCCACTCGCAACCTGCTCACTGGCTCAAAGGAAGGCGTAACTGAAGACGCTATCGCCCAGAGCTTCGGCGTGCCGGCTGATGCGGTGCGGCGCGCGTGGATGCTCGCCAATGACATCGGTCTTGTCGCGCGAATCGCAAAAACGGAGGGATTACCAGGGTTACAGGCACTCAACATCGAGCCCATGCGGCCCGTCAGACCTATGCTCGCACAGAACGTAGTCGGAGCCACCGAAGCGTTGGACGTGATGGGTGGCCGGGCAGCGTTTGAAACGAAGTATGACGGGGCGCGAATTCAAGTTCACAAGTCCGGGTCGGAGATTAAGCTCTTCTCCCGCAAGATGGAGGATCTTACGGAGGCGCTCCCAGACATCCGCGCTGCGGTGAACAAAAGCGTTCGCGCCAATTCGCTCATCCTCGACTGCGAGGCGATAGCCGTGGACAAGGCCACCGGGAAGGTGATACCGTTTCAAAACGTCCTCAACCGCATCCGGCGCAAGTACAGGGTCAGAGAGCTCAGCGATCAAATCCCGATGCAGCTGCGCCCTTTTGATATCCTCTATTTAGATGGAGAAAGTCTCGTCGACCGACCCTTTGTCGAGCGACGTGTAATCCTTGAGAAGACGGTGGTGCCGCTCGATAAGCGATGCATGCCCTCTGAATTCAAGATCCTCGACGACCCCGAAGCCGTGGCTGCGTTCTTTAGGCAGTCGATCGATGCGGGACACGAGGGGCTGATGGCGAAGGATCTCGACGCCGACTACAGCCCGGGCATTCGCGGGCGGAACATGGTGAAGCTCAAGGAGACCCTCGAGAGTCTTGACCTGGTCATCATCGCCGCCGAGTACGGCCACGGAAGAAAAGCCGGCTGGATCACCTCGTACGAGCTCGCCGCGCGCGGCGAGGACAACGAGCAGTGGGTGCCGGTAGGGCGCGTCTCGAGCGGTGCTTCCGATGAACAGCTCAAAGAACTGACAGAGCAGATAAAACCCCTCATCATCGGCGAGCACGGGCGTATGGTGGATCTCGAACCACAGATCGTGCTCGAAGTGAAGTTCAACGAGATTCAGAAAAGCCCGAACTATGCCTCGGGCTTCGCGCTGCGATTTCCGCGTATCGTGCGGATACGAGACGATAAGGGTCCAGACGACGCTGAAACGCTCGAGCGCATTGACGCACTATACCGGCTGCAGTTCAAACTCAGAGAGCCTGCCCCAACGTAGAGTTTTTTATCCGGAATGCGTTAACTCGCCTCGTCGAAGGCTGACATCTTTAACGTAAATTGACGCAAGTGGAATGTCATGAGTGGGAAATATGGCGTCAAGACGCTGAGGCCGTGTGTTGGTGGGGGATTGGCCATACAGGCGCACTTTGAAAAAGGATTCTCCATGGAAGCGCTGTGCAAGCTCTTGGAGGGTATCGCACAATGCTCGGCAAGACTCGGCGTTGCACGATTTTCCCACGAGGGATGCACGTTCACGCTGTATAGAAGCGGGCGGGTAGACGTGCACCGCGCCGAATCAGAAGAGGAAGCGATTCGCCTGATCGATGAGATCAAGCCGATCGTTGAGGCCGCGTTCGTCGAGCAACCGTCGACGTTACTCTGACTTCTTACAGATCATCGTCATTTTCCTGTGCAACTCTTTCCCGGCCGGCGTGAGTTCGACGCCTTTGTCGCTTTTCACAACATAGCCCGCTTCAATTAGGCGCTGTACCTCCTTGTCGACTAGCTGGTCCCGCGCCACGCCGTAGCTTTCGCGGTAGGCCTTTTTGATCCCGAGAGACATACTGCGCCAGAGAAGATCGTGTGCCTCGATGTTGATGTCGATCTCCATCTTTAAAGCTCCATGAATGGTGGGATATATCTTAACAGCGGAACGATTAATGTATTGCTCGTCGATCTTGAGAACGTGAACGGGCAGCCAGTGCTGCGAGGCGATCAGCACAGAAACATGTGATCGAGTCGCGCAATTCGACATCATCGTTTTAAAAAAGCGTAGATAACGTGCGCGGGGGCAGTACGGCGCGGAAGCTCGTGAACCGAAAGCGTCATTCGTGCAGGGCAAAGCATATCACGGCGCGCAAGTATTTCTTTCGCAATCTTCAAAAACAGCAGAAAATGGAGCACACGACTATGGTGGAGACTCCCCAATACAAGGTTGAAAAAAAGGAAGATGATTTTGAGATTAGAATGTACGTGCCGATGTAATGCAATGCTCAAAGCAACCGCGCGGTAGAGCGGCAGCGCAACGTGCGTGGTGCCCGCGGCGCGGGAGGCCTTGAACGTGTCTTACGTAATAAAGCTCATATCAATCCGACGCAAGCAGGAATTGGCCGATCAGTTCCGCGCCCAAGTTGTGTACGAGGTCAAATCGGACGTCTACGGGTGCTGTATTAAGCTGCTCACTGGCACGCAATCGGTCGCAACTCGCTGGGGCGAAAGCTTCTATTTTATATCGCAAAACATACGGTCGCACGGACGCCTTTATGTCGTCAACGGCCCGGCAGAAGAGACGAATGAAGTGTACTATGATCCTCAATCTAAGACCGCGTTCCTCTTAAACTTCGACTACTACGGCTGGATCAAGTCGCTGGCGTTGAGCGTCGCAGGAGATGTCCTCGAAGACGAACACGACATCTACTCGTTGCACGGCGCGTGCCTAGACGTGAACGGGCAAGGCATGTGTATTCTCGGTGAACCAGGAGCTGGCAAGACGACACACACGTACGGTTTGTTGAGACACCCTAAGGTACGCGTTGTTTCAGATGACTGGTTTTTCGCGCGGGTCTACGGGCCAGACATACTCGCCTATAGTTCGGAAAAGAATTTTTACATACGCGCGGACCTCGCTAAGATCTGGAGCGAATTCGACTGGCTGGTTGAACGGGCGGAGTTTGACGGCGAAGGCCGCGCCGTCGTCGATCTTCGACTGGCAATCGGAAAAGGACGCATCTTGCCCTTGACGACGCTTAAAAAACTGATCATCTTAAAACGCGACACAGGTGATCCGGAATTCGTTCGAGAGCTCACAGCGGCACAGGCATTGTCCATTCTTGAACGCCACGACTATTTCAATCCGCACCTGCTCGTAAGCACTCCGTTCAAACGAAGGCTTCGCAAGGCGTTTTTTGGCGCGCTTCTTGAAAGGATCACAGCCTACGAGGTCAATACGACCGAGCAGCCTGAGCAAAGTCAGATGCGGATACGAGAAATCATCTTTCCTGGAAACGCTCAGTAGCCTTTTGGAAGGCATTGTGCAGTTCCGGACCAGCAAGCGTCGCCGATTTTTCCGGGAAGGATGCGCTTTTACGCTGTCCATGATAGGCAGCGCCGAGTGCAGAGTCCTCAGTGTGCATGCAAAAAATGGAAATAACCACGCTGAAAACGGGAAAAGCATAAGAATCCGACCCGACCTTTGGGTCCATCTTAAAAATGAGGAGGAGATAGCATAGCAGCAATGTATAAACAGCTTGTCCTTGCGATTTTCCCGAATGAAACCGCCGCCGACCGGGCAGCCGGAGAACTCAAAGGATGGGAAAAAGCGAACGAAGAGATAAAAAGGGGAGCGATCGGCGTCCTAGTTAAGGACAACGGCGGTAAGATCAAAGCGCATAAGCTAGGTACCCGAGAGACCACCAGAGGCGCAGGCGTTGGCCTGGTTCTCGGCATTATTGCAACGGTGCTTTCAGGAGGGCTAGCCCTTCTTGCCGGCGTCGTGGGCGGCATTATCGTGGGGGGCATTGTCGGCAGCTTCGTCCATCGCGGACTTGGGATGTCTGATGAAGACTTACGGCTCCTCGGCGAACATCTCGATGCCGGGCGGGCAGCTGTTGCGGTACTCGTCCCCGATAACGAGGCCGCAGCGACGAGTGCCGAGCTAAAGAAGCTGGGCGGCGACATCACCACTTACCAAGTTAGTGAAGAGGCGCTGCAGCAGGCTGCGGAAGCCGCAAAGGGCGCAGGCGCGTAAGAGGTCTAAGCCGTTCTTTATTCAGAAATGAGCTAGTAGCCGCTCTGTGCGGACTTGAGTTCGTGCGAATGCGGAGCGCCGGGAGGCACGCCTCCCATTTTTTCTTCTATAGTTGAGTTTAGTAGCTAGGACAGGGTCGAGAAAAACACCTACCCATAAATCTTTTTCTTTACGATACATTTCCCTGCAAGGTGGACGATGATTTCGGGCGCACACGTGATTATCTACAGTGCGGACGCTGAGGCTGATCGAGCTTTCTTCCGTGACGTTCTCGGCTTTCCCTCGGTGGATGTAGGCCGAGGATGGCTCATCTTCGCCTTGCCGCCGGCCGAGATCTCCTTTCACCCTGCAGCCGAGAACGACAATCATGAGATCTATCTCATGTGTGACGACGTTGCAGCCACAATTCTAACCTTGGAAAAGCAAAAGATCAAGTGTGAACCGGTGGCAGACCTAGGCTGGGGCCTATTGACACACTTGTCGTTGCCAGGAGGCGGCAGGCTCGGCTTGTACCAGCCGAAACACCAGGTGGCAGCTAAAAAAGATGGTACGAACCCTCTGCTGTGAACTGACTGAACCTTACGGCAAAGAGCGCCACGGAAGCTTACGGGCGGCCCATTTTTCTCAAGCCCTCCTCTCAAGAAAGACGGCCTGACTTGGTTATTAGGGCCGGTCTCTAAACCAAACCACGCGTCATACTGACAAGGTTAAAGACCGCCCCCCGCTAGTATAAAAGAGTCAGGTTCTCCATGCCTTTCTCGCGTTCCTTTATCTCGGTCTCTGACAGTTCAAGGCTGTGATACGCTTCCAGGATATCGCTAAAGAGCAGTTCCACCATGTCTCTGCTGAAGTTCTCCTTGATGACCATCCGCATCACGGCGACGTCCTGGGCATTCTCGGGAAGATAGTATGCAGGCACAATCCAGCCTTTTTGCCTGAGCTTGTCAGACAGCTGGAAGACCGTGAAAGCTGCATCCTTCAGACGAAGTGCAACGAGTGGAAGTGTCTTTTGTTTGTTAATGATCTCAAACTTGCCCGTATCGCGCAACTTTTCGGCGAGGTAATGGCTGTTATTCATCATGTTCGTCATTATATCAGCATAGCCGCTTCTGCCCAGCCGTATGAAGTTATAGTATTGGGCGATAATGGTGGTGCTGCTCTTTGAGAAGTTCAGTGAGAAGTTGGCCATCTCCCCTCCGAGGTAGTTTATACGGAACACCAACTCTTCAGGGAGATCGTGTTTATCCTTCAGAACGACCCATCCGATTCCTGGATAGACCAAACCGTACTTGTGGCCCGATACGTTGATTGATTTGACCTGTTCGAGCCTGAAGTCCCATTCGAGATCAGGTCGGACGAACGGTATGACGAATCCGCCACTGGCTCCATCCACGTGGAGGGGTATGTCCCAGCCTTTTGTTTTCTTGATCTCCACCAGAAGGTCGTTGATCTCTTTAATCGGATCCATTTGTCCGGTAAAGGTTGTACCAAGGACGGCGCCAACGCAAATCGTATTCTCGTCAACTTCCTGAGCGACTTCATCCGCGTTGATGATGTACGTATCTTCTTGAAGCGGGATCAGTTTCAGTTCTACGTCGAAGTAACGGGCGAATTTCTCCCACACCGTGTGTACGTCCGCCCCCATGACTATATTGGGCTTATCGCATGGTTTTCCCTCAGCTTGTCGGCGCTTTCTCCAGCTCCATTTGTGTGCCAAAAGGCCGAGCATAATGGCCTCTGACGACCCTATGGTGGCGATTCCAACCGATTCGCAGTCTTCTGGAGCATTCCACAGACGGGCGAGCATGTTCACGACCCGTTCCTGTATGATTGTGGTTTGTGGGTACTCGTCTTGGTCAGCGTAGTTTTTGCCTAGGCTTTCTGCCACGAGCAGGCTCGCTTCCGGTTCCATCCACGTGGTCACGAAACTGGCAAGGTTGAGGGCGGGATTGCCATCCAGGTTCAGCTCATCGTGAATAAGTTGGTAGGCGGCGCGCGCTGGCATGCCGTTTTCAGGCATGACGTACTTGGGCACCGACTCTGCGAAATAGCGACGGCCGTACGTCGTGGTGTGGTCTGTTTCTGATTCCTTCTTCGTGCTCAAATCCACTTTTTTAGATAACATAAAAATCGCCTTTTCTTGTCATTGAAAAACGTTTTTAGGGGTGATTCCCCTTTATTTTGATTCTGAGTCTTTCTCAGCTCATCAGTGACTCGGCCGGGCTCGAGCATTACTTCTTGACCGCTCCCGACAAAAAACGAAACCGTTTTACTTCTTAAAGTATTTTGGGCACCCAGCCAAGCGCGACGGTAGGGTAGGAACCGTGAATGGCATACCCTCGAAAGGATCTACAATTTGAATAACGTAAAGAATGCCCCGCGCCCTGTGCAAACGAGAGAGAATGCCTAGCTATCATTTCCAGTCATTCAAAGGGGATCTACGTTAAGGGAATATTCAGCGCCGCGAGAGTGCCTGTGCGCAAAGCTCTGCTCTTCATTCAAATTTAAACATGGCAAGCCGATCGAAACGACGCGTGATGATGCAATTTGCCGGGCGCGAGAATCTCTCAGATTCGATTGTGCTGCCCTCAGGTCGCGTAAATCTGCTGACGGGCGGGGGTCGTTTATGACGCGTACGAGCTTCAAGCAGCCGGGGAATGGCATCATCACATTGACGTCCCGGGCGCTTCGCAAGCGTCACTCGCGCCTAAACGCCGGTCGCGGCTCAACGTGGTGGGCGCCAAGCGCGATTGGTTGGTGGATTGGCATCCTCTTTGCCGTAGGCGCAACGTGTTTTGCGCTTGGAGCGTTGCCGGGATACCTCGATGTTGTGGGAGGCGAGGCCGACGCAATTACCTTTTTTGTCGGATCTCTGTGGTTCACTAGTGCAGCGTTCCTACAATACCTGGAGGTCGTAAACGTCGACCAGAGCCCGCCAGGAGCCGATTATCGACCGAGATTTCGGCTGTTCACGTTAGAGCTGCGACGAATTGACTGGTGGTCGACGCTCGTGCAGCTCGTAGGGACTGTATTTTTCAACGTTACGACGTTCCACGCTTTGAGTGTGGACCTCTCAGTCCATCAACTTAACCGTCTCGTTTGGGCTCCCGACGCGTTTGGTTCTGTGTGCTTCCTCGTGGCGAGTGGGCTCGCGTGGTTTGAGGTGTGTCGCTCCTTTGCCTGCTGGCGGTTGCGCAGCCTGCCCTGGTGGATCACAGCCCTGAACTTGGTCGGTTCTGTCGCCTTCGGGGTCTCGGCTGTTGCATCCTTCGTCGTGCCGACGACAGGCCTCCCGCGAAACATAGTGCTTGTGAATTTGGGTACGTTCGTTGGCGGGCTGTGCTTCCTCTTAGGTGCGGTACTTCTGCTGCCAGAGCGCACTAAAGTCAATTCTGATTAACTAGAGAATCATCCTGATCGAGCTTCCAGGTTCGAATCGATTTGTTTTTTGATGCCTAGTGTCCTATGTTGTTGCGCAGGGGCGGGTACGAACGTTTGAACAAGTTTGTTACCTTGTCGTCCGCACCTATAATGACTCAAAGGCAAGATTGACGTCATCACCAAGTTGCGCTGCGAAATGGCAGAATTAACACAGGCAAAATTGATATAGAAAAAAGCCTCTTTTTGCATCAATTATAGCGTCAAACGGCGCTACATATAGGAGAGGAGGATAGAAATGATTGACATCGGCCGTTTTTTTGCGGAACGACGCTATTCCACAGTAGTTCTCCTCATCGCGCTCTTCGCGACGGTTCTAGTTCTATACATTTCCTGGCCGTGGGTCTGGGTCATCTTTCTGGCTCTCTGGGCCTCGTACATCCTCTGGTTTCCGGCACGGTGGCTTGAGCGGCGCATCCATCGACGTGCGCTGTCGTCCTTCCTCATCTTGCTCCTCGTCATCGTTCTATATCTGGTAATGATCTTCCAAGTTTTCTACATACTCGCCAGCGACCTGACAACTTTTTCGGTCGCGACGGGAACTGCGAGTACAACGCTGAGCACCGGGTTTGCGCACTTCCTCGGTGTTAGCGGGGTTCCCGCGGTGACCAACGTCACGGCCGACGCGGGACATGCGGGATCAAGTATCCTCACTGCGTTCGTTAATGCCGCATTAGGCATCATACAAGGCATTATTAAGTCAACGCCGCTGCTTATCTTTCAACTATTTATCGTCACCCTACTGGTCTGGTACCTACTCGTCAACGGCGATCACATCGTGGCAGAGTTCAAGTCCCTCGCCCCCCGTGACCATCAGGACACCGTAAACGCATTCTTAGGTCACCTTAATGCGATATACCACGCCCTTTACGTCAACTATATTCTTGCAGGCGTAATCAGCGGTATCATCGCTTTCTTTTTCTTCCCAATAATCGGCGTGCCGTATGCGTTTACGTGCGCCTTTCTCATGCTCACTATCGGGATCATTCCAATCATCGGGAGGGCTCTCGTCTACGTCCCTGTCTCCCTCTACTTCTTGGTTATCGGCGACCCGCTAAAAGCACTCTGGGTCCTCATTGTAAGCATCATCATATTCCAAGTCATCATCGGTATCTTCCTTATACCGTATCTGGGGCGTCGTGGCAGGGCGGGCATACCGAAACCCGTTGCCCTCCTGGCGTACGTTATTCCCTTCGCAGCACTCGGCCTTATTGGGGTCATAATAGGGCCGGCGGTGTACGGGTTTGCCCTGGCGCTGTACCGGACCTACCAAGATAAGCGAAGGGAAGAAGATGCGCTTGCAGCCCATCCTTCGTCGGCTGAGGCAAGCCCCCCTTGACCAGACACTCGAGCGAAACGGCTTCAGGTTGAGATCACGGACGAGCTTGAGCGAGGTTTGCTTTGCATATCAACTAGCAGGCGGTTGCGCTCGTGCTCTGTGAAATCAAAAACACGAGACAAAAAAAAGAAGAGCGACTGGCTTCTGCCACGTGGCGAACACGAGGGCCAAAACTTCCGACATTTGATCAGCTGCAGACTTGGAGAAGTTGCCTAATTCATCATAATCGCACGCCTTTAAAAACAAGAGCGTTTTTACGACCCGCTCGACTGTGCAACAGGTGGAGCTTGTTCTTCCTGCTCTTTTTGGATGTCCTTCCACGTTCTCCACATGGCCAAGGCGAAGCCGACGATCGCGGGTCCGATCGCGAATCCGACGACGCCGAACGCCACGAGAGCGAATGTGAACGCGATCAGTGTAAGCGGGCGCGGCACCCTGCCTGTTCGTTCCATCCATCTAGGCTGGATGGTATACCGAAGGATCCCTTCAAAGAGAACGATGCTAACGATAAGCACGATAAGCCCGGTGATCGCATGCCCTTGAATTATGAGCCAAAGCGCGAGAGGGACGTAAATGAGGGCACGTCCGATGGAAGGAATGAGCCCCACAAACACGATGAATACTGCGAATGTGACGAAAAACGGCACGCCTAGT
>Ga0187868_1001307_pt1 | contig 17938 bp, 17 predicted proteins | sample June2016WEW_13_4_FD_133014 | JGI IMG/M metagenome (GOLD analysis project Ga0187868, IMG submission 133014) | Peatland microbial communities from SPRUCE experiment site at the Marcell Experimental Forest, Minnesota, USA - June2016WEW_13_40 | ecosystem: Environmental > Terrestrial > Soil >... | reverse complement strand
TGCTTTCGCCCATGCGGGAAGGCGTGTGCTGGTATTACGACCAAGGCTGGCCATTCCTGCTGGTGGAGTGCGCCGCCAGGGATGGCGCGGTCAAACTGGGACGCGTGCGCACGACCACCAGCGCCACGCTGCGGCGCGAACGGGAGCTGCGCGCGGTGGGCCGGGCCTTTACCTATCCCGTGCTGACCATCTGGCGAAACCGCGGGCTGATTCGGGTAATGGCGCGGCGGGACATTCTGGGGCGCTACCGCGGCTCGTTCGGCGGCGCGTTCTGGACGATCATCAATCCGCTGCTGCTCATGCTCACATACTTCTTCGTCTTCGGAGTGGTGCTGCGATCGCGCTTCGGCCAGGACCAGAGCCGCTCGGGGTTCGCGTTATATTTCCTGGCGGGCATGCTGCCCTGGCTGGCATTCAGCGAGGCGGCCGGCCGCTCGCCGGGGGTGATACTGGAGCACCGCAATTTCGTGAAGAAGCTGGTGTTCGCGGTAGAAACGCTGCCCGTGAACCTGGTGGCCGCGGGCCTGGTGAGCGAGTTGTTCGCGGTGGTGCTGTTCTGCGCGTTCCTGCTGGCGGTGCGCGGGGGAGTGCCGCCATCGGTGGTATGGCTGCCGGCATTGCTGATTCCCCAAGTGCTGTTCACCGCGGGAGTGAGCTGGTTTCTGGCGGCCCTGGGAGTCTTCGTGCGCGACCTCGGCCAGGTGATGGGATTCGTGCTGACCATCTGGTTTTTCATGACGCCGATCTGCTACCCCGAGCAATCCCTGCCCGCCTGGGCCGCGCCCCTGTTTTCGAAGAATCCCATCTACGTGCTGGTGCGCGGCTATCGCGCCATTTTTCTAGAGAATCACGCCCCCGCCGCGGGCCCTCTGTGGAAATTCTGGGTGCTGGCGCTGATGGTTTTTCTGCTCGGCCACGCCGGATTTTATAAACTAAAGAAGTCCCTCCCGGACCTTTTGTGAAACATCTCGCGGACGTGTTGATCCATTTCGGGCCCGTCGGGGTGTTTCTGCTGGCCATTCTGGAATCGTCCGGACTGCCGATTCCGGCCATGCTGGATATCGCTCTCACCTTGCTGGCGTGGAAGAGCCCGGTACTCGCCTTCCCGGCGGCCGCGCTCGCGGTAGCCGGATCCATGATCGGCAATATCGCCCTTTTTCAGGCGGCGCGCTTCGGCGGCAGCCGCTTCATCAAAGCGCCCGATCCCCATACCCCCAGGCGGTTTCAGCAGTGGTTTCAACGCTACGGCCTGATTACCGTATTCGTGCCGGCCGTGCTGCCGATTCCTCTGCCCTTGAAAGTGTTCGTGATTACAGCCGGCGTGCTGCGCACTACCCTGGCCCGCTTCATCGCCGTGGTGGTGGTGGCGCGGACGATTCGCTATTTTGGCCTGGCGTGGCTAGGGGTCAGCCTGGGCGAGGACGCGGCGGGGTTTCTCAAGCGAAATCTGTGGACCTTCACCGGCGCCGCCGCCGCCCTGGTACTGGTGCTCTTCGTGCTAGTGTGGCTGGCCGATCGGCGCAGCGACGGCGCGAACGTTACAATAAGCTAATCGGCTCGCTTCTTTTTGAATGCCAAAACGAATTGCCATCGTGGAAGACGAAGCCGAGCTGGCTTCGTTACTGGAGTACAACCTGGGGCGCCAGGGTTACCAGACGCAGGTGCTCAACGGGGCAAAAGGCACCATTAAGTCGTTGGAATCCGGACGCCCGGATCTGATCGTGCTCGACGTCATGCTGCCCGACGTCGACGGTTTCGAACTGTGCCGCCAAATTCGCCATTCGCCCACGCTGGGGCGGACGCCCGTGCTCTTTCTGACCGCCCGCTCGGATGAAGTGGACCGCGTGCTGGGGCTCGAAATCGGGGGCGACGATTACATGACCAAGCCCTTCAGCCCGCGCGAGCTGATCGCCCGCGTCAAGGCCCACTTGCGGCGCGGCGAAATGGACGCCGATTCTCCGGTGATGGAGATCGGCCCCTTCCGCCTGGACCGCACCGGCCGGCGCGTGTTTTTGGGCGAGCGGACGCTCACTCTCACCTCCACCGAATTCAACCTGTTGGAATATTTCCTCACCCACCCCGGCCGCGCCTACAGCCGCGACCAGTTGCTGGACGCGGTTTGGGGCGAACAGCGCTACGTCACCCCGCGCACCGTGGACGTGCATGTGCGCCGCCTGCGGGAACACATCGAGGACCACCCCGATTCCCCCAAGTACCTCACCACCATTCGCGGCTTCGGCTATCGCTTCGAGGAGTTTTCGTGACTGCCCGCATTTTCTTAAAGTTGATTGCCGGTGTATTCTGTCTGCTGCTGCTGGCGCTCGTCACCGTGGATTACTTCACCACCAAGGTGGCCCGCGACGCCTACATTCAAAGCCTGGCGGACCAATTGACCGGCAAGGCCCGCGTGCTGGCTCTGGACATGACTGGACCCGGCGGCGTGGATCAGGCGCGCGCCCAAGCGCTGGCGCTGGCCGCGGGTGCGCGTGTCACCGTGATCCGCGCCGATGGCGTGGTGGCCGCCGATTCGGAAGCCAATCCGGCCAGCATGGAAAACCACCGCACCGCCAACCGGAAGGAGCTCGTGGCGGCCTTTGCCGGGCGCGCCGGCCGCGAGATCCGCACCAGCGCCACGCTGCGCGTCCCGTTCCTTTATGTGGCTGTGCCGATACCCGGCGGCGCCGTGCGCCTGGCCGAGCCGCTGGCGCGCATCGACCGGCAGGTAGCGCAAGTGCGCACCCGCATACTGGAGAGCACGGCGGTGGCGTTTCTGCCCGCCATTCTGCTGGCCGCGCTCGTGGCGCGCTGGATTTCGCGCCGTTTCGCCACCATTATGTCCCATGCCGTACAGTTAGCTCGGGGCAATTTCCGCGCCCGCGTGGCCGATACCGGCGCCAGCGAGTTCGGCCAACTGGCGGTCACCCTCAACGAGACCGCCGAGAACCTGCAGCGCACCGTCGAGCAATTGCAGCGGGAACATTCGGAACTCGAAAAGCTGGAGCGAATCCGCAAAGATTTCGTCATCAACGTGTCACACGAGCTGCGTACCCCGCTCGCCTCCATCCAGGGCTACACCGAAACCTTGATGGATGGCGCGCTCCACGATCCCGACCACAACATGCGCTTCCTCGGCATCATCCGCCACAACGCCGAGCGGCTGGCGCGGTTGACCGAAGACTTGTTGACCCTGTCGCGCATCGAGCAGAAACGCCAGAAGCTGGAATTCGAGCCCCGCAACATTCAGGCCCTGATCAGCCAGGCCATCGAGCAGGTACGGCCCATCGCCGAAAAGGCCGAGATCCGACTGGAATCCCAGCTCGATCCCCAGGTCACCGAAGCCTGGTGCGACGACGAAGCCGTGTCGCAGGTGCTCAGCAACCTGCTCGACAACGCCATCAAGTACACCCCCAAAGGCGGAACCATCACCGTGGGGGTAAAGCCCGCCGGCCAATTTGTGGAAGCGTGGGTGAGCGATACCGGCGCCGGCATACCGGCCGAGGATCTGCCGCGCCTGTTCGAGCGTTTCTACCGCGTCGACAAAGCACGCTCGCGCGAACTCGGCGGCACCGGACTTGGCCTATCCATCGTCAAGCATCTAGTGGCCTCGCATAATGGCATCGTTCGGGTGGAAAGCCATATTAATCAAGGGTCTACATTTTTCTTCACTTTGCCGGCGGAGGAATCGGCCCTGCCCGCGCCGCAGCTTAATCCTGAATTTACGGCCTCGTAACACTCCCGTAACGAAAACGCTGTTAGCGTAATTCTGCGGGAGCCGTAACCAGGTTATGAAGAAGATTCTCTTAATCGAAGACGACTCGGATTTGTTTTCCCTGTTGAAGTACAACTTGGAAAAGGAAGGCTTTCAACTCACCGGGCTGCAAACCGGTAAAGGCGCCATCGAGCTTTGCCGGCAAGTGCGGCCCGACCTGATCCTGCTCGACATCATGCTGCCCGATTCGGACGGTCTGGATATCTGCAAGGGGATTCGCCGGGATCCGGAGCTGGCGGCCACGCCGGTAATTTTCCTGACCGCGCGCGCCTCGGAGACCGACCGCATCGTGGGTCTGGAGCTGGGCGCCAACGATTACGTGGTGAAACCGTTTTTCGTGCGCGAATTGATTGCCCGCATCAAGCTGCAGGTTCGCGGCGCGACCCGTACCCAGGCCGTTCCGGCCCGCGTCTTGGAAGCGGGCGGCCTGGAAGTGGATACGGCCAGCCGGCAAGTACGCCTGAATGGCCGGCCGCTGGCGCTGACGGCTACCGAGTTCCGCCTGCTGGAGTTCCTCATGCAACGCCCGGGAGTGGTTTTCAGCCGCGAACAACTGCTGAACTCGGTGTGGGGCCAAGACCGCGCCATTACCGACCGCGCGGTGGACGTCTATGTGCTCCGCCTGCGGCAGAAGATTGAAGAGGACCCCGCCGCCCCGGTGCTGATCCATTCCATACGCGGCTTCGGCTACACCTTCGAACCGAGGCGTGCCATGGCTGCCGCCGGCGTGTAGAGCCTGTGCCAGAGACCTGACTCTCGGAACGGGTTAGCCGCGCCACGGTCGTCGCGGACGCCTGCCCGGCGGCCCGGTAGCTTCCGCTACCGGGCCGCGACCGCCAGGGGGAGGGCTTTAAAAGGGAGCCGTTAAACCTGGAAGGAACTGCCGCAACCGCAGGTAGATTTCACCTGCGGATTGTTGAACTTGAAGCCGGCGCCTTCCAAACTCTCGACATAATCCACCTCGGCGCCATCGAGGTAGAGCAGGCTGGCCTGATCGATGAAAACCTTCAGACCATCGTAACTATAGGTCTTGTCCAGCATGTTGGGCTGGTTCTCGAAGGCCATCGAATAGCTGAAACCGGAGCAACCGCCCCCCACGACGGCGATGCGCAACCCCGCCGGTGCCGGCTGCTGCGAGGCCATAATCTCCTTTACCTTGCCAACCGCTTTTTCGCTCAGTTGAACCATTTGCATCCACTCCTTAGATTCGGAAAGCTCCGATCAGCCCTATTTTGCCAGACGGAGACCTGTTATTTCAAATACACCCCCTTAGATGCCGGGAGCGAACCCCCGGTCGCGCAAAATTCCGGGGCCCCGGAAGGGGCAAAGAAATTTAGCCACAGATGAACACAGATAAACACGGATAAAACCAAAGGACCTATCTGTGTTTATCTGTGTTCATCCGTGGCCATTTCTTTGTTCGGTTTTTGCGGCTTTTGTTCACCTGCGCGGCGACGCCAGCAGCGTTTCGAGCGACCTTAGACCCGCTTGGCCGCCCATGGCGATCAGCGTATCGCCAACCTGAATCGGCGCATCGGCCGGGGGGTTGAAATGCATCTTTCCATGGCAATCGCGAATGGCCATCACGATCACCCCCAAATCGCGGCCAAGCTGCATTTCGCGGATGGTCTTGCCCACCATTTCGCTGCCCTCCGCCACCAGTACCTGCTCGATCGCCGTATCCTCGCCCGCGTCGGTGGCGGCGAAATCCAGGAATTGCACCACGTGCGGGCGGAGCAGCGACTGCGCCAACCGGTGGCCGGTGAGCGCATACGGCGCGATGACCGAATTCGCCCCCGCCCGCCGCATCTTTTCCACCGCGCCTTCTTCGGCCGCCCGCACGGCCACGTAAAGATTGGGGTTCAAGCCCTTGGCCGAGAGCAGGACGAACAGGTTATCGGCATCGGTGGCGAGCGCGGCAACCAGTCCGTGGGCTCGTTCCACACCCACCTGCCGTAGGCTGTCATCGTGGGTGGCGTCCGCCGCTACCGCCAGCATACCCGCCATCATGGCGCGTTCGGCGCGGGCCGGGTCGCTATCCACGATCACAAACGGAGCGCCGGCGTGCTGCAGTTCGGCCGCCGCCCCCCGGCCGACCCGCCCGAAGCCGCAAATGATGTGATGGTCCTTGAGCTTCTCGATCATACGTTTATTACGCCGCTTGTTGAAGACGTCTCCGAATTCGAGCTCGATGATGGTCTGGGTCATGGCCCCGATGGCGATGAAGATGGTGGTGACGCCGAACATGATCAGAAACGAATTGAATACCCGCCCCGCGTGCGAGAGCGGATGCACTTCGCCATAACCCACCGTGGTCATGGTGATGAGCGTCATGTAAAAGGCGTCGAAGGGCGGATAATGGTCGATCGCGGTGAAGCCCACCGTGCCCGTGACGAGGGTCCCCACAATCGCCGCCGCCAGAAATAGAAATCGCCGCGCCAGCCGGTTCATGCCGCGTGCCAAGAAGCAAGTATAGCGACCGGCAAGCAGCGCCGGAGCTTGTGGGGCAGGTTGGTAACCTGCAGCGGGTTGGTAACCCGCGGCCAAACGCCTATGGGCGCCCCCTCCGGCGCCGTTTGAGAATCAGCGGCGCGGACGGCGCAGCGCTCGACGTAAGCCAGAGCGCGCCAGCAGCGGGAGAAGAAGACCAAGTGGGCCACCGAAGCTGCACCTGGGTGCGGGCCCTGTTGGCCCTTCAGCGGTACGCCTCCGAGCGGTGTTTGACTGCGAGAATCTCGATGGTGTCGCCGCGATCGTGGAAGCGAATGCGGTAAGCGCCGACGCGCAAGCGAAACTCGGGTGGTTCGATGTCCTGAAGGCGCTTCACATCGCCTTCCTCGGTCCGGATGAAGCGCGCCAAGCCGTGGAGAATGTGCATCGCCCTTTGCCGATCGATGGCCCGAACGTCGGCCTTGGCCTGGTCGGTCCAAGCAACCTTCTTGGCCATCGCTATCGGTCGGCGTCCGGTTCCGGCGGAAGCGGTGTGAGCCCCATTCGCTCGAAGTCGTCCACGGTGAGGCCGAACTCGGCCAGCACTTCATCGTGCGGAATAGGTTCATTGTGCTTCAACCACTCACGAGCCCTGGCCACCGCGCGCTCTTCCTCTTCGCCGATCGCTTCATCCTCGACCGGCGCATTCGCAAGGGCGCGGGCCATGGGGTCAAGCATGGTCTCCAGCAGACCGCGCACGGCGCTGAGTTGCTCCAGTGGCAGGTGATCCAGATAGGCGTGGGCCTTCTGCCGTTCGTGGGCAAGGTCAAGAGCCATGTCCGTTACTTCCTCTCCCCCTTGTTGGCGCCGCCGTTCCCGGCGACCGCCGACCATCTGCTGTCGAAAATATAGCAGATACGTTTCTTGACAGCAATCAAGCCGTTTCGGGTGTCGGGCCTTCGGAGAAGGTGCGCATCCTGGACGAAGAGGGCCATCGGGTAAAAAAGAGGAAGCCCCTCGAACGAGCGGGTTCGTGGAAAGGTGGAAGCGTGGTTGGAGAGGTGGCGACAGACGGAACGTTTCCCCAGAATCGCCGCCGCCAGGAATAGCGGGGAATGGGAGCCGGGGAATGGGGGGAATGGGGGAATGGGGACAGTAACCGTTGCGCCGGATTTTAACCCGATCGGCGCAGCGGTTGCCGTCCGCGAATCCCCTCCCGAATATCGGCTCCCGAACACCAGCGGAGAGCCGGCCAGCGGGTCGGCTGCGTACTAAGGTGTCCGCCCCGCAACCACTGGGACAGGGTGTCTCAAGGGCGTGTCCCCAGTATACAACCGGTCCTCCCGGACTAGTACTAACACATTTGTAATCAACCGGATTCCCTGGCGCAACACGTGCATAATAAAGGGTCGACGTGCGGAATCGACCTGCAGTTCGCGGCGGTTTGTTGGCCTTGTGCCTGGTGGCGGGCGCCTTGGCGGCGACGCTCGAGCAGTTGTCGCTGGCGGACCTCATCGGCAAATCCACGGGGATTGTGCGCGGCACCGTTCAGAGCTCTTCGGTATCGGTCAGCGGACCGGTAATCTACACCCACTACACCATCCAGGTATCGGAACAACTGAAGCCGTCGGCCGGCGCGGCGGCGACGGTGGAGCTCGTACTGCCGGGCGGCAAGGCCAACGGCGTGGTGCAGCGGTTCTCGGGCGTTCCGCAATTTCAGGCAGGCGATGAATACGTGTTTTTCCTGTGGACGGGACCGAGCGGGCGCACGCAGTTGACCGGCCTGACCCAGGGCTTGTTCGCGGTGGGAACGCCGGGAGCGGCCAACCCGGTGCTGACGCGCGCCGCCAGCCAGGAAGCCGTCCTGGACGCGAAAACGCATCGGCCGGTGTCGTCGCCGGCAGTGAGCATGACGCTCACCCAGTTGCGCGCTCAGATTGCGTCGGTTCTGGGCGCCTCCGGAGCGAACCAATGAGGGGGCGAATTTGGGCGGCGATGGCGGCGGTGGCGTTGCTGGTGGCCGCGGGGCCGGCGCAGGCATATTATCACTACATTTATTACGCCAGCCGCACCGGCAATTTCACTCCCATTCCGGCCCAATTCAACCTGGCGGCGCTTCCCAACAACAGCAACACAATCAACATTTTCGTGGACGATAACGGGCCCTCCACGTTTTACCCGAACGACACTTTCGGCTCGGTGCTGGGAGAGGTGAAAGCGGCCGCGGCGGCCTGGAACGCGGTGCCGAATTCGGCATTGCGGGTGGTTTTCGGCGGGTTGGAGACTGCCGGGCAGGCGGCCAATACGCCGGGCGTCGAAGTCGAATTCAGCGAGTTGCCTCCGGGGCTGCTGGGGTTGGGCACTCCCAACCTTCCCGCCACGCCCACCTTGACTACGGTCGGCGCCCAGACCTTCGTCGCGATCGAGCGCGGCGTGGTGATGCTTTCGAACAATACCAATCTGGGCTCGGGACCGAGCTCGACCGAGCAGTATTTCACCACGGCTGTGCATGAGATCGGCCACGCGCTCGGCTTGCAGCATACCTGGACGGCGTCGGCCATGTCCCAAGCAACCATTCGGAACACTGACCGGTCCCGGCCCATCGATGCCGACGACATTGCTTCGTTGCTGGTGCTATACGGAAATGCGAACTGGCAGCAGAACTACGGGTCGGCGAGCGGGCGCGTGCAGTTGTCCAATGGCGCCGGGGTCAGCCTGGCGTCGGTGGTGGCGATTCCGGAAGAAGGACCGGCGGTCAGTACGCTGACCGACCCGAACGGCTATTTCACTATCCAGGGGCTTCCGCCCGGCAACTCGTATCAGTTCTACGTGCACCCGCTGCCGCCCGACGCGCTGGCTTCGACCGAAGGCCTGTTGCTGCCGAGCGATTTGAGCGGCCTGCCGTTCAGCCCCTCCGCGCCTTTCACCGCCAATTTCTTCGGCGGCCTGATCAGCCCGCAAGGTTCGCCCTCCTGGAGCGGATCGGTTAGCGGCCTGACTTTCGTGGTGCAGCCGCGATCGGCGGTCACGGCATACGATTTGGAAACCCTCAGCTACCTGGACCCGGTAGGACACACATACGCTTACCAGCCGCCGGCGAATGCCATCTCGCTCTCGCCCGCATTCGAAACCATTTCGCAAGCGGAGTTGCTGGTGTATTCGCAAGGAGATCCATCGGGCGGCGGCAGTTCGGCGGTTCCGCAATCGCTCACACTTCTGGGAGGGTTCAGTCCAGCCGTATCGTGCGCCTCCGACGGCGCCATTGCGCCATGCTTCATCCCCTACCAAAACACGGTAGGGTCGTTCAACTATTTCGTTCCGCCCGCATCGCCTGGCGCCGGGCCGCGCCATCTGGTGTACACCTACGCCAACGACATGTTCGTGCTGCCGGATGCAGTGGTGCTGGTGAATAACGGCCCTCCGTACATCAATTCAGTCGCCGGCAATGCGGATGGATCGGTGACGGTGACGGGCGGGAATTTCGGTCCCGATAGCCGGGTATTTTTCGACGGGCTCCTGGCGGTGGCAACTTTGAGCAGCCCGTCAAGCGCCGCGGCGGGAGCGATCGCCGTGACTCCGCCGCCAAGCTCCAACGGGCAGGTCTCCACGGTCGCGGTTTATAACAGCGACGGGCAAAATTCTTCGTTTTATGTTCCATCCGGGGGGAATGCTCCCACTTACAACCTTCCGGCCTCGGGTACGCCGACAGTAATAGTGAATCCGGCTCCGCAGCTTGCCGCGGGCAGTTCGGCATTGTTCAACATCATCGGGTTCTCCACGCACTTCGTCAGCGGACAGGTAACTGTAGGATTCGGATCGAGCGACGTCACGGTGAACGATGTCTGGGTGCTGAGCCCCACGCTGCTGGCGGTGAATGTCTCGGTGGCGCCGGGCGCGGCGCTTGGATCGACCGAAATCAGCGTAATTTCCGGATATCAAGTAATCACGATGCCGGGAAATTTTCAAATCTTGCCAGCCAACCCCTCCTTGCCCGTAATTGGGGCAGTGGTGAACGGCGCTGGGCTGGAGCAGCCGCTGGCGCCCGGATCGTTCGCTACCATTTACGGCGCCAACCTGACGCCGTTCGTGGGCGCCCCACTGGTGGCGCTGAACGGCGCGACGACCCAACTTCTCTATTGGAGCAACGGGCAAATCAACTTCGTAGTTCCCGGCAGCCTGGCGACCGGTCAGGCAACCCTGACGCTGATTAACGGCGCCGCGAGCGTGAACTATGGCGTAGCCATCGCGAACCAGCCGCCTACGATTCTGAACGTCGCGGATGTGACCAACCCCGCTTCGACTCCCGGCCCCGGGGATATTATGACAGTGCAGGTGGCGGGTCTCAATCCCGCGGTTCTGAGCAATCCCAGCCGCGTGCAAGCGACGGTTTCCGGAGTTGCCATGCCCCTGTACTCGCTCGCGGCCGGACAGATTCAGTTCGTACTAGATCAGTCCTTCGCCGGCTCTCCGGTGCCTATCGCCATCGTGGTAGATGGCGCCGCAAGCCTGCCGTATACGACGGTCATAAGGTGAGTGCAGCAGTCAGCGTTCAGCGGTCAGCTTTCAGCTCTCCCCCGTGTGCGGAGGCCACGGTTTAGCTGAGAGCTGACCGCTGATCGCTGACAGTTTCTCACTGTCACTTTTCTTCCGTGTAAATCCTACGAGTATACGGCGGGTGTGACTCGGGCGCTTAACCGATCCGGGGATCTCGCAGCTTAGGTGCGTCAACCGCTCCCTTACGGTCGCGGCTCGGTAAGTGACTGCAAACACACTGCACCCGTAACCGAGCCGCGACCGTAAGGGAGCGGTTGACGGGAACGGATTTTCCCAGATAGGTTAATAAGCACTCCTATTACCGCCGACCCTCTCAAAACCGCCCTTCGGCGCCAGACGGAGCACCGAAGGCGCGATGGTCATCGGCGTGCGATGCCGAACGTAGAGCGAGGGGCTCATGCGGGTGAGAGACATCATGACGGCCCACCCGGTGCACTGCTTGCCGGCGGACAGCGCATCCGCGGTCGCCAGGGTCATGAAGGATGAGGACATCGGTTTCGTACCCATCTGCCACAGCCTGAACGGCCGCTTACTGGTGGGCGTGGTCACCGACCGGGATATCGTTCTCACCGTGGTAGCCAGGGGTCGCGATGCGGCCACCGCGCGGATGATGGAAATCATGACCCTGGAGCCGGTGACTTGCCGGCCCGGCGACGCCGTGGAAGACGTGCTCGAAATCATGGGACAGCGCCAAATCGGAAGACTGCCGGTTGTCGACGAGGACGGATTGTTAGTGGGCATCGTTACGCTGGCGGACATTGCTGCGCGCGGCGAGTGCCCGTTCCAGACGGCCCGGGCGATGAAAGCCGTCTCGAATCTCGGTTCCACCAACCGGGCCCGCGCCAACGGTCTGCCGTCCCACCCCGATCACGCCGACCGCGATCCGATTGCTCGGGGCAGCCTTGCCAGGCAGACAGGCAATCGCTCCACCGCCTAAAATAAAGGTCCTGCGAGTGAAATTCACGGCCGGCCTCCTTACGCCGCGCTGAATCCATCCGCGCTCAAGCGCGCTTGCCGTCCCGCATGAAACGCCACGTTCGCCAGGTGCGGCGCCGATACCGCGCTCGCGCCCACTTCCACCGGCGCGTTCGGCTCCTGTCGCGACTTCACGCAGTCCAGAAAATTCTGGATGTGCGTCTCGATCGGAATCGGAGCGTCCATAGCCTCGACCGGGTCGGGATTCTTCGGCGCCGGCTCTTTCCAAATGCGGTAACCGGCGGTATTCAGGATCATCGTGCCCTCGTCACCCTGAAACTGGATCGACCAGTCGTTCTCGTACGAGTTGCAGTAATTCAGAGTCCAGGTCGCCATCAGATTCGCATATTCGAAGACCGCGCAGAACACGTCCGGCACTTCCGAACCCGTGTTCTTGGCCCGCTGCCCATAGCACACCGCCGAGCGCGCCATTCCCGCATTGGTAAACCACTGCACCACGTCCATCAAATGCGTGCCTTGATCGGTCATGTTGCCGCCCGAATAATCCCAGAAGTAACGCCAGGAGCGGAAGCGCATCGGCTCCAGGTCGCGGTCCGGCGCCGGACCGAGGAACCGTTTCCAATCGAGGCTGCCGGCCAGCGGCGTGTTGTTCAGCGGTTTCGAAACATTCCAGTTCCACATCGGCTTTACCAGCGTGATCCGGCCCAGAACGCCGCTGTCGACAATCTTCTTCGCCGCGATGACCGAAGGCGCGCTGCGCCGCTGCATCCCCACCTGCACGATCTGCGAAGTCTTGCGCACCGCCGCGATCATTTCTTTGCTCTGTTCGAGCGAGTGCGACATCGGCTTTTCCAGATACACGTCTTTCTTCGCATCGAGCGCCGCATAGAGCATGGGCGCGTGCTGATGATCGGGCGTGGCGACGATCACCGCGTCCAGCCCCGGCTGCGCCAGCAGGTCATGATAATCCCGATATGGTTTGGCATCGGGGGAATCCTTCCGCGCCGCCTCCAGATTGGGCTCGTACACCTCCGCGATGGCGGCGCACCGGGCCCCCAGCTTTTCGAAATGCCCGTTCAGATACCGGCCCCGGCCGCCGGCGCCGATCAGGCCGTAGGCGAGGCGATCGTTAGCCCCCCATGCGCTCGGTGGCACAAACAACGGCGCCGCCGTCAGAGCCGACGCGAGAAACGTCCTGCGATTGGAATTCATAGCGTCCACTCTATCCCTCGGCAGGAGTGGCCGCAAGGCCGCGTGCTTCGCAATCCTCGGCCCACACTTTTCGGTTCTTGGCTATTTAGGTGGCGCGCCCGGACAGATTCGAACTGCCGACCTTCTGGTTCGTAGGGAGCCGACGAGGCCGATTCTGAAGCGCCCTTCGGATGGTCTTGGAGGGCCCCACACGCGGTCAATGACGGCAATTGAGGAACGGCTGATGAAAGCTCGATTCTCGCTCCTGACGATCCGACTTGACCGCGCCGCCGGCAAGGGTCATTCCTCGCCCAGCAGGCGAAGGCAATGGGCGAGCAAAGCCGGCACGTCCTTTTCAGCCATTTCCCTGATTAGCTCCGGCCTGAGGAAGTCATAGGCGTGCATAACGATGTTCCGAGCACCGATGATGCCCGACCACGGAATCTCCGGGTGCGCCCGCTGAAATGCGTCATCCAATTTGCGAGCAGCTTCGCCAATGATTGTGATGTTGCGGCAGACGGCGTCCATAATCAGGGGCTTGGAAGTCCAGGTATCGCCGCCGGTAATCGTGTACTCCGCGATGCGACGGCAGGAGTCGCGGATGTGCATAATATAGACGCGCGAGTCCTTGGCTGGCATAACTGGCTACAGAGGCGTGGCCTCGGCAAGGACACGGTCCCGGATGTAGGGATGGATACCGCCGGATTCCACCAAGTCCACATCGACGCCGAGTAAGTCCTCGAGATCCGAGAGCAAAGCACCCATATCGAGCAGTCCTCGGCCTTTCTCGAGATCCACAAGAAAATCGACATCACTACCGGGCTTGCTCTCGTGCGAAGCAACAGAGCCGAACACGCGAACATTAAAGCAACCATGCAGCTCTGCAAGGCGCAGAATCTCAGATCTCTTGTCCACTCGCAATGTGTCCAGCGTGATCACAATATATTGTTATTATTGTCCGTCAAGAGCACAACATAATCCAGAGCGAAGCTTAACCTCTCTGGTCGTGCAGACTTGAGCAGGCTAGAAGGGCCGCCTCGTTCGGCCAATTGGTGAAAGGTCTTGCTGGGTGACCGTCCTAAACCATTGATTTTATGGTGCGCCCGGACAGATTCGAACTGCCGACCTTCTGGTTCGTAGCCAGACGCTCTATCCAACTGAGCTACGGGCGCACTGAGTTGAACCCGGCGGCGCCGGATCGAACTTTTTTTCAGTGTACTACACGGCGCCTCCGGAGCGGGGCGCGAAAAAGGAGCGGAAGGCGCCGGTTACGATTTCCGGCTGGCGGACGATGGCTTTCAGGTCGTGGCCCGCGGAGGGGATGGAGAGCAACTCGGTCCGGGCGGGAATCAGACGCAGCGCATCTTCGATTTCCTCGAAGCTGGCAAAGGGATCGGCGCCGCCGTGAACGAATAGAGCCGGGGTGCGCAACCGCGGGAAGAATGCGGTGCGCATTTGCTGCGGCTTTGCGGGGGGATGCAGCGGATACGAAAGCAGCAGGAGCGACTCGGCCAAGTCCGGCAATTCGGCGGCGGCCATGGCGGTTTGGCGGCCGCCATAAGAGTGGCCACCCGCGAAGACGCGCGCGCAGCCGAGCTGGCGAAGCAAGGACACGGCCTCCGCCACCCCGGCACGGTCGCGCGCCGCGCCGGCTGGGTGGGGCGGTCCCTTGGGCCGCTCGCGCCGGAACGGCAGATCGAAGCGCAGAACCGAAAAGCCGGCGGCCTGGAACGCTGCCGCCACTGCAGCCAGCAGCGGGGCGCGGTGATCGGACCCGGCGCCGTGCGTGAGGACGAGCCCATCGCCCGAGGCTTCGGCCGGGCGATGCAGCACGCCGCGGATGCCGTTTTGTTCAAAGGGTTCGACAATCATACCGGTTCATACCTTTATTCAATGCCTCGACGCGGCTGGCGCGCCAGCCGCTCCCTCCGGCCGCGCCTCGGTTGGATTTCGGACCCGATTCGAGGATTACGGAAACCATGATCCGAAGTATAAATTATATTTATTCGACCGGTCTCCCAAAAGCTGGTAGGCTTCTTTTAACAGGTGGATCACGCCAGCGCTTGGCGTGTACGTAGCTCCTGCGTAAGCGAGCGCCTGGCTAAGTGCCTGGGCCGGGAGTTGCGCGCGGGGTTACCTCGTATCGATCCTCGCCTGGCTCTCTGAACCGCTCAGCACAAACCACAATTCCACCCGCAAGGAAGGGGAATTATGAACGCGTGCTTGAGTGAAAAACAAAAAGACGAGTTTCTACGGCGCGGATTTTCGCGACGGAGTTTCGGGCGCATTGCCGCCCTGGTCTCCGGCGGAGCTGCCGCATTGCCATTCTTTAACGAACCCGCCATGGCCCAGCTTTCGGCGCTGCATGGGGCGATTCCGCCGGACGCGGTGATGATCAACGCCAACGAGAACCCTCTGGGGCCCTGCCCGGAGGCGCGGGAAGCGGTGAAAGCGATTGTAGATAAAGGCGGCCGCTACCTGTACCAGGAAACCTTTGCGTTCCAAGACACCCTGGCCGAGCAGGAAGGGCTGAAATCCAGCTACGTGATGCCCTTCGCCGGCTCCAGCGCCCCGCTGCACCAATCCGTGGTGGCCTTCACGTCGCCTACGCGCGCTTTCGTGACGGCGGACCCCGGCTATGAGGCCGGCGAGCGCGCCGCGCACTATATCAATGCCAAACTGATCCGCGTGCCGCTCACCAAGACATTCGCGCACGACGTGCGGGCGATGGTTGCGGCCGACCCCAGCCCCGGTCTGTTTTACATCTGCAACCCGAATAATCCCACCGGCACGCTGACGCCGAAGGAAGACATCGAGTGGCTGGTGGCGAATAAGCCGGCGGGTTCGGTGGTGATGATCGATGAAGCCTATACGCACATCGCCGGCGCGCCTTTCATGACCCAGCTAGTGGCGGAGGATAAGGACGTCATCCTTCTGCGCACGTTCTCGAAGATCTACGGCATGGCCGGTTTGCGCGCGGGCGCCGCCATGGCCCGTCCGGACCTGTTGGCCAAGCTCTCCCATTGGAGCGCCGGGATGATGCCGATCACCGGCATGGTCGGGGCCACCGTCAGCCTCAAGCAGAAAGATCTGGTTCCCGAACGGCGCAAGAAAATCGGCGACGTGCGCGCCGACGTGTTGAGCTTCCTCGATCAGCATAACTTCAAGCACACTCCCTCAGTGTCGAATTGTTTCATGGTGGACGTGGGCCGGCCGGGCGGGGAAATTATCGCCGCCATGCAAAAGGAAAAGGTCTACATCGGCCGCGTGTGGCCAAGCTGGCCCACACATGTCCGCGTTACTGTCGGCACGCAGGAGGAGATGAACAAGTTCAAGACCGCCTTCCTTAAGGTGATGGCTTGAACTCTGCCCCCCCGGCGATAGCGCGGAGAACCTCGCAGCGCTATCGCTGGCCCCAATTCTTCGGCGACTTTTCGGGGAGCATCATCGCGGCCCTGATTGCGTTGCCGTACGGTTTGGCCATGGCGTCGCTGATGGGCCTGCCGCCGGAATTGGGGGTTTACACTTCCATATTCACCGCCCCCGTGATCGCCTTGTTGGGCCGCAATCCGGTTTTGATCGGTGGCACAGCCAGCGCCACGGTGCCTTTCATTGCCGCGGCCGCGCGCAGCCAGGGGGTGGGCGGCGCGGCCAAGGTGACGCTGGTGGCCTCGGTCATCATGATGGGATTCTGCGTGATGCGGCTGGGGCGGCACATCGCGCGCGTTCCGCATGCGGTGGTGACCGGGTTTTCGTGCGGGATCGGCGGCATGATGCTGATTTCGCAGATGGACATTATGCTGGGGGTGGCTTCGCCGCTGACTCGCGCCTCGTCGACGGCGGTGGGCCAGTTGGCCGCGGTGGTTTCGAACCTCGGTAATATTTCGATTCTTCCCCTCATCTTGTCGCTCACGGTGATTGGCGGCGCCACGCTGTCTTCCCGCTGGTCGCACCGCGCACCGGCTCCGCTGGTCGGGGTCGCGCTGGCAATCGTTGTGGCGCGAGTGGTCGGCATGCAGGAGAAAGACATCGGCGACGTACCCACCGCGTTGCCGCCATTCGTCGGCTTTAGCTGGGCGCCGCGCGACGTTTTCACGGTGCTGCCGTCGGCTTTGGCGCTGGCGTTTGTTTCGTCGGTCAACATTCTGATCACCTCGCGCGTGGTGGAGCATTTTCGCGGCCGGCACAAGCGCATGAAAATCTCCGACGCGGACGCCGAACTGGGCGCGTACGGCATCGCCAATATTTGCGGCGGGATGTTCGGAGCGCCGCTGAGCGTGGGCATTCCGGCGCGCAGCCTGGCGGTGGTGCGCTGCGGAGGGTCGACGCGGCTGGCCAACCTCTTGCACGCGGTAATTCTGTTCGGCATTATGCGGCTCGGCAGCGGCATGATCTCGCGCATTCCGATCGCCGCGCTGGCCGGCGTAACCGCGTGGATGGGCATCTGCCTGCTCGATTGGAGCACCTGGCGCCGCCTGCCGCGCATGAGCCGCGTGGACGCCGCCGCGTTCTTTTTCACCGCCATTTCCGTGATGGCCGTGAACGCGGTCCTGGCAGTTGCGATTGGGTGCGCGGTGTATGCCTTGCGATACGCATACGTGCGCTGGATCCGGCCAGAGCCGAGCGTGCCGGGCCCCGACCTGCAGAGCGTCGCTCCCGAAAACTGATTCGGGAGCTTGGGCACACTCCCACGGCTGGTGTTGGCCGCCCGAATGGCATAGGGCTTCAAATCCGGTGTTTGGAGACGTTTCACATACCTCAGGCGGCGGTTTTGAGCCGTTTTTCGGGGTTGGGGGTCGAGCACTGGGCTGCTTTGAGGCGGCTATGGTGGACGATCAAGCGGAGGATTTCCGGATTTGAAAAATCAAATTGCGGGGGCAGCAGCTCGCGCGGGAAATCGGTAGCAGGGTTGTAAGTTTCTCCCGCTTTTACAGCCACTTCGGAGATCGACTGGGCCTCTTCGACAGCTTTCTCGAAGGCGGCTTTGCGGTCGGCCTGGAGCTGGCGGAGCATGGCGATGTCCTTTTCCACGCGGCGCTGGATGCGGGAGGCGTAGAG
>Ga0187868_1001301_pt1 | contig 17969 bp, 18 predicted proteins | sample June2016WEW_13_4_FD_133014 | JGI IMG/M metagenome (GOLD analysis project Ga0187868, IMG submission 133014) | Peatland microbial communities from SPRUCE experiment site at the Marcell Experimental Forest, Minnesota, USA - June2016WEW_13_40 | ecosystem: Environmental > Terrestrial > Soil >... | reverse complement strand
GAAAAAGTTAGGTACAAAGTATCACCAAAAGTATCACCAGCGCCAAATTCCGCAACCTTCTATTTTCGCAAATATCCTGTAAGTTATTGATTATATGGTGCCCAGAGGGGGACTTGAACCCCCACGGCCGGTAAAGGCCTGCGGATTTTAAGTCCCTTTCGTACATCTGCAAATAACTCATTGCAAAACGCTTATATAAACAAAGTGTGAAAGTGTGCAAGTAAATGTGTAAGGCGTGGGCGAAATCTCCGGGGGTTCTGCTCTGCGCCGCGAAGGCCGCATTAACATCCTTGCACATGCGCAAAGTATCGAAAAACGATACTTTGCGCAAGTGAAGCGAGAGAATCCCGACAGCCAAAAGCCAGGGAAGGCTCCGCCACTTCAAGCCTGCGTGACCGGCCTCATTTCCGGAAGAACCCTGAAGCATCCCCAACCATCGCCCTCCACTGGCCTTAAGTTCTTGCCGCGAGGGCGTAAATGAGCTTGTCTGGGAGATGTACGAACGGAAGAGCGGCAAACATGACGGCGAAATGGATTCCTTGCGGCGACGGATTTATCGAAGCGGATGTGGTTCGCTGGAAAGAAAGCGTGTGGGAAAAACGCAGCCGCCGGCGAAACGCCCGTGCGGTAAATGTCGGCGAGCGCATTGTGACAGCCGAAGTGCTTCGAGAAGATGCGGAAGGATGGGTCTACCTGCTGACGCGCGCGTGCGTCCTGTCGAGTGAGAGAATACCGGGCCGCAAGGTTACCCTTTTGCCGAAGGGCGAGAATCTCCGTCGCAAGCGGCGTACGATTGAGCGCGGCAAGCCGGAACGCCTTCCCTGGAGTGATGAAAGCGCCCGCGCCATTGTCGCCAGTAAGTTCCTGGGGAGCCGCTAGCGGGCGGAAGCTGCCCGCTAGCGCGGATGATGTTAGGCCGCACAAGGCTCCTCTATTTCCTCGGCGGCGCTGGCGCTGAATTTGTGGATGAAATCTGCGGCCTTCTGCGCGTGGGCTGCGGCGGTGAAAATCGCGCGGCTGTCGTTCTGCAGCACTTCGACCCAGTTGGCGATATAGGCGGCGTGATCTTCGCGGGGCTCCAGCGCCAGTTCAAGATCGGCACAAAGGAAAGCTGCGCCCAATTCTGCGACGAGTTCCTCCTGGGCATAGGCATTGCTGCCGAAACGGTGGCCGCCGAAGTCGCGGTCAAGGCGCGTCTTATGCGCCGTGGCGTGAGTCAATTCATGGCAAAGCGTTGAATAATAGCTGTCGGCATCGCGGAAGGATTCAAACGGCGGCATCTGCACGGCGTCGGTCGAAAAGCTGTAATAGGCGCGGTTGCCGCCGTGGTTGATGGGGATGCCGGTGGCATGAAGAAATTTCTCGGCATGATCGATGCGGGCCACGGGGTCAAGTGTGGATTCCGCCATCGCGTGGTAGATTTCCGGCAAGCCGTCGATCTGTTCGACGTTGAAAACGGTGTAACCCTTCATGTACGGGATTTGGCGTTCGAGATCCTCGCCGGTCTTGTCGTCGTGCTCAGTGCGCGTGATGCTGTTGGCGTAAACGACGAGCGAGCCTTTCTCACCCTTGCGGACGTGCGCGTCGAGTTCGAGGGCCTGGCGAAAGGTCATCCAGATGGGCGCTGTGAAATTCTGCACCGTCGCGGACATCCAGAGCGAAAGAATGTTGATTCCGCTATAGGGCTGGCCGTTGTGGCGCAGCGGGCGGGTAATCCTGCCGGCGGCGTGTTCGGCGTTCCACGGCTTCACCCACGGGCGCACGCCCTTTTCAAGGTCGGCAACGATCTGTGCCGTGATGCGTGTGTAGATGTCCTGACGTTCTGTTGTCTCTGTTTTCTGCATTGTAGTTTCCTCCATAAAAAGTTTTTTTCTTTCCGAACCACTCGGAATGATGGCAAGCTCTTAGAGCCGAGCGGACCAGTCACAGGGCGGAGGCGCAGCCGGAGTTCATCGCCAGACCCTTGACGGGGAGCACGGCTCTGGTAAAAGGCCAAAAAAGAGTCCGAGGGGTGATGGAAGAAAAAATCGGTGGAGGAGAGTTTCAGAAAACCAGAAGGGAACACGTCAGAGAAGCGCGGATCATGAGAAATGACGATCAGGCGGGGAGGGCAGGAGAAGTGGAGACGGCCTCGGCGTCAGAGGCCGGGGCCTCTGGGCTTTCCGCGCGGCCATATGTGGACGGCCCCAACGTGTCAAGAGAAAATGTGATGAAAAAGCAAAAGCAGGTGTTGCAGTCATATGTCCGGCCTGTTTGTGTTGCCTGACCAGATGAACTGGCTTGGCAACTGGCCCTGATGAGATCCGCGTATCGGCTACCAATCAGTGGGTCGCGCTTTAAAGTTGCGCATGGCCGCGCTCGGTATCGTCCGATCTTGCGGTAACACTTTGTCTTGTTCTTCTCCATCATCTCCTTTGGCACTTTTGCTGTCCGCCATGTTTTTTACAGAGCGGTCGAACTCTTATCAATAAACCTTTTACCTGGCGAGCCTCTTTCTTTATGCGGCCACAGTCACGACACCATCCGGTGAGATCACTGTTCTGACGGGGCGGTAGTTTTCACCCTTGGTCAGCACCGCCCAGGCAACTCGCGCGAGCTTGTTGGCGAGCGCCACGGAAGCCACCCGCGCGGATTTACGTTCTAAAAGCTGGCCAAACCATTCGCCTCCGGCTGCCTTTTCCGGGCATTTGCCGCGCAACTGCGTTGTTGCACAAAGAACCAGCAGCTGCCGCAAATATGAATTACCCTGTTTCGATATCCGCCCCAGACGGTCTTTGCCGCCACTCGAATTTTGACGCGGCACCAACCCGACAGAAGCGGCGAACTCCCGACCAGAGCGAAACTGCTTGCCATCTCCGATGGCTGCCACAATGGCGGAAGCAGTCACAACACCAATGCCGGGGATTGTCGCCAACCGTTGACTTTCTGCATGATTCCGATGCCAGGCAATCATCTGTTGATCCAGACTCTTGATCTGCTTCTGCACAGTATCAATCTGATCAACGAGTCCGAGCAAAACCTGTCTTACGAACACCGGTAAGTCCGTATCCGACGTTTCACGGACGGCGCTGATCGCTTGCGCCAAACCCACCATCGCCAGCGGAAAAACCCAGCCAAACTCGGCCATATGCGCGCGCAAGGCATTGCCGAGCTGCACGCGCTGCCGGATCAAAAGCTCTCTTGTCCGGTGCAGAACCTGCACGGCCTGCTGATCCTTGTCCTTGATGGCGACAAACCGCATGGCAGGACGGGTGACCGCCTCGCAGATTGCAGCGGCATCGGCACGGTCATTCTTCTGTCGCTTAACATAAGGCTTAACATAGGCGGGAGGTATGAGCCTGACTTCATGGCCAAGCTTTTTTAACTCCCGGCCCCAGTAGTGGGACGTTGCACAAGCTTCCATTCCCACAAGGCACGGCTCCAGCTTCGTAAACCAGATCAATAGCTCTGATCGTGACAGTTTCTTTTGCGTCACGACCTCGTGCTTTTCATTGACACTGTGCACTTGAAAAACTCTCTTTGCTATATCAAGTCCGACTATGCTAATTCTCTCCATGGATGGTTCCTTTCCTTCTAGTTGTTACGACTCAGTAACTTCTATGGCACTTCTTGATGCCGTTGTGAAGGAGCCGTCCACCTCATCAGTGAGGGCGGAGGTGCGGGGGAGGCGTTCGCGGTTTTGAGAAAAACCGCGACGAGAAAAGAGCCGGCATCGGCGGCATAAGAGCAGCCATGCTCTTCAGGAATCGGGTAATGATCTGCGGGCGAGCCTGTGCAACCTGATGAATGAAGCGACTCAGCATTTTCGGTGGCAGGAACCGAGAGCGGCGCTCCGTGCGCGGTGTGGCGACAGCTTCCACGGGTGGTGTTGTCGGTTTCGCCAAAAACTGCGACGGGCAGACATCTGGCGTGGGCGGCAGGGGCGCAGCGGTGGCCTTCACGAAGAGAGATGTCTGCGGGCGAGGCTGTGCAACCTGGTTAATGAAGCGGCTCAGCTCTGGTCGCAGGAAGCAAGAGCCGCTCATCGTGTGAGTGGTGGCGGCCATTCGGGGCCATGCTTGAGTCGTTCCTGCTCTTCCTGACGCTGGCGTTCTTGCACTTCAGCGAGGAGCCTGCGGGCGGTTTGTTGCTCGCGGATGTAGCGGTCGAGGTCGTTCTTGGTTCGGAGCGCGTGGTCGCGCAGTTCCTGCGCGTGCCGCTCGGCGAGGTCTTTAAGGTCGAAGTCCCTTGTCTGTTTTAGTTGCGCGGCGTAATCCGCGCGCTCTTTCGCCTGCCGGTTCTCCATTTCCTGCCAGCGGCGGTCACGCTCGGCTTCCCGTTTCTGGACAAGTTCTGGATTCCGCCATCGCTTGAATCTGCCGATGAGCTGGTCAACGCCGGTGGCCGGTGCGTACTCCCGCGCGAAGCGGGCGCACTCGGCCTCTTGCATGGCGTCGCGATGAGTGAGCTTTTCCGCCATTTCGCGGTCGAAGATGTCGCGGGTGTGGTTGTACTCGCTCTCCTGACGCTGGCGTATTTGAGCCGCCTCGCGGGCCTGGCGGTCGGCGACGGCCTTTTGAATTCCCTGAATTTCCTCCTGTGAGAGGCCCGTCTTTTGTTCGGCGGGTTGTGCCGCCTCGGGTTGAACAGGCTCGGGTTTAACAGGTTCGGGCGGGGCAGGTTCGGTCAGCTTCTCTGGCCCTTGCTGCTCTGCCGCTTGCTTTCTTAGGTCCTGAATTTTCTGCTGAAGCTGCGCTGCCTGTTCGACGGACGGGAGGATTTCGGGGTCAAAGCCCTTCATGTACGCGCGCAATCCGGCGGCGTTCATGCCGTGAATCTGGCGGCGCAGGCTGTAGACCTCCCCCGCCTCATCGACCAGGACGAAGCCGCGTTCGCCCCTGGCGAGAATGTAGCCCTGTTCTTCAAGGGCGTGCATGAAGGCTTGCGGACTGTCGGAGGCCTCTTTGAGGGCGCTGATCTGGTCTTTGCGGTCGGCGGGGTCGATGCCGGTGCGTTCGGCCTGCTGCCATTCGGCATGGTTGACGGCTGCGTTGGGGAATTCCGGCTGCTTTTCGCGGTCCCGTTTCGCGTGCTTGCCGGGCACCGGCTCGTGCCCGAATTCGAGTTCCATGGCCTTGCTGGCACGTTCATGGGCCTGATAATTCATGCTGTCGGACCGCAGCGTCATCGTGTCGATGTCGGTCCGCGCCCAGACGACATGAAGGTGCTGGCGGCCATGTTTCTGATGCATGACGACGGCGCGGGGCTGGCCCTCGAAGCCCAGTTCCTTTTCCAGGACCTCGACGGCACGCTGCCACTGCTCAAGTGACATGACGTAGTCTTCGGCGGGGTCGATATTGACGTGATAAAGACCCTTGATCCCGCGCGTACCCTCGGACAGGGTTTGCCAGTCCCGGAAGGCCTCGTCGAGATTGGGGGCCGCAGACTGGACTTCGAGAATATCGACCATCTCGTTCTTGTCCCGCCGCTGAAGGTGCTTGGCGAGTTGTTCCGGTCCGGCTCGGCTCCCCCCCTTGATAATCATGGGGTGGGCCCGGGTTTCTTGCCGAGCGCCGCGAACATGGCATCCCTGACCTCCCCCCATTCCTTCAGGGCGCGGCGCAGCTCGGGCAGGTCAACGGGATTACCGGCGTTACCCGAGTGGGCGATTTGGTTCATGTTGTTCCCGTACCGTCCGTGCAGCCCAAGGCCGCGGATCAGCAGTTCCTTCTCGACGGTGGGGCGGCGCTGGGCGCGGGGTCCGGCGTCTCCCAGGCCAGCGGCGCGAAGGTAGGATGCCCCCTTTAGGCCGGCCTTGATGGCTTTGGCGGCGATGGCGTTGAACTCCTCGGCTGTGCATCGGACGACATATTGGTTGTTGCGCAGCCGCTTGTTTGAGCCTCCGTGCTTCTTCTTTTTGTCGCCCTCGTCAGGGGGTTTGTTCGTCATGAGCCTCCTTTATGCAACGCCGTTGTATTGCCATGGGCGGTCAGGAGTTCGCGGCGCGATTGGCCATAGGCGGTAAGGCAAACCCGCAGACGGGCGCGGTCGATTTTCCCCGTGGCCGCCGCGTTGAGCAGTAACTGGTCGTGGGCCTGGGCCATTTCATCAAACCGCGCGATAAGGGCCCGGACTTCGGGGGACGCATCGGGGGGCACGGCGATCAGGGAGGGGGCGGTTGGCTTTGTCATGGAAAGCTCCTTTCGTTCGGGTTGCCGTGCGCAATGGCCTGCCCGGTTCAGGGGCGGCACGAGCCCCTGATCGGTCCAGCAGATGCTGGTCCAGGTCCAGGAGGGATACTCCTGGTCGAGGGTCCATGGGGCGCGAAAGCCCCTGGTCAGGTCCAGGCGGAACGGCCTGGTGGAGTCGCTGAGGCGAAGCCTCCGCCCTTAGGGTGCATGGGGTTGGGAAAAACCCTTGCTCCGGGGGATACAACGGGGGACGAAGTGACCCCCTTGTCAAGCTGCGCGGCATAGCCGCGCATGGCTTGCAAAGCACGGTAAACCGTGCTGCGGCTCTCACATTTCCAGAATAACACCGGCTGGTTGAGGAACACTTAACGCCGGGTTAACACATTGGGAATCTTCACACTTTGGCTATGAACTATAGCATGATTCGCCGTTAATATGGGTTAACGAGCCGCGTAGACACCCCTCGCATTCACTCCCCCATCAGCACTGCTTCCGCCGCATCGATCTCCTTGGCGAAGTAATTGGGGCTGCCGTGATCGGGGTGGACTTTAGACATAATGTGAAAGTACGCCGCCCGCCTTAACCCAAGAATTCCCCGCGCCTCATCAGCGGTCATTTTGGCCGGTGCGGAAAGGGGTCGCTTCGCGCCTCCTTCTTCCTCCCCGGCTTCGGCGCGTCTGGTTCAGGCGGGGCGACATAGGGATCTTCGACGTAGATCAGTGGCGGCTACAGAAACATCCCGCAGAAAGCCCCCTCGCCATTCATTTTGCCGTCAGTATTTCCTTGGCCTCATTGAGTTCTTTGGCGAAGTGATTCGTGCCGCCATGATCCGGATGGACCTTCGACATCAGGTGCAAATACGCCATCCGGATCTCCTCGGAAGTCGCCCCCGCCTTAACCCCAAGAATCTCCCGCGCCTCCTCCACGGTCATTTTTGCCCGACTCGGGGAGGGCTCGCTTCGGGCCTTCTCTTTGGCTCCTGCCCTATGCCTTTCTGATCCAGGTGGCGGAGGCGGTGGAGGTGGCGGTGGCGGAGGTGGCGGAGGCGGAGGTGGCGAAGGCGGTGGAGACGGTGGAGGGGGTGGCGATTCGACATACGGGTTCGTGTCGTAGATGAGCGGTGGTTGCCAATAGAGGGCTGCGTGCTCTTCCCGGAGGTAGCCGAAAGCCGTGGTCAGGTTCCAGTAATCGACGGTCTTCAGGTAATTGGGGTGACCGTTGGGCTGGATGGCGATGGCTACGTCCCTCCCGAGATTAAGGATTTCGTCGGGGTTGAGCAGGGAGCGCCCGGTTTCGCTATGGGTCGTGCTCGCGCTGCTGCTGCCGCCCTTGGTGCCGGACGACGCGGAATCCGAGGTGCTTGTGGTCTTCACGGTCTTTTTGCCCAGCGTGTCGCTCAGGTATTTTGCGCTGTCAAGGTCGTTGAGGTTGCAGAACCACTTGTAGGCGCAGTTGGACAGGATCGTGCCCCTGGCCTCGCCGTAATGGTCCTTCAACTGGTCGAGGCCCTGCACTACAAGCGCAAAATCAACGCCAAACCCGCCCATCGTGGCGATGTCGCGGGGCATGTCGGCGACGTGACCCAGGGCGGCGAACTCGTCGATCAGGAACAGGCAGCGGTGGGGAGAAGCGCCGCGCTTCCGGGGCCGTTTGAAGCTGTGCATGGCGGCGGCGACGACAAGGCGCAGCCACGTCCTTTGGGTGTCCATCCGCTCGGTCGGGATCACGATATAGACGGTGGTTTTCCGGGTAGCAAGGTCTCCCATCGAAAACGACGAGGTCGCCGTCGCCGCCTTCACCTGCGGGTCGCTCAGGAACTTCGTGCTCTCGCTCAGGTTCGACATGATGCCGCTATAGGTTTCAGAGGCAAGGTCGATGAATGGCGCGGCCATTTCGCGGATCGCATAGGAGAACCCTTCGCTCGCCGCCATCGGAATAAGGAATTTCTCCGTGAAGTCCTTGCGGCTGAGGCTGACGATCTCTCTCGCCCGCGCCAGCGTCTTGCGCTCCTCGGGGTGGTCGGCCAGCCACAGAAACACAGCCGTCAGGACGTTGGCGGCACTCCCCTGCCAGAACTGGTCTTTGGCATTGGCAGGAGCGGGGCAGATGGCGGCGGCGAGCGCCTGGGCGATGGCGACGGCATTGGGGTCGGAACGGTCGAGCATGTCGAGCGGGTTGTAGGTGGCCGGTGGCAGCCTGCGGGTTTGGAATGTGTCGCCGAGTGCGTTCCACGGGTTCAGGATGTGGATGTCCTGATGCAGCTGGTCGCGCCGGACACGGGCCGTGACGGCCGTGTTCTCCCCTTTGGGATCGATGACGAAGGCGGAGCCGCCGTAGCACAACAGGGTCGGAACGATGACCCGCGTTCCCTTGCCCGTGCGGGTGCGGGCGACGATCAGGGTGTGATGTTCCGGGGTCGAACAGACAGGAGCGCCGGGGGCGTCGAGCGGGAGACTGGCGTATTCCGGGGCGCTGCTCTTGCCGAAGAAAAGGCCGCGCGCCAGACAAGTGTCGTCCGCCACATCGAGTTCCATAGGCGCGTAGTGCGCTGTGCCGTAGATGTCAGAGACAGGCGGCGGCGGGGCGGGTTTTTTGGTGATGAGTTTGTAGAGCAGATAGATTCCGCCGATGACCGCGATAATGATGAGCACGAAGATGCCGACTACTGCACGTTCATAGTTTGCCGTAGACTTCGCGTTGGCCTGCGCAACCGCCATGGCCGTAACGCGATTCATGTAATCGCGCTGGAATTCAGTTCCTTTGCCTGCGGCCTGCCATTTGTTTTTGAGGGGGTTAAGGCTGGCGTCCAGAGCTTTCATGGATTTGGTGTAGGTGACGGCGTCGATCTTCTTGTTGAGGTAGCTCTTGGCAACATCGCCCTCCCGAAATTGAAGATCGGCGGCCTGTTCGACATCGCGCTGATACTCTGTCTCCGGACTGGCGGCCTTCACCGGCGGGTTCTGCACCGCCTGAATATGTTGGTTTAGCGCCTGAGTATTGGCGAGCGTCAGCCCCATATGCTGGAGATATTTTTCCTGCAAGTCCGGCGTCAGGTAGCGCTGCAATAGTGCTCTGGTGAAGGCGTCGTCGTTGCTGTATTGGTCACGCAGGCGGTTCCATTGATTACGCTTGGAGTTCGGGTCGGATTGCTGCTTGTTGTCCGGATCAATCCACATATAAACGGTCGTGGCCAGCGAAGAAGAAGCTCCTCCGTAGCGACCGTTCAGCGCTAACTCCCCCGTCGTCAGCCGTGGCCCTCCCGGAGCGTCGGCTGTTCCGGAGAGAACGACCACGACATCAATGAGGCGTTTCAAAGCCGCCACCTGGCGCGCGGCGGTGTCGAGATTATCTGACCCGCGAATGTCAGCCATAACGCGTCCCGGTTCCGGCATTTGGCTGAGAAACGCGTCTGTATTGCCGGGCGGCGGAGCCGCCGCAGCAGGCACCTGGGGAAAGGCCGGCGCGGCGCAGAGGCAAAGAGCGAGAGCAAGCGGTAGACACCGCCACATCATCCTGGCATCGGCGTTTCGTATGCCCATTGTTTTGAAGGCTTAAGCCCACCCCGTTCAGTGTTTACTATAGTCCTTTGTGACGCCGCTCACTGGATTCTTGTTTCCAGCTTTAGTCCCACAGCCGTTTTCCAGGCGAAGCTCGCATGAGACTCTCTCCTAGAGGCAATGCATATAGCTCTGTCCAGCCGTGCTGCCGAGTTGCGCAGTTCTTGTGCATGGATTCAGGTCTTTCGTTTTTCTTCCTTCTGCAGATTCCCCTTTCACGGGCCTTTTGAAGATCCCGGTTTCGCACGTCCTGGCGTGTGCAGCCGCAAGCGCAAGGCTCCTTCTCTTCGTTGCGGTCCGCTCATAGCGGATGCGGCTCACGCCTGAGGACGCGCCCTCCCGTCAAGCATGAAAAGGCCTCGTTTGTCGGGGCCTCGAAGCAGAGGAGAAAAAACATGATATTACTTACGCGCACAGAACTGGCACACCTGAGCAAATACGACCTGGAGGATTTACTCGCCGTGGCATTGCTGGAGATCAGCTATGCGAAGCAAGGGTCGCCGGAATGGCACAGAGCCATGGTGTCGCTGATCAACATCCGTCAGGAACTGGCGTCACACAAGATAACCCCACGCCCTCGCGGTCCGGGGCTTTAAGCCCCGCGCACCGGCGCAGCCGATAAGGCTGCGCCGGCTTGCGTTAGGGCAGCCCATGCGTATGATTCGCGCTCGTGATTCGGTGAAATGCGTCTGGCCTATCTGAGTTTTTGGCGGTGGGGACAATTATCAGTAGTTTTGTTTTTATAAGTTATTTCAATGTGATAATGCACTAAGTAGTGAGTTATTCATTGGCTTTAACTCTTTTGTTCTTGCATAGTTACGGAGAATCACATATGGTTATGAGTAATTGAAATTATTTATAGAAGGATACGGAACATGACATTAGATAACGCGGCGCTGAAATTAACCATCAGGGATAACGGCGAAAAAGTCGTTGATATAGACGGCATTGAGGTTGTCGTGCATTCCAACAAGGAACATGATGTTGATGTATTTACAAACGGTGCTGTTAGGGTGCACCCGGCCGCTACGAATGTAGCGGCCCCTGCAAACGACACCGCGCCTGCCGCACCCCTGACGATCGGTCAGGAAATGCCGAATCATTCTATTTATGTCGGCCGGTATGCGCCGAAAGATTCCGACGGCAACAGTCTTGGCAAAATATTCAATGTATTCGCCGCAAAGGAAGACCTTGGTGAAACGGACATATACGCCAATACTGTAAAGCACGTCGCTAGATTGAAGGCTTGGAACGGCGTTTATGAGGGCGATGCCAAGAATGGCTTTGATGGCACGAATTACGCAACTGATAAAGAACTTCTTAAGGCGCTGAAAGAGGGCAGCTACAACGGCGGCTGGATTATTCCGCCGCGCGAGCTTCTGTCCGGCAACTTGCTCGCCGCCTTTAAGAATGGCGTTCTGAAAGGCATTAAAACAGCAGTTTCTAGCGGTTCCGATTATCCTGTCTGGTACTGGTCGTCCACGGAGGGCCGTGACTACCCGTCCAACGTGTGGTTTGTCCGCTTCTCGGATGGCCGCGAAGATTGGAACCATAAGGATACCCTTCGGCTGAGCTGCCGCCCCGTGCGCTTGGTGGTTGCTCCCGGTTCGTAGCCCTGCTTGAGGTCTTCCACGGCGAAGCGCGTCAGCGCGTAGACGGGTTAGTCATTTAATCATTTAACTATTTTCTTCGAGTCCCCGCGAAGCGGGCGGCTGACTTCCGCGCTCCGTCGCAGCCGATCCGGCTGCGACGGAGTGCGTTTTAGATACCAGATTGAACACGCTGGCTCATAACGCGCCTCCCAGTTCGGCGAGTTCGTCGAGGACGGCGGCGCGGATGACGCGCGCTTTCGCCATGACTTCCAGCGTGTGGTCGAACATCTCCTCGTGTTCAAAACAGATCAGCTCCGGCACAGTGAGGAGTTCGTTCAGGACTTCCAGAAGGTCGTTGACGTGACGCTCGTTCAGGCGTCTGCCTTTCCAGGCTGGGCGCTTGTTGACCGGAATGTTCGTCCTGTCATTCATAGCGATTCTCCTGTTTGGTCGGTGGTTGGTTGAGTTTGGGTGTATGGAACGTAACGGACGCGGAATTCGTCGCGGTCGTGAGGGGCCATCTGGCCCGCCGCGACTTCTTCTTCGAGGTCTTCAAAGAATTCGTCGAGAGCTGCCTGTGCTTCGGCGGCGGTGGCGAAGGTTTCCGGCTGCATGTTGCCATCGGCCTCGGCGTAACACCAGGTGTTGACCCAGCCGTAAAACAACGTGTAATGCTGTATTTCGTAAGACATGATGACCTCCTTTGAAGGAGGAAGAGTGCTCACGCACCCTTCCCCTCGGTTGCCTCGGGTTGCACAGTGGCTTTCGGCTTCGGCGGGAATGCCGCGTAGCGTTTGCCGTTGATGAGGAAGCTGTAACCGGTTCCCTTCTTGTGGGCGAAGGCTGCGCCGACGCGCTTGTTCTCCCTCTTGCCGCCACTCTCGACGGTGTCGAAGATGTAGAAGGCCGGTATCTGCTTTTCTTTGGTCGTTTCGGTTTGTGTTGTCATAGTCTTTCTCCTTTTTTCGTGTTTGAACAAATCCCCGAAGGGATGAGTCCCCGTCGCTATGCGCCAGGGCGCGGCGTCAACAGGAAAATTGGGGGAGACCTTTAGGGGGAACCGAGGCTTCCTGTTTACGCTGCAAGCGCCCGCGCATGGCACGGATCAGACGATGCCATAGGGGTTGGTAAACACGGCTTCAGGAGAAAGTTTGACAACGAAGAAACGACAAGAAAATAAAGGTTAGGACAATATGCTGACGCGGGAGAGGGCTGCAAGATGCCTGACGCGCGGCGCTGAGAGTTTGCCGCTGGAACAGTTCAGATTCCAGTTATGTAGCGGTTGGCGTGGCCTGAGGCGTACCCTGCGCGAATCGGATGGTGCCTGGCGCAGCCCGGGGGAAGTTTCAGATGGGGCTTTACTTATGGCTTTGCGGTCAGGAATGTTGGCTCACAAGTATCTGTATGGTTGAACTATGTAACCACTTGGTATCTCCCGCACATATATGATGTGATAAACTTTACATAAATTAGAATTGAATTAACCAGCATGTCCAAGGACCTTTAAGAGAATCTTCACTTTCTCATGCAATACTTTGTGTATAGGGCTTTTATGAACTACGAAAGCCTAGTTTGAACAACTCAAGAATTGAGGAGTTATAAAATGGATCTCTTGAAGGCACTACAAAGGACTACACTTTTAACTACGGCGGCGGTGTTTGCTCTCGGAGCGACAGAGGCTGGCGCGGCGGATAACGTTGCCACACTTGGGCATATCAGCGCCAGCGTTCAGGGCACAATGGCTATAGCCGAAACATCATCTATGAACTTTGGCAACTTTACCTTTGGCGCTGGAGGCGCGGCTTGCTCCCCATGTAGTGGCGACGCCACTCTTGTGCTAAGCGACTCGGGACTACGCACCACACCTAATGCCGGCACTGACCATATCGTCTTATTGTATGGTGCTGACGCAGCCCCAGTAGGAGATGTAGGTCAGACCGGATCAAACAAAGAAACTGGTGCTCAACGGCCTGGCTTCTTTGCCATCACGGGGGCTACCGCTACTACTATGTATGTATCCTTTGCTGATAACACTGGTGCGATCATAGACAGTTCGTATGATCCGAGTACCCACCCCGGCAACGCTGTCACCATGACCGGCCCTGTTCCAGGTTCATTTACGGTTGATAAGTTTACCTTTGAAACGGATACTGGCGCAGGCGGTTATACACAGGCGGCACCGGGCGTAACGGACATTTATGGCACCTCTGTTCTTCTGACAGGTGCAACGGCTACTCTGCGTGTTGGCGGAACATTGCACACCGTTGCAACGAAATCTCCAACCGTAGGTCATTACACCGGCACTTACTATGTGATGGTCAGTTACTGAAAATAGCCTCATTTGATTGTTCAAACACAAAACCCCCGCGTTGTAAGGTGCGGGGGTTTTTGTTTGTTCATGAATGCGCTATACTTCCCCTCAAGGGGAGAGAATTATGACGGGAAAACTATGTGCCTTTCTTATATTACTGCTGGTGGGGGCGCTGACTCCACGGCAAGCATCGTCGGCATTGGGTGAACTGACCATCACTCCTTGGCGTGTTGCTTTTCAGGATCGTGATCGCTCGTCCAGCATAGAACTGCTCAATGAGTCTGATTCTCCGCATACCTATCGCATGGGATGGACGCTTCTGAAAGCACTACCCAATGGCAGGTATGATCAGGTGTTTTATAATAAGGATAAAGACAAAGATCCGCATAGCGTAGCGAATATGGTCATTGTTTCACCGCGTCAGGTGATGATTGAGCCGCATGGGGAGCAGATTATTCGTCTGTCGCTTCGCCGTCCGTCTGATCTGCCGCCCGGCGAATACCGCGCCCATCTGATGTTCATAAAGTTGGCGGACCCGACACCTCCACAAGATCCCAAGGCAAAAACGGTTTCTATGTCGTTGAACGTTAATGTCGGTTTTTCCATTCCCGTTATTGTGCGGCAGGGTGAGGATAAAGATTTGAAAGTGTCGATTCAATCGCCCAAACTTCGGGCTGCGGGCAACGGGTCCATGCTTGATCTTGAGATTCATCGTGATGCCGGGAAGTTCAGCACCTATGGCAGCATCTATGCCTATTGGAAATCCCCCAAGGGAGATGAATCGAAAGTCGGGGAACTCCACAATGTTGCCCTTTATCCTGAAGTGCAGACACGCAAAATCAGCATGCCGCTTCTCAGAAATGCCAACATCGTCGGCGGCACCCTCCGTGTTGTCTACGAGGGCGCTCAGGAATCCGAAGACACGACATGGGCAGAAAAGACATTTCCGGTCGGCGGGAAGTAGATGCCTTGCATGAGGGTCTCTGTATAAAAACATCGTCAGCGTCAAAGCATCACAGGTTTTTGTGTCTCCTGTCTGCACACAGCGGGCACCAGTGCCCCTGCTTAATACTGGCTGGCGTGGCCTCCCATTGATGGTTGTCCTTGCACTGCCAAGTTAATTTGGTGCGACCGTTGACGTATTCTTCCGATAAGCATTTTCCGCCGCGTTCTTCGGCTATTTCCCGCATCTCTTCTATCGTGCTCTTCTTTAGACCGGCGCAGGCGAGACACCAGCTCCCCCGCTTAATATTCTCGGGGGTAGCTTCCCATTGATGACCCTGTTTGCATTGCCATTTTAACTTCGTGCTACTGTTAATATACTTTGGGGATAGGCACTGACCGCCTTGACTACCGGCTATCGACCTCATCTCTTCGATCGTGCCCTTCTGCTTACCAGCGCAGGCAGCGCACCAGGTTCCCTCCTTAATATGGCCGGGAACAGTCTCCCATTGATGGCCTTCCTTGCACTGCCATGTCAATTTGGTGCGACTGTCGATATATTCTCTTGATAAGCACTTACCGCCCCGCTCCTCAGCGATTTTCTGCATCTCTTCGATCGTGTCTCTTTGTGCGTTTATGGTACAGACAGGACACCATGTTCCTTGTTTAATATTGTTCGGGACAGCCTCCCACTCATGGCCCTCTTTACATTGCCAAGTTAATTTGGCATCGCTGCTGATGTATTTTCGAGATAGGCATTTCCCGCCGCGCTCTCTCGCAATCTTCCGCATCTCTGCAAGCATGCTCTTTTTCGCTAGGGCGCAGTCAGGACACCAATATCCCTTTTTAATATTGGCCGGGACAGTTTCCCACTTATGTCCCTTCCGGCATTGCCATTTTAGCTTGACGGAGCCGTTTATATATTTGTTTGATAAACATGCTCCGCCGCGCTCTCTGGCTATTTCCTGCATTTCCTCAATCGTGCCTTTTTTTAAACCAGCGCAGGCAGGGCACCAACATCCCTGTTTTATATGGCTTGGTGCGGCATCCCATTGATGACCGTTCTTACACTGCCATGTTAACTTGGCACGGCAATCGACATACTGCTCCGATAAGCATTGACCGCCGCGCTGGGCGGCTATTTCCTGCATCTCCTCAATGCTGCCTTTTTGTACACCCGCGCAAACGGGACACCACGATCCCTTCTTAATACCGTGCGAATCAGCTTCCCACTCGTGACCGTCCTCACACCGCCATTTTAACTTAGTGCGACGGTTGATGTATCTCGGAGACAGGCATTGACCGCCTCTCTTCTTTGCTATTTCCCGCATATCTGAAATCGTAATCTTCATTAACTACTTTCGTGAGGAGCCCGGACAGTGTCCTTGTATGTTAGATCGGTTAGTGGAAAATAATAAGCTAAAAGAATCAACTTCCTAATAAATAACGCCGGTCGCGTATGCGACCGGCGTTATGACGTGGCTGCCTATGGTGCTTGCCGGAGCGGCAACGGCAGCCATTGAGTTGCGGCGGTCTCGCGCTCGGCGAGCGCGGCAAGCTCCGCCTTCTTGAGGTTCCCCCAGGCAGGTGCCGGGGGCTGTTGCCTCGCCTCCTGCAAGGCTTCAAGTATTTGAAGCTTGCTGATGCGATTGAAGTAGTTTTCGGCGGTCGGCGTGAACCACGCGGTCATATCGAGATGTAGCACAGCAGCGAGTTGAGCTGCGTGTACTAGTCTCGGTGCGTCTGGACGGTCGGTTTTCATCTGCACGGCGTTGAGCGTGCAGGCGGCGCAGAAGGTCAGGAGGTCAAGCAGGACGGCCTGATCCTGCTCAATGCACCACTGCCAGATGTCGGCGGGCGTGCCGGGGATACGGTGGCCCCAATTCTCGCGGGCTGTTTCAAGGCGCTCGAAGGCGCTTGAGCCTTCCACGCGCTGCAACGATTGCACCGTCGCCGAAAACTTCAGGGCGGTGTCGTGGCGATGGCGAAACACGTCCAGCACTAGGGCGTAAACGACGGCGGCAAGTCCCTTGTCCGGCGCATCCAGCAGGCTTGCCGCAAGAGCCGCTGATTTGTGCGCGGTCAGGCTCTCGACGAGAGAGGCAGATAGACCGGCAGGCTGTTCTGCTTCGGTTTCGTTACCGGAGGTATTTGACGGCTTCGCGCCTTTTGTCTTTCCGGCTTTCGGCATGTCCTCGGGCCGCACCAGACCGCGCTCAATCTTCGCCTTTCCTTGATGGTCAATAGAGACAACGGCTCCGGCCAAAGCGATCTGGTCGGGTGTCCAGACGCCGTCGCGGTCCTCTATTTCGGCGATGAGATTTTCGAGTTCGTCGAGTCGTGGACGCGCTTCCTGCTCGTCATCACAGTCGTTCCATTCGTCATTGATTTGCGCGAATTCCTCGTGCAGCTTGTCGAGCTTCTTTTGTTCAGACGCCGTGAGAGGAACAGGCTCGGCATGGATGCGCCTGTATTCTGCGCTCTGCTGGTAGGCAAACTCCGGGGTGACCTGAACCCATTTCCAGCCTTCGGCACGGACGGTTTTCGCTGCCTTCTCGAGTCGTTCGGTGACGAGAGTATCGAGCAGGGCCGGGTCTGCGATATACACGCCGCTGTCGTCGTCGCTGAACAGGTCACGCTTGGTCGTGCCTCCGGCTTTTTCGTAAGCCTTGAGCGTTACGAATTTCACCCGCTTGTCGGTGGCGGCGATGTCGTTCTCGGTAAGAGCAGCGCGGATATCCTGTGCTTCATGCCATGGGGCGATGGCGGCGAAGACGCGCTCCTGCGCTTCGTGATCATCGGTCACGGTAAATGCCATCACGTCCTCTAGCGTGACATCGGCTGCACGGTAAGCCTTGAGGATTTTGGGGCTGACGCGGGCGAGCTTCAGGATTTTAAGAACGTGGCTGTCGCTTTTTCCGAAGCGCGCAGCGATGTCGGTAGCGGGCATGCCCTTGTCCGCAAGGTCACGGAATGCCTCGAACTGGTCGGCGGGATGCATCTCCTCCCGCACGACGTTTTCGGCCAGGCTGATCTCCGCAGCGTCGGCAGCTTCCGTGATGCGGCAAGGGACCTCGCAGGTCGGCTCGATGTCACCGGCTTTGGCAAGCCGTTGCAGCGCCTTCAGCCGCCGTCCTCCGGCGACGACGGCGAATTTCTTGCCGTCTTTCCTGACGACAAGATTCTGCTGCAAGCCGTGAGCCTTGATGCTCGCGGCCAGCTCGTCGATGCCGGCTTTGTTCTGCGTCTTGCGGACGTTGCCTTCCCAGGCCGTCAGCTTGTTGAGCGGGATATTCGTGATGTCAGTCATGGTCTTCTCCTTGGTTTGCATTACCCTCTCGGGCGATGCCTCCGATAAGCCAGAAGCGGGCGCGGCGTCACACAGGAAAATTGGGGG
>Ga0187868_1001294_pt1 | contig 18020 bp, 17 predicted proteins | sample June2016WEW_13_4_FD_133014 | JGI IMG/M metagenome (GOLD analysis project Ga0187868, IMG submission 133014) | Peatland microbial communities from SPRUCE experiment site at the Marcell Experimental Forest, Minnesota, USA - June2016WEW_13_40 | ecosystem: Environmental > Terrestrial > Soil >... | reverse complement strand
CAACCGCAGTCCAATTCGCCGTCACCCACCAACAAACCGCCGATGCTGGAGTCAACCAATCCGCCATCGGGCGTTTGATTTTTGTTTTCCGTTCAGCAACGCTCCGATTTTTTTGCGCAATTCCCCGGTGACCGAATCCATGGAGCGATTGGCGTCCACGATGTTGAAGTCGTAGGTCTTTTGCAACCGCCGGAACACGGCCTGAATCGCGGTCTGATATTTCACAAAACTGTCGAACATGTCGCGCGACAGGCCGAGATCCATGCCGCTTTCCCAATAATCCAGCGTCGCGCTTTTGGCGAGATTGCGCTGAACGAGCTCCTCCGGTTCGACGGAAAGATAAAACACCGCGTCGGGTTCGAGCGCGATGCCATAAAGATTTTTAAGCCACGCCTCATCCATGCCGCGCACCATGTCGCGTGCCATGAGCGTGTAAATGTAGCGGTCGGCCAGCACGATGAAACCCGCCTTGAGCGCCGGCAAAATGATGTTTTCCAACTGGTCGGCGAAATCTGTCGCGTAAAACAAACTCAGCGTTGTCCGGCTTAAAATATTTCCTTCCTGCGCCCCTTCGAGTTCGGCACTCACGAGCGTGGAGCGTTTCAAACCGACCTGCACCGTGGCGTGGCCGCCGGTTTCGAGGCTGTACACCAACCGCGCAATTTGCGTGGAGCGGCCCGAACCGTCCGCGCCTTCGACAACGATCAATTTGCCCGTGAGGTCCTCCAGTCGAACGCCGGGAATGCCGTGTCCGTAAAATCGGCGGCATTTGTTTGTGGGCTTGGTATTTGTTTTCATGCGGCCGAATCCTCTTCCATCTCCGCTGCCTTGCCGCCGGGCGGAACCGATGGCGGCAACGGCAGCGGGCTGCGGCGTTTGAACTTTTTCAAATCAATGCGTTCGCCCACCAATTTGCGCACGAGCGCCTGCTGTTTTTCCACGTGCAGGTTGGCGTCCATCACGACGAAATGAAATTCGCCGCTGATGGCCATGTATTGCTCCAAAATGCGGCCCTGAAAAATGCGGAAGCTTTCGTAGGGATCGTTCGACAGCCCCAAATCCATGCCCGCCTCGAAAAATTTCAGCTTCGGACGGCCTTCGAGAATGCGGTTGAGCGACACTTCCAAATCCGCCTTGAAGAAAATCGTGAGGTCGGGCCGGGCCGCAAAATTGTAAATGCCACGCACCCATTCGGACGGGCAGCCGCGCACCACGTCACGCGCGAACGCGGTGAAAATGTAACGGTCGCACAAGACCACGTAGCCCGCGCGCAAAAGCGGCAGCAAATGACGTTCGTAGCGGTCGGCAAAGTCCGTGGCGTGAATGAGACTGAAGGTCGTCGGCGTGAGCAGTTCACGCTTTTTGCCTTTGCTCGTGGCCGACTTCACCAGTTCCGACGAGTTCCACTCGCTGAAATAGACCTTGATGCCCTCGGCTTCAAGCCAGCGCTTGAGCAGATAAATCTGCGTGGACTTGCCCGACCCGTCGAGGCCCTCAACGGCGATAAGTCGTCCCGGAAAATTCAACTCGGCAAAAGTTTCCATCATTCAAGCCGGCCGCATTTTTTGATTCTATGCAATCTGACGCGGCTCACAAGCGCAAGTTGATAACAGAATTGTCGCCCTCAGCCTGTTAAATTTGTGTGAAAGTTTGCGAAAAGATTCGCAATTTAACTTGTTTCAATTGTAACCGCTGTTTATGTTAGCTTGCGCGCCCGCTTTTGAGGCGTGTGTTTATGCAAACATGGAGCGAAATCGGCTACGATTCTAAAATTGAAGGCGATGTCATCGTCACACGCATTGATTCAGCCTTGAACTGGTTTCGCAAAAACTCCCTTTGGCCGATGCCGATGGGCCTGGCCTGTTGCGCCATTGAATTGATGGCTGCCGGCGCGAGCCGGTTCGATATTTCGCGCTTCGGTTCGGAGGTCATGCGCTTCTCGCCGCGGCAGTCCGACGTGATGATCGTCGCCGGGACGGTCACTTACAAAATGGCGATGGCGGTAAAACGCATTTACGATCAGATGGCCGAGCCGAAATGGGTCATCGCCATGGGCGCCTGCGCTTCGACCGGCGGCATGTATCGCAGCTACTCCGTGCTGCAGGGTGTGGACAACATCATCCCGGTGGACGTTTATGTGGCCGGCTGTCCGCCACGGCCTGAAGCATTACTCGATGCGCTCATCAAACTTCAGGGCAAGATCCAGCGCGAGCCGTTGCTGGTGACGCTGAAGAAAGCAGGTTGAATTTCCAACCACGGATGAACACGGATAAACACGGACATGGAATTGGAGTGATGGAGTACTGGAGTACTGAGGTTCCAACAGTTCAATACTCCACCACTCCACCACTCCAATACTCCCTTCTTTCGCCGTGACATCTCTCGACCTCGCCAATCAATTCAAGGCTAAGTTCGGGGACGTGCTCTCCGAACCGGCGGAGTTCCGCGGCGAAATCACGATCCGGCTGGCCGACGCGGAACGAATCGCGGAAGTGTGCGAATTCGCAAAAAAGGAATTGGGCTTCGATTACCTCGTGGATATCAGCAGCCTCGACAATTACGGCGAAGACCCGCGCTGGACGGTCGTTTATCATCTGCGCGGCCTTGCCAACGGCTGCGAATTGCGCGTCAAAGCCGATGTGAGCGAGGAAAAATCCGAGCTGCCGACCGTCATCGGCGTGTGGCGCACGGCGGACTGGCACGAGCGCGAAATTTACGACATGATGGGCATCCGGTTTCGCGGGCATCCCGATTTGCGCCGGATTTTGATGTGGGAAGGCTATCCGTATTTTCCGTTGCGGAAGGATTTCCCGCTCGCCGGCAAACCGACACAAATTCCCGAAGTCGCATTCACTCAAGCCGCGCCGCTTGAAGGCGGACCATTCGTGACTGCACCCGGCGGCAAGGACGCCATTGAACGCGAGCCGCGGGTGCGGACGCCGGAAGAATAATTTTCATGGCCACCGTTCAGGACACTGAAATTCGCGACCCCGCCGCACGCGCGAGCGCTGCGGTTGAGGAATTGCGCGACATGCAGGGCGAGAAAATGGTCCTGAACATGGGGCCGTCGCACCCCGCCACGCATGGCGTGCTCCGCATCGTGCTCGAACTCGACGGCGAGATCATCACCAAGGCTGACCCGGACGTGGGTTATTTGCATCGTGGCGACGAAAAAATCGCCGAGAACATGACCTACACCCAGTTCATCCCTTACACGGACCGGCTGGATTATCTGGCGCCGCTGGCCAACAACGTCGCTTACGCGCTCGCGGTGGAAAAATTGCTTGGCATTGAAAAGAATTTGCCGCCGCGCTGCCAGTACATCCGCGTCATCTGCTGCGAACTGGCGCGCCTTTCGTCGCACCTGCTCGGCATCGGCGCATTTGGATTGGACCTCGGCGCGGTCACAGTTTTTCTGCTCACGTTCACGGAACGCGAAAAAATTTACAACCTCTGCGAATCGCTTACTGGCGCGCGGTTCACGACCAGTTACACGCGCATTGGCGGCGTGTCGCGCGACACCCCGCCGGGTTGGTGCGGCGCCGTCCGCACGTTCCTCAACGAAGTCGTCGTCAACATCACGGAGATGGAGACGCTGCTCACGCGCAATCGCATCTGGGTGGACCGCACCCGGAACGTGGGCGTGATCCCCAAGGACGTGGCGGTTGACTACGGCTTGAGCGGTCCCAATCTGCGCGGCAGCGGCGTGGATTACGATCTCCGCAAGGCGCAGCCGTATCTTTGCTACCCGGATTTGCAATTTGACGTGCCGCTCGGCTCGGTCGGCGACTGCTACGACCGTTACCTCGTGCGCATGGAGGAAATGCGCCAGAGCGTGCGCATTTTGCATCAGTGCCTGGACAAAATTCCCGGCGGCGCGGACAACCAAACCAAAGAGCCGGTCAACGTGGCCGACGGCAAAATCGTTTTGCCGGCGAAGGAAAAGGTCATGTCGGGCATGGAGGAGTTGATTCACCAGTTCATCCTCGTAACGCAAGGCATGAATGTGCCGCCCGGTGAAATTTATTTCGGACACGAGAATCCCAAGGGCGAACTCGGTTTTTACATCAACAGCCGCGGCGGCGGCACACCGTACCGGTTGAAGATTCGCTCGCCCTCGTTTGTGAACCTGAGCATTTTGTCGCACCTGTTGCCTAGTCACATGATGAGCGACATAACAGCGATCCTCGGCTCGCTGGATTTCGTGATGGGAGAATGCGACCGATGATTTCCGAACCAGACATGAAACGCAAAGACGCAAGGATGCCAGGGCGCAAAGAGTTATTCTTTTTTTGCGCCTCTGCACCTTTGCGCTTTTGCGTTAAAAATTGAAATGAGTTTTATTGTCCCAGCAAACCTCGAAGACGAAATTGACGAGCTGATCACACATTACCCCGTGAAACGCGCGGCGTCGCTCATGGTGCTGCACGCCATTCAGGAACATTTCGGCTGGATTTCGCAGGAAGCCGTCGAGTGGACGGCCCGGAAACTCGATCTTCAGCCCATCAACGTTTACGAACTCGTGACGTTTTATCCGATGCTCCGGCAGCAACCAATGGGCAAGTTTCAAATCAAGGTCTGCCGAACGTTGAGCTGCGCGCTGGGCGGCGCGTATGAACTCCACAAACATTTTTGCGAGAAGCTGGGCCTGGACGCGCACGCGCACGGCCCGCAAATGACGAAAGACGGAAAGTTCACGGTCGAATTCGTCGAATGCCTTGCCAGTTGCGGCACCGCGCCGGTGATGATGGTCAACGATGACTTTCACGAAGCCGTCAGCCATGCCAAGGCCGATGAAATTGTGGGGAAGTGCAAATGACGATAGCAAAAGAATCCAACACCGAACGCTGTGCAATTTGCGGCTGCCTCCTGCATCGCGGTGGTGTTTATGCAAAGCCGACTGTGCAAGGCCGCTCGCACGCGACTGAACATCACTTTGTCGCGGAGCGCTTCTTTGGGCGGAGCAGGAATCGAAAGAACACAAAAAGACCAGCGATATTCCGCCAATGCCCGTGGAATTTAGAAGGCAAAAAGGAAGTATTTTGCTACGAATGCCATGAGGAATTATTGCACAACCCCGTCTTTCTTCCCGACGACATGACTAAATTTCAAAGACTCGTCCAAAACCGGGGATTGAGTGAAGAAAAGAAAACTCAAAGTCGTGAAAGAATCGCTGGGCGCATTAAATTGCTCCAGGAAGTCATCCATTGCGGAATCGAACAATCGTTAAGCGAGGGGAGATGCAAATCGAAAATCGTAAATGGCGAATGGCTGCCCGACATGGATTTGAACCATGACAAACAGATCCAGAGTCTGCTGTGCTACCGTTACACCATCGGGCAGGCCGGAGCGTTGGTTAAGCTAGAGAGTTTTGTGAGCGAGTCAAGTTGCCAAACTGCAGTCCCGAAGGGACGTGAGAGAATAGCCCATGGTTTCAACCGTGGGTTGACGGTCGGATTTGCGTCAAGTCACGCAGGGACGAAAGATAATCGGCTGGCTCATGCTCTGTCGCCCCTCCGGGGCTTGGTTCATTTTGGATTGGATAGCCCACGGTTGAAACCGTGGGTTACTTTCGTTCGCCCCTCCGGGGCTTTTCGCATGTCACGCATCACGCATCACGTATCACGCATCTGACCATGCCGCAGGAATACAAATTGATTTTGAAGCACGCCGATGAACCGGGTTACACACCCGACCTCGAATGCTATTTGCGTCACGGCGGCTACGCCGCGCTCAAAAAGGCGCTTGCCCTTCAGCCGAAGGATTTGCCGGACGGGTCAAAACGTTCCGGCCCTGAGCAAATCCGCCAGGAAGTCATGGCCTCTGGCCTGCGCGGACGCGGCGGCGCAGGCTTTTCGTGCGGGCTGAAGTGGTCGTTCGTGGACCGCAAAAGCGGCAAGCCGATTTATCTGATTTGCAACGCGGACGAATCCGAGCCGGGTACGTTCAAGGACCGTCAGATCATTTACAAAGACCCGCACCAGCTCATCGAGGGCATGATCATCTCGTGCTTCGCGAATGATGTGCATCTGGCCTACATCTACATCCGCGGTGAAATGCCCGACGGTGCAAAGTTGTTGAATCGGGCGTTGCAAGAAGCCCGCGTGAAGAATTTTCTCGGCAAAAACATCCTGGGCACCAGTTATGACCTGGAGATGTACGTTCATCGCGGCGCGGGCGCCTACATTTGCGGTGAGGAAACCGGCCTTATCGAATCGCTCGAAGGCAAGCGGCCGTATCCGCGCATCAAACCGCCGTATTTCCCGGCGGTGTTCGGCCTGTGGATGTGCCCGACCATCGTCAACAACGTCGAGACGCTCTGCAACGTGAAGCACATCGTCACCATGGGCGGCGCCGAATTCGCCAAGCTCGGCACGCCCCACAACACCGGCACCCGCATCGTCAGCCTCAGCGGCCACGTGAAGAAACCGGGTTACTACGAAATCGAAATTGGCAAGGCCACGATTGGCGAACTGATCAACGATCCCCAATTTGGCGGCGGCTTGCGCGAGCCCGAGCCGGGCCGGCCACCACGGAAGCTCAAGGCGGTCATTCCCGGCGGGTCGTCGGCGAAGGTTTTCAAGGCGGGCGAAAAATTCAAAATCAAGGGCAAGGAAGTGGACCTGCTCGATTTGCCTTACGATTTTGATACGCTGATCCAAGCCGGTTCGATGAGCGGTTCCAGCGCCATCATCGTGATGGACGATTCAACCGACATCGTCGAGGCGCTGGCGAACATTTCCGAATTTTACGCGCATGAAAGCTGCGGCCAGTGCACGCCCTGCCGCGAAGGTTCGCTCTGGCTGAGCAAGGCGCTGCATCGCCTCACGCACGGGGAAGGCCGCGCGCAGGACGCGGATTATCTGGTCAAAATTGCCGACAACATTCCCGGCGGCCGCACAATTTGCGCCTTCGGCGAGGCCTGCGCCTGGCCGGTCCAAAGCTTTGTGGCCAAGTTTAAGGACGAATTCGTGGCCAGAGGTGCCGCCGATGAAGAACGGGGCGCGAAGGAAACTGCTCCGCCAACGGAACCAAAACAATTGGCCGCCGCGCCTCGCTAATTTCAATGTCCACCGCAGCCACAACCGAAACCAAGCCTGCACCGCCTGCGATCCCGCAAGGCGGGATCAAGGTGAAGGTGGACGGTCGCGAAATCGAGGTGCCGCGCCTTATGGCCGATTGGTCGGGCAAGCTCATGCCCACGACCATGATTCAGGCGTGCGAGCTGGCGAAGACCGACGTGCCGCATTATTGCTATCATCCGAAGCTGCCCATCGCCGGCAATTGCCGCATGTGCCTCGTCGAGTTCGGCACACCGGCGCTCGGCCCGGATCGCAAACCGATTTTGAACCCCGACGGCACGCCGAAAATCGTCAAATCGCCGCGTCCGGCCATCGCCTGCGCCACCCCGGTTTCGCCCGGCATGGAGATTTACTCGAACACCCCCGGCGTGAAGCAAATGCGCGAAGGCGTGCTCGAATTCCTGCTCATCAACCATCCGCTCGATTGCCCGATCTGCGACCAGGCGGGCGAATGCAAACTACAGGAATACTCGGTGGACTACGGCCAGAGCGCGAGCCGCTTCGTCGAGCCGAAGGTGCACAAACCCAAGGCCGTTGACCTTGGTCCGCGTATCATGCTCGATGATGAACGCTGCATCCTTTGCACGCGTTGCATCCGGTTTACGAAGGACATCGTGGGCGACGACGCGCTCGGCATCGTCAATCGCGGCAGCTACAACACGCTCACGGCGTATCCGGGCAAAGCTTTCGACAACAATTACACGCTGAACACGGTGGATATTTGTCCGGTCGGCGCGCTCACGTCCAAGGATTTCCGCTTCCAGATGCGCGTGTGGTTTTTGAAGGAAACCAGGAGCGTCTGCACCAGTTGCGCGACTGGCTGCAATATCCTCATCGGTTCGCGCGAGGAAAAGATTTACCGCTACACGCCGCGCGAAAACGATGCCGTCAACGGCCCGTGGATGTGCGATGCCGGCCGGTTGAATTACAAGTGGATCGGCCAGGAAGACCGGTTGAAGGAAGTTCTTGTCAGAGTGGGACAGGCTTCCAGCCTGTCTCCTTCCAACTCTGGTCAGGCTGGAAGCCTGACCCATTCTAAAGCAACTTGGACCACCGCGCTTGGTGAAATCGCGGAGAAACTGAAGAAAGCCGCTCAAGGTTCGATCGCCATCATCGCCTCGGCGCGACAGACCAATGAGGAACTTTGGCTGCTCAAAAAGCTCGCGGACAAATACGGCGCCCTGACGGATTCCATCGGGCATTTTGGCGAAGGCGACAAGTTGCTGCTGAACGCCGACCGCAATCCGAACAAGACCGGGGCGCGGTTGATCGGCATTTGCCAGGCCAGCGCAGGCATCAAAATGATGCCGATGGCTGAATTCATTCGCGCCGGGAAAATCAAAACGTTGATTGTTTTTGGCGAAGACGTGACCAGGCACGGTATTGGCGGGGATTTGCTGGGCCGGCTGGAGACGCTCATCGTGAGCGACATTTTGCCGAATGCGACGACGCAGTTGGCGCACTACGTTCTGCCCGGCTGCGCACACGCCGAGAAGCGCGGCACGTTCACGAACACGAAAGGCCGCGTCCAGAAATTCATGAAAGCTGTCGAGCCGCCCGGCGAGGCGAGGCCGGAATGGGAATTTCTGCACGATTTGGTATGCAACGTCACCGGTCAAGATGGGTTCCTGACCATTGAAGGCTTGTTCAACGAAATGGCAAAGGACGTGTCCGCGTTCAACGGTCTGACGTGGGCCAGCCTTGGTGACACGGGCCTGACGGTAAGGATTTAGCCGCGAAAGAACACAGAGAACGCAAAGAGATTTGATGATTAGCGCAGCGCAAATCGTAGGCCCAGAGGGCCGAAAGATAGCAGCCCACGGCGTGAGCCGTGGGTTGGCTGACGTTTTTTGCGTCAAGCCCCGGAGAGGCGACAGAAATTGCACGTGGAGATTTTCTTTCGCCCCTCCGGGGCTTGGTCTGTTTGAATCGGAAACCCACAGCTTACGCTGTGGGCTACAATCCAACGCCTCTCCGAGGCTGAATTTGAAATGATGGATTGGCTAAACAACTTGAGCAACGCACAGCAATTCGCGCTCTTCACGGGCGTGAAAGTCCTGGCCGCGTTTTCCATCTTGATGACGATGGTGGCGTATATCGTGCTCGTCGAGCGGCGCGTGTGCGCGTTCATGCAGGACCGCCTCGGGCCGAACCGCGTCGGGCCGTTTGGCCTGCTCCAACCGGTGGCGGACGGCGTCAAAGCCTTTCTCAAGGAAGAGTTCACGCCGGCGCACGTGCGCAAAATTTATTTCTTCCTGGCGCCGGCCATTGCTCTGATGCCGGCCATTCTCAATCTCGCGGTGATTCCCTTTGGATCCAAGATCGGCAACCAGCCGATGGTGCTCGCCAACCTGAACGTCGGCATCCTCTATACGTTCGGCATCGTGTCGCTCGGTGTTTACAGCATCGTGCTGGCCGGCTACGCGGCGAACTCGAAATATCCCTTCCTCGGCGGTATCCGCTCCAGCGCCCAGATGATTTCCTATGAAATCTCGATGGGCATGTCGGTCATCCCGATTTTTTTGCTCGTCGGCAGCTTAAATCTCAACGACGTGATCAGCTACCAGACCGGCGCCTGGTGGCACTGGCTGGTGTTCAAGCAACCGCTGGCGTTCGCGATTTTCCTCGGCGCGGCCTTTGCCGAAACCAACCGCACGCCGTTCGATCTGCCGGAAGCCGAGCAGGAACTGGCCGGCGGCTACAACATTGAATACAGCTCGATCAAATTTGCGCTGTTTTTCATGGGGGAATACGCGAACATGATTCTCGCGTCCGCGATGATGGTGACGTTGTTCTTTGGTGGCTGGACGCTGCCGTGGTTCGGCCTCGACCAGACCGCGGCGACGTTGTTGGGCGGCATCGCGCACGTCGCGATCTTTCTGGCGAAGGTGTTTGTGTTCCTGCTGCTGTTCATCTGGGTGCGCTGGATGTGGCCGCGCTTCCGGTATGACCAGTTGATGGATCTGGGCTGGCGCCGGTTTTTGCCGCTGGCGCTGGCGAACATCGTGGTGACGGCGGTTTGGCTATGGTGGAAGAGTTGATTGTAGCCGCGTTTGTGAAAACGCGGATGATTATGAATTTGGTCCGCCGATTCACATCGGCGGTTACGGAAGATTGAAGTTTGAAATGATCGTCAAACGCAAACCATTGAATCTCTGGGAACGGCTTTATCTGCCGGCGATTGCCGGCGGGTTCAAAGTCACGCTCCGTCACTTCTTCAAAAAGAAGGTGACGATGCAATATCCCGAGCAGAAATGGGCCGTGCCGCCGGATTATCGCGGCGCGCCGTATCTCGTGCGCGACCAGGACGGCAACACTAAGTGTGTGAGTTGCCAGCTTTGTGAATTTGTCTGCCCGCCCAAGGCCATCAAAATCATTCCGCCCGGCCCGGCCGGCCAGCTCGCCGATCGCCCGAATGCCGAGAAGATGCCGCTCGAATTCGAGATCAACATGCTCCGCTGCATCTTTTGCGGCTTTTGCCAGGAAGTCTGCCCGGAGGAGGCGATTTTCCTGCAAAAGGATTATTCGCTCACCGGCACGAGCCGCGAGGAAATGATTTACAACAAACAAAAACTGCTCGCCCTCGGCGGCACGCACGGTGGCATCCAGAAGTGGAAACACACGCTGGAAGAGGCGAAGGAACAGGAATCATTTCCTGTCAAAATTTGAAATTGCGTGGAATGGAAATGAAATCTGAATATCGAATGCCGAATGCCGAAAGCAATCCGAGGTCCGAAACCCGAATCAGCCGGGTGACGGACCCTCTGGGAGTTCTAAGTTCGGATTTCGGGCTTCTTTCGGAACCCGGATTTTGGATTTCGGATTTTTGAACATGGCACTGCCTGACATTTTATTTTACGTGTTTGCGGCATTGACGCTGCTGTGCGGCGTGCTGGTCATCGCGAATCCGTTCAGCCGCAATCCGGTTACGAGCGCCATGTTTCTTGTGTTGACCATCATTTCGATGGCCGGGCTGTTCGTGCTGCTGCACGCGTTCTTCCTCGCGGCGGTGCAGGTGCTCGTCTATGCCGGCGCGGTCATGGTGCTGTTCCTGTTCGTCATCATGCTGCTGGATTTGAAGGAGGAGGAACGCCGCAAAATCAAAAAATTCAGCCTGATCGGAGGACTGGTTTCCGTCGGCGCCATCGTGATAATTTTTTTGAAGGTGTTGGTGGCGGCCAAGCCCGAGGCCAATGCATCCGCGCCCACGCTGGAAGGTGAAACGGCCGCGCTCGGCAAATTGTTGTTCACGCAATACCTGCTGCCGTTCGAAGTCGTCTCCGTGCTGCTGCTCGTGGCGATGCTGGGCGTGATTTTGCTCAGCAAGAAAGATTTGAAATAACATGCAAGTCGGACTTGAACATTATCTGGTCGTCAGCGCCCTGCTGTTTTGCCTGGGCCTGCTCGGCGTCATCACGCGCCGCAACCTGCTGGTGATGTACATGTCGCTCGAGCTGATGCTCAACGCGGCCAATCTCGCGCTCGTCTCGTTTTCGCGGTTCAACAACAACCTGAACGGCCAGATCATGGTCTTCTTCATCATCACCGTCGCGGCGGCGGAGGTGTCCGTCGGCTTGGCGCTCATTGTCGCGCTTTACCGCAAACGCCAGACCGCGCACGTCGAGGACCTGACCACGATGAAACTGTGACCAAATGAGAAAACATCCAACAACCAACATCCAATGCCGAACAACCAATGAACGGCGCGCAACCACATTGGATGTTGGATGTTCGATGTTGGATGTTCGATGTTCCGATTTCAACCGATGAATTTAGAAGCGTTACCCTGGCTGATTTTGTTTCTACCGTTGCTCGCCACGGTGGCAATCACGCTTTTCACCTTGCGTTGCCGCACCACGAGCGCGCTCCTGTCCATTGGTGCCATTGTCGCGGGTTTCATCCTGACAGTTTGTTTTATCGCAACCAATGGCTGGGCGCCGGCGCATTCCGAGTTGGCGATTAACTGGCTGTCCATCGGCAATCTGAACATTGATTTCGGCCTGAAGCTCGATGCCTTGAGCCTGATGATGATGCTCATCGTCACCGGTGTCGGCGGGGCGATTCACATTTATTCCTTCGGGTACATGCGCGAAGACCGCGGGTTCTCACGCTTCTTCGCGTGCCTGAGTCTGTTCACGTTCTCGATGCTCGGCATTGTGCTGGCGAACAATTTCATCCAGCTTTTCATCTTCTGGGAATTGGTCGGCGTGTCCAGCTACCTGCTCATCGGATTCTGGTTTGAAAAACCCAGTGCGGCGGACGCGGCGAAGAAAGCATTCTTCACCAACCGCCTCGGCGACTTCGGTTTTCTGCTGGGAATTCTGGTCGTGTGGGCCGCGCTCGGTTCGCTGAATTTCAGCACACTTCAGCAAAGTCTCACCGCCAATCCGACCGCGCTCGGAACCATTGCCAGCATCGCCGGTCTGCTGATTTTCTGCGGGGCGATGGGCAAGTCCGTGCAATTCCCGTTGCATGTGTGGTTGCCGGACGCGATGGAAGGCCCGACGCCGGTTTCGGCCCTCATCCACGCCGCGACGATGGTGGCAGCCGGTGTTTACATGCTTTGCCGGATTATTTTCCTGCTCGACCCGACGGCGCTGCAGGTCATCGCTTACATCGGCGGATTCACCGCACTGCTCGCCGCGTTGATTGCCGTCCAGCAAAACGACATCAAGCGCATCCTGGCCTACTCGACGCTGTCGCAACTGGGTTACATGGTCATGGCGGTCGGTCTGGCGGGGCCGGCGCCCGCAATGTTCCACCTGACCACGCACGCGTTTTTCAAGGCATTGCTGTTCCTTGGTGCCGGCTCGGTCATCATCGCGTTGCACCACGAGCAGGACATCTGGAAGATGGGCGGGCTGAAAAAGAAAATGCCCGTCACCTTCTGGACATTCATCATCGGCACACTGGCACTGTGCGGCGTGCCGCCCTTCAGCGGATTTTACTCGAAGGATTCAATTCTGGCCCAGGCGCTGGAACAGAAGAATTATCCACTCTTCGTACTCGGGGTTTTTGTCGCCGGCCTGACGACGTTCTACATGTTCCGGCTGTTATACGTGGCGTTTCTTGGCGAACGTAGGACAGGCGTCGCGCCTGTCTCTCACTCCAAGGAAGCCGCCCAAGCGGGAGATGAAAGTTTGAGACAGGCTGGAAGCCTGTCCTACGAGCCGCACGAATCGCCGCCGGTGATGGCCTGGCCATTGCGAGTGCTGGCGGTGTTCGCCGTCATTGGCGGCGTTATCGGCGTAAGTGAGATTTTAAACAAACATTTGTTAAGTACTGGTCTTTCAAAGTTCGTAGTTCTCACATCAGGTCGCGCAGCACAGTGGAATCTTCTGCAAATCAGGGGGGATGCTGGCAATATCACTTCGATTCCGCCTGCGGTTTTGTCTTCAATCTTCCCGGAGCAAACACTCGTGCAAAAAATCTTTGAACCGTTTACGCATGCTCCAGTCCCAGCAGTTCTTGGTTTGTTAGCTGTCGCAATCGGTTTTGTCACGGCGCGAAAGTTCTATCGCAACGCAACAAACGACCCGTTGCCCGCCAAACTCGGCGGTTTTGCCACCGCGATGAAGAACCGGTTTTATTTCGACGAAATTTACGAGGCCACTTTCATCCGCGTCCATGATTTCATCGCGGCGGTGATGGATTGGATTGACCGCTGGCTGGTGGACTGGGCCTGCATCGGCCTGGTTCGCGGCGGCACGGATATTACCGGTCGCGCATTGCGCCTCGTCCAAACCGGCAATCTCCAGACCTATGCCTTCCTGTTCGCGCTGGGCGTGGCCGTGGTGCTGTATTTGGTTTTAGGAAAATAGATGTCCATTTTAACTTACATTTTGGGTTGGCCGCTGATGGCAGCAATTGTGCTCGTGTTCGTGTCGCGCAATTACCGCGTCATCATCCGCGCGGTCGCCCTGCTCGCCACGTTCATTTCGATGCTGCTGGCGGTGAAAATGTTTTGCCAGTTTGTCACCGGCCAGGCGGGCTATCAGTTCGAACAGCAAATCCCCTGGGTCGAATCGCTCGGTATCAGTTATCACGTTGGCGTGGATGGCTTGAACGTCGGACTGATTTTGATGGGCGCGATCGTGGCGTTCGCGGCGGCGTGTTGCTCGTTTGAAATCCAATCGCGCGAGAAGGAGTTTTACATTTTGCTGCTCGTGATGACCGGCGGCATCCTCGGCGCGTTCGCGTCGCTGGATTTGTTCTTCTTTTATTTCCTGCATGAACTCGCGCTGGTGCCGACGTTCATTATGATCGGCGTCTGGGGCCGAGGTGAACGGAAGAACTACGCGACGTTCCAAATCACGCTCTACTTGAGCGTCGGCGCCCTGATTGCGCTCATCGGCCTCATCGCGCTCTACCTGCAGTCCGGCGCGAACACGTTCGACATTCCGAAACTCACCGAATACGTCCAGGCGCATCCGCTGGCTGCGCACTCGCAGAACTTCATCTTCCCGCTGCTGTTGTTCGGCTTTGGTATTTTGGTTTCGCTCTGGCCGTTTCACACCTGGGCGCCGCTGGGCTATGGTTCCGCGCCGTCGCCGACGGCAATGCTGCACGCGGGAGTGCTGAAAAAATTCGGGCTTTACGGTTTGATTCGCATCGCGCTGCCGTTGCTGCCGCAGGCGGCGCAACACTGGATGCAAATCCTCGCCTGGCTGTGTCTCGGCAACATCCTTTACGTCGGCTGGGTGGCGATGCGGCAGCGCAACCTGAACCGGCTCATCGGCAATTCAAGCGTGGCGCACATGGGCTTCGTTTTCCTCGGCATCGCAAGCCTGAATCTCATCGGAGTGACCGGCGCGGTGGTCATCATGATCGCGCACGGATTCCTCGCGGCGCTGACGTTTGCGTTGAGCGGCTATATTTACCGGCAGACCGGCACGCTGGAGATGGGCGAACTCGGCGGGCTGGCGCGCAAACTGCCGTTCATCGGCGCGGCGCTGTTGATGGCGGCGCTGGCCGGCTGCGGTCTGCCTGGCTTCGCGAATTTCGTCGGTGAAGTCACGGTCTTCTTCGGTGCGTGGAAGGCGTTTCCGGTCGTGACCGGCCTCGCACTTTGGGGCGCATTGATGATCGGCGCGCTCTACATGCTGCGCGCGATGCGGAATGTTTTGCACGGCCCGCTGCCGGAAAAGTGGGCGGGCATTACCGACGCGTCGAATGTCTGGCGCAAACTGCCTTACGCGCTGTTGCTGGCAAGCCTGCTGATATTCGGCTGCTTCCCGCGGTTGCTGACGGAAAAAATCATGCCGGATGCAGGGAAAATTGTGAAGATGGCGGCAGAGAACGTGGGAGGAGTGGTCGCTGGTAATGCAAGAAGTCGCGGACATGAGCCCGCGCCATCTAATCAATTGGACAGTCAGAGCCGACTCACGTCGGCTGCTACGGAACCAAAATGAACCTTTCTTTGATAAGCCTGGAAATTTGGGTGGTCGTCCTCGGCCTCGTGCTGCTGCTCGCGGATTTTTGGATGCCCGCCGAGCGCCGGCGTTTCCTGGGCTACGGGGCCATTGCGGCGCTGATGATGTTGCTGGTCACCAACCTGGGCGATTGCGCCACCGGCACGGCATTCAACGGCATGTTCGTCGAAGACGGGCTGGCGGTGTTTTTCAAGCGCTTTTTCATCGTCGCCGCCATTCTCGTGCTGTTCATGTCAGTGGAATTTTCCGACCCAGGCTGCGCCGGAGGCTTCGCCGAGGCGAGCCGCATCGCGTCGGGCATTTCAGAGTATTATTCACTTGTCGTCTTTGCGCTGTCGGGGATGTTGTTTGCCGCGTCGGCGAACAACTTTGCGATGCTATTCGTCTCGATTGAGCTGATCACCGTTACGTTTTACGTGCTCACCAGCTTTCAGCGCAACCGGCTCGTGTCGCTGGAAGCCGGCGTGAAATACCTGATTCTCGGCGCGTTGTCGTCGGCGTTCATGGTTTATGGCATCGCGCTGGTGTGGGGGACGACCGGCAAGCTCAACTTCAACGAACTGGCATTGGTCGCCAGCCAGTTTGCCGGGAATAAAATCTTCCTGCTCGGCATTGTGTTGGTGCTGGTGGGACTCGGATTCAAGATCGCCGCGTTTCCATTCCAAATCTGGGCGCCGGACGTTTATCAAGGCGCGCCGACCCCGACGACGGCATTTCTGGCCGTCGGTTCCAAAGCCGCCGGGTTCGTATTATTGCTGCGCGTTTTGTTCACGGCGATTCCGAGCGTATCAGCGCATTGGGCCAATCCGCTGATCATCATCTCCGGCATCACGATACTTTACGGCAACCTGTGCGCGCTGCCGCAACGCAATCTGAAGCGGCTGCTGGGTTATTCGAGCATTGCGCACGCGGGTTATCTGTTGCTGGGCGTGGCGGCGTTGAGCGCGAGCGGACAGGCGGCCATTCTTTATTATCTGAGCGGTTATCTGTTCACGGTGCTGGGGGCGTTCACCGTCATCGTGCTGGTGATGCGACACCTGGACAGCGAGGATATTTCCGGACTGGCGGGGTTGAACCAGCGTTCGCCGTTGCTGGCGTCAACGCTGGCGCTGGCGCTGGTGTCGCTGGCGGGCATCCCGCCGCTGGCTGGTTTCTTCGGAAAAATTTTGCTGCTGAAAGCCGTGATTCAGCAGGCCCAGGTCACGGCAAACCACGGCTATTATTGTCTCGCGTTCACGGCGCTGGCGGGCGTGGTGATCTCGCTTTACTACTATTTCGGCGTCATCCGCGCGATTTACTGGAGCAAGGACGCGCCGGCGGATTCGTCGCCGATTTTACTTTCCGGTCCGGCCAAGGTTACCCTCGCGACTTGCATCGCCGGCATGTTCTGGATCGGGTTGTTTCCGAACACGGTGCTCAACCTCGCGACCGAAGCGGTGAAGGCACTGAAGATGTAGTGGCTTGAAGAATAATTCCGGATGGCCGGAGCAAAAGGGTTTATTAGGCAGGCTTGCGGGAGGAAAAAACTGAAATGGACTTGCCATTGTCCGGCCGGGCCGCCATATTGCATTTCAAATTCAAGACTGATTTTATGGCTGACGCGGCAAATCGCTATCCCGAAAACGTCCCGGGCAAATTCTACGTGGACAACCAGTGCATTGACTGCGACCTGTGTCGCGAGACGGCGCCGGATAATTTCAAACGCAACGATGACGGCGGATACTCGTTCGTCTACAAACAACCGGCATCGCCGGAGGAAGAAGGGCGTTGCAAGGAAGCCAAGGAGGGCTGTCCGGTTGAAGCCATCGGCGACAACGGTGCCTAGCCGGCACTTGGTTGTGCCATTAGGCAAGGGGTTGAATCGGGGAATTTAACCGACGCGCCTGTTGTTCATCGGCGAAGTTGGTGGACTTGGTCATTTTCAGGTTGGAATCTCACGAAAGCGCCGTCATCTGCGCGGGGTTCAAACGTCAACCACCAAATCACGAACTTTCACTCCAAGAGCTTTGGCGATCTTGAGAAGAGTGTCAACCGTTGCCGCCTTTTCACCGCGTTCAAGCTCTCCAACGTAGTTATGGTGCAAATCAGCCTTTTCCGCCAAGGCTTCTTGGCTTAGGCCTTGTCCTTTCCGATATAAGCGGATGGTCTCGCCCAACGCCTTGCGATGTTTTGGATTTGCTGCCACTGAACAGCACAAAAGCAGGAACTACAAAATCAAACCACCGTCTTGAGACTGTATTTTTCTCTTGCCCTGTTTTCCAAAAGCGATTAGGCTGGCCCTCAGGTTCGAGGGCTTTCTATGAACAAACTATATGGTACTTTGGCTGGGGCTGTTCTTGCTCTTACGTTCGGCTCGGTTTCTCTCGCCCAAACTGCATCTATGTCCATTCAATCATTGCGGTCGGTGTCAGCCGGTGATTTGGAGGTGATGTTGCAGGCGACGACGCCGCTGCCGGCGGAGTCAGTTCCACAGGGCGCCACGTTCTGGTCCGCCCAAAATATCAAT
>Ga0187868_1001290_pt1 | contig 18058 bp, 15 predicted proteins | sample June2016WEW_13_4_FD_133014 | JGI IMG/M metagenome (GOLD analysis project Ga0187868, IMG submission 133014) | Peatland microbial communities from SPRUCE experiment site at the Marcell Experimental Forest, Minnesota, USA - June2016WEW_13_40 | ecosystem: Environmental > Terrestrial > Soil >... | reverse complement strand
TTCTTCAGCTCTGCCATCGGGACATTCAACTCTTCTCCCTGGGTAAGGATGACCGCACGCTCTATCAAGTTTTCGAGCTCGCGCACATTACCGGGCCACGAGGCATTGGCCAAGATTTCCATCGCCGGCCTCGAAATCGAATTGATTTTCTTGCCCATTCGCCGTGACAGCTTGGAGACAAAGTAGTGAACAAGCAGCGGAATATCTTCTCGCCGCTGACGCAACGGCGGGATTTCGACCGGAAAGACATTCAGCCGATAGAAAAGGTCTTCACGGAACTGATTCTTGCGAATCATTTCCGTGAGGTCGCGATGGGTCGCTGCAATGATGCGAACGTTCACCTGAATGGTTCTTGTGCTGCCGAGCCGTTCAAATTCATGTTCCTGGAGAGCTCGCAACAACTTCGGCTGCAACTCCAGGCTGATATCGCCAATCTCGTCCAGGAACAGCGTGCCACCATCGGCGAGCTCAAACCGGCCCTTCTTCTGCAGCAACGCACCGGTAAAAGCGCCCTTCTCGTGGCCAAAGAGCTCGCTTTCAAGCAGGCCGGACGGAATCGCCGCACAATTCAGCCGCACGAAATTACGGTCTTTTCGTGGGCTGAGATTATGCAGCGCACGCGCAATCAGTTCCTTCCCGGTGCCGGTCTCGCCTTGCAGAAGCACTGTCGAATCGGTCGGTGCAACGATAGAAACCTGTTCCAGCACTCTTTGCAGCGCGTTGCTTTTCCCGACGATTTCCTCGAACTTGCACTCAGACCGTATTTCCGATTCGAGATACAACCGTTCCTTGTCCCGGAAAGCGATACACTGCCGAATCGCCTTCAACAGTTCTTCGTCGTCGAAAGGCTTCGTCAAGAAATTCGCTGCGCCCGCTTTGACCGCGCGAACTGTCATTGGGATGTCGCCATGACCTGTGAGGAAGATGATTGGGACCTGAGCATCGGCATTTGCAAGTTCCTGTTGCAGGTCAAGTCCGTTTAGCCCGGGGAGATTCACATCCAGCACCAAGCAACTTGGTGGTTTCGGGCGCGGAGCAGCCAGGAACTCCTCCCCTGAGGCAAAGGTCTTGATCATCAGTCCGGCGGACCGGACCAAATCTGCTACTCCGTCACGTGCGAACGGATCATCATCCACCACGTAAACCCAAGGTCCTGTGCCGCTCATAAGGCCTCCTTCTTTCTTTAACCGTGTTGTTTTAAGCGCCCGGGTTCCATTTCAAAGCCGCGTCGACGGCGCCAAGCAGTTCTTCCTCGCTGAATGGTTTAGTAAGGTAAGCGACGGTCCAGTCCGAGGCAGCTTCTGACCTTGCATGGTCATCGGATGCATGGGCCGTGATGAAAATAACCGGCAGCTTACACTTGCGGGCCACCAGGTAATGCTGGAGTTCGATGCCACTCATCCCGGGCAGGCGCACGTCCAATATGAGGCAGTCCGCCTTGCGGGGGTGCGCCGAGTTCAAGAACTCCTCCGCTGACGCGAACACTCTCACCTCCTGGCCGACGGACCGGATGAGGCTGTCAAGCGATTCGCGTACCCAAACGTCATCATCGACAACTGAAATAAGCGCCATCACGAAGCCTTCAGTTCTTAAATATCAGCAGTGGGAGGGAAAATCTACTATACCTTGGTAGTGGATCGACAGGTTTGAGCCCTGCTGGCCAGAAGTCCTCTTCGGATCGGATCGAAGTCGTTGTGGCCCTACGTTTGGGCGGATTGTTTATGTGAGCGGATTCCCAGACTCTGCGCCATCCTCACCAAGTCGGCCAAAGAGTCGGCGCGCATTTTGCGCATGATGTGCCCGCGATGAAACTTGACTGTCACCTCGGTTATGTTCAGTTCGGCCGCAATTTGCTTATTCAGCAGGCCAGACACGACCTGCTGCATCACTTCCTGCTCTCGCGCGGTCAGAGATTCGTATCGCTCCTGCAACTCACGCGTTTCCGCGTGCTGCTCTCGGGTACGCCGATCGCGTTCGATAGCTTCCTGGATCGCCTGTAAGAGTTTCTGGTCGTCGACCGGCTTAGTCAGAAACTCAACCGCTCCCGCTTTCATTGCCTGCACGGAGGCTGGGATATCGCCATGGCCTGTAAGGAAAACAATGGGGATCTCCAGCCCGACCTCGGCCATCCGCTTCTGCAGGTCGAGTCCGCTCAGCCCCGGCAGTTGCAGGTCCAACACCAGACAACTTGGCTCCTCGGTGCCAGGACGGGCCAGGAATTCCTGCGCGGAAGCAAACGTCTCGGCTCTCCACCCCGCAGACCGGATCAGGCGCTGCAGACCGTCCCGGGCCCATGGGTCGTCGTCCACAATCGCGATCACTGCCTCAGACTCCCGCATTTGACTCCTCTTCGTGGTACTTCGGAAGAGTAAAGTGAAAACTTGTGCCTGGGCCGTCCTTGGCCGTAGCCCATAGCCGGCCCCCATGGTACTGAAGAATGGAACGGCTAATGGAAAGCCCCATGCCCATGCCGGTGGATTTTGTGGTGTAGAACGGGTCAAAGATCTTCTGTATGGTGTTCGGGTCGATACCTATCCCCGAGTCTTCAACCGTTACCTGCACCTCCTCCGGGTCAATGTTCCGGGTGGTGATCACCAGTTCTCTCTCGCGCTCACCTACACTGCTCATCGCTTCGATACCATTCATGACCAGGTTCAGCACCACTTGCTGCAACTGCACTTGATCGCCGAAAATCGGGGAAGCATCATCCGCAAACTGCGTTCGGATCATCACCTTGTTCCTCTTCGCTTCGTCGCCGACGAGGGGGAGGACTTCCCGGATTGTTTCATTCAGGTCCAGCCTTTCTTTAGGCGCCGCAGTCCGTTTTGTCAGAGCCCGAATCCGGGCAATCACTTCACCGGCGTGCTTCCCGGCGCCGACAATGCGGCGGACGGCTTCCCGGACCTCCTCCAAGTTAGGCGGATCTGCAGCCAGCCAACGAAGGCAGGCGCCGCCGCTACTCACAATGCCCGAAAGCGGCTGGTTAACTTCATGCGCGATTGAGGCGGCCAGTTCCCCCATCATGCTCACCCGGGCGATGTGCGCCATATCCGCCTCGAGTTGCCGCAGCCTCTTGCGCTGTTCCTCCGCTTGCAAGCGGTCGCTGATGTCCCGTGCCACCATGAGCAGGAACCGACGATCGGTATACGAGACAAGGGTGGTGTGTACTTCGACAGGGAATACCGTCCCATCCTTTCTCAGATGCCAGTGCGTGTCGAACACGGTCTCACCCGACACTGCTCGCTCCGCGATTGATTCCATATGCGCTTGCTTTGAATCCAGGTGGAAGGCGAGCGGCGTCTTCCCGATCAGTTCCTGCCGAGTGTAACCAAGGCTCTTGCAGGCCTCCCGGTTCACATCAACAACGGTCTTCTGCTCAAGATCGTAGACGAAGAGGGCGTCCCCCGCGTGGTCCACAAATGTCCGAAAGCGCGTCTCGCCCTCGCGCAGCTCTTGTTCGGCGCGCTTGCGGTCGGTGATGTCAACCGTCGTGCCCACCGTTTCAAGAACCTCGCCAGCGGGATTCAGAACCGGATGGCCTCGGACATGGACGTGTCTGACTTTGCCATCGGGTAACACGATCCGGTGTTCGAACTCGGTATCTACTTTCTTATGCAATAACTTATGTCTGGCCTGTCTGACGTTTTCCAGGTCTTCTGGGTGTAGTCGTGTATCCCGCTGCGCCCGCGTAGGGGGGCCCTGTTGCGGATCCATGGCGTAAATACGAAACATTTCCTCGGACCAGTAAATCGCTCCGCCAGCAAGGTCGTAGGACCAACTACCTGTGTGGCTCAGCCTTTGCGCTTCCGTCAGATAAGCTTCGCTGCGCCGCAGAGCTTCCTCGGCCCGCTTGCGTTCCGTCATATCGATCACGGTGCCCACCAGCTCAACGAGCTCTCCCGCATCATTCAGGACAGGGTGCCGGATCGCCTGAATATGTTTCGTCGTTCCGCTGGGCAGAGCGATCCTGAACTCGCTCAAGATATCTACTTTTTCGCGGACCGACTTCTCAAAGTCCTCGTTCACCCTGCCCCAATCCTCCCGGTGGATTAGCCGGGAAACCGCTTCCCTGGTCGGTAAATCCTGTTGCGCATCTAATTCAAAAATTCCTAAGCATTCCTCCGAAAGATAGACATACTTGTTGCTGGCCAAATCAAAAGCCCAGCTACCTGTGTGGCTCAGCCTTTGCGCTTCCTTCAGGTAAGCTTCGCTCCGGCGCAGCGCTTCCTCGGCGCGCTTGCGATCCGTAATGTCCATCGTGGTGCCCACCAATTGCACGACTTCTCCCGCATCGTTCAGGACCGGGTGCCGGACCAGGTGAAGACGTTTGACCGTTCCATCGGGCATCACGAACCTGCACTCGCAGGAGGTATCTACTTTTTCGCGAAGCGACCTCTCAAAGTTCTCTTTCCACCTGTTCAGATCCTCCGGGTGAAATCGTCGGATAACTTCTTCCAAAGTCCCTACGCCCTCCTGCGGATCGAATCCAAAAATCCTAAACAGTTCCTCGGACCAGTAGATATAGTTACCGGTGGCCACGTCGAAAGCCCAGCTACCTGTGTGACTCAGCCTTTGTGCTTCGGCCAGGTAAGCCTCACTCTGCCGCAGAGCGTCCTCGGCGCGCTTGCGCTCGGTAATGTCGCGCGCCACATGGACGACCTGTGTAAGTTCACCGCTCGGGTCAAATAGGGGGTCAACGGAAACCGACAACCAAGGACCTCCCTTTCCAGCCAGGACCTCCGCTTCTTCATGCCTCCGAGATTGGCGCATTTTGGCGAGAGGGCATTCCGCAGGGGGCGTGGACGTCGCGTGGGTCAGATCGTAGCAGTGTCCCCCGACGATTTTGTCAAACGGCAGCCCAAGAAACTCCGCCGCTGCATGGTTGGCTCGCAAGATACGGAAATCCTTGTCGAGCAGCAAGACCAAATCCTGCACCGCGTCAAAGGTAGCCTGCCACTGCGCGGCGGTATTGCGGACCTCTTCCTCCGCCCGCTTGCGTGCGTCCCGGGAGCGCAGGGTGACGATGCCGAACGCCATGTCGCCAGCCAGTTCCTCAAGAAGCCGAATTTCTTCCGAGGTAAAAGCGTCGGACTGCGCGGAATAAATGCAAAGACAGCCGAAGGCGTTGGCGTGTTCGTCCTTGAGCGGCAGAACGATGCCGGAACGATAGCCGCGCTGCAAAGCGCTTTCGCGCCACGGGGCAAATCGTGGGTCAGTCGTGGAATCTTGAAAATAGACTAGCTCGCCACTCCGGATGGCGGTTCCGCCTGGACCCTGTCCGCGTTCGGTGTCAGCCCAGCTTACGTTGACGGTTGCCAGGTACCCATCTTCGACCCCAGCCCAGGCGACCGGACGCACGGTTTTGGCGTCATCGTGCTCGGCATATCCCACCCACGCCAAGCGGTAACCCGCCTCCTCGCAGACGATCCGGCAGATTTCTTTGAGCAAGCTCTGCTCATCGGTGGCGCGCAGGAGGGTCTGGTTGCAATTGCTGATCGCTCGCAGTTCGCGGTTCAAACGACACAGCGCCTCTTCGGTCCGCTTGCGCTCGGTGATGTCCCGTGCCAACGCCAGGTGGAACGGACGACCGCCGTGCCACAACGGGCGGACACGCACCTCAACCGGGAATGTTGTCCCATCCTTTCGCCGATGACGAGTTTCAAAGGTGCAGACCCCTTCGGCCACGATTCGCTCACGGATGCCTTGCAGCATTGCGGCATCCACATCCGGGTCGAAGTCATGGAGCGCCATTCCGATCAGTTCCTCACGAGTGTAGCCGAGGCTCTCGCAGGCCTGCCGGTTCACGTCAACAACCCTTCCTTGCTGCTGTTGGTCGAGCACAAAGAAAGCGTCGCCCGCGTGGTCTACAAAAGTCCGGAAGCGGGTTTCACCCTCGCGAAGCTCCTCCTCGGCGCGCTTGCGCTCGGTAACGTCGTTGTTTAACTCCAGGATCGCAATTGGTGTGCCTTGCTCGTCTCGCTGCAACGACCAACGGGTCGCCACGACAACGTGGCGTCCATCCCTTTTAGTGTGCACAAGCTCGCCTTCCCAGCGACCTTTGCGTATCACGTCCGTTTTTATTTCCTCGAGCGGTATCGGGAACGCTGTCTTGAGCAAGTCATGCACAACTTTGCCCAGCGCTTCCTCTGCGGCCCAGCCGTACTGCTCCTCGGCACCATGATTCCAGTACTTAATCACTCCCTCCATATCCATCACGAAAATTGTGTCGTGGGTGAGATTGAGGAGATTTGCCTGCTCGCGTAAGATTTCTTCAGAACGGCGCAGCTCCGCTATTTCTTCGGCTTCGCGCGTCGCGCGATGGATCGCGGGCACAAGGCGGGAGAGCCGCGTTTTGAACACGTAATCGGTGGCGCCCATCTTCAGGGCTTCAATGGCCACTTCTTCGCCCAGTGTTCCCGAGACGAAGATAAACGGCACGTCCGGGAGTTGTTGCCGCACTATTCTCAGTGCTGACAGCCCGTCGAAGGAGGGCAGAGTGTAATCCGCCAGGATCAGGTCGAATCCGCCCTGTTGCACCGCGGCACGGAAGTCACACTCGGCCTCGACCCGCGTCAGTTTGCAAGCAATGCCCTCCGTTTCGAGCGTGTCCTGCAGCAACTCCGCGTCGGCAAGATCGTTTTCCAGGCAGAGAATACGTAGAGGAGAACTCATCGCGGCTTCAGCGCTTTCTGACGCTTCCGGGCGGCGGCTCGTTAATAACCGCCCAAAAAGCGCCAACTTCCTTAATGGCATTAACGAATTCATGGAAATCAACAGGCTTCACCACATAGGCGTTGACGCCGAGCCTGTAGCTGGCCACCATGTCCTTTTCTTCGTGCGATGACGTGAGCACGACGACAGGAATCACTTTTAGGTTCTCGTCGGACTTGATTTGCTTCAGGACTTCGAGCCCGTCGACCTTCGGCAGTTTGAGGTCGAGAAGAACAACCGCGGGATTCTCGCGCTCGCGTTGCGCGTACCTTCCCCGGTAGTAAAGGTAGTCCAGGGCCTGTTCACCATCGGACGCGACAACAACCTCATTCGCGAAGTGGTACTCATCCAAAGCCGTCTGTGTAAGCTCAACGTCTTTCGGGTCGTCTTCCACAAGTAAGATGCGTCCCAGCCTGTTCATTGCAATCAACTCCTGGTGATCTTTGGAAGTGAAACGTAGAAAGTTGCGCCGCCATCCACTGTGCTTTCAGCCCAAATGCGCCCGTCATGGCGGTGAACGATGCGCTGGACCGTCGCCAAACCGATGCCGGTGCCTTCAAACGCCTCCTGCGGGTGCAGCCGCTGGAAGACCCCGAACAACTTATTGGAATATTTCATATCGAAACCGACCCCGTTGTCTCGAACGAACAGCACGGGGTCGCCACGGTCCTGGTCAGTGCATCCGATTTCAATTTCCGCCTGCGGACGCGTGCGGGTGAATTTTACAGCATTGGAAATCAAGTTGACGAAAGCCAGCCGCAGCATCGAGCGATCCCCATAACATGCGGGCAATGGATCTATCTTCCAGATGATGTTGCGTTCCTTTGCGTCCTGGCGGACCTCGGCCACAACTTCCTGAACGACTTGGCCAAGGTCCACCATGGATTTCTGGGCCTCGGCGCGGCTGATTCGCGAAAAGGCAAGCAGATCGTCGATCAGGTTGCCCATTCGACTTGCCGCTTCCAGGATCATGGTCAAGTACCGCTGGCTCTTCTCGTTGAGAGATGCAGCGGCGCTCTTGCGGAGAAGCTCCGCAAAGCCCGACATATGGCGAAGAGGTGCGCGCAGGTCGTGCGAAATGGAATAGGCGAAGGCTTCTAGTTCCTTGTTGCTGGCTTCCAGCGCCATCGAGCGCTTTGCAAGCTCTTGGTTGAGAGCTTGAATCTCTTCCTCCCAGCGTTTTCGCGCGGTAATGTCGTTGCTTGTTTCAAGGATCGCGATCGGGCAATGTTGCTGATCGCGCCGCAGAGACCACCGACTCGAGACCATCACTTGGGTCCCGTTGGCCTTGGTGCGCGTCAGTTCGCCCTCCCATTGGTCCTTCTCCAGCAGCTCCGCCCGGATTTCCTCGACTGATTTTGGAAAAATGGTGCACAGGAGTTCCTCGGACCGTTTGCCAACAGCTTCCTTCCGGCTCCATCCGTAGAACTCTTCCGCGCCCCGGTTCCAGTACGTGAGGATAAAATCCATATCGCGGACGGTGATTGAGTCGTTCGTCAGGTCGAGCAGACTGGATCTCTCCTCAACTTCGACCTTGAGCTTATCGCGCGTCCGGCGAAGATCTGCTTCGACTCGCCGCCGAACCGTGCTGAACCAACAGACGAGCACAGCGAGGGATATAAAGGTGGTGAAATACGGGAGATCTTCGGGTGCAACGCGGAAGCTATAAAGCGGTGGTATGAAGAAGTAATCCATGCCGAGTATTGCGAGAATGAGCGACAACAGCGCAGGTCCACGCTCTCCATACCAGGCGTCTATGGCTACCGCTAATAACAGCAACTGACCAGCGGCCTGTCGGAAATGGAAATGTTCAAAGAGTAACGACGCCCCCACTGCAACACCGACGGAGAGAACCGCAAGCCCGTAGCGTTGCAGATGCGCCAAGCACAGGGACATCCGTGATGGGCGGACTACAGACTCATGCACGTTGATTCCTGATGGGTTCATTTGCTCCACCAGCTAGCTGGCTGCGTTCCTGGCCCGCTTGCTCCTTTTTCAGAAGCGTGCCACCCCCTGGCGACCTTCTTGGCGAAGGCGGCCCTCTCCGGAGGAACAACCCTCATTTTAGGAGAAAACCGCTTCTGGGTACACGACGAACAAATAACGGGCTGCCGAGCGTGAAGGGCGGTATGCGCCAGTACTGGCGGGATGTCGAGTTGCATGTTGAAGTGGCCGTGCTCGGCCCCACACGGGGCAATGGTGGCAAGGCTTTCTGAAAGATTCAGGCCGTATCGTTTCTGGCATAAAGCCTCTTTCCGGCGGGGAGGGATAGAAGCCATCTACGATGATGTGCCGCGGCTTGCCGCGTCTCCCTCAAATTGCTGTTGCGTTTCCCGGTACGGCGCATCTGTCGTCCAGACGCATCCTGTAAAAGTCGACAGCAGCATGGGGCAGCGGGGACGGATGCATTCCTGAACTTATGGACTTGTAAATACTCTTCGCGATCGGCTGGTTGCCCAACACTCCCGCATCCCTTGTCACTGTGCCTGTAAACCTATGTTGTGGTAATTAAAAAAACGGTAAGTCTTTGGAGCCGGGCGGGGGCCAACAGGTGAGCCAAAAACCCTCGTTCCCAACGGCGTATACGGGCACACAATCAAAGGACTTATGGCACCGACTCTGAAGAGCTAAAAACAGATGTTTGTTGCTCATTGTTCCTATTGGGACGGTGGCGGATTTTCCCCGCAATGCCTGCCAGCCTAACCGTTGTTCCATGACCAAGCAGTTTCTAACTTCCTCGAAGCTGACTCCGGGACCCCTGCGGCGGATTCACTTGGATACGCGCGCAAGACGGTCGGGTAGCGCCCGCTGCCCATAAGTGGCGCGATTACTTCCGAGTGTAGCCGTGATTCCAGACACAATCGATTGATCCCGACACGCAATGAAGTCATAATGAAGTCTTACATGGGTTAAGGAGGCTAGGATTGAGTGATCCGAAGTTTCCGAAGAAACCTGTGGTGCCTGTCTTGTTCGACCGGCCCGCGTTGAGCGAGGCTCGAGAACTGATCGAGTCCCAGGGATTACGCTTTGAGCCGGAGTTCGATGATCTGGTCGGCATATTCGAGAATGGCAAGCTGGTCGCCTGTGGTGCCCGCGCCGGATATGTCCTGAAGATGCTTGCTATCGCGCCCTCCCATCAAGGCACAGATGCTCTGGGCCAGTTGGTCACGAAGCTTCTTCAATCCGCCATGTCTGGGGGACACGACACCGTTTTCGTTTTCACCCTTCCTCAGAACGTAGCCAGCTTCGAAGGCCTGAATTTCAGATTGCTGGTCACTGACGGCCAAGCTGCATTGCTGGAGCATGGCCCCGGGCTGCAAGCATATCTGAAAAGCCATTCCTCTCAAATCATTGAGGGACGTAATGGAGCCGTCGTCATCAACGGCAATCCCTTCAATCTCGGCCATTTGCACCTGGTGGAATGCGCGGCTCAGCGCGTGGATCGCCTTTATCTCTTCGTGGTGCGCGAGGACCGGTCTGTCTTTCCCTTTGCCGTAAGATTCCGTCTGGCGCAGGAAGCGACGGCGCATCTCCGGAATGTGACCGTTCTGGACACCTCCCGCTACGCGGTGAGCGCAGGCACCTTTCCGTCGTACTTTCTGAAGCGACTCGATGAGGTTGCGGCGGCCCAGATGCAGATAGACTTGCTGCTGTTCGCCCAGCGCATCGCCCCACGCTTCCACATCGCCTGCCGGTTCGTTGGCCAGGAGCCCCTGTGCCCGACCACTGCGGCCTACAATAAGATGATGGCAGAGATTCTGAAGGCGCATGGCATCGAGTGGGTGGAGCTGCCTCGCATCCAGGCGGGGGGATTGCCCATCAGCGCGACCCAAGTGCGCAAGGCCTTTGCCGCGAACGACATTGAGACACTCAAATGTCTGGTACCACCGGCCACACTTGAATTCCTGCAATCGCCGCCTGCGCGTCCCATCGCCGAGCGGCTACGAAACGAGATGGAGGAAGCCTAGCTTATGCAGATCCGGCGTAAGGCCAGTGCAGGCACGATGCAATCCAGCGACCTGATGGTCGTGGTAGAGCCCAGCGACACGCTTCGGGTCGAAATCGAATCAACCGTGAAGAAACAATACGAACACCTGATCCGCGCGCGGATCTCGTCGACGCTCGAAGAGCTCGAGGTCAGCGCGGGTCGCATACAGGTCTCGGACCGCGGCGCGCTCGATTATGCCATCGCAGCGAGGATCGAAACCGCAATCCGTCGAGCTTCAGAGGAGTAAATATGGAAAAGCTCTGGTATCGGGAGTGCATTACCGGACGGCGATTCATCATCAAGATCGATCCGGGCACCAAGATCACCGCTGCCTTGCTGGACTTCGCACGCGCCAAGGAGCTTCCGTTCGCCTCCCTGGTCTCGGCGGTCGGCTCGGTTCGCGACGTGGAGTTCACGGGCATACTGGCGGGCGCTCACTTACCCATGACCGAAGCCCGCTTCAAGACCAACCGGCTGGAGGGTCCCCTCGAATTGATGGCCCTGGAGGGCAACATCGCGCCCAACGCCGAGAAACAGCTCGCTGGACAGTTCTATATCCTTGGGTCCAAGTCGAATGGCGACGTGGTGGGTGGACGCCTAGTGGAAGCGAAGGTCTTCACCACCTGTGAAATCGTGCTGGCCGAGTACCTGGTGCAGGGCATAGAGCTTCACCACTCCGCCACCAGCGGAGTGGACACGATTTACATCGATGAACAATGGTGAGCTTCCCATGAATGCAAGCATGAAGCTGCGTCGATCGCTGCTCTACGTACCGGGCAATATGCCGGGCATGTTGCAAAACATTCCCGTCTTTGAGGCCGACGTCGTCATGATCGACCTGGAAGACGCGGTGCCGCTGGTTGAAAAGGATGCTGCCCGGGTGCTGACCCGGAACTTCCTGCGGTTCTACAAAGACCGGAACAAGGAGATGTTCGTGCGGATCAACCCGCTCGACACGCCGTACGGCACGGACGATCTCCGGGAAATACTGCCTGCGCTACCCGATGGCATCCGCCTGCCTAAGGCCGATAACCCCGAACTGGTGGAGCGGCTAGACACGCTGCTCACCGAACAGGAAGAGAAGCTGGGCCTCGATATCGGCCACTTCAAGATCATCCCGTCAATCGAAAGCGCCCAGGGTGTACTCAATTGCGTAGAGACGGCCCGGGCCTCCTCGCGTCTCGTGGCCCTTGCCTTCGGGGCGGAGGACTACACCGCGTCCATGGAGATCGACCGCACCAAATCGGGCGAGGAACTGTTCTCGGCCCGCAATCAGGTGGTCTGGGCCGCCAAGGCCGCCGGAGTACAGGCCATCGACTCGATCTTCTCGGATGTGAGCGACATGGATGCCTTGCGGGCCGAAACCATGCTCGTAAAGCGCTTAGGCTTCACCGGTAAATCGCTGGTCAATCCGCGGCAGATCGAAATTATCCATGATGTGTTCCGTCCCACAGACGAAGAAATTCGCCACGCCCTGGAGGTCATGGAGGCCATTAAGCGGGCCCGAGAGATGGGCACCGGCGTCATCTCCATGAAGGGGAAAATGGTCGACGCGCCGGTGGTAGCGCGTGCCGCCAGAACCATTCGCGAGGGTATCGCCTTCGGCTTGGTGGAATACGATCTTTCCGATGAGGTGATCCATGGCAAAAAATAGCCTAGGACGCGAAATTCCGGCAGTATGGAGGAGCCGGTCACTCAGTCCGTACGTGGATCCCTGGAGCCGGGCGCCGGAGGTGCTTCGGGCCACTCGCCCCCTGGTGCGTTGCCGCCCCGGCGACAGTAAGCTGCTGCCCTCGCTGCGTGCTGCAATTGAGAAATGCGGTTTGAAGAGCGGCATGAACATTTCTACTCATCACGCCCTTCGCAACGGGGACGTGCTATTGAACACGCTCGTGAAGGAATTCGATGCCATGGGCCTGCGCGACATAGGCATTGCGTCCAGCTCGGTTCATCCGGTTCATGCCGAAATCATTCCTTACATCCGGAAAGGCGTTATTACCAGGATCGAGACGGGGGTAAACGGGCTCATCGCTGAAATGGTCAGCAAAGGCCAACTCGATTGCCCTATCGTGGTACGTAGCCATGGAGGCCGAGCCCGTTCCCTGGCTACCGGGGAGGTTGAAGTCGACGCGGCCTTCATTGCCGCGCCATGCTGTGATGTTACCGGCAATCTGAACGGGGTTTACGGGCCGTCGGCTTGCGGTTCTCTGGGCTACGCCCATCCGGATGCCAAATATGCTCACAAGGTCGTGGCCGTCACCGACAACCTGGTCCCATTTCCGGCCGCTCCCATCAGTATTAGCCAAAGCGAAGTAGACTACGTCGTCAAAATCGACTCCCTTGGCGACCCGGCCAAGATCGTCTCGAGCACCACCAGACTGGCCCGCGATCCCGCGGCGCTGCTGATCGCGAGATACGCAGCCGAAGTGATAGAGGCTTCGGGATTGCTCAAGGACGGTTTTTCGTTCCAGACTGGAGCCGGAGGAACCTCGCTGGCGGTGGCGGACCTTATTCATCGAAAGATGGCCACTGGGAAAATCAAGGGCAGCTTCGGCTGCGGAGGGATCACCGGCTATTTCGTCGACATGCTGGAGCAGGGCTATTTCGAGACGCTTTTCGATGTCCAGTGCTTCGACCTGAGGGCGGTGGAGTCGCTCCGCCGCAACCCCGGGCATCGGGAGATCAGCGCCAGTCTCTACGCCAATCCCTACAACCGTGGGGAAGTAGTGAATATGCTCGACTGCGTGATCCTCGGCGCAACGGAAGTAGACGTCGATTTCAATGTCAACGTCAACACAGAATCCAACGGCTACCTCCTGCACAATACGGGAGGCCATTGCGATGCCGCGGCAGGAGCGAAGTTGACTATCATTGTGGCGCCCTCAATGCGCGGAAGGCTGCCCATCGTGCGCGACGCCGTGACCACCATCACCACGCCCGGCGAAACCGTGGACGTGATCGTTACCGAGCGCGGCATCTGCGTGGCCGATAAGCACGTTGACCTCAAGAAGGAGCTGCTGCGGCGCAGATTGCCTCTCAAAGACATCCGCCAGTTCCACGACGAGATTACCCGGATTACCGGTGAGCCGAGAGCCGTCGAATTTACGGACGAAGTGGTGGCGCTGATCGAATACCGGGATGGTTCCATCATCGACGTGGTCCGCCGCGTCTGCGAATGAGTTGGAGATCGGATTTCCTCGAGGCACGGGATGGGCGCCAACGGGAGCTCGATCGCATCCTCGCCCAATCCGGACCGGAGGATGCCTCGTTACTTTTCATCAGCACCAATGTTCCGGGACCGGACAAGCATCGGCCCGGCATCGCCCGCCTGCTGGGCGGCGCGCTGGATTCTCTGCGACAGGAAATTGGGGTGAAGGTGCTGCGCAGTGGAAGAGATGTCCTTGGGCCATTCCACATCGCGTCGTCCAAGTTGCCTCCCGAAGAGCCAAGAAAGTTGCCGTAGCTTTGGAGGCGGAAAACCCGTCCGCGCTCTTGCTGCCGAAGAGGCCCGTGTCCGTGGGTTCGATGGGATAATAAGCAGTTTAGGTGCCGAATATCGTGGACAAGGGCCGATGATCCTGCCTATTGTTTCCTCGTAGCGCCGGGAAAGCATTGAAGCATCAGAAAAGCCCGCGACCGAAGACGAAGCTAGGTCGTGTTTAGACATTCTGGCCGGTAACGTCGATCAGCTTGCCTTCGGCAAGGGCGCGGAAGGCTGTTGGGCATTGGCCGGGACGCGATTGAATCGGATTCGAACTTACTTGTAAGACTCCGAAAGCGCAGTTGAGTACAAAGATCGGCTCGTTTTATTTCTGGATCGCAACGATTACCAGCAATCGCCGTATTGAAGCCACGTTGGTCCGGCAATGCAAGCCAGCTTGCGGGAAGCACACCGAAGTTCTGACTGAAATCCCCTACGCTTGTCGCAGACTACTCCACCAGGATTATGTTACTGTCTGGCCTTTGAAGCGGCTTCGAAGGCGGTGGTTTGGTCTTTCCCGGGATGGAAAAGGAGAAACTAGATTGGCACAGTCGTAGCGCCTCTCTAGGCGTCGGACAAGGCTCAGGCGAACAGCGCCGCTACTGGCACAGTGCTGTGTTCTCGACCGATGACGACTATGCCGGAATCGGTCACGTGCCATCCACGCGCGCGGTCGGCATCGAGATCGTAGCCGATCAGGGTGTTTTCCGGAATACGGACGTTCTTATCCAGGATGGCGCGGCGCACCTTGGCGTGGCGCCCGATGTCGCAGTTGTCCATGATGACGCAGCCTTCTACCAAGGCGCCGGTGTGGACGCGGACGCCGCGTCCGAGAACGGACTTGCGCACGACGCCGCCGGAAAGAATGCATCCGCCAGATACGATGCTGTCGATGGCCTCGCCGCGGCGATTGGGCTCGTCGAAGGCGAACTTGGCGGGCGGATCGGGGTAACTAGAACTGCGCACCGGCCATTCGCGATTGTAGAGGTTGAGCTCGGGCTTGATGTGGTTCAAATCCATGTTGGCTTCGTAGTAGGCCTCGATCGTGCCGACATCGCGCCAGTAGGGGATGGAGTCTTTGGCCTCGCCGGGGATGCAGTTGGTCTCGAAGTTGTAAGCATAGATGGGGGCGTTGCCGGCAAGCTTGGGCAGGATGTCCCTGCCGAAATCGTGATGACTGTCGGGGTCTTTCGCGTCGGCCTTGAGCAAATCCATAAGAGTGCGCGTGGAGAAGATGTAGTTGCCCATAGAGGCGTAGACCCGGCTGGGATCGCCGGGCATGGTGGGCGCCTTGGGGTTCTTTTCGTGAAAGGCCAGGATGCGTCCATCCCCGCTGGCCTCAATGACACCGAATTCGCCGGCGTACTCTCGGGCAAAGGGGTTGGCGGCGACGGTCACTTCCGCGTGCCTAGCCATGTGGAAATCGATCATGCTGGCGACGTTCATGCGGTAGATGTGGTCGCCACCGAAGATCGCCACCACGTGCGGGTCGGACTGCTCGACGAGGTTAATGTTCTGGAAGATGGCGTCGGCAGTTCCCTGGTACCAGGTTTCGTTCTCCGAACGCATCTGTGCCGGCACGTTGATGATGAAGTGGCTCTTCAGCAGTCCAGCGAACTGCCATCCCTCGCTCAGATGCTGGAGCAGCGACTGGCTGCGGAACTGGGTGAGCACGTAGATCGAGTAGATTCCGGAATTGACGAAATTGCTGAGGACAAAATCGATGATCCGGTATTTGCCTCCGAAGGGAACCGCCGGCTTGGCGCGTTCCCGCGTGAGGGGAAAGAGCCGGGTTCCTTTGCCGCCGGCGAGTACGATGCCCAACACCCGAATGGGCAAGGTTTCCACGGCGAGGGTGGATTCTCGTTCGGGGATCATATTCTCAGGCATTTGACACCCCCAAACAGCTCTCCTCGACGATGCTATCACAGGTCGTCTGCCTCCAAGCAGCCCAGATTGCACTTGCCTCCTTTAGTAAGTGCCTGACAGTTCTCCACTTGTCCCGAAAAGCCAGCCGAGCTCGACGGGTAGACTAGAAGCGGTTTGGCCCTGTTGACATCCTGGTGGGTGTTAATTGAGTGCTCTTTCCTTCGGACTTGCTGATTTTCATTCTTCTTGCTTGAAAAACTCGTTGAGTTCGTCTGCGATCTGATTTAAGAACAGCAGCATGGGGCAGCGGGGGTTAATGCATTGCATGTTTCCCCAAATAATGCTTGTCACCTGAGCCGGAGTGATAAGAATCCTCGGTGCTTTCCGATCCTCTCCCCTGCTCAAGTCCAACACCTTCTGAGCGAGTTCTTTCTTCGCTTGCGGCGTCAGATCGGGACACAGGACACCCAAGCATGCCCATACTGCTTCAACACGCTGGTGTGCGGCAAGCTTGATAGCTGCCGGTACCTCGGGCCTCTCGCTGCGGTTTCGACTCACGGTAGGCATACCTCATCAACAACTCAGAAAATCTTCATCAGGGCGCTTGCTGTGGCGTTCGATGCCTGCTGATCGCTCGTTGTGATGTAGCGCATCGTGGAGCCAATCGATTTGTGCCCTAGCTGCTGTTTGACCAGGGCGAGGTTCACATTGGCGGAAACTAGATGACTGGCAATCGAATGCTTCAAAGCGTGGGGATGCTGCTTTTCCGCTGGCAAACCGGCTTCACTGGCAATCGCCCGGAACAGCCGGAAGAATTGTGAGCGATCAAGCCGCCCACCCTTCTGACTGGTGAATAGGAAATCGGAGCCGTCATCTCGCCGCTGCTGTCGCCATTCCCTGAGTGCCCGGTGCTCATTCAATAGCGGCTCCCCACGGTGCTCGGTCACAGCCTGGGTGGTACGGAGCGAACCCTTAAGCCGTTCGACAACGATGCTGCCATTCTTGAAGTCAACATCGTCCAACCGGAGGTTACACACCTCGGAAGCCCGCATACCGTGCTTGTATGCCACAACGATCATGGCCCATTCGCGAGCGCCCTTGGCTTTTGCCGCCCTGAGCACCGAGAGGACTTCTGCCGGTTCGAGGTGGGTCATCGACGGTCTGGATTGCTTGCGGGTTTTTGGGGCTGCTGGCATCTGGTTTTTCCTAAAATGCAACATTACGTGCAATGCTGGCTTCGAGTTTGGTTCCGTAAAGCCCTTTGTTTGCGTGCCTGGATTCCGAGAAAACGCAACACAATGGTCAGTTTGGTGCATTATTTTGGCTTAGACCCTCGAGCCAGTGCAGAGTGGCTTCAATGGCCGGAGAGGGTACCACCGGAAGCTCCAGCGGCTCGACCACGACCGTTCGTAGCGGTTCGTCAATTTGCATCGTTCCCCCTATTCGCCGCTCATACGGTGCTGCACCGTCGCGGACTTGATCAATCGATATGCCTCGTTGAGTCTTGCGGTGCGCCGGGTTGCGTATTCCCGTAGCTCCGGTGCCATCGTTTCCAACTTGTCGGGGTGCCACTGCGACATTGTCAGGTGGTACGCATGCGCCAGTTCCTCTGACGTGCATCCCGGAGCCACGCCGAGCAATGCAAGAGCCTCAGGTTCACTTAGCGGTCGGTCGGGATCGTCACCGGGCAATCCGACTCTTCCTGCCCTTTGCCGAGCACGTTCCCCGATTCGTTCTCGCTGCCGGATTAGGCGCACGGCGTCGGCGTAGGTCATCTCATGCAGGGTGCAGGTACCTGATAGCAATTCCTCGAATGTTTCTTTTACGTTGTCGGGGATGTCGTCCCAGTTCCCGTCGCAATTGGCAAGGACGGAGAGAACTTCGTTGGTGGGAAATTGTCCATTCAAGATCGCTTGCTCGAACTGTTTCTTGGCGTCGGCTTTGGCTTGGCGCTTTGCTGCCTCTTCCCGCTTTCGCTCTTCTTCCCGCCTGCGGTCTTCCTCCAGCCG
>Ga0187868_1001283_pt1 | contig 18128 bp, 16 predicted proteins | sample June2016WEW_13_4_FD_133014 | JGI IMG/M metagenome (GOLD analysis project Ga0187868, IMG submission 133014) | Peatland microbial communities from SPRUCE experiment site at the Marcell Experimental Forest, Minnesota, USA - June2016WEW_13_40 | ecosystem: Environmental > Terrestrial > Soil >... | reverse complement strand
TCTGCGCACTTCTTCACCTACACTAAATTCGTCTCCAACATTAGCTAGTGAACGAAAAATGCGCTCTGGTGGCATACCAGCACTGGCAAGAACAGCCATGAAGTTTGCAGTAAGCGGAAGGTTAGCGTCTATTTTCCTCGCATTTGAAGAGATATCGAACAAAGGGTAAATGTAGCAAATGCCAAGCGAAGAAAGAAAAGCTACCGAACCAATTAAGATAGAGAACAAAATTGAGGATGATAAGATCATTGAGAACCAGAATGAGGTTAAGAGCATTGAGAACAATAAGGCGACAATTCCCGAAATAATTGAAGCGAACAGCATTAAGCCCATGTAGGCTTGGAAGGTAATTCTTAAGCTCGTTTTGGCCAAGTTCTTTTGTAAGCTCTCAAACTTGGAAAAGATACTTTTTGGAATTAGGTTGGATACTCGCAGGAACAAGGTTAACGGTTTTTTATTCGTTTTTCAGGGCCTCCGCGAGAATGGGCTCAGGGTTTTCAAGGTAACTTCTGACTATGTTTGAGACGCCTTTGTAGTTTCGCACATTGGTTTTAACCATCCACTGTATAACTTTAGTCCTACGTTGGATCTCTTCGCTTGCTTGTTCGGGAGTTTTGCCTGTTTTCTCAGCAATTTTCTCTAGGATGTAACTTCTACCAGTAAAATCAAAAGTGTCTTCGGCAGGGTTCCATTTATAAACTTCGTTTGTAAGGATTTCTCCTGAACGGGGATCCAAACCTACTATCTCGGAGGTTGAGACGGTTTTCCTCACAGGTTTGCCGCCTATTTCAACTCTCTTTTGGACAAGGATTATGTCTATTCCAGCGATAAGTGTTCTCGGGATATTCATTGGCGCTGACTCTAACCGATATACGCATGATTCTACTGATTCTGCATGAACCGTTGACATTCCAAGGTGACCTGTGCTCATAGCCTGAAACAGCGTGTAAGCTTCTGCGCCTCTGATTTCACCCACAATGATGTAGTCCGGTCTCTGCCTAAGTGAGGCTTTGAGCAGATCAAAGAGACTAACATCTGCGTTTTCTGTGGAAAGACCAAAGTGCGATCTTGTGGCAGCGGGAATCCAGTTTTCGTGTGGAAGATTCAGTTCAGGAGTATCTTCGATTGATACGACTTTAAGGTCTGGCTTAATGAACATGCTTAAGCAGTTGAGTAAAGTGGTTTTGCCCGCTGCGATTCCTCCCGCGACCAGAATTGAAACTCTGTTTTCAACTGCATACCAGAAGAAAGCAGCCATTTCAGGCGATAGAGACTTATAGCTTACAAGGTCTGTGACTGTGAAAGGGTCAGCCTTGAATTTTCTGATAGTGAAAGTGGAGCCTTTCCGTGTGACTTCGCTTCCGTAGGTTAGGTTGATTCGGCTGCCGTCTGGCAAGCTTGCATCTAGCAGTGGCTGCGCTATTGAGACGTGGCTTCCGCAGAGGTAAGATAGTCTGAGGGCAGTTGTGTCGAGTTCATCGGCGGTTTCGAAGCGAATGTTGGTCGGGATGGACTCAAATTTTCTGTGCCAAATGTAAAGTGGCACGTTGATTCCATTGCATGAAACGTCTTCGATTAATGGATCACGCATAATTGGATCTATTTTTCCATACCCCAGATTGTCCCTGACGACATAATAGAGAAGTTTGCCGCGGGTATCTGGGTCTAAACCAAAACGGTAATTATCTAATACTTCATTACACTTTTTCACCAAATATTCTCCAGCAGCCTGCTTTGATTGAAGTTCCGTTGGTTTAAGCTGTAACACTTCGTCTAAAATTCCTTTCAAGCGCCGAAGATTTGTAATATCAACTTCGGTAAGCGTTGGCTCTTCCACAGAATAGGTAATGTTACCTTTTACCACATCTCTGGCTATATTGACATAAGCATAAGGATCGTTTACCGGATAGTGTTCTAAAATTGCTAAGTCTTTAATCGGAGCCTGTACTGCAGCCCCAGAAATTCCAAGTTTCATGCTTGGATCATCCAAGTTAGATGAAAGTGGATTCTCTGCAACGTTGTTTTCGGCACCTATGTTTTGGGGATTGTCCACTGTTTTCTTTCGATTAAACAGCTTTCCTATCTGCTTTTCGAATACCATCGCTTCATCATCCACAGTTACATTAGTTATTATTATAAATTAAAAAAGGGGAAAAAGGTTTTGGGGGATCCGCATTTAAGGAACCTGTTCATTTACTTGACTGTATGTTCCGCCTACGGTGGTTACTTTAATTGTTAGCGTGCTTCCTTGCGCGTAGTTAGCGAGACCCGCAGGACTGATTGTTAGAGTACTGCCTGAAATTAATGCACCTGCCTGGGATGTTGTTGCAGTTGGATCCTGTAGGCCATTGATGTAGAGACATGAAGCCGGGACTACTGTAACCGACGTACTACCAACGTTTTGTAGGTAAATAGCTTTGGGATATGAACCAGCACCATTAGTATCATTCGTCCAGCTAACGCTTTGAATTACAACTGAATCGCCTGTCTTTCCTGTTTGGTAGCCTATGTAGCCCATGACCCAAGCGTAGACAACAAGTGAGGCTACGACTGCAATGGCAATCATCAATAGCACTGATATTATTGGCGAGATCGCTTTCAAATTTTTGCGGAATTTACGATAATTCATTTTTCATTCTCCTTTATTTTTTCTCTTTCTTAATGAAAGATTAATATTAAGTTTAGGGACACTTCCTTAAAAGGCAGTAAGGAATAATGTTCTATCGAAATTTGATATAATACCAATAACGAAATAAGCATCTAAGACGCAATAAGAAAAATGCCAGCCATAAAATTCACGTAAGATGCATGGATTATTATATCGTTGCAATTGAAAAGCGTTATAACAAAGCAGTACACAATAAAGTAAGGAAGCCCAGCATGAAACTTGTAAAAACAGGAATCGCAGGTCTCGACGAATTCCTTACCGGAGGCCTACCGCCTCGAATTCTTCTTCTAGCCGGTTTACCAGGCTCAGGAAACGAAGTCTTCGCAAGACAAATCGCCTATACAAGAGCAAAACAAACAGGAATAACTTACTTTACCGTAAACGTATCTCCCGATAGCGTGAAAGAAGACATGGCAACCTACAACTGGGACACCACACCACTAGAAACCACTGAAAACTGGAAATTCAAAACCATAACAAAAATTGCCAGCCTACAAGAAACCATTATCGAAGAAATGAAACAACACCGAACAATCATCATAGACTCACTTTCCGAAGTGCTCCTAACCCGCAAAGTAGAAGAAGCCATCAACCTCCTCACGGCAATGTCCCGTCAAAACAAAGACAGCGAAGAATACCACTTGCTTCTCTTAACCGATGGAATGCAAGACCCAAAAGCCGAAACCGCAATGCAGCACTTCGCCGAGGGCGTAATAGAATTCAACACCACATGGACTACTGACGCCACACACAGAGACATCCTAATAAAAAAGATGAAAGGTACCTTTGTCCCTGAACGAAGACTACCATACTCAATCGGCAAAAGAGGATTTCTCATAGAAACAGCAACAAGAATAACATAACAACCCAAGCCTCAAACCGCAAAAACCTTAAACATACTGCAAATCATTGGCAAAAATTTATAAATTACTTATTACGAAAATTGATATATATCCATTGACGATATACATTCAGTGAATGACATATGAAGGCAATTCATGACAACTGGAACGAACTCTTCCACGATTGCATGAGCATAATTTTTGTATGCGGAATAATCGGTATAGCAGTAAAATTCGTGACATTCTTCAACCAATGGGTTTATTTCCCATCATTCCCAAACGCGCTTGACTCAACATTCCTCGTCTCCGGAGTTTTATACCTCGCCTGGAAATCACGCCGACACAAATAACCCCTAATCATTCAACCAACGCCATGAAAAATCAGCCACCAATAACCATAAGACGTCTACATACGCGCGCTGCCTTGCCCCGAAAATGGTTAAAAGTCTGATTTTGCTTAATAAAGCCTGAAATGGACCCATTTGATGAACGCGTTTTAGCCGCACTTAAAGACGGTAACCCCAGAAGTTTCGCGACACTTCTCCGCCAAGTTGGCTTCAGCCATAACACCCTTCAACAACATCTCATGCAGCTAATGACCCAGGCCTTGTCTTAAGGGCAAAAGAAACTGCAAACGGTTCCGGAAGACCCAAATTTCGAGCAAAGAGAGAGGCTAAATACTATTTCAATTTTCGACATATTAGTGCAGGCGAAATCTGCTTTAAATTGAGTTGAAGCTGTGAGTGCATAGGTGCGTCTGACAATAGTTTGGGGAGATATGAAATGGCTTATAATCCCGACAAAATGGAAGGAGAAGCCTCGGTTTCCCTAACTCAGGTTATCTGCGACCACGCCGAACACAGAACGTACACTCAGAGAAGCTTTGATATTTTGAAGGGATTTGAGTTTAATGAAAAAAGATGCTTAAACTGCCACAAAATACTTGCAATAGACATCAAGAAGTTTGGGTAGCATTCCATGGTTTCACAAAGAAAAATACAGAAGCTAAGCCAGATAGTGAAAAAAATTTGACCAAAAATTATGACTGAATATTGAATTTCTCTACAAGACGTTTTCTCGAATGAAGTTGGGTTCATTTTTCCTAATTCGGGCGAGCCAAGTGTTTCTCTATAAGCGCGGCACGCGAAATACGATTACAGAAGAGGAAGACTACACGGACGATGCGGAAAGCGACGATTATTACGAAGGAGAGGGCGATTAGAAATCGCTTCTTATTTTAGGATTAACAATTCTCTCTCCAATATTGAATTATTATGGAAGATTTCTCAAACGAGCATATTATTTGTTTTTCACTTCACAAACATGCATAGAAGATTGAGATTAATGCAGAAGGTTGCAGGGATTGAGGATGATGTTTCCTAATCCCTGGATGTGGGGAGTCCTTCTCCTTTCTCCTCGCCCTTCTCCAATTAACTTATGATTCAGAGAATACAATATAAGCTATGTTTCAAACCCGGAATATATCAGAAAACAATACATCTTTTTTGTGCTTCACAAACATTTCAAGACGCGCTAAGAAATTTCACTGTTTTTAGGAATGGTTAACAATTCATAGCCTTAACCAACTTAGATTTTCGTCCATTTGGTTGGACTAAAGTTTAGTGAGAAATTAAATGTTATAAATTTGGTCATTTCATTGGAAAGAGATTTTCTAATTTCATAATTTCTAATTGGCTAAGAAATAGAGTGAGTAAGTCATGATTTTCTAATTTTAAGAATAATAAAAATCTGGTTACACTTGACGCAGGAGCTTCTTTATTAAATTTGTATTTGTGTTGTACATATCTACAAATTTAACTTAGAATTCTGAAAGTTTAAATTAAGAGTCGGATAAAAGAGGAGATATGCCACAGCAAATGAGCCAGAGATCAGAGGAAGTATTTAGCAAACTGTCTGACTATGGTTATTCAAAAGAAGTTGCTACAGCAATTTGGCAATGGTATCATCCTTCTAATAAGGCTGTACCAATTTTCTAATTTCTAAAGATTAAAAAATAGAATAGATAAACCAGTGACTCTAAAATGATCAATAATTTAGAAATCTAAAATGAAAAACATTTGAAGCCATGCAGAAGGCACGCCTTTGGTCAACGACTATTACAACGTATTCCTTTCTGACACAAATCATTTTAAGTAAACTATGCCGTAGCCACGTACTATTCGGGTATAGTTCCCTTCTCTAAGGACAGAGTTTAATTTTTCCATTTTAGTTCACCAAAGAGTTAGTCTTCTCAGCCATTTGTGGGCTTCGGCGTTTTTCTGGTAAGTGCTACAAGCGAGATGCAAAGTTGCTTAGCAGCAGGATTTTTGGACTGCTGCCAAAGCTAGAAGAGTCTTTGATCTCATAGTTTAGTTATTTCTTTACTTTATCACGCGGATCTGCCAAAATTGCAGAACTGGGTTTTAGTTAAATTCATTACAAACAAAGTACCTATTTGGGGGCAAAACAGTCGCAGAGTGCAAGTTCTTGAAAAGAATACTTTAATGTTTAAATTGAGTAAGGGTAATGTTTGGTTTTGGCACTTAACAATGTTATTGGGAGATTGCATGTAGCTCTATTTGGTCTTCAGAGACGTCCAATGAGGCGTTTCTTATCAAAGTCTCTCTTTCTTTTTCTTTTTCCATGTTTCTAACGCACTCTTTTGCTTGCTTTACATATTCTTGAAAATCTGAACTTTTTTGGTCCACATGGCAGAAATGGACTAATTTTTTCTTAAAGTTCTCTACTAACAATAAATTAAAGTGTACCGCGCCTTTACCGAGAATTCTTTCAAGGGCAAAGGAGAAATCGCCAAGTCTTGTTGGAATTTGTTTCTTTTTAATGTTAAATTCTGTTTCGAGATGTAAGTACAGAGCAGTTTTAGAGGCGTTTCCCAATGAGGAAAATGCCTCGTCAATTGACTTCAGCAAGACTTTGTTAAATACCTTTTCGGTTAAAACCATTGTTGTGTTCCAATTAACGTTATGACAATGAGGGCAAAAAGCAAGTGAATTATTTTTCTCTCCTTTAAGTTCTATTGCATTGGCAGAACAGTTACTGCAGATTATATTTTTTATTTTCCAGTTCTGGTCAAGACCTCCATTTTTCAGCCAATTCACCAAAGCTAATATACTTGGATCTTTGAAACCCAAACCCTCTATATCATCAGAATATTTCACTGCTAATTCTAGCTTTTCAAATTGATTATTCGACAGTTCGCCATTGAGTACCTTTTTGGCTAGAGCTCCTAGAAGCTTTTCTTTCTTCTTCTCTTCTTTCCGCTTCAAATCATACACGCTAAGATAACCTAAAGAAATAATGCCAATCGTAGCGATCAACCCTTGAGGCGACTGCAAAAAAAGCACCAAAAGTCCAACTTTGGGAATAGTCAGAGTAGCGACTCCAAGAACTTGATCAGACTCTGTGAGAAACGGGTCCTTAACCTCATTGTTATCTCCCTTAGTTTCATAACATACCGTCCCATCACTTTGAATGACCTCGCCAACTACTCTATGTATCAAGACTGGCCGAACCAAGCCATCTAGTACAGGATCGCCAGTACCGCCTTGAACAAACACGATTATGGTTCCGTTAGGAATATCCGCTGTATTAGTTGCCCTGTAAAAGACCAAGTCACCGTTTTGCAGGTTAGGATACATGCTGTTGCCATTAACTATGGCTAAGGGGTAAGCCTCTGTGCGCGCATAGAGAGGAAGGAAAATTACAATCGAGACAACCACAATGAAGAGCAAGAGCCCAACTGTTTTTTTGGTCAACTTCATTTGCGCGCGCCGCGCAGACGTCTTTCTGCCGATGCGAAGTTTCAAATAGCGTATTCACCCCTATGACGACAAGACCCGATATGGCACCTGAAAGTTAGTTGGCTGTCCACTTCCCCAGTACACAGTGTAAGAAGCTGTTTGGGGTGCCACTAACGAAATCGCGATGTATCCATTCTGCGGAACACTGACTTGGCTACCAGCGAACTCAATTTCGTATTGTGCTGCCGAGCTTCCTATGGTAGGTGATTGGACGTTGCTTGCCACGGTGCTCTGTTTGCTTCCTGCTGAGTTTGTAACGTATATCGATACTTGGATTGCATTAACTGCGATGGATACGCTGCCAAAAGACACCGAGGGCATGACATTGTTAGGTGGGTAAGCTCTCATTCTTGCCCAGCGAAAAACACTGCTGGCGATGACACCATTCGATTGACCAACATAGATTCCATAATTTGCTATTGACGCTCCGGAATAAGTTCCAGTGTAAGTGTTGCCCGCACCGTCTGCAAAATATTCCGATGCGGTTGCGGACCAGGTAACTTGCCATACTCCCGTTGGAAATGTGGACTGAGTAATCGAATGCACACTGCTTCCGCTTCCACTAGAAGCTTGGTACTCCAAGTAATCATAACCATTGTAATAATCCATTGAGTACCCTGTGTAAGGAGCCACGAAACCGTTAGTTGAATCGGTAGTTGTTACTCCCAGAATTGAATTCCCGCTGCTCGTGTACGTCTCTGCAACTGCTGGATATGGCTGAGTGGCAGAGATGACGAACGCATATGCATTCGAACCAGTGCTGGTAGTGGTCACAATTAGTCCGTTGTTTATTGCTATAGACGCTCCTGAACTACCAATAACTGATGTCCATTTCGAGCTTAGTGACGTTCCCTTGAAGTTGTCGTAGAAGGAGAATACGTTGGCACCATTATCATTTGCACCGTAAGTTCCCGAAAGATTAGGTGTGTCCCCCCAGTAATTGCCGTCAAAATCCGTGGTTGTTGAGAGAAACGCCATGTAAATTGTTTGCGTGCCTCCGTTTCCTGCTATTGGGGTTGTCAGTTTGATCCATGCTGTGGCGGAGGTAGCTGTATTAGCGAGTGAAGGGGTGCAGGATTCAAGCCACGCATATAGAGGCGTGGTGAAGGCGCTGCTACTATAGAAGCGAATGTTGCCCAGGTTGGATGCTTCGTAGCTTGTGTAACTGGAGGGATTCCAGGTTATCTTTTCTTGGAACTGGGAAGGTGTGGCTGATGACTGGCTGTTAGTGATTGTGATGGGAACGTAGCTTACAATGGTACTTGCTGAGGCTGCCCATAGTCCTAGAACCCAGTTGCCCGCGCTTATTGTGGTTGCGCTTCCAAATTGAGGCGACCAAAGGTAGGCTGTTGATGCCTGGGCTATAGAATATGAGCCGCTGCTGCTCGTCGGAATGAGAGCGGTATTCGTACTAGGTGTTGAGCTTGCAGGACCAGAGCTTGTTTCATAGTACAAATAGGTTAGTGTCCCATATTTCGTCTGAGAGTTTACGTTAGTTATGGGTACAGGACTCGCAAATGAGACTACTGCAATCATAGAAATGAAGATTAGGACGAAAAATATGATTTTCAAGCACTAAAGACTTTCCTTTCATTATAAAAGTTAAAAAAAAGGGGGAGCTACATCAGCCTTCGGGCGGAACTATTTTTCATTCTACGCCACCGTTATCGTTATTCCTGCGGGGGCGTTAAATGTGGTTACGCCGGTGTTAAGCACGAATGTCATTGTTTGTCCTGCAGTAATGGTGGCAGGTGTTGTGAAGGTGAGGGCACTGGCCATGGCGTTGTATCCGCTTCCTGTGTTCCATTGTACTGTCACTGTGTATGTCGTACTTGTCGAGGCTCCAGCGTTAATTGTAACTGCCACTGAGTACTGCCAGTTGCCCGCAACTGTTGCAGTTGTTACAGTGCCACTATTTGTCCACGTAGCTGGGAGTGTTGTTGCGGTTGCTGCACTTTGGGTTACAACAAATCCGTTGCTTGCTGCAGTAAAGCCGCCTGCAACATTGTAGAGTACACCTTGGACAGTCTGAGAAGTTGCTGAATTAATTGTTACACTTGCAGCGAAAGAGACGACGGCAAACATTGAGATTACTAGAATTGGGATAAGTAGCTTAAGCGGCATGAAATGCCTTAAGGACTTTATTTTGTTCATGGATAAGAGAGAGGTTAATGCTAATTAAATGGTTTATGAAACCACAATACATATTACAAAAAACGAAAAAATTTACGCTATGAAGGAGTCGGAAAATACAATGAAACCGTCCAGATGATCGATTTCCAAGATCTTGAAGACTTACCAACCTACTGTGTGATTCCGGCGCTGGGAATTCAGTCTTTCTTTTCGTTTCTTAGATATGGGCAGTCAACAGGACTTTTTCTTCATTAAGGTTTCAATTTCTTGTTTTGAACCTATCTTGATTCTTGGAATCTAAATTATAGACTTAAAATAATCATGTATGCCTTTACTAAACTTAATGTTCTGTTCATGGTTCAAACCCAAAAGTTGATATTTTAAAGGCAAGCCAGTGCTAAAGAGAATAGATAGGCCAGTGGCTTTCTAAAATTATTAATATTGTAGAATTGTAAAACGGAAAACATTGAAGGCACGCAAACGGCACGCCTTTAGCAACAACTATTGTGAAGTATTCGTTTCTTGGATACGAATCATTTTAAGTAGGCTATGCTGTAGACACGTACTACCCTCGAGTAGTTCGCTTCTGTAGAAGGGGACTTTGATTTTTCCTTATAATTCACCGAAAGAAGTTAGGCTCTTGAGCCATATGTGGGCTTCGGCATTTTCCAACGTACTTCAACAAATAATATAGGGACAAGGTAGCGCGCTTAAGCTGGACAACGACATAAAAGCGTCATTGCGGCCTGTTGAATACAGGATGCGAGTTCAGCGTAGACTGTCTCGGGATCACCATATTTGTTCAAGTACCTGAACGCGCCGAGATTCAGTGCTTTGGCCGCCACCTCCTCTCGTCCTTTTCCTGTGAAAAGTATGAACGGAGGGTTCTGCGAGTTCTTTTTTAATTCTTTGAGAAACTGGAGTCCGTTTTTTCCAGGCATTTCATAATCTGAAATAACAACATCATAATGAAACTGCTTCAGATTCTCAAAAGCTTCATAAACGGAGGTAGTTGTTTCAACCTTAATTTTGCCGTCCATTTCCAAGATTTGCTTGGAAACCTTCAAGAAACAGTCATCGTCATCGACATGCAAAACTTTCACGAAACATTTAGTATCAGTTAACTGCAGCTCGGCCATTGGCTGAAAAGTTGTCTCAGTTTTTATGCATGTTGGTTTAGGTTTGATTGTTACTGCTCCGTTTTGGTTTCTCTGTAGTTGTGTTGTACTGTTCATTTGTTGCACTCCGCTACATAAACCAGCTATCGTAAGTCTCAATATATATGTTATTTTAAGGTTCGACATATTCCTAAAACCGATATATGTCCAAAATATAACCTAACAAGCAGGCAAATAGGTCCCTCTAAGAAAGAGAGAACGGTTGCCTTTGATTGACGCCTATTGTGAAAGATCCGTCTCTCTGAGCGCGGCTCATTTTAAACATTGGAATATCAACTTTACCTCTGAAGCTTGTAAATTACAATGTCAATGGCGCCGCTTAAACTTCTGATTCGCTGACCGCATGATCAAGCGCTATAACGATTTCTTGTTCATCGATTTATTTTTTAGCGATGATGCATCTGAAGAAATTTAGGTTTTGTTGTCATTTCAGCCAAGTTTTTAAAAGTGTTGCACCAAAGGATATGAAACCTGTGAATAGTAGGGCGCAGGCAAGGATGAGGTTTGCTAACGTATTTGCCGCCGGGTACTGAGCTATGTATACGGTGACGGCGAAGAACATGTAAAATGATATAAAACCCATTGCAAGCTGCAGCAAAAAAAGAATTTTGTATCCAAAGTTACCTTTTGACTGCGTTGTTTGCTGGCTGAGTCCTGTTATTTTTAGTATACTGGGGATTTCAATCAAGAATAAAGCTATGCCGCTTAAGAAGAAAAACCGCCCCATATTTATCATAAAGTTTGTCGTGCTTGCTGTAAATATGTTGAAAAATGAGAGTGGCGTAAACATCAACAGTGAAACGGCTGATAGGGCAGCGATAATGAGACCGTAGAGGAAATTGTATGATGTTTTAATTTGGCTAATTTTTATGGCTAAGAAAATGTTTAGTATTGAACCTGCTATAAGTAACCAAAAGAGATTGCCATTGATTAAGTATGGTTCGAAGACCGTCCAGTTGTCTGCATAGATTCCTGATAGGAGCCCAATTGCGTAAAATACGCATAAAAGTGAATTGAAAATTAGGGCTAAGCTCAGTGTTCTTGCTCCAAATGTTTTGAGCGGTTGCCAGTTTAAGGGTGGTTTGGGTTGTTGAGTTGGTAGTGTGGATTGTTGTGTTAGGTTAGGTTCTTTTTTTTTACTCCTCTTAGTTTGCTAAAGAAGGATGTTGTTTCTGGTTTGTTTTCTGGTTGTTGTTCTTTGGATTCATTGATTGTTTTTTGGTTTATTTGGTTTATTCTTTCTTCGATTTCATTTTTGATTTTGGTTATTGCTTCGCCTTGCTCGGTTGAGCCTTCGATTAAAAGGATGTTGTTGCCTTGGGCTATTTTCTTTGCTGTGTCACTTAGTGCTGGTATCGCGACAAATATGGGAATATCGACTTTTACTTCTGATATTTTGTAAAGGTACAGTATGAGTGGTGATGATTGAACTTCTGATTCGCTTACTGCATGATCAAGCGCTATAACGATTTCTTGTCCGCTGATTTGTTTTTTGGCTATGAGGCTAAAGTGATGTTGCATTCTGCTTTTTTGTCCAATTGTCAATCCAGGCATCTCAATGCTAAAGCCTAGGTCAGCTAGGAGTGTTCTAATATTTTCTAGGCTTGCAACGTTTTGCCTTATTTCCTTCTTTCTAGTCAAGTTTAATGAGAATTTGGGTATTTCTGTTACTTGAGCTTCTTTTATTGTGAAGTTTTTGTTGCAGTTACGGCAGATCAGGTCAAATTCTGGATTCTCAAATTTTTCGCCGCATTCTTGGCATACGTACCAGCGTCCCATATTTCTGTATTGTCCTTCAAGAAGGGGCTCGCCACATTTTGGACAGCGATCTTGTATGTACTTGTTTCTTTGGTCAATGTATCCACATGGAATATGTTCGGTTAAGCTTGTTTTGTCTACGTTGTGGCTTTTGCATTTTGGGCATCGATTATGCAGGGTCATGATTGTTGATTCACAGTGTGGGCATGTTGATACTGACTCAAAGAAGCTTTTTTGAAGTATGCCTAATTGAACGAGGTTTTCTAAACAATCTCTTGAGAGTTGATCAGTTTCGTTTTTACCTGACGTGCTACTTGTTACTTGGTATACAAATCCTGAACCTGGAGTGTAGAAGGGAATTATTTCTTTTTTATCTCCATCTTGGAGTAGCTTTCTTAGGAGGTCGCGTGTTTCAGGTTCGATGTATGCCTCTCTTCTTTCGAGTTCTATTTTGTCTTCAACATCTATAGCGTTGATTGCTTCTTTTTTATCTGAAATAGTGTTTTCATTTGGCTGCTCTGCTGCTTTTTTTGCATCTGTTTTTTGTTCTTGACTTTTCTTCATTGATCTCAGCGGCTTTCTACTCTCGGTGTATGTTTCTCATTTATACTTATATCGTTTTGTTTAAGGGAGGAACAAATAGAATGCTAAGCCCGAGGAAACTGCTAAAATAGTTACGTGCTTTAATCCGTCAACAAATGAATCTTCGTTGATTTTTCCTGCGATTAAACCTCCGAATAGTGATTCTATCAAAGTGGCATGTAGAAATAATCGTCTTGATGCTGCTTGTGCTATTATTGGCTTAATAAAAGATACGGTGCCCGTTGCCGAATGGCTCAGAGGAGCGAACATCATCCTTGAAATGATTATGATTATGAATAAGAATATGAAGACTGAGAAGTAGAATATAATAACGTAGGGCGATGTTTGTTCCCTTCTTTTTTGAGTCCATGAATTGATGTTTTCAAGGTATTTTGCTGTTGAGTCAAAGATGTCTGATAGGTCTCCTCCATGTTTTCCTGCTTCGTTTATCAAAATAGTTGCTTTTTTGATTAGAGGTAAATCTAGTCTATTACTAAATTCTACTAGGGCTTCGTTAAAGTTCATGCCCCAACTCATGTGTGCTACTAAGATCTTTAGTTCACATGTTAGTGGACCATACTGTCGATTGGATGCATGTTGTAAGGCTATTTGTAAAGGTATTCCTGTTCTTGATGCAGTTGCTAAGTCCCTTAGAAAGTCTGGGGTTGCTTTTTCAATCTTGGTTTTCCATCTATTGTAGATGATGCTTGCAACACTTGGAGGCGCCACACCTATTGTCAGAGCTATTACCATCATATAATCTAATGTTGGGGACATAAGGTAGAAAATTGACGCAGAAATGAAGAAGATTATCGCTGCTGCTACAGAAACGATCGATGTTCTTTTTATTGTTTTTTTGGTTATTTTCATTTAGCTATCACTTTTCGAATGTTGAAAGTATCACCATCATTATTGTACCCATTATTGGGATTCCAAGGTAGGTTAGTAGGTAAAGAACCAGCGCCATGCTCATGCCTGCAATCGTGCCGCTGCCTATCATGCCTAGTGTAACAAGAAGAACGATGAAAAGTAATGGGGCGGCGACTAATAGCATAATGTAGATTTCTGCCATGGCTGAAAGTGATTCTAGCATCATGTCTAGTTTGCTTAGTCGGTCTTTTGTTACTGCTTCCGTTGTAATTTTTAGATATTCTGTGGGGTTTCCTCCTGTTCTTACTGTCGCGACGTAACCTCCGAGGATTTCGCCGAGTTGGTCATTGGGTGTCAGTTTGGAGTTGTCAACGATTGAAGTCATGAGGTCCATTCCAAAGATTTCTATGTCTCTTATAATATTGCTAAATTCTAAACGTACTTCTTTGAGAGTATCAATCTTGGCCATTGACTCGAAAATGAGGCTTGGTGGAACATTTGAGCTTGAGAGAAGTGTTAGAAAGTTTGTGATATAGGGTAAGTTTTTGTCGATTGGTCCATTTCTGTTGCGTGCTTTCATTCCTGGATAGATGTACATTACTAATAGTGTTATCATTGCTGCCGATGCTGCGATAACTAAACTAAATGCAAAATTCATTACTGACAAGATTGGAATTCTGGTCAAAAGTGGCAAGAGGATAAATGATAGGGTGATTGCGGCTGCAAAAGCAATTATTGAGATTAGTACCATAAAGGCGATATACGCCTTGAATGCTATTAGTACGCCGCCTTTTCTGAGTTGAATATGGAGCTCTTGAAATTGGGGGTATATTTTTTCTAGTTTTTTGCTGAGTAGGTTGTATGCTGTTGCCCAGGGTTCAAATTTCATTGTTAGCTCACTTTTGCTTTTCGGTATATTTGTTGTGGGTCAGAGAAGTAGTCTAACACCATTTTGGAAACGTCTTCGTAGGAGCGTATGTGTTTTTTGACCATGTACTCGAGAATTGTTTGTCTCATTTGGAGTTCTTGATCTATTTCTTCTTGGGAGTATCCCCATTGGGTGGCGATTCTATCTAATAATGGGCTTCTTCCTATCTTAACATAGATGTCTTTTTCTACTTCCCATTTGAATATGTCTTGGGTTTTAAAGTCGTTTTTTTCTTTGTCCCAGCCCACCATTTCTGATACGCTTATTGTTCTTCTTAAGGAGACGTTGTTTACGACTAGTCTGCGGACTATAGAGATAGCGTTTAGGTTTTCGACTTGAGTTTGAGGAATGTTCATAGGTTTTGTTGTTAGTCGGTGTAGGACACCTTGTACATTTTCTGCGTGTATAGTTGTTAAGCCTAAGTGTCCTGTTGCCATGGCTTGGAATAGTGCATAGGCTTCTTCTCCTCGGATTTCGCCTACGATAATGAAGTCTGGTCTTTGTCTTAGGGCGGCTCTGAGTAGGTCGAACATGCTGATGCTGCCAATTCCAGCTTCGCCTACTGCTCCTGCTCCTATGCCTAACCCTTGTCTTGTGACCATCATTTCCCAGTTTTTATGTGGTAAACGTATTTCTTGTGTGTCTTCTATGCTCACTATTTTTAGGGTTGGTCTAATGAATAGGCTGATGGCGTTGAGCATTGAGGTTTTTCCCCCTCCGATGTCGCCACCGATCATGACTGAGTGCCTATTTTCTATTAAGAACCAGTAATATGCGGCGATTTCTGGTGACAGAGCCTTATATATTATTAAATCGGTGATTGTGAGAGGGGTTTTTTTGAATTTTCTAATAGTGAAGGTGCTACCTTTAGGTGTTACTTCAGTTCCATATGTTACTTGGGCTCGGCTGCCATCAGTCAATGTTCCATCAAGGATTGGTTGCGCGATAGAGATATGCCTGCCACAAAGGTAGGCAAGTTTGAATACAAAGTTTTCTAGTTCCTGAGAAGTTTCGAATACTACGTTTGAGGGTATGGACTCATATTTGCGGTGCCAAACAAATACTGGCGAGTTAGTACCGTCGCATGAGACGTCTTCAACGTTTTCGTCTCTCATTATTCCATCTATTTTTCCGAAACCTAAGAAATCTCGGGTGATGTAATACTGGTATTTACCCAGTGTATTGCCGTCCACATTTATGCGGTATTTTATTGCTGTTTCTAAAATTTTGTATTTTAAGAATTCTTCTGCTTGCTGTTCATCTTTAAAACCTTTTGTGTTAATTGAAAGTTCATCCCAGAGAATATTTTTTAGCTCAGTTAACAGTTGTTTATCTAATTCTGTTAATGTCGGCTCCAGGAGGGAATATTTTATTTCATTTTTTTCGTCTTCAACAATTGCTGCATATGAAAAAGGAAGCAAAAGAGGATAATGTTCCTTGAATGTTTCCGGAACTTCTGACCCCCCAGCAACATCCGTGTGAGTTTCCACAGCAGAACCAAGCATATCCTCATCTATGACTGAGGCATTTACCGCTGGTGGCTGTGATTGTTCTAATTTTCCTTGGCGTTTCCATATCTTCAAGCTAGCGTTCCCAGGATTTAATTCCTTAAGAGTCAATATAAACCACGTAACTTTTATTTTACTATTAGGCAGGTTAGCTCTTGATTTGACAAGCCTCTTACTGGAAAAATGACTAAAACAGCCAAAGCCATTCTAAGCGAAGAAACCAGACTGGGTTCAATGTTGAGGACATGTGAGGAACGCAATTGTGAACGGATTTGATGGAAATAAAGAACAGGGATGAAACTGAAGTTAAAGCACTCATGGATGATGGCTAAGCAAATTTGACGATTGGGCTCTTTATCAAAGAAAGAGTGGTCGCAAGCTTTGCAGAACAAGTTTTCGCGCGCTGACCAGAACTTATCGTAACAGTTGAAATCGAGGTAGTGCCAGGAGAATTTGAATACCACATGCCACTGGAAGACAAAGTAACTGTCGACGCATCATCGATAGTGCTACCCTACTGATCTTGCAACTGAACCGTCATCGCCCCAGAAGTCACACCACCAAAAGTCAACTGCGAAGGTTACACGACGCTGCCGAAGGATGCTGTCGGCATTACTCCGTTCGGAAGATACGTCCTAGCACGCATGTAGTTGTAGTATACGGTCAAGGGGTAGCCGCTGGATGTGGAGCTTATTTGACTAAGATAAAGGTTAGTTGCGGAACTAAGGGGGTTACTTGAGACCGTGCCGGTGTCTCCGCCCGTTGACGAATAAAGCTGCGGCGCTATGTATGCGCTCCACGACGTTGCGCTTGAACCCGTGTACGTTAGGGTGCCGTATAGCCAGCTTGAAGATGACGTGCCTTGAGAGTTATAGTTGGTAAATGTGCCGCCGACATCGTTGGATTGGCTAAAATACGAATTGCCTAAGCCAATATCTGCGCTAACTGCATTTGTTGCGCTTCCCGCGGCTGCATTATTTGCGAGCCCGACCACACCAGTATCGGTTCCGGGACTAACTGAACCTGGAGACGAAAAACTTGATTCCACTATCAAGCCTGTATTGCTCATCGCCTTGTTGAACGAGAAGACGACGTTCTCGCCATTGTAACCCGTTACTTTTATGGCGTTAATTGTCGTTCCTCCAGGTCCCGAAACACCTGTTGCCTTCGATAGCGTATATCCGCTATACACGGAAAAGCTCGAAGTTGCAGTATTACCATTGAAATACGCGTTGAAGACGCTTGCCCCGTTGTCATATGCTGCGTAAGTGTTGGAGAGGGTAGGTGCTTCACCCGTGTATCCAGTTGAGCTAAGTTGATTTGAAGTTGTCGCGTAGAATCCTAAGTAACATGTGTATGTTCCACCGGCAGCGATTTGTGAATCAATTGTAACCCAGACGACAGAAGATGTAGCTGTATTTGATATTCCACCTATTCCACTAGTAGTTGTTGCACTAGCACTTTCAAGCCAGCTGTCTAGCAAATTTCCTGAGCTATCAAAGAAAGCATAATTATCTACGGGATTAGACAAATAACTTGAGTAAGTATTCCAATTCACGTTAATACTTACTTGGGATCCGCTTGAAACGGCACTACTTTGTGAATTTGTTAAAGTTATTGGAACATAGTACAATACTCCAGAAGTTACTGTGAACGAAGCTGTAGGAGAATTAGTACCATCACTCAAAGTAACTGCCTGAGCACCAGAAGTAGACATTGGAACCGTAAACGTCGCCGACAAACCACCAGTAGAAGTCGTAGTTGAAGTACTCAACGTCACCGCTGTACCACCCAAAGTAGCCGTCACCGAATGCGAACCAAGCATACCCGTAGCAGTAAC
>Ga0187868_1001282_pt1 | contig 18128 bp, 14 predicted proteins | sample June2016WEW_13_4_FD_133014 | JGI IMG/M metagenome (GOLD analysis project Ga0187868, IMG submission 133014) | Peatland microbial communities from SPRUCE experiment site at the Marcell Experimental Forest, Minnesota, USA - June2016WEW_13_40 | ecosystem: Environmental > Terrestrial > Soil >... | reverse complement strand
TAGATGGTCCGCACGTAGTCGTAGCCCCCTCGAACTCCAAAAGCGTGATACAACAAGCTTTGACTCATACATGGGAACCTACCACGAAACCTGTCCTAGACCCCAACTTTCCGGAAGAACCCAAAAATCTGCTCACCGGCTTGGTTAAGACGTTCGAGGACCTTCCCGCTCGCTTTCCCGACCACGTATTCGAGGTCAAGGACCTTGCAGCGCTCGAGAATTTGTTTGATGACGGCCGCCTTCTCGATGAAGACGTCGTGGAACCGCCCCCAGTCACGGCCTATGTTCGGAAAGGTGCCCGTGACGAGCTCAAGCCAATGCGGCTGTGCCGACACGCCCCGCCTCCCCGCAAACGCGTTGTTGTAAAACCCGAGCCCCAGCCCAAACCGACGCAACCGGGGACCCCGGCCGAGCAGGGTGCAGCCAAGCCATGGGTAGACTTCGCTCTGATTTGGGAAAGCCGGGGCCTCACAGAGCGCGATCTCAACATCCCCGAAGGAGCGGGCACCCACGCCACCGGCTCAATGCTTTGGAAGAAAGGTGCGGCCGAAGGCATTGACCAGCGCCACTTTTTCCGAGACGAGGCATTCTTCGGTCTGGACTGGAAAATGGACCCCGCACTGCCGCATTACGAGAGATGCGCGGCTCATTTCTACATAGTCGTGAAGGGCATCAACTGTGGAAAGTTCACCCTCAAGCTCTCCCACAACACGAGAACCGACACAGTGACCTACAAGCAGAAGAATGCCATGACCCAGATCCATTGGGCTGCCGCGCATAAGGTGATTGCAAAACGCGACCTTCTCGGCCGCACTATGTCTCTGTACAGGAAGGAGGGCACCCCGCCGGAGTTCCTTATGGAAATCGATTGAGCAGCTTGTCGGCTTCGGGCGTTTCCTCAGCCGAAGGCACACGTTGCCGCCTGTCACGGAGCCGACTCCACGCGTTAAAAAGCATTTCCTGATTACGCTTCGTGACCCCCACCTTGCTGAGGACAGCAGCATCCTGCCCACGTAAGAACGCCAAATCGTTTTCCGCCTTCCTATACCTCTCGTCGGCCGCTGCAAGTTGCGCGGCGCTGGCGTCAACCACCGGTAAGAGGAGCCGTTCGATTTCAGACGGAACCAGTTCCAGAACCCCGCCCCCGTAGTGCCGTCCTTCCAGTTCCGCCGTCAAGCAAGTAAGACTATTCACAAAACTGAAAACCAGCGCCTCAGCGGTCGCTCTCAGAGGTTTGATTCGATAGGCCGTGTCCGTTGTGTATGCCGCGGCGTTGTTCAGCACTAGCCGCGGGAGGTTGTGCGCGCGTTTGAGCATCGCCACGGGAGCGAGGTAAACTGAGGGAACCTTGTACCACGGCGCTCGCACCCGGCATTTGTATCGCGTCTCCAGTTTCTCAGTTAAGCCAGCCTGCAAATATCGCCGCGCATTGGCCGGTAAATCATCGATGCTTTCCTCTTGGAACCACAGAAAGTTCGCTGGCAACCCAGCTCGCCTGTTGGCAGCATGGTCCGCTAGCGAGTACACTAGGCCCTGCACATGCTCGCTCCGGCCGACCATTGGATGAGCCCATCGCTGCAACTGGAACTCCTCCACAACCTTGTCCGGTACCAGGAAGAACTTATTCGCTCCAGTCACAATCCCCACGTCCACGCCGGCCTGCTCGGCAAACGGTCGAACCCGCTTATCCGCCCGCAACTCCGAAACCAACGCTCGCTCTTCCCGCGTCAAGAATACCGGCATCCACTTGCCATCGATAGTGCTGCCATTGGTGTAGCCGGCACCCTGGAACATCGCCTCCGCGTCTTTGCTGAGCCGCTGCCGCCCTCGCACCGGAATGACCGCCACCCCCTGGGACTGCTCCGCCCGCTCGTATTTCTTCTCCGCCATCAGCAAGACAGTGCCCTGCAAAGTCTCACCGAACCAGATTTCCTCGGGGTCGAGAATTAGAATCCGCGAGCACTGCTCAGCCAAGAACCGCCGCAAGGACTGCGCGTGCGGAATATGGAAAACCTCCGACGGCACCACCATCGCAAGCCGCCCCCCGGGCCGCAGCAGCGCCAAGGCCGCTATTACAAAAGGCACCCAAGCATTGGTGTGCTTGGTAAAAGGCAATCCGAAACGCTTGAAAACTTTTTCCGCAAGCAACTGCTGCTCCTCAGGCAAATACTGGTATCGAATGAACGGCGGATTACCAACGGCACCATCGAAGGCCTCAACTTCCCGAGCGTGGAAAAGGAACCACCGCAGGAAATCCCCCACATGCACCTCGAGCCGTGCGGCGCCCGTCCGACCCTTCGCCTTAGCCGCCTCCGCCGGATTGATCTCACAAGCAAAAATGGTCTTCAACCACGTGCTTGCCCTCTTCTGAAGCGCCTCCAGAAACGCCCCATCCCCGCAGCTTGGCTCCAGCACCCGTTGCGGTCTCACCACCCCAACCCACCGCGCCAGAAACTCTGCAATGTCAGCGTCCGTATAGAAGCCACCGCGCAGCTTCTGCGCCGTCTCGAACTGGATGAAATTCATCGCCCTCTCCCTTTTCCTTTGTTTTTTTCAGGCCCCTTGCCTAGCCCCGTGCCACCCACGCGGTAGGGCACCTTGCTCTCCGCGAAGGTATCCGCGCTGAAAAGCTGTCGCTGCTCCCGCTCCCGCAGGTACTCCGTCGCCCGCCGCAGGAACCAAGCCTTCAGTGTCATCCCGTCCCGCGTCAGGGCGCTGTAAAGCTCCCGCTTCTCATCTGGGTCAATTTCCAAAACTATTCTGCCAGATTCACCGCGCGCCATGTAATATCACATAACATAGCCACGTAACATGTAAAGAACTTTTTCCACATTTTTTTGAGGGCCCAACTCCAACCCCCCCTCAGCGCCTCAATCCAGTTAGCCCAACTTCAGCCAGAATTCCGCGGATTTCACCCGGGGGGCATCTTGTGAAGGGAGCTGGGCCCCGTTCATGGGAATGGCGTTGCGGACAGAAAGATCAGGCACGGAATATGCTACTTGATAATGGTGATGAAGCCCAATCCAGCTTCATAGGTTGTTGTTGTTCGGGGCAACTCGGTGAAGGCCGGGTTGCCCTTCTTTGGAGGCTATCAGAATGCTCAGGCTCGCCTTGGCGCCGCGGGCTGAGGAAGTCACGCGGCCCGCGAAAGGGAGGCAACGCTCAGACCTCACCACAGACCCGCAAGTACAATTCCCGCGCACGAAATGGATTCTCACTTGCGCCTTTGCCCATGCGCGTCCGGCTAACATAGAGCCTCTCCGCTCCAACCCCAGCGGGGGAATGGCGCTTACTTAGTGCCTAAAATATTCTGCCTCAAGCGTTTACGCCGGGGAGGGTGAGGCACGGTTTCAAACAGAACCCGGCGGCTCAGTCGCTGCATTTCTTTCAAGGTGGCCTGCACCCGGCGCCATTCGGCAATGGCTGTTCGCAACCATTCAAACTGCTCCCGCGAGAGCGCCACACTGATCGTCTTGCCCTTGACCTTGCGCGTCCACTGATAGCAGGGGCCTCCCGCCCCCGGTCCGCGGTCCTGGACATAACCCTCGCTGATCCACCCGGTCCGGGCCAAACGGCGGCGCAATTGAGCATATGGGGCCTTCCAGGCCGCCCGCGTCATCTTTTTTGAGGTTGGCATGAACAAAACTCTAGCAGACTTGTCAATAGAGCGGTATATATACCGCTCTATGCCCGACACGCCCTTCTTCCGCCCTTGGCGCCCCCGCCTGGCTCGCCTGGGTTCCCGCACCGCCCACACCTTCCGCCAGGTCCGCGCCTATACCCTCTGCCAACTGGAAAGTGCCTTCGCCCCGTGGGTTCCCACCCAACTCTTTCCCAAAGCCAGCGCCCACCAAAACAGCCGCGACCGCGATTACACCCGGGGGCGCACCTTCTGGTCCATGGTCTGGCAAGCCTTTAACCCCAACGCCTCCGGCCGCGAGGTCGTCCGCCAACTCCAAGCCCTCTACCGCTTGGAAGGCGGCCCCAAGCTCAGCCCCAAAGACGGCGCCTATTGCCGCGCCAAGGCGCGCCTGCCCCTGGAGCCATTCGCCGAAGCTTTGGCCGCCACCGCCAAGTCTGCCGACCAGCAAGTCCCCGCCCGCACCCAACTCCAAGGCCGGCCCACCAAGGTCGTCGACGGCTCGGCCCTCACGCTGGCCAATACGCGCAAAAACCGCCGGGCCTATCCCCCGCTCCAGTGCGCCGATAAACCCGCCTTCCCGATGATGCGCATCGTCGTGCTCTTTTCCCTGCTCAGCGGCGCGATCCTCGCCCTGGCGGAGGGCAGCCTGGCGGCCTCCGAGTTGTCTTTGTTGACCGTGCTCAGCAGCCAGTTGGCCGTCGGGGACATCCTGGTGGGAGACCGCGGCTTCGGTTATTACGCGGTCGTCGCCTGGCTCCAGCACTTTCTGAAGGTCGATTTCATCGGCCGGTCCACCCGCCGGCTCGATGGCCGGCGGCGGCTGCGCCGCTTGGGTCGGAACGACTGGCTGTTGGTCTGGGCAAAACCCCAGCGCCGCTCCCCGTGGTTGACGCTCCTCCAATGGGCTGGGCTGCCCACGGAACTGACCGTGCGCGTGGTCAAGGGCAACTGCTATCAGAAGGGCTTCCGCGTACACCAGGTCAAGGTGGCGACGACGCTCTTGGACCCAGAACTCTACCCCGCCGAGCAGATCCTCGGCGCCTACCGGCGGCGCTGGCGCCTGGAAATGTGCCTCGATGACCTGAAAACCACCCTCGAAATGGAATTCCTGCGCGGTCGCACCCCGGAGATGGTTCGCAAAGAAGCCTACACCCGGCTCATCGCTCACCATCTCATCCGCTGCATCATCGCCCAGGCGGCCGACCAGCAGAACGTCTGCCTGGAGCGCATTAGCTTCAAAGGCACCTTGGATGCCGTGCGCCACTTCACTCACGCCCTGGCGCGCGCCCGCTCCAAAGGCAAGCGCCGGCAACTATGGGATGAACTGCTGGTAACGCTGGCCAGCGATTTGGTTCCCGAGCGCCCGGATCGCCGCGAACCGCGCGCCGTCAAACGCAAGAGTACGAAGTACCCGCGGCTGGACGCGCCACGCCGCAAATTCCGGGATCACCCGAAGCGAAACACCCGCCGGAAGAAGGCCCGGCTGCGCAGACTCGGCCTTATGTAAGCGCCATTCCCCCAGCGGGGTTGTGCAGCAAAGCCCAGGGTTGGCGCGGCGCCAACCATGGGTAATCGCGCGGCAAGGCCCTTCAGCCCCAACGGGGTTGCGGCCCGCTGGCCGGAAAACCGGTCGCCTGCGATCCCCGCCGGCCACAACCCCGTTGGGGTTGGGACCCCCTCCGTCGCCACTACCCAGGGTTGTCCCTTCGGTCCAGCCCTGGGCTTTGTTACACAACCGCGTTGCGGTTGAAGCCACGGGCGCCAGTTTGGGCTGGGAATTTCGCAAACTCTCGTCCAGAGCATCGCACCGCGAAAGCATCCCCGTTTGCTCCGCTGGGAATCTTAGCCTGACGCGCATGCGTCAGGGCGCGACCGGAGACCGCGCGGGGGAATGGCGGCGTTCTGCCGAGACGCCGCTGCGAGGGCCGGGTTGGGCGGCGGTAATAGATAAAGGTAGCAAGCTGCCTTGGTCTTTTGCTTCTGTTAGTAAGAGGTCATGTTAACGGTGAAATAATGCGGGCGTGATATTCACTCTCCCTTTTCTGCCCGAGCGCTCACCAATAAATGTTGAGCTTGCCGTTACCACCTTTTGAGCCGCAGCCACCACCGTCACCTCCGGCGCCACCGCCACCGTGGGCCTGGATGTCAATTCCACCAATGGAACTAATCACCGATACGCCTCCCCCGTGGCCTCCATCTCCGTCATCACAGTTTCCGGCGGCGCCGGCAGACACTGTGACGGTTAAGATCTCACCCGGAGTGACCGTGTATGTACCAGACTTGCTTTCCCCGCCGTCGCCTTGAAAATCCGCGGTGTTATTGTCACTATCGTAACCGTCACCGCCATCTCCACCGCGCGCTTGAATATAAACCGAAGTAGTACCATCCCGAACAATGAACAAATAGGTTCCAGGATCTGTGTATTCTTTATAACCGAAACTCTGATACTCATTGGTCACGTCAGTCAACGCCGCGGCGAGCAACTCTAGCGCCTGCGATGATTTGTCAGTGGCGGTGAGAGTCGGAGAGTTTAGGATCTGAATAGCGCCATTAATTGCAGTCAGTGCGTCGTTGACCCAGGTTGATTCCGCCGAAAGGTAACGCGCAAGCGGTATCAGTGTCCTATTTAATAAGCCGATTGCAGTGTTGAAGTTATCATTACTGATTGAGCTTTTACCCCGGACCGCTTTCACCGCCAGGTCCAGATACGCGATCGCCCTTTTGAGCAGCTTGTACTCCAGTTGGACTGGCATTGGAAGCTGCAAGTAGTCGGTTGATGTCGCACTCATGCCATTGGCATGGACGCCGATCAGCGAAGTCGCGGCTTTCTCGGGGACTGCAAAGGTCAAAGTAGTTGGAGAGCTGACGGTGAAATCGTTAATCTGTTCCGAACCCAGGTTCACTTCCGTGACGTCTGAAAAATTCAGGCCGCTGACAGTGACCGTCAGACCCGGCGTGACCGCTTGAGGTGAAAAGCCCACAATGGTGGGCCCCACGATCATGACCTTGGGACTTTGTGAGCTGTAGGTTCCGTCCGAGACAGTTACATACCCGGAGGTGGCACTGGCAGGAAGCATGGCGGTGATCGCATGATCGTTCTTGTTGATCTCATATTTCGAGATGTGAACACCGTTGATCTCCACCGAAATGACATTTTCAAAGCCAGTTCCGGTGATCGTAAACTCCCCGCTTGGTTCGATCCTATACCGATTGAGGGATTTGATCTCGGGGATGGCTATTGAAATCTGAGCTTGGGCGCAGACGCCGAGCAGTTGAGAGGCGAGAACGGTTACGACGATGAAAACAGTGGGCCGTTTCATAAACTGATGCTGATCGGAAAGTGCGTTTTTGGCACGCCGCCGATTATTGACGCTACGCCGGTGACGCAGAATTGGTTTCCGTTCGCAGTCACTGTGGCCCGATGATGCCAGTGGCGGGCCCGGGTGTCAAGTTCGGAGTTCTCTCAGCTTTTCGGCCGCTTTGGTCCAACCCTGGGGCCTCGACAAGCGGTGACAGCGGATGGGGGATGGCAGCCGTTCGAGATTGTACTGGCGCCAAGCGGGTTCCGTAGCAGTTGACTATCTGGGCGCCGTTGTCGGGAATATGCTGCACGATGGCGGCCAACAGGTCGGCGGGGGTGGGGACCTCGACACTGCGATCGATCCCGGCACCGGCGACGCGCCGGCACCACGAGGTGGTCCATGTGGGGTGCAGGACAGAATTCTTCGCGCCGCCTAAAGCCGGCGTTCCGGCACAGGATCGCCTGGGGTGGCGCGCTCGATGCGGCCCTGACAAGCTGGGATGCGCCCGTTCTTCCTCAATCTTGAAGGCATAGGCCGCGCTGAGCAGGTGGCGCGCCTGTTCCTGCAACCGGCCGCAACCCTGATGACCGGCTCATTTATCCCTCGTGCCGGTCACGACAAACTGCTGGGTTGCCGGCCCCACGGTTTCATAGGTTTTGCTTTTTTCATATTCGTTTCCCCACACGATGGCATTTTCGTCATGCACCAACCGGTGCTCTTTCGTGAGGGTCACGCTCACGGTCACCGTCCCGCCCGTCCCGTCCGGCGTGCCTGTGATCAGCCCGGTGTCGGGGTTGATGCTCATCCAGGCCGGTTTTTGTGTGAGCGAGAACTTGAGCGGCTCGATCTTCCAGAATTTGGTCCCAGGCTTGGGTTTGGCACCGTCCCTTCTGGTGAGATCCCCTATGGAACGGACGGCTTCCACCTGGTAACGATAAGGCCGGCCCGCGGGCGCGCTGGCAACCGGGGTGCTGTAGATGAAGGGCCTGGGGGCTTCGACATAATCCGAATCTCCGCTTCGCTTGCCCTGGGCGTCCACCGCGACGACGCGGTAATAGGCCTGGTTGGCGTTCGGAAGGGCGTTGCCCACGCCCAAGACATCCAGTGAAGTGCCGGCGACCTCGGCCACGAAATTGGCCGGGAACGGGTTGGCAAACTCTTTCGTGTCGCCCAGCTTGACCTCGTAGGGAGTGTCATGGACGGTGAAGCCTTTCTCATCGCTGCCGTAGATTCTGTACTTTGCGGGCGCCCTCCCGACCGGATTGGCGCTCCAGGTCAATGTGCCGATGCCGGCGCCGGCGTCGTATTTGATCGCCAAGCCGATGGGATACGCCGGACCCTGGGCCGTGAAACTCCAGGTGTCGCTCCACGGCCCCCAGACGCCGTTCGAGTTTTTTGCTTTCACGTGCCAGTAATAGGTCACGCCGGGCGTCAACAGGCCGGGACGGGGAAGGGTGTAGCGGGTCCGGCCTTGGTCGGTCGTCCTTGAAACATATTTGTCGAAATTGGGGGACATCGGCCATCTCATGTCGGGACGGTCGGAAAGCTGGAAATGATAATCGGTGATGGGGTCGCCATCGGGGTCCGTGGCGGCGCTCCACTGGAAGACCACGTCCGTGCCGTCGCTCTTGCCGCCGTTGGCCGGATAGACGGGGGACGCAGGGGCTTTGGGAGGACGAGTCTTCGACCTTTCGACCCAGGTGTGCGTGAGCTTCAGGTGCCTGGCGGCGTTTGCCCCGCTTCGGTTGTCCGTATGTTCCAGGTAGGTGAAACGGTTGTTCCCCACGGTCATGGAGGGCATGGCTAACGGGGCCATCTGGATGTCGTTAGTGATTCTCAAATCGCTGAGCGAGGCTTGGCCTGTCAAGATGCACTTAATCCAGTACTCGTTCGCCATGTCGGTGCGGCCTTGGAACTTGCCGTCGAACTCGGCCAACGCCGCCAGCGGCGTATAGACGGGCCTCCCGTCTTTCGGATTTGGCCAGCCGATCTCGAACGCATAGCCGCGGCCGGCGGGCGCAAGGGCGCCCCCGACGAATTGATAAGGCGCCTTCATCTGCCAAACGATGATGCCCGTGCCGCCATCCGCCGCCGTAAGGACGCCGTCTTTGCCGGCGACGTTGGTGACGGCCGCGCCGGCCCGCCACTGCGAATCGTTCTTGAAATCCGGAACGTATTCCCAGATACCGTTGTAGATCGTGTCCGGGACCATCGGGGGATTTCCCGACATATCGCCGTGATATTTCACCGGGGTCTCATGCCCCCAGCGCCACTCGAGGGCTTCGTGCGGACGCAGGACCATGCCCATGGTCCACCAATTCCAGCCCTTGAGCTTTTGCGTCGTCTCTCCCTCCCAGGTGTAATATTGCGAGTAGTCCTCATTATTCTTAACCGGATTCATGGGGCTCATGATTCCATACTGATGCACGCGTTTGATCAGGTCGTGGTCCCGGATCAGGTCTCGCTCGTTTGCCAGGGTGTGGTTGTCCCGCAGGAGCATGATCGTGGCCATGTCCCCGTCCAGCGTGTTGTACCTGCCGTCGAAAAAGGCCTGGGGGACGCAATGGCCGGGGCAATGGCTGAATATGAAATCACCCATGCCGGCTTTGCCAAGCAGGTCCGAGACGCAGAGCGTGCTGTTCCCGCAGGTATTGAAACCAAACACATTGATCGCCTGCGAAACGTCGCCCTGCGCTCCGTTGTCGCCGTTGCCTTTGTGGAAGCGATGCGTGATGTAGAAGTAGAATATCGCGAGCGCCTTTTCCCGGTCGGTAGAAAGCCCCTCCACAACCGAGTTGGCCATAGTCTCCTGCGAGAAGAAGTCGATGGGGCCTATTTTGAGCCACGGGTTTATCACGTTTGCCGCGCCGACGTTCTCCATGCGTATCGAACGGCTTGACTCCCAGGTCTGCGCGAACGGCTCCCATACGCCCGGAAGGGTCGTGCATATCTTCCCATCGATCGTGCCGCCCAGCGTGAGGTTGTACGTGAACGGGGAGGTGGTGATGTCCTGGATGTGGCTTTTGGGAACGTCGGTTGGGTCGGTGTTGGACGCCCAAGGCTCGAATGCCGCCTTCAACCGGGGAGCAGGAGCAAGAGCAAAAAAGACCGCCAGGCAGGCAATCACTCTAAGCGTTTTCAGCATAATTGGACCCGTTTAGAGGAAAGGCCGGGGAAAGTCAAGATGCCCTTTCCCGCAGACCAGCCCAAACGGACATCCCACGGCCTCAATCCATCAGCACAATGAATCGCGCTTTCAGCGCTCAGAATGCTCTTTGGCCAATAAACCCAGGGCGTTGCCCTGGGCTGGTATGAATGACGCCGTTGGCGTCTCAAACAGGACCGCAGTGCCTGCCGGGCGCTGCCTGTCGGGGAAGGCTGTCGTACGCCCGGAAGGGGAACTGATGTGAAGCCACGATAATGTCCAAACTCCAGCGGCAGGCAGGATGCCTGCCCCACTGTAGAGCGGTTGGAGCGGCGGGGTCAAACCCGATTGCGGGGGCTTCACCGGGATGCGCCAGACAGACCTACCCTCTTTTCGGGACAAGCCACATGTCCGTGTTCAACGCGCCCCAAGAGCCCGCCAACGCTGGGCTTTACAATTCCCGGTTTTCGTCCTTCAATCCACATCGGCATGTCCATGAAGATTCCTCGACAATCCTTTCTGCCGGCAACCTGGCTGGGAGCTGTCCTGGCTGCGGCCGGGTTGGCGTGGGCGGCGGGAGCGGCTCCCTCAGCCGGCGGCGCCGCCGGCAACCGCACGTTCGATGTGCGCGACTACGGCGCCCGGGGCGACGGGGCGGCGCTGGACACCGAGGCCGTCAACCGGGCCATCGCCGCGTGCGCGGACGCCGGGGGCGGGCAGGTGCTCTTCCCGCCGGGACGCTACCTCTGCGGGACCATCCATCTGCGGAGCCATCTGACGCTCTGGCTGGCAGCCGGAGCGAGGCTGGTCGGGACCACCAACCTGGCGCTCTACCAGGCGCCGCAGGTTCCGTCATTCATGCCGGAGGCCCGATGGGGCAATTGGCACCGGGGACTGATCGTGGGCGAGAATGCGGAGGACATCACCATCGCCGGCCCGGGGGTGATCGACGGCAACAAGGTCTTTGATGCTGCGGGCGAAGAACGGATGCGCGGGCCTCACACCATCACCTTCGTCGATTGCCGCCGGTTCACCCTGCGCGATGTTTCGATTGTCGACTCGGCCAACTACGCCGTCTTTTTCCAGGCCAGCGACGACGTGGACATTCGGGATGTGACGATCACGGGCGGCTGGGACGGAGTGCATTTTCGGGGCGCCCCGGGACGGTGGTGTCATCATGTCAATATCACCGGTTGCCGCTTTTATACCGGGGACGACTCGATTGCAGGCCGTTACTGGGACAACGTGGTCATTGGCGGGTGCATCGTGAACTCGTCCTGCAACGGGATTCGGCTGATCGGCCCGGCGACCCGCTTAATCGTGGACCACTGCCTTTTTTACGGCCCCGGCTTGCAGCCGCATCGCAGTTCGGCCCGCACCAATATGCTCAGCGGGATCATCCTCCAGCCTGGCGCCTGGGATCGCACCCAGGGTTTGCTGGATGAAGTCCTCCTGGCAAACAACACCATGTATAACGTCGCTTCGCCGGTGACGCTCTGGACCAAACCGGGCAACCCGGTCAATCGGGTCACCGTGACGGGGCTCACGGCCACCGGGGTCTATCGCTCCGCGTTGTCGGTCGAGAGTTGGTCGGAGGCGCCCATCACCAACGTGGTCCTGCGGGGCGCGAGCATCGAGTTCAGCGGCGGCGGCAAGGCCGGACAGGCCAAAGAGCCGGTCAAAGGCCCCGGCGTCGATTGCCGCCCGCTGCCTGCCTGGGGCGTTTATGCGCGCAACGTCGAGCAACTGACCCTTGAAGATGTCCGCCTGAGCCTGGCCAGCGAGGACCTCCGCCCGGTGGTCATGGCCGAGCGCGTGCAACGGCTCAACCTCGATGCCCTCAGGTTCGCCCATGTCTCCGGCGTCACCGAACCCCTGGTGACCAACAACGTCGGGAAGGTCCTTCTTTGGTGACGATAATGACAGCCATGTTCTATGACCTGCAGGCCCGGGCGCGCCGGGCGGTTTTCGAGGCTGGGTTCCATCCGGACTTTCCGCCGGAAGTGATTCAGGAGGTGCAAGCGCTTCGGCAAAGAACGCCGCCGGCTCCCGGGCCGGGTGTTCGCGATATGCGTCCTGTGCTCTGGTCGTCCATCGACAACGACACATCTCGGGACCTGGACCAGATCGAGTACGTCGAGCGGCTTGCGGACGGGAGCACGCGGCTGCTGGTCGGCGTGGCAGAGGTTGATTGCTGCGCTCCCAAAGGCTCAGCCACCGACCGGCAGGCCGGGGGCCAAGCCACTTCGGTCTATACCGGCGCAGCCACCTTTCCGATGCTGCCGGAGGAACTCTCGACGGATCTGACGTCATTGATTGAGGAGCAGGACCGGCTCTCGATCGTCATCGAGATGCGCCTGCGGGATTCCGGCGAGTCGCTGGCCACGGAGGTTTATCGGGCCTGGATTCGGAACCACGCCAAGCTGGCTTACAACTCGACGGGCGCCTGGTTGGAAGGGCGAGGCCCCATCCCGCCGGCCATCGCCAGGGTGCCGGGCATGGAAGCGCAGCTCCGCCTGCAACAAGAGACCTCTCACAAACTGAGCGCCTTCCGCAAGCAGCAAGGCGCGCTGGCCTTCGACTCGCTGGAACCTGCGGCGCTCCTCGAGAACGGCCAGGTAAAGGGCCTGGTGGTCCGAGAGCGCAACGTGGCCGAGGACCTCATCGAGAATTTCATGGTCACCGCCAATGTCGCCATCGCCCAATATCTGAAGACCAGGAATAGCCTCTCGCTCCGGCGGGTGGTCCGAACTCCGCGCCGCTGGGACCGCATCCAGGCCATTGCCTCCCGCTTCGCGGTCAAGCTCCCGTCTGTGCCCAATCCCCGCGCGCTCTCTGACTTCCTGGACAAACGCAAAGCGGCCGACCCCGCGCACTTTCCCGACCTTTCCCTCTCGGTCATCAAGCTGCTTGGCCCTGGCGAGTACGTCGTCGAGTCTCCAGGCCGCGAAAAGGAAGGCCATTTCGGATTGGCGGAGACCGACTACACCCATTCCACCGCTCCCAACCGCCGCTATGCCGACCTGGCCACACAACGATTGCTCAAAGCCGCCCTCGCAGGGGATGGCGGGCCTCATTCGCAAGCCGAACTCACGGGCGGCGGGCCGCGTGAACGCGGCGTTCCGACCTCAGGGGCTGGCGGGCCTTATTCGGAAGCCGAACTCAGTTCCGTGGCCGCCCATTGCACCGAACGCGAAGATGCCGCCAAGAAAGTCGAGCGCCTGATGCGCAAAGTCATGGCCGCAAGCCTGCTGCGCGGGCGAATTGGCGAGGTGTTCGACGCCCTGGTCACCGGCGCCGCCCCCAAGGGCACGTGGGCCCGCCTGCTGAACTTTCCGGCCGAAGGCCGCGTCGTCCGAGGCGCAAACGGTATCGATGTGGGCGACAAGGTGCGCGTGCGCCTGGTCGGGGTTGATGTGGACAAGGGCTACATCGATTTTGAGAGAGCGGACGTTGCAGCGAATCGGTAGTAACCGCCCATCGCGATGCCGGAGTGCCGAGAAAGCCCGGTACTCCACCGCTCCGGCGCTCCGCCACTCCGTTTGGTTTCAGATTTGTTTTGACGGCGACGGAAAACCCCGTAATTTGATCTGCGCAAATGATAATCAGGCCTCAACTCAAGCCAGCGATCCGACGCGGCGTCTCCGCCGACGTTAATCGTCTGGCTTTCTGGCGCGAGGAGACCATGGCGGTCTGGCGCCGGAGCGGCGGTTGGGGTGCGAAATCTCCATGAAATAGGATTACCCGATTTGCAAAACCCACCCGCTGAAGAGCCGGTGGGTTTTTTTGTTCCCCCCGCCGGCGCGACGCGGACTGCTCGATTGACGATATGAACGAGACATCAGCCGGCCTCAGAGAGAGCCTCCGGGCCTTGCCGCGCGGGGCCTGGATCCTGTTTTTTGGCACCTTCCTGAACAAGTTCGGGACGTTTGTGGTGCCCTTCCTGGCGATCTACATGACCCGGCTCGGGTACAGCACGGCCCAGGCGGGCCTGGCGATTGCGGCCTACGGGATTGGGACCTTCGGCGCTGCGCTGCTTGGCGGTTACCTGGCGGACCGTGTGGGACGCCGCAAGACAATCGTGCTGTCCATGTTCTCTGCGGCGGTGGCAATGCTCTGCCTTTCCCAGGCGCGGAGTCTCCCGGCGATCCTGTTGGGCTCGGGCGCGGCAGGACTCATGGGCGAGCTGTACCGGCCGGCGAGCAGCGCGCTTCTGGCAGACCTGGTGCCGGCAGGCCGGCGGGTGACGGCGTTTGCGGCCTACCGGATGGCCTTCAACGCCGGGTGGGCCTTCGGGCCGGCAACGGCCGGGCTGCTGGCCAGGAAATCATTCTTCCTGCTTTTCGCAGGCGATGCGGCCACATCAATACTCTACGGGTTGGTGGCATGGTTTGCCTTGCCCAAGGGCCTGCGGGGCGCGCCAATGGAAAGTACTTTACGCGAAACCCTCCGCGTGCTGCGGCAGGACCGGCGGTTTCGGCAGTTGCTCTGCGCGGCGCTGATGGTAGGCCTGGTGTTTGTACAGGCCTTTTCCACCATGAGCCTGGGGATCACACAGAGCGGGTTCTCGCCGGCAGTCTATGGCCTGGTGATTTCTTTCAACGGAGTGCTGGTGGTTTTGTGCGAGCTGCCCCTGACCACCATCACCCGGCGCTACCCGCCGCGGCAGGCCATGGCCGCTGGCTACCTACTCATCGGCCTCGGCTTTGCCTCCAATGCGCTGACCCGAACAATTCCGCTGCTGGTCTTCACGACGGCCCTCTTCACGCTGGGAGAGATGATCAGCATGCCGGTGGCCGGCGCCTATGTGGCCGATCTGGCGCCGCCGCATCGGCGGGGCCTGTATATGGGGACATACGGCCTGGTTTGGGCGCTGGCCTTCGTGTGCGGTCCGAGCCTGGGCATGGCCCTGTTCTCAGCCAGTCCGCTGGCCTTGTGGGCCTCGTGCGGTGTCCTGGGAGTCGTGGCGGCGGGGATCATCCTGGCCGAGCCACGGCAGCGCCGCGCGGACGCAACCGGCAGGGCTGCTCCGGAGCCACGCTGGTGAGGGTCGCTGAAGGGCAAGCCCCCGCAGCCCAGTTGCCAAAGCGCGAACGCTCGCCAGAACAAGTTCCTTGACATCCTCCAGCATTTGTGAGAATGTCACCATTGACAACGACAACGTGGAACGGGATTTTACCGTGCAATCCAGCAGCCAGCCGCTGCAAATCACGACGACTTCCCTGCCCAATGGCACCACCGGCGTCGCTTGCAGCCGGGCTCTTCAAGCCTCCGGCGGTCAAGCCCCTTATAGCTGGTCCATTCGGGACTATTCCGCGGGCCCGCCGCCCGATTTGACTCTGTCGGCCAGCGGCGTTCTCTCCGGCGCGCCCGCGACGAGCGGGGCATTTTACTTTTATGTGCGCGTGACCGATGCGGCATCCAATGGGGTCGACTCGCCCAGCCCGCTGCTCTTGACCGTTGTGAACCCGCCTCTGCAAATCACCAACTTACACGGTGCAAATGTCCACGAATCTGAGTTCGCCAAACTGGACGTCCCTCTTCGTCACCAACAGCGCGAGCACCAATTCGTTCATCGTGACCGACCCCAGCGCCACCGACAAACAGCGCTTCTACCGCGTGCAGGCAGTCCCGTGAGGCGCCGTTTGCATTTTGCCAGCCTTTCCCTCTGAATGGGCGAAAACCTGCGGGTCCTGCCGCGCCCGTTGAGCTTGAACCGGCGCACATTTCGCCTTTCCGACTGTCGTTTGGCCGTGTATCCTTGCCTTCATGGCTGACGGCACGGCTATTGATCTCGCGCGCCTGCGCGACCTGCACCCTCGCCTTCCCGGGGACCTGGCCGCGATCATGCTGGTCCGCGCTGCACTCGGCCTGCAACGGAACAAGCATTCTCCCGGCGTGAACCTCCAAATGGCCGTCCAGGGCACCGTGTCTGGTTGCGTTCTGCTGTGGGCTGCCGCCGACCTCGGCGCAGCGAAGCAGCACGATTACAGCCGAGTCACCGAGGATGGGGCAGAGGCCATCGCCCTCGCCGTGGCCCACAAAACGAGCGCTTGGCGTGTGGTTCGCCGCATGCAGCGGGAAGAGCACGCCGACTGGCTCTTGGAGCACCAAGCCGATGGCGTACGGAGGCTGGTTGCGTTTGAGGTGAGCGGCGTCGATAAAGGGAGTATAGTGGATCGAATGAAAGGGAAATTGGCCCAAGTTGCCAAAAGTCGTGATGTTGATCAGCGTTGCGCCGGAGTAGTCGGATTCGAGCAACCGGAAGCTGTGCTCCGGCTCGTGAAGGGAAGGTCCTATGGACGTTAACACGCTCAACACCTTGGTGAGCAGCGCCATTTGGCGCGCTGAACAACTTGAGGATTTAGGCCTGGAAGCCGCACGTTCGGCCTGGGTGGAGGTTTCGAGCCTTGAGGAGGAGCTTGCCAAGGCAATCCCCGCTGAACAGGCCGAGGGGCGCATCGCCAGGCGCGGGGCCGTTCGTGCCGCCTTAAAGGCGAACGACGTTGCTCGCGCCGAAAGCCTCGTCGAGCAGTATGTTCCCGACGCCGCTTCGGGAGCGTTGCGCAAAGAACTACGCCAGGCCATCAAAGCGGAGGTGAATGACCTGTCCGAGCGGTTTCCTCATGCGGCAAAGCGTTACAAGCCAACGGACCTTCTCAGGTACGCCAAGCTGCTCTTGGAACGTGGACCATTCCTGCTGGCGGCTTGATCCCAATGCAAACATTCGCTTTCTATTCATACAAGGGAGGGGTGGGGCGCTCGCTGCTGCTTGCGAATGCCGCCCGGTGCCTCGGTATGCTCGGCAAGCGTGTCGTTGCGCTGGACCTGGACGTCGAGGCCCCAGGTCTGCACTACAAGCTCGGCACTGCACCGGATCCGGAAAACAAGCCGGGCTTTACCGGAGGCGCGGTCCCCTACCTGGTGGCTACCGCCAAAGGGGCAAAAAACCCGCCACCCCTCCAAGAGCATATGGTCAGGTTGGCGTTGCCGCAAGGCGCTGCAGGCTGGCTTCAACTCATGCCCGCCGGTCCAGCGCCACGCGGCATATACTGGACGGCGTTAAAACAACTGCGTCAGCGGCTTCGTTTTGATGAGCCAGGCGGAAAAGGGCTTGCTGCTCTCCTCGATCTTCACGCCCGTATTGAGGATGAGATGAAGCCGGACTTTTTGCTGATCGATTCGAGGACTGGCGTCACGGAACTCGGAGGATTAACCGCGACAGCCCTCGCGGATTGCGTCGTTTGTCTTCTTGTTCCCAACCAGGAGTCCGTTGATGGGACGCTCGCCATTGTCGAAGCCCTCAAGGCGTCCCCGCGGCACACGCGGCGCGGCTCCATGCGAATTGTGCCGGTAGTGGCAAGAACGACCGGTGACCTTGCCACCGAAGGGCGAACGTCTGAAGGCATCAAGCGTCTTGTCGAGCTCGGGGAGGGGCGCGCGGGCAACGGGAAGAAGGACTCAAAGCCCTTCGCGCTCCCTCATGACAGCGCTCTCGGCGCGGCCGACAAAGTCGTTGGTGGTGACAAAAAGGCGAGTGGCTGCTCGCCGCTGCGCAAAGCCTATCTTGAGTTGTTTGAGCACCTCTTTCCTCATGCGCGATAGGGTTGTGTTCGTCCAGCAACTCAGTGAGAAGCAACCTGAGCCGTACCGGGCGTGGCGCAGGAAGCGGCACATACCGTTGGAGCGGATGCGCGCAGCATTGCTGCGAGCTAGCTCGGGTCAGTCCGTATCGGGATTGCCCGGCGCCGAACCTGACTGGCCGGCTTATGAGCGTTGAGACGGTTCTTGTCACCGGGGCTTCATCGGGCATCGGGCGCGAGCTGGCCAGGTGTTTTGCGGCCGAGGGCTGCCGGATGATCCTGGTTGCCCGCAAGCGCCAGGCGCTCGAATCGCTGGCAGAAGAGTTGAGGGGCGCCTCCAAGACGCATTCCGAGGTGCTGCCCGCCGACCTTGCGGAACCGGCGGCGCCGGCCCGGATTTTCGGGCATCTGGAGAGCCAGGGGACCCGCGTGGATGTCCTGGTGAACAACGCCGG
>Ga0187868_1001279_pt1 | contig 18138 bp, 18 predicted proteins | sample June2016WEW_13_4_FD_133014 | JGI IMG/M metagenome (GOLD analysis project Ga0187868, IMG submission 133014) | Peatland microbial communities from SPRUCE experiment site at the Marcell Experimental Forest, Minnesota, USA - June2016WEW_13_40 | ecosystem: Environmental > Terrestrial > Soil >... | reverse complement strand
CGACCGTGATGCCGGTGGCATTCGCCCTTCCAAACCTCGTCGCCTCAAAACTTGAACTCTTAAATGTGTCAACCATGTCTATGCCCTCCGTGTCAACCATGTCTATGCCCCGTGCCCACCCCGACCCTCTCCCCCGTCAGTGACGGTGGAGAAGGAGAAGATGCTCGACGGACGCGATTTTGGTGGTGGCGCCTCCGGCGCTATGAAAATCACCTGGGCGCTTCCAACCCGACGCCCTGGACGTTGGTCTGCGTGAGGAACGGACCTTCGTAACCGGTCACGTGGATGTCGTGGAGCATGGCATTGGTCAGGTTGGCCAGCGTGACGGCTTTCTTGCACGTGCCGGTGATGTCCACGAGCAAAAATCCGTTGATGGGCTTCACCGGCGAAGTATGACCGGCATCCACCAATGTTCCACAGTCCACCTTGACGCCCTTGAAATTGAAATTTTTGGCCGAGGGAATCCCTTCGTCACCGGTCACCGGCTCAACGTCCTTGATGCCGCTGCCGGTGAGATTGATGCGGAGAAAACCGCCGGGTGTGGTGGCCACGTCCAGATCGCGCGCGGAGATGTCCTCGATGAACGCGCCGCGTCCGGTGTTGCTCTTGATGTAAACGGCAAAGGTTTTGGCGTGGGTGAACTTGCAATGCTCGATCCACACGTTGCGGATGCCGCCGGAGGTTTCGCTGCCGATGCCGATGCATGCAAAGTTGTTGTCCCCCAGCGTGCAATGGGAAATCAGGACGTCTTCGGTAGGTCGGGCGAGGCGGTAACCTTCCATGCCCCGGCCGGACTTGATGGCGATGCAGTCGTCGCCCGTGTCAATGTCGCACGATTCGATGCGAACATTCTTGCAGGAGTCCACGTCAATGCCGTCACCGTTGCCGCCGGTGCTGCGGATGACAAGGTTTTTGGCTGTGAAATTGACGCAGTAAGTGGGATGGATTGACCACATCCTTTGGTGTTCGGTGGCGAAGCCTTCCAGCCGGACATCAATGCAATTGATCGGCTCGATGAGGACCGGCCGCCGGGGCATTTCCCGTCCGCTCGGCGCGGGATTGCCGGAAATCTTTCCCGGTCCGACAATGCCGAAATGGCCGGCATTCTGGGCGTAAATCAACGCCCGATGACCGGCAATCCAGTGGCCTTCCCAGCGGACCTTGATCACCGGATAATCGTCCAGGTCGGGACTGCCCATCAGGTGGGCGCCCTTTTCCAGCCGCAAGGTCGTGTAGGATTTCAATTCGATGCTGCCGATGAGATAATCCCCGGCCGGCACCACCACTTCCCCGCCATTCGCCGCGGCGCAGATATCCAGCGCCTTCTGGAACGCGGCGGTGTCCTTGGTCGCGCCGTCGCCGACAGCGCCGAAGGTGCGGACGTTGAGCGCGTCGCGGGACACGCTGGCGCATCCGGCCTGCCCGAGCAGGAGGGAAAGAATTGCGCAGAGCGGGAATGGTTTCATTTGATAATAACGGCGTTTGTTTTTGTGGAAGGTTGTTCCGGTGTTTGGAGAGCGGGTTCGGGCGGGAACCGGTCGAAACGCCGCTCGACGTTTATCCCGCGCAGTTGTTGGTCGGCAAAATCCAGCGCGGCCGTCCAATCGGCCGGGGTCAACCCGTGCCGGTGCGGTTCGTAGTTGACGCCCACCCGGTCCACGCTCACGCCCAAAAACGCGTACACCGGTTTGGCGGCCAGCACGGATTGTTTGACCGCATTGGGAACACAGTTCTGGTCGTCGGTGCCTTCCACGGAAATCCACGGACGCGGCGCCGTCAGCGCAATGTACCAATGCGCGTCGAACGGCAGCTTTTCCATCTGACCGGTGAACTCCTTGAGCCGGGGTACGAAGTAATACGGGAATTTCCGCGTCATGTCCTCGATGCCTTCTTTGCCGCCGCGGCCGGGGCCGCAGAAACGGTAGGCGCCGGTCCCGGCGCCGCTCGACCCGGCAGGAGCGCCGAGCGAAATGCGTTCATCAAAGGCCGTTGCCACCATCGTCAGTTTGCCGAGCCGCGAATGGCCCAGTGCGATGAGCTTGTTCGTGTCCACGAACGGTTGCGTTTCGAGATAATCCACCACGCGCGACAGTCCCCAGGCCCAGCCGAGCAGCACGCCCCAGTCATAGCCCGGATAAGCGGGATAAAATGAAGAATTGCAGTAATTTGAATTGTCCTCGCCGCATTGTGTGTACCGATACGTCACGACGGCATAACCGCGGCTGAGCTGGTTCGTAAAACCTTGAGCCGCCCGTTCCGGAGTGACGGACCCGCTGAATCTGCGCCCGGGCCGGGCCGGTGAATTGGTGGTGGCTGCGTTGGTGACCGTCATGGCCGGTTGATTTGTAGCCGTCACGGCGGGATTGTTGGTGACGGCCACGCCCGGGGTGCTGGAAAAGGACGGATTGATGATCGTCGGAAACGGTCCGCCCTTGGCCGGCGTGAAAATCGCGATGTCAAATCCCAGTTTCCCGCCCGGGCCGAACTTCAGATGAACGAGCCGATACTTTACGGTCCCGTCGAGCAAGGTGAGGGATTTGATGTCCTGCCCGGTCACATTGCCCGGCGGAGGCGGTGCCTGGCCGAGTTCGTAATACTCGAGGATTTGTTTCATCTCCTCGCGCCGCTGACGCCATTGTTCGACCGTCGTAACTTTGGTCCCGTCATTCATCGTCATCACGTCCGGCATTTCCTTGCGCACGGGTAAATCCTTCGCGTCCGGGAACGTTCCCATCGCCGCCTTGGTTGGAGGAACGGAGTTGGAAGGCTGGGCGTTTGCTGCACTTGGCCACAATCCGATGGAGATTGTTGCAACCAGGACGGTTAACACGCCAAACAGCCTGGTTTGCCGGGGATTCATGATTCATTGCCATCGTGCGCTGGCAAGACGGGAATGGCAAGGCACAGATAAACCATTACGCTCCACTGAATCCAGTGGAGCGTTTTTATTTTCGGCGGGATGGTGACTTCAGCGCCATCGGCGCGACATATCTGTAGTTTCAAATCCCCAAAACCAATCAAGCTCCATAGGAGCGACATCATCTCCCGTGTCTTATGCCGCTCCCACGGAGCTTTGGGATTGATGATGCGTGAGGCTGCAAAGATGCCACGCCTACGGCGCTGAAAACATTATGCCACAGAACCGATCGCAAATTGCGACCGCATGCCGACTCAACTTGAAGTACCAATTTGGAACCTCAAGTTGTGCCGTCCGCCGTGTGAACTTGAAGTCACAAATTGTGACTTCAAGTGCCGGCAACTGACGTAGCCTCACTGCTGGCCACCGATGAAATGGAAGGCTTCCGACAAAGATTCCGGACTGCAAAGTTGGTGTCCCATGTCCGGCTGGTCAATGAGCCTGGCTTGAAAACCGTTCTTCACGAAACCGCCCTGGTAAATGTCCAGTATGTTCCCATAACGAAAATCCTTGGCACCGGTGATAAAAACAAAACGCACTTTCTTCCTGGCCTCGGCGACCCGGTCAGGAGGAACCGGCCAGACGCCATAGTTCGAAGTGTCAACCGCTTTGACCTTTGGCACCGGCTCGTAGAAATTGGCCCCGCAAATTGAAATATTTCCTGCAATCACGTCGTTGTGCAGGAAGGCAAGTTGCAGCGAGCAGCGCGCCCCGCCCGACATTCCACCGGTGTAAATCCGCCGGGGGTCGGCTTTATACCGCTCAACGGTTTTGAGAATTCCGACCAAGGTGAGGCCAACGCGCCGGGAAAACGGCTGATTATTGCCAATCTTTTGGGGAATCAGACAGATCAGCTTTTCCTTTTCCATGATGGCAGCCCATTCCTTGGGCATGGTCATGTTGTCTCCGGCATCCATGAAGGCGAAAACGCCAAATGCCTCTTTGTCCGAGTAATTCCTGGGCACAAAGATTTCAAACGATTCCTGCGCCAGATCAAAGTTGTAGTCAACACCCATGGCCGCCTTCGTAACCCGCGGGAGCGCCCGGTCAAAATGGATGAGTTTCCCTTCGCCGGGAGACGGAAAACCGGCGATTCCTTCAGCGCCCGTTTTTTGCAGGCAGGCAGCCAGTACGAACAGCCAGGCGTATCTTGGTATTCTGATCAATCGTTGACGCATCATATATTTCCCCCTGCACTTTGGCCGCGATTTTCAGGTCGCGTTGGCGTGTAACCAGCGCCATCGGCGCGACATATTTGTAGTTTCAAATTCACAAAACCAATCAAGCTCCGTAGGAACGACATCAATTTCGCACACCCTATGCCGCTCCTACGGAGCTTTGAAGATTAATGAATGCGTGGTTCTACAAAGATTTCGCGCCTCCGGCGCTGCAAATTTGGGCCGCAGAACCGGTCACAATTTGTGACCGGATGGCGGCCCGAATCAAGGTCGCATTTTGCGACCTTGAACAATCACAAATGGCGACAAAGATTCCGCTCCTCACGGGGCGGGGCCGCAGGCAATGGTGAGGGCCTTCCAAGGTGTCCTCTTTTTTAATCCTTGCGACTCGGCATTACCAGCCAAGTCCTGCTAAACTGCAACCTTCTCCTGGAAACACTGTGTCGTTCGCCGCCGAAAGGCATAAATTGCGCCGGCAATCAAAAGCGGGATCGCCGCTTCAATCCATTGTGGGGTCCAGGTGATACCCACTTCAAAATTATGCGGCCAGATCCTGGCATAAACAAATGATGCGTAGAGTGAACAAATTGCACATGCGATCACCATCCATTTGAGACTCACACCCGATCGACGTGCCAGCCAGCAGAAGAGCAGCGTCACAAGGGCGATCGCGACATAGTCAGCGCCGTGAAGCGCCAGGACCAGATGATGAAAGGCAACCGGGTTGTCGGTGGCAACGTGGAGTTTCTTCCAATCCCAGCCGAATCCCAGCGCGAACTCCAGCGATAAGCCGAGCATCAAGAACAGAGTCCACAGCACCGGAACCGCCAAAAGTGGCAACAGACAAAAACCAATGAGGAAATGACGGCCCCACCAGGACGATCGTCGCAGTGCCGCCATCAGGTGCTCTGCCAGAACCAGCGGGTCCCCGAGTTGAACGTTCGCACGGGACTCCGCATCGGTCTCGGATAATCCCTCCGACAAGGCGGCTTGTTTCAAGTCCTCGTGGTGGTCGGCAACTTCCTGGACCAACCGCCGCACCTGCACGATTGGACAGCCAAGTTCCACCAGCCGGCGGCGCAATTGCTCAGTGAAATCAGTCCTAGGCATGTTGTTCCTCCATCAATAGCGAGACGCCGGTCGTAACGCGTTTCCATTCGGTGGTTAATTCTTCAAGCCGTTTCCGTCCGCGGGCGGTGAGTTTGTAATAATTGCGGTTCCGGCCCTCCACCTCCCGCCGCTGGCTGCTCACCTGCTTTTCCGCTTCCAGGTAATGCAGGTAGGGATAGATGCAGCCTTCGCCAAAAGACAAGGTCTCTCCGGTTTGGGTCCGGATTTCCTCCACGATCTGGTAACCGTACATTTCACGCCGGGAAAGCAGGCGCAGCACCAGCAGCTCCGGGACGCCGTTCAAAAAACTGGGGTTGGTTTTCTTCATCGCGGTGACAATACCTCTAACCATGATGCCTGTCAACATCAAACTGTGATGCTACGGCGCGCCGGGGTGGTGGTCGTCGGACGCGGACAAGGCCAATCGCGAATGGCGACAAAGATTCCGCTCCTCACGGGACGGGGCGGCGGGTGGTGGCGGGGGATTCCATCGTGGCAATCATAGTGGCACTGGCGCGTGGGTCACACTTTTTTTCTTTGCCTTGCTGCCCGGCTTGTTTTCCGGTTCCACGTGAAATCCAATCCGCCGCCGTGGCGGTTCAGGTGGCAGCGGCGGCGGGTCGAGAATTTCCATGACACGCCGCAGCACGTCCACAATCACGCTCTCATGGACATCCAGCCGGGCAGTCAGTTTTTTTCCCAAGTCGGCCAGTTGGCGAGCCAGTTCCTTCGTGCCGCCCAGCAGGTCGCGCATCTGCACGAACGCGCGCACCACAAACACGCTCATCCACACCGCTTCCGGACTGTTGAGGACGTTGGCCGCCATGATCGCGCCGTTCTCGGTAAAGGCGTAGGAGAGTTTCCGGCGTCCGCCGTGAGAACTTGATATCGCAATTTGCGATATCAAGTTGGATTGTTCTTCGCGGGTTAATTGAAAGAGAAAATCATCTGGAAAACGGTCGCGATTACGTTTGACCGCTTCGTTGAAACGAAAAGTTGGAACGCCAAAAATGCGCGCCAAATCGGAGTCGAGAATCACTTTCTGCCCGCGAATTGTGCAGATCAACGACCCGATGTCGTCCATGCGCGATGGCGTTTGATTGCTCATAGCGTCCCATTTCCGATCCGGTCACAATTTGTGACCGGTTGCTTGCGGAACTTGAAGTCGCAAATTGTGACTTCAAGATGTCATTATGGCAACCAGCAAACTCCCGTTCACCCTTTCTGGCAAGGCCAATCGCGGGCGGCGACAAAGATTCTGCTCCTCACGGGGCGGGGCGGCGGGCGGCGGCGGGGGATTTGGGCACAATCATGCACCGGCAGGATGGAAATCAATCCTCCCAGAAAGCAGGCGGCGTCGCGAACCTGCTGTCGAAGTTGTTTCACGAGTTTTGCCGCCCTTGCAGCCCGGCTTCCATGAGCAGGCGCAGAAAAGCGTCCGTGTCGGTGAAGTCAGCCACGATGTAGCGCGCACCTGCCGCTCGCAACCGCTCGGCCCGCTCCGTTCCGGCGACGCCGATGAAGCCATACGAAAGATTCTGTGACGCGCGAACATCATGCAAGCCGTCGCCGACGTAAACGATGGCGTCAAAATTCGCGCAGCCGTAATGCTCCGCCGCGCGACGGCACGCGGTCCGCATGATATCCTCGCGCGCATGTCCGTCATCGGCGAAAGCGGCTGGCAAACCTTCAGTCGGCAGGCCGGCCGCGCGCAACTTGAACAGGGCCGACCGCCGCCAACCGCCAGTGGCGATGGCGACCGCGTATATCGCCGATTCCCGAAGGCGCTGCAGCAGTTTGTCGGCGCCGGGCACGGCTTGAAAATGATCCGGAGCGCTCGCAAACGCATCGGCCAGCGAACGGGTAAAGAACTCCTGAAATGACGCAACTTCGGCGGACTGCGGTGCTCGACCATGGGAAGTCATGAAGTGGTGGTGCAGAATGGACGAATCCGTTACATGGGGATAAACCGACCAATCCATCAAAAAATTTTGGACAGGCACCAAGCGCGCCAGTGCGGCTCCATAATGCTTCGCGTCCACCTGAAAAGTGCGCGCGAGTGTGCCATCAACATCAAACATCACGAGTTTCATCTTGAGCGCCATAATGTTTTCCTGAAACGGTCGCAATTTGCGATCTTAAAAAATTTCGCCGTGACGGGGCGGGAGGGTTTAAGAAAAGCGGGCGGCGGCAAAGATTCCGCTCCTCACAGGACGGCACGGCGGCGGCTTCCGTCCCTCTCCAGGCGCAATTCACCCCTCAAATCCCGCAATGTGTCCCTAAGTCCTTAATTCTTAGGCCGTTTCCGTTATCATTTCTATCAAACAATACCTTGATACTATGACTAAATATCTTGTGAACCGCACGGGCAAGCTGCTGTTCCCGCACCTCGCGCGCGATCAGCGCAAACATCAAATGTTCATCATCCTGCTGGTCCTGGCGACCAGCTTTTCCGCCGCCTGCTCACTGGTGATGTGGATGACGTCCGGCCGGCATTAAACCGATTTAACGCAAAGACGCCAAGGAGCAAAGCCGCGGAGATGCGGCAGGAATATCCCATCGGAGGGTGTTACGAAATTCAAAACGTGAACATGCGAATAATTGGGTAATTTTGCGGTTTTTTGAAATCGGCGATTATTTTCCCAAAAGGTCAAATTGCATTTGCCGCGGCGTGATTTCGTGCAGGAGCGGCAAGCTTTTGGGTTCGGTCAGAATGGCCAAGGCTCTGAGCAAAGCAATCGTATCGGCCAATAACCCGATCCCCCAGGTTAGCCGCAAGCTGTTCAAGAAGAACTGGCTCAGTCCCAATGGGTTCTTTTCGTAGGATTGCGTCGCTTCAATCCAGGATCGTGCTTGCCGGAGCAAGCGTTGTCCCACACTGGAACTGAGCGGGATCGTACCGTAAAGGATCTCGTGCTGGTGTGGTGGAAAGGAAAATTATTGCGGACAGGAACTTTGCTGCCAACACCAAGTGCACAAAGGCTGGGGATCGATTACGCCAAACCAATGTAATTGATCCAATTCCTGCAACCCAAGCCAGCGCAATGCCTGACCTTGTTCGCACGTCATGGTGTAGGCGTCGTCAAACTCTTCAGGCAAAACCATATTGGGCTTGAGTTTTGTCACCAGTGCCACGCGCGGGCCTTCGCGAAGTTTGCGCTGAGTGTGCAGATTGACGCAAGCCATGTCGCCGACCACGATGTCTGGCGTCCAGTCCAGATGCCGGCTGCAATAATGGATGCTGGGCGCCAAAAACACCGAATCGTCCCGGTTTGCCGGGGCGATCCATGAAATTAAGGGCACCAGCAAAATGCCCGAATCACACTGGCGCAGCCAGACTCGGAGGGTGTGCTTTTTATATCCAATGAAACATCGGCTCTGGCCTTCTTTGCGGCTGCGACCACCGGTGTTGGCCCGGTGCGCGCTGTACTGCCCGCCGGAATTTTTTTATATGCGTTGGTCGCGGCGGGCAAGTCTGTCGAGTCAATCACCGCCACGGTTTTGGCGAAGCGACCGGTTCCATCAAGCAACCCTTGGAGGAGCGATTCATTGATCTGCCGCAGATGGTTTAGCTCCAGTCGCGAGCGAAAGTCATGCAGCATTCGAACATCGGGCAGTTCACGCCGATTGCGTAAGCGGGCAAACCATCGCCAAGTTCGATGTTCGGGCAACAGTTCCGTCAGCAGATTGAACGAATGCGCGGGCGTGAGCAGCGATAACAACAGAACGCGGAATAACTGTGCCCCAGAGAAAAGGGCCGGACGCCCGCGTCTGGCCCGCGGTTTCCAAAGCCCGTTGATTAAATCATCAGGAATGTAAGGTGAAAGCAATTCGAGCAACGCGCCAGTACCGGTGGTAGGAAGTCGCCGCTTCATCGTAACGGTCTACCTGAAAAATCCAAGCACGTCCGCTCAGAAATCAAAACCACCATTTTTTAGCAGCAACTCGCTCCAATCCAATCGCTTGCTCCGAATTTCGTAACACCCTCCAACGGGGTTGAATCAAATCACGTGACGGATTGAATGCTTTGCGTCTTGGCGTCTTTGCGCCTTTGCGTTGAAATGAAATTCTGAATTGCCAGGATGACGCTACGACGGGGCGAAAGGGGTTAAGGGAAGCGGGTGGCGACAAAGATTCCGCTCCTGACGGTGTGGCGTCGAGCCCGCAGCTCGGCATCAACTAGGTCTATTACAAGCGCGATCTCCCCTCCGCTGCCAAGGCAAGAGTCAAACTCAACCTGACCGGCGTGCCGAAGGGTAAGCATTCACTGGAATTGTATAAAGTCGGCTACCGTGTCAACGACGCCTACGCGACCGACCTGGACCTGGGTTCGCCCTCACAATTGACCAAAGCGCAGGCGGCACAGTTCAAGACAGCGAACAGCGGCGCTCCGCCCTCCCACGTTTCCGTGAAAGTCGGCAAGGACGGCGTGTTGAACCAGGAGTTCAATCTGCGGGAAAACGATGTCTGCCTGCTCATTTTGAAAAAACATTAACCCGCTCCCGCTTCCGTCTCCTCCGGCAGAATCCAGGCGGGCTACTTCTTCTGTCTGTCCAGGCGCAGCAGTCCGAGTTGCCACGGCAGTTGCGAATAGTCGGGATTTTTCGGCGCAGCCGAGTCCATGCCCTGGTAGAGGAATTGAAGATTCCGGGGGTTGATCGTCAACGTTTCGTCGTATCCATCGCGGAGAATCTCGCCGTGACTGATGTCCTGAGTCCAAGGTTTCACACCGTCGTCAAAGGTGACATTGGTGATGCCGGCGAACGGGTTGTCCCAGGTGTCCGCCAGCGGCGTCCATTCGCCGTCGAGCCGGTCGGCGAGGAAGGCCTTGTAATACCTGTGACCGGACTTGCCGATCGCCTCGATAAGCGCCAGGTACTGGCCTGTCCCCTTCAGCCGGTAAGTGCAGCTCGCCTCGAAGAGGTCGAACCGGTTGGAGCTTTGCATCACCACGACCGGGTTGCTGAAGCCTTTGGGGAAATCCTGAATTTTCGTCTGGCAGCGGTAGAAGCGCCCGTCATCGCCCGAGGAGAACAGATAGGCATTTTTCTCATCGCAGATCACCCAGTAGTCTATCCACAACTTCGGGACTCCCGGCGGCTCGCTCGCGAAAAAATACTCGGGCTTGCTCCACGTCTCGGGTTTGCCGATGTCGTCCGCGGTTGAATACGTCGGCGGCTGCGACTGGTAGATCAGATACCATTTTTTCTGCGGCCTGAAGTAGAACACCTGTGGCGCGCAGTGGTAGCCGCGCAGGTTGGGGTTGCTGTCCATGTAATACGGCTTGGCGGATTGCGCTTCCGACCAGTTGGTGAAGCTCAGATAGACCATGTTCCATTGGCCCCGGGTGTCGGCCGTGGTCGCGTAGACGTGCCATCGGTCGCCGTAATAGACCACCGTAGGGTCTTTGACCGACACGAGCTTGTGGGTTTCGTCGGAGATGGGGCTGATCAACGGGCCGGTGGACTTCCACCTGAACGGCCCGGCGAAAACGTTGCTGCTGCGCGTCGCCGCCGGCGCAGACGAAGCCGCGCTGCCGTCGGTTGGAGGCGCTTGCCCGTCAGCAAGGATGGGTGCGCTTGCGGCCATCACCGTCAGTCCCGCTGCCAATCGAATTAGAAGTTTTGTTTTCATACAGTTTGTTCCGCCGGATCACTTCCCGCAGTTCAGATGTCGTCACGCCGGCTTGATCTTTGCGAGATTGCATTGAGTTCACTTGAGCCACCGACCGCCCCGTTTTAAGCATGGCTATTTGCGATGTCAAAATGCATTTTACTTTTTCTTCTGCACCTTGGCCGCGACTTTCAACCGAAGCGCGTTCAGCCGGATGAAGCCGGTGGCGTCGTCCTGGTTGAAATTATAAGAGTTCACGGCAAAGCAATATTTTCAACCTGGAACGAATAAGTCTTCAAGGATTCAGGTGTGGCAAGTTGAATGTTCAATTGGGTATCCGGCGGCGGCGGCGTATCAAAACCTGTGCTCCTGAAATCGTCGGTGCTCCAGCTTTGGTTGCTCTTCAAGGGATTGCCCTGACCGTCCACAAACTTCAGGTCAATGATGCGCTTGTCCGGGTCTTTGATGTAAAGTTGGATGGAGTCTTTGGAATCGGACACCATCCCGCCAAACATTCCTTTGAACAATTGGCCAAATGCTTCGCCTAACTTCTGATCGCCATTCTGTTGGGATTCGATTTCCTTTTTCTTGGCGTCGTAGGCCGCTTTCGTCAGGTACATCAGTTGAATATGATATTTTGCCAGCGACGGATTTTGAACCGGTTCGGCGGGATGTTGCAGGATGTTTTTTATCGTGAGCCGTCCGCCGTTCGCTTCCGTGGGATTGAACAATTCAACATGGCCCTTGAGAATTTTGATGGCCGTTGCGTTGCGGGAAGGATTGCGCAGTCTTACTTCAGTGCTCAGCGCACCGCCGGATTGCCCAAAACCGAACGGGCGGGGAGAATTTTCGCCGTCATCTTTCGGAATGAGGTCGCGACCCGTTGAGTCTGTGGCCTCGGTCAGTTGAACACGGCGCACACTTTGGGCATCTGCCGCAGCGTCGCCGGTAAATTTTAACTCAACTTTACATTCGGAATTAAAAGCGCTGGTCGTGCGGTTGTCCGTAACGTCGCCAACGTTTACTTGTATTTGCGGCGCAGATTTCTCTTCGGTCTGCGCATTTGCAGCGGACGGCAATGCCAGAAAAATCGCCAGACAGGTTTGATTGAGCAGTTTCATATTTATTTTTTCTTTTGTACCTTCGCCGCAACTTTCAACCGGAGCGTGTTCAACTTGATGAAGCCGGTGGCATCGTCCTGATTGTAGGCCTTTGTGGGATCGGCTTCCATCGTCGCAATGTGCGGGTTGTACAGGCTCACCGGGCTCTTGCGACCGGCGACCATGATGTTGCCCTTGTACAGTTTCACCCGCACGGTGCCGGTCACGTTCTTCTGGCTCTCGGTCACCAGCGCCTGCAAAGCAAGCCGTTCCGGCGCGAACCAGTAGCCATAATACACCAGCTCCGCGTAACGTGGAATCAGCGAGTCCCGCAAATGCATGACTTCCCGGTCCATGGTGAGGCTTTCCATCTGCCGGTGCGCAAAGTGCAGCATGGCGCCGCCGGGTGTTTCATACACGCCCCGCGATTTCATGCCCACGTACCGGTTCTCCACCATGTCCACCCGGCCAACACCGTGTTTGCCGCCGATTTTGTTCAGCGCCTTCATCACGCCGAGCGGAGAAAGTTTTTTGCCGTTCACCGCCACGCAATTGCCCTTTACGAAATCCAGCGTCACAAACTCCGGTTTGTTCGGCGCGTCTTCGGGGAACACGGACAGCGTGGTGAACGAGCCGCGATACTTTTTATCGCTCGCGTCCAGCCACGGGTCTTCGAGGATGCCCGCCTCGTAGGAGATGTGCAGCAGGTTCCGGTCGCTTGAGAACGGCTTCTTCGCGCTGGCCTGGACGGGGATTTTCTTCCTCGCGCAGTAGGCGATCATCTGCGCGCGGCCCGGAAACTCCGAGCGGAAACTCGGGTCGCGCCACGGGGCGATGACCTGCAAATCGGGCGCGAGCGCGGCGGCGGTGAGTTCGAACCGCACCTGGTCGTTGCCTTTGCCGGTGGCGCCGTGGGCGATGGCGTCGGCCTTTTCCTTTTTGGCGATTTCCACCATGCGCTTGGCGATGAGCGGCCGGGCGATGCTGGTGCCGAGAAAATACTGGCCCTCATAAATCGCGCCGGCGTGGATGATGGGATAGATGAAGTCGCGCGCGAATTCCTCCTGCAAATCGTCAATGTAGATTTTGGATGCGCCGGTCCTTTTGGCCTTGGCTTCGAGGCCGGTGAGTTCGTCCTCCTGGCCGATGTTGGCGCAGAAGGCGATCATCTCGGCGTCGTAGGTTTCCCTGATCCACGAAAGCAGCACCGAGGTGTCGAGGCCGCCCGAATAAGCTAAAACAATTTTCATGTCCGCACATTAAACCGCCAAGCTGCCAGGAACGCAAAGGGGAAAATGCCGTTTGAAACCACGAGCTACACGAACTACATGAAAGCACAGGAGCGCCGGTTTCCAACCCGGCAGGTTTCGATGCGTTTACCGCCACGCCGGGTCGGAGACCGGCGCTCCAATCCGGCGCCTTGGCCCTGGTTTGGCGGGCTGCTATTTTGCCGATGTTCGTTGTTGCATCCACTCCCAATCCTGCTGGTCCGAGGGGTCAGTGATGACGACTCTCCCGCTGGCTTTCTCAGCCCGGCTCAGCCACCGGTGGATTTCGGAATGGCCGTCGGCAAACGCAAAGCCGCACCCGCCGTCGTGGTAGGTCCCGGGCGCGTCAAACCATTCGGGGGATTCCATGCCAAAGGCAAACGCCGCGTCATTGAGGCCTTTGGCGTCTTCGTCCAGCAACACCCAGAGCCCGGAAGGTCCCGGAGCGTGAATATCGGACGACTTGGCAAACGTGTGCCAGGGTGAATTCCGATGATGAGTCTGCTGATTGTTTAGCCAAGGGCCGTTGACTGACAAATTCGGGATGCCGTAGTGGCTATACGGGGGTGAACCATACTCCGTTGCCTCATAACCCGGATCAATGGTGCCCACCGCCTGACTCATCGAAAAGGTTCTGGCCGCAGGCACGATCTGGCCGATGAAAGCCGGATTGTTTCCCTGATACAGGCCCATGCGCTGGTCCGCCGGACAGCGGAATACATTCACGTTCCCGCCAAGATAACCGATGAGCAGGGAACGGGTTGGATCGGCGAGCACATCGGGATCGAATTCCTGCGGCTGGCCTATACCCGCCGAGCCGGGACACCAATTGTAACCGGTATTGGTGTTGCCATCGTCGGGATTGGGCGGGAAAAATTCGTTGTTTTCAGTCGTGTAAAGGAGCATCGCCGTCATCATCTGCCTGCCCTGGTTCAGGCAGGCAGCGCCTTGCGCCCGGCCTTTGGCCTTGCTCAACACCGGCAACAGCATCGCCGCCAGGATGGCAATGATGGCAATCACCACCAGCAGTTCGATCAAAGTGAATGCGCGCCGGGAGTTCATGCTTTTACCGATATAGACACCGACCCCGCCCGATTTGTATGGAAACGTGCCGGATTCGTTTCCATATATGACACCGCCGGCAACGAATCGTTTCGCAATCAACAAAAAAATCAACCACTACTTTCTTTCGTGTGCCGCGATCTTCAACGGTTCGATGTGCACCAGCACATCGCTGACAGTGGGCATGGTGTCGCGGATTTTGTCCTTCACGGCGTGGGCGATTTCATGCGAGCGCAACACCGTCATTTGCGGGTCCACTTCCACATGCATGTCCACGAAATATTGATAACCCACCTTGCGGACGATGCATTTTTCCACGCGGTCCACGCCAGGCGTGGTGGCCGCAATCTGGCGGATCTGGTCAATCACTTCATGGCCGGGCGCGGTGTCCATGAGCTCGTTGAGCGCCGGACGGAGCAAATGCCAGCCGTTCCACGCGATGACCCCCGCCGCCGCAATCGCCGCCACATCATCCGCCGCCTCGAAACCCTTGCCGCCGATGAGCGCCACGCTGATGCCGATGCCGGCGGCCACGGACGTGATGGCGTCGCTGCGATGATGCCAGGCGTCCGTGCGCACGGCGGAACTGTCCACCGCTTTGCCTTCGCGCGAAACAAACCGGAACAGGCCTTCCTTCACGGCCACCACCACCAGCAGCACGATGAGCGTAAACGGCGACGGCGACGGATGCGGTTGCGTGATTTCGCCGAACGCCTTGAGCGCAATCCACAGCGCCGCCCCCAACAACATCGCGGCGACGAGGGCGGAGGCAATCGGTTCGGCCTTGCCGTGGCCGTAGGGATGGTCTTCGTCCGCCGGCGCCGCGGCCACGACGAGTCCGCGCCACACGATGAGCGAACTGAAAATGTCGGCAAAAGATTCGACGGCATCCGCGACGAGGGCGTGCGAATGGCCGACAATGCCCGCGGCGAGTTTCGTGCCCGACAACACGACATTGACGGTCATGCCCACAAAGGTGGCGCGCAAGCCGCGTTGGAGGCGATTCAATGGCACAAGCGGATTTAAGCACGGACCGGGCCGTTTCGCCAAGCTTGTAGCTGCGCTTGTGAAAGCGCGGGTCCGGCGTTTTCACAAACGCCGCTACGAGGTCAAATCAGGTGGCAAAACATCGCGTCGCGGAGCTTCGGCTCGAACCAGGTGCTCTTGGGCGGCATGATGCCGCCGGCGTCCGCAATGGCCATCAGGTCTTCGATGCCCGTCGGAAACATCGAGAACGCGCAGGCGTATTCGCCGCTGTTCACCAGCTTTTCCAGTTCCGCCGGGCCGCGAATGCCGCCGACATAATTGATTCGCTTGCTCGTGCGCGGGTCGTCGATGCCAAACACCGGGGACAGGATATGTTCCTGCAACAGCGACACATCGAGCGAATCAACCGAGTTGCGCGGGGCGTTGAGTTTTATGCGGACGCCCAGGGTTTGCCATTTGCCCTGCAAATAAAGGCCGATCTCGTGTTTGCACGCCGGTTGGGCCTTGCCGCTCGGCTCAATGGGAAAAACGGCGCCGATAATTTCCAATAACTGCTCCGGCGTCCAGTTGTTCAAATCCTTCACCACGCGGTTGTAGGGCAGGATTTGCATCTGGTTGTGCGGAAAAATCACGGCGAGGAATTGTCCGCTGTGGCCCGCGCCATTGCGCGATCGAAAAAGCCGCGTCGCCGCCGCGCTGCGATGATGGCCATCGGCAATGTAGAGAAACGGGATGGTTGCGAATTGCGTCTCGATGAATTTGATCTTGTCCTCATCGGAGATCACCCAGGCCGTGTGCCGCACGCCATCCCGGGCAGTGAAATCCACGTCTGACTTTTTGAAAGCAATCTTCTTCGCGATAAATTTGTCGAGTTCGGCGTTGGCGCGGTAGGTCAAAAAAACCGGGCCGGTTTGCGCGTTCAGGGTTTCGATGTGCCGGGCACGGTCATCCACCTTGTCCGGCCGCGTCAGTTCGTGCTTTTTGATGGCCCCGCTCAGATATTCCTCGCAACTCGCCGCGGCGACGAGGCCAACCTGTGAATGTTTGCCCATGATCTGCCGGTAAAGATAAAAGCACGGTTGCGAATCCTGCTTCAGCGCGCCGTCTTGGATGAGCTTTTGAAAATTTTCCCCGCCCTTCGCATAGACTTCCGGCGCGCAAGGGTCCGTGCCCGGCGGCAAATCAATTTCCGGTTTGCTGACGTGCAAAAAACTGAGCGGGTTGCCGGCGGCGATTTCACGCGCTTCGTCCGACGACATCACATCGTAGGGCAATTCGCAAATGCGCGCGGCAAGTTTAGGTTCCGGTCGCAGCGCGGCAAAAGGTTTGATCGCTGCCATAACCGTGCGAAGATACGAACAGCGCAGGCCGAAGGCACGCAGAATTTGAATCTGGAAAACCCGGCTAATTTTTTCCGCGGGACATGCCGAAGGTTTGTCGGAGGAATTTCGCAAGCGTCACGTAGCGCGGGCCGGACAGCGTGACGCTCTGTCCGCTGGCCGGAATTTTAAAGGGCTGGTAGGATTGCGTTCGCCGGTCGTACTGGAGCCAGTGGAAATCGGGCGAATCCAGCGAGGTGTCGAACCGGAAAGCAACCCGGGAAGGCAAATCCGATGCATCCGATTCCAGGACTTCCACCGTGAGGCCGCCGAGGTCATACCGGTCGCCTTTTTTGCATCTGGGTTTGCCCAGGAGCAGGTTGCCAGCCCTGAAGACGTAGGCGCCATGGATCGGACCAACATTGTCGCAGGAGAATATGTCCGGCGCTTTGGATTGAATCACCAGCGTTTTGTCATCGGTCCGCTGGACGTCGAAGCTCGTGCCACCCGGCACCAGCGCCCTCATGGTCTTTGGCAGTGGCTGGTGGTAATACGCTTTGTAAGAAGGTGCATAAAGCAACGCGAGCGGGCAGGGTGCGTTGATGACGATCACATTCTTGTTTTCCGCGTCCGGTGAATTGCCGACATCGATGCCATTCGTTTTCATCGTTTCCATTTGATTTGGTCAGTAATCGTTGCCGACCTTCATGAATAGACAAGGGAAACCGGCAAGCCTCACGCTTCATATCGCGTGCGACTTACTAAACGAGTCTGCCGACGAGCCGCCGCTGCTTTGCTTTGGCGCGCTAAAGCCGAAGCCAAATCCAGCGGAAATAGTGCTTGCCACGGCGGGTTTCACTGGTAGGCTCTGCGGCTCATTATTGAATTTTTATGGCACGCATTTGTGAATTGACCGGCAAACGCCCGATGAAGGGCAGCATCATCTGGCGGAGTGGCAAGCCCAAGAAACAGGGCGGCATTGGCACACACATCACCGCCATTACCAAGCGGAAGTTCATGCCGAATTTGCAGCGCGTGAAAGCCCTCCTGCCCAGTGGCGAAGTGCGTTACATTCGCGTCGCGGCCAGCGCCCTCAAAAAAGGCCTCGTCACCAAGGCGCCCAAACGGAATTGGACAAAGCCGGAAGCGGTCAAAGCCTGATTTCACCGGCAAGAATTGAGAATTGAAGATGGAGGATAGTGTGAAAGCGTCATCCTCTTTTTATTTGCTTCCTTGCCGTTTTCATCGAAATGAGTGTTTACATCCGCCCTCACCTTTTGTCCTCTCTCCTCCGTCTTCGCTTCGCTTCGACGCGATCGCGCCGAAGCCAGAGGTGAAGGCGGACAGGAGAGGAAATCGCTTTCGCTTGTTTCTGGATTTGCGGATGAGCGTCGGCCAATCCAGTCGTATGAATTTTCAAAGGAGCAGCGAACGATTCTCCCTCTTCTGGGGGGAGAGGGCCGGGGCGGGCACGGGGCATAGACATCGTTGACACATGAGGGCATAGACATGGTTGACAGTTTTCATTTTGGTTCGAGGCTGCTCTACGGTTTGAATGCCGTGGAAAATCCTTTCTGCTGTCGG
>Ga0187868_1001274_pt1 | contig 18190 bp, 14 predicted proteins | sample June2016WEW_13_4_FD_133014 | JGI IMG/M metagenome (GOLD analysis project Ga0187868, IMG submission 133014) | Peatland microbial communities from SPRUCE experiment site at the Marcell Experimental Forest, Minnesota, USA - June2016WEW_13_40 | ecosystem: Environmental > Terrestrial > Soil >... | reverse complement strand
GTCTTCGATGGCTTCGCTGATGGCGATGCCGAGGCTGCCGGGGCAATTCGGATCGTCGTGGAGCACCTTGCGCCCGTATTCAGTCTGGTCGCTGGGGCTGGGATGCACCGTCGCGCCCCAGGTATGCATGAGCATGCGGCGATACGGCTTTTGCTGGTAACTCACCTTGACCATATAGACATTGCACTCCAGGCCAAAGAGTTTGCAGGCCAGCGCCAGTGACGAACCCCACTGGCCTGCGCCGGTCTCGGTGGCAAGGCGCTTGGTACCGGCGACCTTGTTGTAGTAGGCCTGGGCGACGGCGGTGTTGGGTTTGTGACTGCCGGCGGGACTGGCACCCTCGTATTTATAGTAAATGTGTGCCGGTGTCTGGAGCGCTTTCTCGAAACGCACCGCGCGCAGCAGCGGCGTGGGCCGCCACAGTTTGTAGATGTCGCGGACCTCGTCGGGAACCGGCACCCAGCGGTCGGGGCACATTTCCTGCATGACAAGATTTTCGGGGAAAATCGCCGTCAGCAGGTCCGGCGTGACGGGTTGTTTCGTCCCCGGATGCAGCGGCGGCGGCAGCGGTTCAGAGAAGTCAGCCAGAAGATTGTACCATTGTGTTGGAATGTCCTGCTCGCGCAGCGAGAAGTTGATTGGTGTGCTCATATCGCCAAAAAATATTGCAAATAAGTAACCGCCGCCGAACTGCTTGTCACGCAGTTATTGGAAATTATCTCATTAAGTAATAATTTATAAAAAATAAAATTATATTGAAACTCCAGGCAAACCGCCGGGGCATTGCCGAAGCCGGCGTGCTGGTGAGCGCCATCGTCAACCCAATGCTGTATGAATGGCCTGCTATCTTGCCGTTTCAGGAATCAAAATGATGAAGCCGTCACTCCGGCATCTTTTGATTTCCCTTTGGGATTTTTCTTTGCGACCTTTGCACCTTGGCGTCTTTGTGTTAATTTCCCGTTTTGGGATTTGCCAGTGCCGCTGAATTCAGGGATATTGTCCGCCGTTTTTTCGCGGGCCATTTATGAAACCCCAGGTTGAAATCTATGATACAACCCTGCGCGACGGTTCGCAGGGCGAAGGCATCAATTTCTCGGTTGCGGACAAGCTCCGCATCGCCGAGAAGCTTGACGCGTTCGGGGTGCACTACATCGAAGGCGGCTGGCCCGGCTCGAATCCCAAGGACATGGAATTTTTTGCGCAGGCCAGCCGGCGCAAATGGAAGAACGCCAAAATCGCCGCGTTCAGCATGACCCGCCGCAAGGGCGTTGCCGTCGAGAAGGACGAGTTGATGCGGCAGATCCTCGACGCGAAAACGCCGGTCGTCACCATCGTCGGCAAGACGTGGCTGCTGCACGTCACCGAGGTGTTGCGCGCCAAGCCGGACGAAAACCTAGCGATGATCGGCGACACCGTGCGCTTCCTGAAAGACAACGGCAAGTTCGTCATCTACGACGCCGAACACAGCTTCGACGGTTTCAAGGACGAGCCGGAATACGCGCTGGCCACGTGGCAGGCTGCGGAAAAGGCGGGCGCGCAGTGCATCGCGCTGTGCGACACGAACGGCGGCTGTCTGCCGGAGGAAATCGCGCGCATCACCGCGTTTGCCAGGGGCAAACTCACGGCGCGTCTCGGCATCCACACGCACAACGATTGCGGCGTGGGCGTGGCCAATGCCCTGGCCGGCATCGAAGCCGGCGCCACCCAGGTGCAGGGCACCATCAACGGTTACGGCGAACGCACCGGCAATTGCAATCTGACCAGCGTCATCCCGCTGGTGCATTTCAAGTTGAAAAAGACCGGCGTGCCCGCGAACTCGCTGGCCAAGCTCAAGGAGCTTTCCGAGTTCGTGGACGAGATCGCCAATGTCCGGCACGACCCGCGCCAGCCGTGGGTGGGGCAGACGGCGTTCGCGCACAAGGGCGGCATGCACGCCCATGCGATTGACCGCGTCGCGCGCAGCTACGAGCACATCCAGCCGGAAGCCGTCGGGAATTATCGCCGTGTGCTCATCAGCGACATGTCCGGCCGCTCGAACATTTTGATGAAGGCGGCGGAGCTTGGTTTCAAGCTCAAGCCGGAAATGCCGGAAGTAAAAACCATCACGATGCGCGTCAAGGAACTGGAAAACCAGGGCCTCGAGTTCGAGGCCGCCGAAGGCTCGCTCGCGCTGCTCATCGGCAAGACGCTCAAGCATCGCGACCCGCTGTTTCACGTGGACGCCTATCACGTTTCCATGCGCCGCGACGCCGAGGAATCCGTCTGTGAAGCGACGGTCAAGGTCCGCGTCGGCGCCCGGCGCGCGCAGACGGTGGCCGAGGGCGACGGCCCGGTGAACGCGCTGGACGGCGCGTTGCGCTCGGCGCTGGTGAAGTTTTATCCGCAACTGAAAAAGGTGACGCTCACGGATTACAAGGTGCGCATCCTCGACAGCGGCACCGGCACGGCCGCCAAGACGCGTGTGCTCATCGAATCCACCGATGGCAGGCGCGAATGGGGCACCGTCGGCGTGAGCGAAAACATCATCGAAGCCAGCTTGCAGGCCCTCGTGGACAGCATGGAATACGCGTTATTGAAGAAATGAGACGCGAATTACGCGAATTAACGCGAATTTTTGAATCAGAACCATGAGCGAACTGCTTTACAAGGATGAAGTATTCAAGCTCGTTGGTTTTTGCATGGAGGTTCATCGCGAGCTGGGCAAAGGTCATGACGAAGTGATTTATAAGGACTCGTTGGTCATCGAATTGCAACGCGCGAAAATTCCTTTCGACCGCGAGTTGAAGTATGAAGTGAGTTACAAAGGCGTGATTTTGCCACACCATTATCGAGCGGACTTCGTGGCCTGGAACAAAATCCTTTTTGAGGCCAAGGCCGTCGAAATGTTGACCGAAGCACACATCAAACAGGTCTTGAATTATCTGGCGGCCGCGAAACTCGAACTCGGGCTATTGGTTAATTTTGGCGCCGATTCATTGGAATGGAAGCGTGTTGTATTAAGCAGGCCAAAGCCGCAGGATTTACCAAAGGATTTCAGGTTATGAAACAAGTGCATTTGACGCGAATTTCGCGAATTATCGCGAATGATTTTCAACTTCCAAGGTTTTGTTTTAATTCGTGTCAATTAGCGTAATTCGCGTCAAAAATTTGCCGTGTCTGAAATTCCCAAGGCCTACGAACCGCAGTCCGTCGAGGACAAGTGGTATGACTTCTGGCTGAAGCAGAACTGCTTCACCGCCGACCCGGCGCGCGTGTTGTCCAAGCGCCCGGCCTATTCCATCGTCATCCCGCCGCCAAACGTCACCGGCGTGCTCACGATGGGCCACGTCCTCAACAACACCATCCAGGACATCCTCGCCCGCAAGGCGCGCATGGACGGCAAGGAAGTCCTCTGGCTGCCCGGCACCGACCACGCCGGCATCGCCACCCAGACCGTCGTCGAAAAAACGCTCAAGAAATCCGGCGAAATCCGGCATCGCGACGACCTCGGTCGCGAGAAATTTCTCGAACGCGTCTGGGCCTGGAAGGAAAAGCACGGTGGCATCATCATCCAGCAATTGAAGAAGCTCGGCGCGTCATGCGACTGGACGCGTGAACGGTTCACGATGGACCCGGAATATTCGCGCTGTGTGCAGAAGGTGTTCGTCGAGCTTTACAAAAAAGGCCTCATCTATCGCGGCAAACGCATGGTGAACTGGGACCCCGCCGCGCGCACTGCGCTCTCCGACGAGGAAGTCGATATGATCGAAGAGAAAGGGCACCTCTGGCATATCAAATACCCGTTCGTCGATGCCCAAGGCCGGCCCAAGGCCGATGAATTCGTGGTCGTGGTCACGACGCGGCCCGAGACGATGCTTGGCGACGAAGCCGTGGCCGTGAACCCGAAAGACCCGCGCTACACGAAGCTTGTCGGGCAAAAAGTTCTTCTGCCGCTTCAGAACAAGCCCATCCCCGTAATCGCCGATGAATTGGTGGACCCGAAGTTCGGCACCGGGTGCGTGAAGGTAACGCCCGCGCATGACCCCGCCGATTACGAAATGGCCGTCCGGCACAAACTGCCGTTCACCGTCGTCATCGGTCCCAATGGCCACATGACCAAGGAAGCCGGCAGGGACTTCGATGGCATGGACCGCATGAAAGCGCGCCAGGCCGTGGTTGAGAAACTGACCGAACAGGGCCTGCTGCTGAAGACCGAGGACTACGTCCACAACGTCGGTTACAGCCAGCGCAGCCACGTGCCCATCGAGCCGTATCTGAGCGAGCAGTGGTTTTTGAAATATCCGAGCGTGAAAAAATCCCGCGCGTGTGTGGAGCAGGAGGGGAGCGCGCGCGTCCCGCGTGCTGATTTCGGCGTCGCGCCGGAATCCTCGTCAGACAAACTTCAGTTTGAAGAACGAGCATCAGGCGCGACGCCTGATGCTGCACGCGGGACGCGTGCGCTCCCCGATAAAATGCGCTTCCATCCGCAGCGCTGGGCGAAGGTCTATGACCACTGGATGGAGAACATCAAGGACTGGTGCATCAGCCGCCAGCTTTGGTGGGGGCACCGCATCCCGGTTTGGTATCCCAGACCGGGAAAATCCGAAATCCGAAATCCGAAATCCGAAATTTACGTTGGCGTCGAACCTCCACCCGATCCGAAGAATTGGGAACAAGACCCCGATGTCCTCGACACCTGGTTCAGCTCATGGCTCTGGCCGTTTGCGACCATGGGCTGGACGGGTGACAAATCCCAACACTCCAACACTCCAACACTCCAGGCCTTCTACCCCACCACCGACCTCGTCACCGGGCCGGACATCATTTTCTTCTGGGTCGCGCGCATGATCATGGCGGGTTACGAGTTCATGGGGGATTTGCCGTTCCGGAACGTTTATTTCACCGGCATCATCCGCGACAAGCAGGGACGCAAGATGTCCAAGAGCCTCGGCAATTCGCCCGACCCGCTCGATCTCATCAACAAATACGGCGCCGACGCGCTCCGGTTCGGCACCATGCGCAGCGCGCCGCTCGGCCAGGACATTTTGTTTGACGAACAAAATGTCGAGCTGGGCCGCAATTTCTGCAACAAGCTCTGGAACGCCTGCCGCTTCCGGCAGATGGTCGGCAGTGGTGGCAGCGCCACCGGCGAAGTTCAAGGGGAGATTGATCCACGATTTCTGACTTCTGACGACAAATGGATTTTGCTCAAGCTGGATCAGGCGATTCGTGAAATGAACACCGCCTTCGCCGAATACAAATTCAGCGATGCCACGGCCACGTTGTATCGCTTTTTTTGGAGCGAGTATTGCGACTGGTACATTGAGGCGAGCAAAGCTGTGCTGTCGCACAGCGTTGAACCGCTGAAACGTGAAACCGTTGAATCGGCAGCCGGCTTAACGATTCAACCCTTCAACAATTCAACGGCTGGTAAAGCGAACACTTTGGCCGTGATTGATTTTGTTCTCAGCCACACATTGCGTTTGTTTCATCCGTTCCTGCCGTTCATCACGGAGGAACTCTGGCACGGGATGGGTTACGCCGAGGACATGCCGGAAAACCAGGGCGGCAAGACCATCATGTTCGCACCGTGGCCCAAGCCGCTCGACGACGATTTCAAATCGCACTACGGCCTGACCGAACGCGACGAGAAGCACATCGAGGCCCGGAACGAATTGGTCACCCAGGGCCGCAACCTGCGCCGCACGGCGAACATTGCCGCGAACAAGAAAATCAAGCTCATCCTCAAACCGGTGCGCGAACTGGCGGCACACGACGTCGAGGTGCTCAAGCTGTTGCTCAACGCCGGGGCGGTCGAGGTGAACGTGAATTATCAGCCCGGCAAAAACACGTTGACGGTGCGCGCCGAGCTGGGCGATTTGTTCCTGCCGCTGGAAGGTTTGATTGATCGGGAAGCCGAGACGGCGCGGCTGAAGAAAGAGCTGGAAAAAATCGAGGCCGAGACCGCCAAAGTCGAACAGAAGCTGGCCAACCCGAACTTCACGCAAAAGGTCCCGGCGCAGGTTCTGGCGGAACAACAACGGCGTCTCGCTGAATGGCAGGGCAAACGCGACCACGTCAAGGCTGCGCTGGCCGCGTTGCAGAGTTGAATTCATAAACCGCGAACCACGCGAAAAAATTTCGTAATCGGAGCGCCGGCCTCCGGCCCGGCACGAAGCAGCGGGAAAACATCGAACATTCAACATCGAACGCCCAACGTCCAATGAATGGTTCGAAGGCAAGAATTGGAAGTTCGATGTTGAATGTTCGATGTTGGATGTTGACTGGCAACCCGCCGGGTCGGAGACCGGCGCTCCGTTCCAATCGCTCAACTGGAGAAAATTTGGTTTGCTTTCCCGCTGGCGAGCCATAAGCCTTCCGCCAGAGTGCAACGAATTTTTACATTCTTGCTTCTCCTGTTCCTGCCGCTGGCGGCTCTGGCCGACGGCATGGTGATTCCGACCATCGCCTATCCCGCCAAAATCACGATCCCCGACCAGCGCGCGCTGATCTGCTACACCAACGGCACCGAGCGGCTAGCAATTGAAACACGATTCGTCGGTGAGGGAACAAATTTTGCGTGGGTGGTTCCGCTGCCCGGTAAGCCCGTTATTGAAGAAGCAACCAGCGGTCTTTTCACCACACTGGATTACATTTTCCGTCCGACCGTGATTCATAACGTCATTCCTCTCTACGCGATTCTTCTGGTCTGTCTTGGCGTCGCTTACCTTTTGCTTCATGTGCGCCGCAACACGCCGCCACGAATTTCCGATACCTTGATCTCGGTTTTAGTCGCTCTGGCGGTGCTGCCGCTTTCGGCTTTTGTCGCGATCCTTCTTTTGGTGCTTCTGCCCTACGTTGTCTGGCGTGTGCGGACCAATCGCGAAGGCCCTTGGGCCATTCTGGGCGCTCTGTTCCTGGCATTCTTCTTCGGCGGCATGATGCTTTCCACGCTTGGCACCGCCGGTATGGGTATGGCTGGAACCCGGGTCTCGATTCTGAGCCGTGAAACGGTCGGCGTGTACGATACAACCACACTCGCCGCCAAAGATCCGCGAGCGCTGGTCGAATGGTTAAACGATAACGGTTACGTTGCTCCTCCGGCCGCAGGTGAAGTAATCTCCAACTATGTGAAACGGGGTTGGGTGTTCGTCGCAACCAAACTGCACCGTGATTCCACCGGGCGCACGATCGGTTCGCCCCATCCATTGTGCTTCACCTTTCAGACCGACAAGGCCATTTATCCCATGCAACTGACTGGTGTTGGGAATACCAACCTGATCGTTGAATTGTTTGTGTTCGGCCCGTCGCGGGCGGAAGCATCGCATTTTAAGGTTGAACGCTGCGGCGCGCCGTTTTTCCAGGAGCCGCAGGAGTTTTCCCGCGGCTCAACTGCTCAGATTCGCATCGTTCATCCGTTGCTCCGCAAGTGGGTCGCCGGTTCGTCCATCGCTACCAAACTCTCCGCCGACCTCAAACCCGGGATGATGAAGGAAGACATCGAGCTGCGCTGGCTGCCATTTGCGGAAGTTCGCCACAACATTTACAGCTACCAAGGCGCTCTTATTTTCAGTGCCAACTGCGGTGTCGGTGTGTTTGCCTCGTGTTTATTACTGGCAAGCATCGTGACGGCATTCAAACCTGACTGGCAGCCACGATTGAAGAAGGTCGCCGGACTGGTGGCGGTTGCCGGAGTCGTTGTGGCTGCTTTGGCCTTCGTCGCGGTTCCCAAGACCGTCGTGAGACTCACCAACCATCCTTACTTGCGGTCACAACTTAATCTGCGCGGGCTTGCATATTTATATGAGGATGACATTCAGACCAACCACGCATCTTCGCTTGCCGAATCGCGAGCCATACTCAAGACGATCAAAGTCAGCGAGCCGAAATTGACCGCTGAAAACCTCCTGCTTGGAGGCCCAATTCGTGAAGAAGATTCACCCGGCAATTATGTTCTGCGGGAATCTACTAACGGGGTGGAGTTCGTCTGGTTCGATGCCGATGGTGGCGAGCACAATCTTGAACGAAAGCATAACATCAATCCTCGATCTCCTTGAAAAACCTCGACCGGAAACTTTTCTGCTGGCATCTAATCCGTTTGTGAATTTACAAGCCGCCCAAAAAGCCGCCGTCCAAGCCGCGCGCGCCGCCGGGAAACTCATGCTGGCCAACTGGCACGCGCCCAAACGCGTCAACTTCACCGACGCCCACGACATCAAGCTCGAGCTCGACGTCCGCTGCCAGAAACTCATCGAGAAAATCCTGCGCGCCGCGTTCCCCCAAATTTCACTGCTCGGCGAGGAGGGTTGCTCCGGTGATGCGAACAGCGAATATCGCTGGGTCGTGGACCCGATTGACGGCACGGTGAATTACACCTTCGGCATCCCGCACGCGGCGGTGTCCATTGCGCTGCAGAAACGTGACGAGTGTCGGGTGGCGAGTGACGGGAACAACACCCGAAGTCGCACACGGTCTGCCGTCACTCGCCACCCGTCACACGTCACCCTCCTCGGTGTGATTTACGGTCCGTTCACGGACGAACTGTGGACCGCGACCCGTGGCGGGCCGACGCGGCTCAACGGACGCATCGTCCGGGTCAGCAAACGCGCGAACGTGGGCGAAGCCATCATTGCGATGGGGTTTTCCAAGAGCAAACTGAACCTGGAGAAAAGCCTGCCGCACGTGAACCGGCTTTCCCGGCGCGCGTTGAAAATCCGGATCATGGGTTCGGCGGCGCTCGAACTTGCCTACGTCGCCTCCGGCCGGCTCGATGCCTATGTTGAGCGCACCATCAATCTGTGGGACATTGCGGCGGGCGCCTTGATGGTGGAATGTTCCGGCGGCGAATTTTACACCCGGCCAGCGCCGGGCGGAAAATTCCGGATGGTGGCCGACAACGGTTTGCTGCGCCGGAAACTGCAACTGGGAAGTTTGTTGAAGTAATTTCGAACAAAGAAGACGCGAAGACGCAAAGTTTTTGGAATCGAAATGTGCCCCTCGCCCTGTTCCTCGTAGTCGCGGACGTCAGTCCGCGCACTTTGAGTTCAATGAAAATCAGCGCCGACTCGTGTCGGCGGCTACAGTTCAGGGGTTGTAGCGTCGAGCTTCTAACTCGATCCGGCCACAGGCCGGACACTACATGGCCTTCATTGTAAAAAACGCCTTTAGCTTCTCCAACGCCTTGGCGCGGTGGCTCAATTGGTTTTTCACGTCCTCGCCCAGTTCGGCGAACGACTGCTCGAATCCCACCGGCACAAACAGCGGATCGTAGCCAAAGCCATTTTTTCCCCGCGGCGCGAAACCAATCCGTCCTTCACAGGCACCATCAAACAATTGTGGATTGCGAATGACGGACTGCGAATCAATCGCCACCAACGCGATGACACAGTGAAATCGCGCCCGGCGCTTTTCGAGCGGAACGTCCTCGAGCAGGCGCAACAACCTGGTGTTGTTGTCCGCGTCGGACGTATTGCCGGATTTGGCGGAATCCAATGCGGCAAAGCGCGCTGAATGCACGCCCGGCGCGCCGTCCAGCGCGTCCACCTCCAGCCCCGAATCGTCGGCCAGCACGAAAAGCGGTGACGCCTGGCGGGGGGGGGGGGAAGTGACGGCAAGCCAGCGCGCAAGTTCAACGGCTTTCTTCGTCGCGTTGCCGGCAAAGGTGCCGGCGTCCTCCACGACTTTGGGCGGGTCGGGAAAATCGTTGAGCGTGAGGAATTGGGACGCGCCGCCAAGAATGGCGCGGATTTCGTCCACCTTGTGGGCGTTGCGAGTGGCAATCACGATGGTCGTCACGCGGAAACGATAGCAGTCAGGCGTTTGCGCGCAACCCATCAGCTTCGTTGGTAAATCTCGCGGCGGAACCAGCCGGGTTTGACCCCCGACCCCGTCCTCAATCCAGCAACTCGGCCAGCTTGCTGTGCTTGCGTTTGAATTCGTCAATCAGCCGGTCGTAGTGATGAATCCGCCGGAAGGCGTGCGTGATCAGGTAAACCCCCAGCGCGGTGAGGCCCAGATTCAGCAGCAGCAATGGCACCAGCCATTGCATCACCTCTTGCAGTTGATACGACTGCGACGTGGCGATTAAAATGCTCAACACCGACAGCGGGAACGCAAAGACGGCGATGCCGGTGCGCATGGTGGAAAGCGAGGTGCGCTTTTCCGACAGGAGCACCTGAATTTCATTGAGGATCGTGGCATCCAGTTCGGAGTCGGCCTTGGGCAGCAAGGGATTGCTCATAATTCAAGCCAGTGATTTCTGCACCAACCTTACCACGACCGGCCCGAAGAGAAACGTTTTTTGCCAACACCCACGGTGACCGGCAAGTTCATGCCGCCCGGCGCGCAGCTGCGCGCAACGTATATCAGTTCCCCGCGTGCGCAGCTTTAGTTGCTGATCGTTTGTGCTCCCATTCGGCATGCGCCTTCTCCAGGCACTGTGGACAAATGCCGTGGGTAAAATCAGCGCCCGTGTATTTATGGAAGTAAGCCTCAACCTGATCCCAGTATCCCTTGTCATCCCGGATGCGCTTGCACCAGGCGCAGATGGGCAGCAACCCCTCCAAAGTTTTGACGTGTTCGAGCGCCTCCGCCAGGTGGGCTGAAACCCGCCTTAACTCCAGCAGCGCCATGACCTGCCGCGACAGGGCCTGCAGCGCCTCCTGTTGTGCGGCCGAAAGCTGGCGCGGTTGATGATCAACCACACAGAGTGTTCCCAAGGCCAGCCCTTCCGGGTTGATCAGGGGAATGCCCGCGTAAAACCGGACATGGGGTTCGCCCGTGACCAGCGCATTGTCGGCAAACCGCCGGTCCTTCGTTGCGTCTCCGACGATGAAGGGTTCGTTCTGGAGGATCGCATGTGCGCAGAACGCGACGTCGCGAGACGTTTGTTGCTGCTCCAATCCGACTTTCGATTTGAACCACTGCCGGACTTCGTCCACCAGGGAAATCATGGCGATGGGAACCTCGCAAATATGCGCGGCCAAGGTGGTGATATCGTCGTAGGACTGCTCGGTCCCGGTATCGAGAATGTGATACTCCTTCAGGGCCGCGAGTCGTTCGACTTCATTGGTTGGTGGCGGGGCTTTCATTTTTCAACGGCTTTCAATGCGGGACAAACCGCGACCGGCGCCGTCAGGGCCAAAACGGCATCCCCATTCGGGATCATGGCTGGCCGGTCGCGTGTGGTCATAAGTTAAACGACGTAATTTTTATGTTCATTGTAACTTATCACAAATTGCTCGAAATCAAATTATTTGTTGTCGCCGGAAGTTTCACCGGCTGTGTATTTGTGCTGTAAGTGTGTTTGCATCATTGGTTTAGGCGTGTAACGCGTCGCGATTGGAGGAAGAGAAAAACGGACTGGTTTGCCGTTCGCCTTTGTGGTAGCGGCGCTTGTGAAAGCGCGGTCAATATGATCCGCGTTTTCACAAACGCGGCTACGGTGATTCAGGATTTAATACCGATAGTGCTCCAGCTTAACGGGTACGTCGAGGTGGCCGGCATGAGTCTCTTTTGGCCACTCAACGGCCAGTTCAACCGGGGACAACGTAATTGACCCTGACGAAAAAAAACGGTTTCCTGTGCCCGGCCAGATTTATGGACCCACAGAAACCCACGCTGGATGACTTGCGCATCAAGCGCAGCGACAAACCCGAATCGAATTTACGAATTCGGCCGGTCGCCATTGGTCTTGTCGTCCTGGTCCTGGCGGCCGGGGTGATTTGGCGGCTGACGCGTTCCAATCCGGTGGAAGTGCGGGTGGCAATCGCTCGCGAAATCGGGAGTGGCAACGGGGCCGATCGAACCGTGCTGAATGCCTCCGGTTACGTCACCGCGCGGCGCGCAGCGACGGTCTCCTCCAAGGTCACCGGCAAGGTCGTCGAGGTGCTTATCGAGGAGGGCATGAAAGTGAAGGAAGGCCAGATTCTGGCGCGGCTGGACGATACGAACATCAAGGCCAGCCTGGCCGTGGCGCAGGCCCAGTTGGAATCGGCCCGGGCGGCACTGGACGAAACCCGCGCCCAGCTCAAACAGGCAAACCAGGAATTTCAACGCATTACCGAACTGGCCAAACAACACATCGCATCCCCATCCGACCTGGACCTGGCCGAGTCGAATGCCAAATCGTTGCAGGCGCACCTGGCGCAGCAGAAAGTGGATGTCACCGTGGCGGACCGCCAGGTGGCCATGTGGCAGCAACAGATGGATGACATGATCATCCGCGCGCCGTTTGCGGGCATTGTGACGACCAAGGACGCCCAGCCGGGCGAGATGATTTCACCGGTGTCGGCCGGCGGCGGGTTCACCCGCACTGGCATCGGCACCGTCGTGGACATGGACTCGCTGGAAATTGAAATTGACGTCAACGAGAGCTACATCAACCGCGTTCAACCCGGCCAGCCGGTCGTGGCCACGCTGGACGCGTATCCCGACTGGAAAATCCCCTGCCAGGTCATTGCCATCATCCCAACGGCCGACCGGCAAAAATCCACGGTCAAGGTGCGCGTTGGTTTCGACCAGCTCGACCCGCGCATCCTGCCGGAGATGGCGGTAAAGGTGGCGTTTCACGAAACCGGCGGCGGGCCGGCCACGGCGAATCACACCGTGCTGGTCCCGAAAACCACGGTGCAAAGCCGGGACGGACGGGATGTCGTGTTCGTCGTCCAGCACGGCCGCGCCGAACGCCGCGCCGTCACGGTGATTGACACGCAAGGTGACGACTCCGTGTTGAGCGCGGGCGTCTCCCCCGGCGAAAGCGTGGTCGCGGACCCACCCGCCGGTCTGAACGATGGAATGCCAGTCAGGGCAAGGAAGCTATGAACGAAAACCAATCAAACCATGGCGCGCTGGTGCGCGTTGAGAATGTGGAAAAAATCTTCCACCGCGGCTCGGAGGACATTCACGTGCTGGCGGATCTGCATCTGCAGGTCCCGACCGGCGAATTCCTGGCGTTGATGGGCCCGTCGGGTTCGGGTAAGAGCACCCTGTTGAATTTGATCGGCGGCCTTGACCGGCCGACCAAGGGCTTGGTCAGCGTCGCGGGCGAGCGTCTCGACCAGTTGTCCGATCACCGGCTGGCCGCGTGGCGCGCACGGCACGTCGGGTTTGTCTTCCAGCTTTACAACCTGATGCCGGTGCTGACGGCGGAACGGAACGTGGAACTGCCGCTGCTGCTGACGCACTTGTCCAAGGCGGAACGGATGAAGCACGTGGAAACGGCGCTGGCGGTGGTCGGACTGTCGCATCGCGCAAAGCATTATCCGCGCACGCTTTCCGGCGGCGAACAACAGCGCGTGGGCATCGCCCGCGGCATTGTCACCGACCCGACGTTGCTGCTCTGCGACGAACCGACCGGCGATCTTGACCGCAAGGCCGGCAACGAAATCCTGGATTTGCTCCAGGCGCTGAACCGGGAGCATGGCAAGACCATCATCATGGTCACGCACGATCCGCACGCCTCGGCGCGCGCGACGCGGACGGTGTATCTGGACAAAGGCCAATTGAGCAACGAACCGGTCAAATGAAAATACGCGTGGAAATGGAGCGCGGCTGTGTGCGAAGCACCAGCCGCAGACCCCTCATAACGTCCAACGCGCTGCGGCTGGGTCTGGGACCACAGCCGCGCCCCGTCCCATGAAATTTTTCCATCTCATCTGGTGCAATTTGAAGCGGAAAAAGTTGCGCACGTCATTGACACTGCTGTCAATTGTCGTGGCGTTCGTCCTGTTCGGATTTCTTTCAGCCATCAAACAGGCGCTGGTCGGCGGCGTGGAAATGGCGGGTGCGGATCGGTTGATCGTCCGTCAAAAGGTGTCCATCATCCAGTTGCTGCCGGTAAGTTACGAAGCGCGGATGGACCAGATCCCCGGCGTGGATTTCGCCACGCATCAGACCTGGTTCGGTGGCCTTTACCAGGACCCGAAAAATTTCTTCATGCAAAACCCTGTCGAGCCGGAAAAATTTCTCAAGATGCACCCTGAAATCATCCTGCCGCCGGAACAGGAGAAAGCCTGGCTGGCAACGCGGACGGGCGCGATTGTCGGACGTCGGACGGCGAACCGCTTCCATTGGAAAATAGGTGACAAGGTTCCCATTCAATCAACCATCTGGACGAGGCCGGACGGAAGCCGCACATGGGAATTTGACATCGTGGGCATTTACGATGGGAAAGACAAAGGGACCGACACCACACCGATGTTCTTCCGCTATGATTACTTCGATGAAGCGCGGCAAGCATGGGGCAAAGGGCAGGTCGGCTGGTACACCATCCGCATCAAAGACCCGTCGCAAGCGACGGAAGTGGCCAAACGGGTGGACGCGGAATTTGAAAACTCGCCGGCGGAAACCAAGACGGAGCCGGAGGGCGCATTCATTCAAGGCTGGGCCAAGGCAATCGGCAACATCGTGTTGATTGTCGCCGCCATCCTGGGCGCGGTGTTTTTCACCATCCTGCTGGTGACCGGCAACACCATGGCGCAGGCGGTGCGCGAGCGGACCGGTGAACTGGGCGTGCTCAAAGCCATCGGCTTCACCAACGGGCAGATCGTCGCGCTCGTGCTCGCCGAGTCGTGCCTGCTCACGGTGCTTGGGGGCGCGGTCGGTCTTGGACTGGCGTGGCTGGTCATTTCCCGTGGCGACCCCACGAGCGGCCTGCTGCCGATGTTCTTTTTCCCAACCCGGAATTTGCTCATCGGCCTGGGCCTCAGCGTCGTGCTCGGTCTGGTCACCGGAATTTTTCCCGCGCTGCAGGCCATGCGCCTGCGCGTGGCGGACGCGCTGAGGAGAATGTAAAATGTCAGCAATTGAACTATTCATTGGTAGGGCGCGTCACTCCGTGCGCGCCGTTTTGGAGTTGCCCAGTTTCGGCGCGCACGGAGTGACGCGCCCTACCCCACTTTGATTATGGCCGGCCCCATCAACTGGTTTTCACAAATCGTCTCCATCACGAAGTTCGGGTTGCTGAGCATTCCGCAACGGCGTGGCGCGGTTGCGGCCACGGTCATTGGCATCGCTGGCGTCGTCGCCGTGCTCGTCGGCGTGCTCTCCATCGCGGCGGGTTTCCGTCAGGCCATGACCGTTTCCGGCTCGCCCGACGGGGCGATTGTTTTGCGCAGCGGCGCCGACAGCGAAATGGTCAGCGGCTTCGGGCGCAACGAGACGCGCGTCATCGCCGACGCACCGGGAGTGGCGCGCGACGCACAAGGCCCGCTCGCGTCCGCGGAATTGTTTGTCATCATCAACCTGCCCAAGCGCTCCACCGGCACGGATGCCAACGTCCCGTTGCGCGGTGTGGAAAACGCGGCATGGCAGGTGCGCGACAATATGAAAATCGTCCAGGGCCGGATGTTTGATTGGGGCAAGGACGAAGTCATCGTCGGGCGCGGCGCGGCGCAGGAATTCGCCGGATTGGATGTCGGCTCGAAAATAAAAGTAGGCCGCTATGAATGGCCGGTCGTCGGCATCTTTTCGGCCAACGGCGGGGTTGCGGAATCTGAAATCTGGACCGACGCGAAGGTGTTGCAGGACGCGTATAATCGTGGTGACTCGTTTCAGTCCGTCTCCGTCAGGCTCAATTCGCCGGGCGTGTTCGAGCAGTTCAAGGATTCATTGACTTCGAACCCGCAATTGAGCGTGAAAGTCGTCCGGCAAGCCGAGTATTACGCCCAACAATCCGAAACCATCACGCGGTTGATTACGACGCTGGGCTTCCTGATTGCGTTTTTGATGGCCATCGGCGCGGTGTTCGGCGCGCTGAACACGATGTACAGTGCGGTGGCGGCGCGGACACGGGAAATCGCCACACTGCGGGCGCTCGGTTTCGGCGGCAGCGCGGTGGTGGTATCGTTGATGTTCGAATCATTGCTGCTGGCGCTGGCCGGCGGGGCCATCGGTGGCGGCCTGGCCTATCTCGCCTTCAATAATTTCCACACCTCGACCATGAACTGGCAGAGCTTCAGCCAGATCACGTTCGCCTTCAGAGTCACGCCGGAATTGCTGGTGCGCGGGGTGGTCTGGGCTGCGGTGATTGGTTTGATTGGCGGCTTGTTCCCGGCCATCCGCGCGGCGCGATTGTCCATTGCAGCCGCCTTGCGGGAGTTGTGACACCGCAAGTTTCTTGAATTGAAAATAAAAAGGCGGATGGGGAGCCGTTCGCCTTTGTTGTAGCCGCGCTTGTGAAAGCGCGGTCAATGTGATCCGCGTTTTCACAAACGCGGCTACGGTGATTCAGGATTTAATACCGATCGTGCTCCGGCTTGCCCATCAAACCCCGATCAAGGCGGCGCCGATGACACCGGCGGAATCGCCGAGCTGATGCTTGACGATGGGCGTTTCGAGGCAATCGCTAAAAACATATTTCGCCACTGCCGCAACGCCTTCGGTGTAGAGCGCGTCGAAATTTGAAACGCCGCCGCCGAGCACGACCACGTCCGGGTCCAGCACGTCAATGAGATTGGCCAGCGAGCGGCCGAAGTGGCGGAAGAAAATTTTCATGAACTCCACCGCCTTCGCATCGCCGGCGTAATAATCCTGCACGATTTCCTTGAACGACCTTTTCTTGCCGAATTGTTCGGCATAGCGCGCCTCCAATCCGCCGCCGCTGATGAACGTCTCCACGCAACCGCGCTGGCCGCAGTAGCAAAGCGGGCCGTCCGGGGAGATGGACATGTGGCCCCATTCACCGGCGATGGCTTGCGGGCCGGTGATGACCTCGCCTTGGTGGACGATTCCCCCGCCGCAGCCCGTGCCCATGATGACGCCGAAGACCAATTTCTTTCCCCTGCCCGCCCCGAGCAACGCCTCGGCCATCGCGAAACAATTGGCGTCGTTTTGAATCTCAATTTTCCGGCCGAGAATCCGTTCGAGGTCCGCCTTCAACGGCTGGCCATTCATGCAAACCGTGTTGGAATTTTTCAACAGGCCGGTGCGCGGCGAGATGGCTCCGGGCGTGCCGATGCCAAACGTATGCGCAGCGCCCTGGATGCTGGCGGCCAGTTCGTCATGCAGCCCTTTGATGCGGTCCAGGATGTGGGCGTAACCCTTTTCCTGCTGCGTATCCACGCGCTTGCGGAAAAGTTCACCTGTCGCGCCGGAGTCCCGCATTTCGGGACGAAGGCGGATGCCGCTGTCGTCCAGAACAATGCCTTCAATCTTCGTGCCGCCGAGGTCTATGCCGATGTGAAACATGTTTTCAAATCTTCCGCAATGATGGCCATTCGCAGTTCGTGTTACGCTTCATACGAGGTGCTTGGTCTTGATGCCGCCCCACTTGGTGTTGAGGTATTCGGCGACGAGCCGCCGATGGCAGTGGTGCGGCAAATGTTCGCTGCAAAGCAGACAACCGTGATCGAGCAAATCCGGTCGGACCGTCTTTTCTACCTGCCGCCGGGCCATCAAATCCAAAAATTGCTTTTCGTAAATTCCCCAATCACCTTTGTGTTTTCTATACGCATCAAGGATGTCCTGTGTGGGAGCGAGTTCAGGCAGGTGGACATACTCGATGCCCCCGATTTCCCTGAGGAAGTAGGCCAGATCTTCCTTTTTCGAGAAGCCGGCCAGTTGCGAGTTGTTGTTCAGGCGGACGTCCACGACGCGCCTGACCCCGGCGTCTTTCAAGCTCGTGAAGAATTCACGAGCTGTCTTCCGGGTGAATCCTATGGTAAAAAGTTCAATTTCCATGACGCGGCGGTTCTTCTCGCAGGACGAGTTCGTCTTCCTGGTAGGCAACCTTTTCGCCCTGCAATTTGTAAACCTCGGCAACGATTTCTTCAGGCGAACGGAACAACTCGCGCTCCGGAAGCGCGAACAGACGCAGCAGACGCTTTTCCGTCTGCTCGTGGCTTTCCAACGTCCCGTCCGTAAGAATGTGGAACACCGCAAGGCCGCGTCGCCGCAAATGCGGAGACACCAGGATACCGCGATGGCAATCCACCGGGTCTTTCTCAGCGCACAACAATGCCACGCGCATCTTCGCCGCGCCTTGAAGGACGCGTTCAATGCCGCGTTTGAAGGCTGGCGTGCGAGAGATCAATTCGTAATCTGCCCGGCCATTCAGGTAACACTCGCGTTCGGAACGTCGCGCGCCGAGTTCTTCACCGAGGAAAACGTAGGAGATGCCATGCTCTTGGAGGGCGCGCTGGAGCGGCTCGCGGTTAAACTGGGGATTGTATTGGCTGTAAGGCGACGAACGAACGTCAGCCACCGCCTGAAT
>Ga0187868_1001271_pt1 | contig 18207 bp, 14 predicted proteins | sample June2016WEW_13_4_FD_133014 | JGI IMG/M metagenome (GOLD analysis project Ga0187868, IMG submission 133014) | Peatland microbial communities from SPRUCE experiment site at the Marcell Experimental Forest, Minnesota, USA - June2016WEW_13_40 | ecosystem: Environmental > Terrestrial > Soil >... | reverse complement strand
ACAGCAGAAAGGATTTTCCACGGCATTCAAACCGTAGAGCAGCCTCGAACCAAAATGAAAACTGTCAACCATGTCTATGCCCTCATGTGTCAACGATGTCTATGCCCCGTGCCGTGAGGGCGGGCGTTCAACTGATTTCTCTTTTGCCGTTAGTCGCTTGACGTTGGTGAGGAGGGATTTATTAAGTAGTCATGCAAACGGAAAAATTGACCCTCAAATCGCAGGAGGCGTTGGCGGAGGCGCAACGCCTCGCGCACGAAATGTCGCACCAGGAAATGGACGGCGAACATCTGCTGCTGGCCCTGCTCGGCCAGTCGGAAAGCCTCGTCCCCGAACTGCTTCAGAAAATCGGCGTCGCACCCGCGAAATTGCAGTCTGAACTGGAACGCGATTTGTCCCGCCGCCACAAGGTTGAGGGCGGCGCGGAGGTTTATGCCAGCCCGGCCCTGCGCAAGGCGCTCGATGCCGCCCAGTCCGAGGCCACCAAGCTCAAGGACGATTACATCAGTACCGAACATTTGCTGCTCGGCCTGCTGGCCGAAGGCGGCGCATCACTGAAACAAATTTTCAAAACGCACGGTCTCAAGCGCGATGTCGTGCTCAAGGCGCTCGCCGATTTGCGCGGCAACCAGCGCGTGACGGACGAAAATCCCGAAGCCAAATTCCAGGCGCTCGAAAAATACGGACGCGACCTTACCGCGCTGGCGCGACAGGGCAAAATTGACCCGGTCATCGGCCGCGACGAGGAAATCCGGCGCGTCATGCAGGTGCTGACGCGCCGCACGAAAAACAATCCGGTGCTCATTGGCGAACCCGGCGTGGGCAAGACGGCGATTGCCGAGGGCCTGGCCCGGCGTATCGTGAGCGGCGACGTTCCCGAATCGCTGAAAAACAAGCGGCTGGTGGCAATGGATTTGAGCGCGATGATTGCCGGCGCGAAATATCGCGGCGAGTTCGAGGACCGGCTCAAGGCCTTTTTAAAAGAAATTTCCGCCAGCGAAGGCAAAATTATTTTGTTCATTGACGAACTGCACACGCTGGTCGGCGCGGGCGCGGCGGAAGGCGCGACGGACGCGGCGAACATCATGAAGCCGCAACTGGCGCGCGGCGAACTCCGCTGTGTGGGTGCAACCACGCTCGACGAATACCGCAAGCACATCGAAAAAGACCCGGCGCTGGAACGCCGGTTCCAGCCGGTGATGGTGGAGGAGCCGACGGTCGAAGCGACCATCGCGATTTTGCGCGGATTGAAGGAGCGGTACGAAGTCCATCACGGCGTGCGCATCCAGGATTCGGCGCTCGTGGCGGCGGCGATGCTGTCAAACCGCTACATCACCGACCGGTTTTTGCCGGACAAGGCGATTGACCTGGTGGACGAGGCGGCGTCGCGCATCAAGATGGAGCTGGATTCCAAGCCGACGGAGCTGGACCAGTTGGATCGGCAGATTTTGCAACTGCAGATCGAGCGCACGTCGCTGGCCAAGGAAAAGGACGCTGCGAGCAAGGAGCGGCTCAAACGGCTCGAGGGCGAGCTGGCGAATTTGAAGGACAAATCCAAGGCGCTCACCGTCCAGTGGCAGAATGAAAAGGCCGCCGTCAACGCCGTCAGTGTTGTTCAAACGCAACTGGAACAGGCGAAGCTCGAGCTCGAACAGGCCCAGCGGCGCGGAGATTTGACCAAGTCCGCCGAGATACAATACGGCAAGATTCCGGACCTGGAAAAGAAACTGGCCGCAATGGAACGTAGCGCAGGCGTCTCGCCTGCAAGTGCCAGCCGGGACGGCCGGGCTACTTTGTTGCGCCAGGAAGTCACGGACGAAGACATTGCCAAGGTCGTGGCGGCGTGGACGCACATTCCGGTGAGCCGGATGCTCGAAGGTGAACGGCAGAAGCTGGTGAAGATGGAGGAACGGCTCGCGCAACGTGTGGTCGGGCAGAAGGAGGCCATCAAGGCCGTGTCCGACGCCGTGCGCCGCGCCCGCAGCGGATTGCAGGACCCGAACCGGCCCATTGGCTCATTCATTTTCCTCGGCCCGACCGGTGTGGGCAAGACCGAGACCGCCCGGGCGCTGGCGGAATTTTTGTTCGACGACGAGAACGCCATGATTCGCATCGACATGAGCGAATACATGGAGAAGCACACCGTGTCGCGGCTCATCGGCGCGCCGCCGGGCTACATCGGATACGAGGAAGGCGGGCAACTCAGCGAGGCCGTGCGGCGCCGGCCGTATTCGGTGGTGTTGTTCGACGAGATTGAGAAGGCGCATCACGACGTGTTCAACGTGCTGTTGCAGGTGCTCGACGACGGCCGGCTTACGGACGGGCAGGGGAGGACGGTGGATTTCAAGAACACCATTGTCATCATGACCAGCAACCTCGGCTCGCCCATTATCCAAGAACATTTCGACCGTAGCCGCGTTCGTGAGAACGCGGACAAATCAGACCGCGCTCTTACGAGACGCCGCTACAAGGAAATGGAAAAGGAAATCATGGCCGAGTTAAAACGGCATTTCCGGCCGGAATTCCTGAACCGCGTGGACGACGTGATTATTTTCCAGAGTCTTGACGAGGAAGATTTGGCACGCATCGTGGACATCCAGCTTACGCGCTTGGAAAAGCGCCTGGCGCAACAGCAACTCACACTGGATGTGGACAAGGCCGCCAAAAACCTGTTGGCCAAGGAAGGCTACGACCCGCAATTTGGCGCCCGCCCGCTCAAACGCGCGATTCAGGAACAACTTCTCAATCCGCTTTCCATGCGCCTGCTCGAAGGCGAATTCAAGCCCGGTGACAGGATTAAAGTCAGCGCAAGAGATGGTGGATTAATCTTTGAGAAAAAATAAAATTGGGAGGGTCGGCATGTCGCCGATCCACAATTTGGGAACAGCGACACGCCATCCCTGCCATAAAAATTTCAGCGCGCGGGACGGGGAACTGGCGTTTGAAAAGAAAAAATAAAATCCGTTGTTTCCGGAAAGATTGGCGAACGCAACAAATCCCGCCGGATGGACGCATCCGCTCAGCGTTCGCTTGAGCCGGCGGTGAGTTTCAACCCCCAATCGTCGTCGGAGGGAAGGTCAGGCAGCTCAATCCGGCCCGAGTTGTTCGCCTTCAGGAGTTTGTTGTCCGGCGGCGACCACTGGCCGTTGCGCGGATTGAACCATTGCAGCCGGTAGGCTCCCTCCGGCACGGCGCCGCGGATGACGCTTTGCCTGGGGCAACCCTTTTCAAAGTAGGCGAGGAAAAAGTCCCGGGCCGGCGTGCGCGCGCAATAGGCCCAGCCCTCATAACCCTTGATGACGTGCGTCGTATGGGGCAGGACCAGGTTCGCATCGGGAACCAGTTCCTGGTAACGGCGCCCTTCGCACAGGGCAAATGTCTTCAGATGTTGCATTTGGCTGGCGGAATTCCATTGGAACGCCTCCCACATCAACGGCGACGAACCCGGCTCGGTGTCCGCCCCCCAGATTCCTTCCGCGCCATAAATATGTCCGCCCAAGCCGCCGGACAGGAAGCTTCCGTAAATGCCGGACCGCACATAAAGGTCGTCCAATTCGGTTCCGCCCGGCGCGCCGTATCGGTAGGTGGGCGTGTAGCGCCGGTCGGTCATGCCCGCGTAATACGGCTCGCCGTTCAGCGCGGGCCGCGGCGGCAGGGCATGATAGATTTCCGTGAGATACCAGTAATACTCATGCTCCCGCCCGTTGCCGATCTGGTGGAATGTCAGCCATCGGTTTTCCTCCGGCCCGCCGAAGTTCACCAAACTCGACACCGACGAATTGCACGACACGAGCGTTCCGAACGGCGGATGGCCGAACTTCCCGATGACCCGGTTGGCGGCCTGGTTGAGTTCGGCGGTGGTGGCGGTCATGGACGGCCAGTCGTAATGCACCGGACTGAACAGGCAGTTGTTCGCCTGGTAGCGGCTCCAGACGTATTGAATGTAGCGGGCATACGATTCCGGCCAGTTGCCATACTTCGCCCAGCAGGCCGTGATGTCGCGCCGGGCAACCTCAATGAGCGGTATGAACCCCTGTGCGTTCAGGTAATCCATCTTTCGATCCAGGTATTTGAAATACTCCGGGTTGATGCGATCCACGTCGGGGAAGATTAACTCGTAGCCGGGGACCTTGCCGGGAAATAAAAACGCCCGGCCGCCCTCGTTGTGCATGTCTTTCGCGTGCCATTGGTCGCGCGGTTTGTGACTGGCGATGTCGCCCTGGTCCACCCAGGCCGTCCGCACGCCGAGTTTCGCCGGTTCATCCAGCCAGATTTCCCACGGCTGGCCGTCATTGGCCCAATTGGGAAAAGCGGCGATGAACAATACCGAGTTGAACCCCTGGCTTTTTCGCAGACGCAGGAAATCCTTGAACCCGGCGTCCGGGCCGATGGCGCGCTCTTGGTTGTCTTCGTTCCAGGGAAAGCGATATGTCGCCGCCGCATACCAGGTGTCGCCCAGCAGGATGAACGGCGTGCCGTCGTCGTATTCAAAAGCGTGGCCGTTGGCGGACGGTTTGACAAAGCCGCGGCGCGTGGGCACGGACGATTTCTCGGCTTCGGACCAGCCGTCGGCGGTAAAGCCGCCTTTTTGGTTGTTCAAGCCGGCGTCCTGCTGGTTCGACCCGCTGTGCCAGGACCATTGGCCCGGCCGGGTGGCCAGGATGCGAACGCGGAAAACATCGTCACCGTCCCAAAACCCGTAACAGCGTTTGTCGAATTCCGGGCCTTTCAAGTCCACCCACACCTCCACGTTGGTATAGGGATTGGCGTAGTGATTTTGGGCGTGAAAGGTCAGTTCCACCTTTTCCCAGACATGCACGCCGGCGTGCGCTGCGCTGAAATTCAGGACCAGGCCGAAGAACAGGATCGCGCTCGGGGATTTCATGGAGCCGATTCTTTGGAATCGAAATCAAAAGGTCAAACTCGAAGGCGCAGGCAAACCCGGTGACAGGATCAAAGTTTCTGCGCGGAACGAGGAATTGGTTTTTGAGAAGAAGAAATGAGGTTTTTTTGACGACAGGATATTGGCATGGTTTAATTGAAAGCCGCAATAATTTTGAATCCAAAAGGGTTGCTCACCGCATCTCACCTGTGAACAGTTCAAAACGAAATCAATGAATATGAAAATCGCATCAATCAAATTTCTCGCGGCAATTCTTTTTTCCGCCATCGCCATCGTGCCGCTGCGGGCGCAGACCAACGCGCCCGCCGAAAACGGAACGAACCCGCCCGTAGCTGCGGCCGACAGCGCCCAAGCGTCCAACCCCATCGCGGCAACGGGAACCAACCATGAAAAGAAACAATCATCTGCTAAATCTCCGCCCGTGCGGTTTGAGCGGATTGACTTGGAGCATATTGTGACAATCCTCGGTATTTTTGGCATGCAGGTGGCGATTGTCGCGATTTTTTTAAATTTCCTGCATCACCGCAATAAAATGATGCATGAAACGTTGCGCGCCATGATTGAAAAGGGGATGCCGCTAACACCAGAATTGCTCGCCGGACTGACAGTCAAATTCCGCCCGCTCAACACTCCTCTGCCCGGTCTGGTAATGACAGGAATTGGAGCGGCTTTGCTGACAATAGACCCGGTCAGGTATAAGGCAGGATGGATTGTCTTGTTTGTCGGCGTGGCGCTCCTGATTTTCTGGCTGGTGGAAAGAAGAAATAAAAACGACGGTCAACCACCGAAGCAATAAACCGTGTCCTTCACCGACGCCGATCTCATCGCCCGCGTCCTGTCGCACGAAGACCAGAATGCCTTCGGCGAACTGGTGCGGCGTTATCAATCGCCCGTGCGCGCCTTCCTGGCGCGCATGACGCGTGGCGATGCGCATCTGGCCGACGACCTGGCGCAGGAGACTTTTTTGAAGGCGTGGCAGAAACTTCAGACCTATCGCGGCGGCGCGCGTTTTTCGACGTGGTTGTTCGGCGTCGCCGTCAATGAATTTCGCATGGCCAGCCGTCGCCGAAAGGAACTGGCCTGGGAGGATATGGACGAATCCCCGGCGGAACCGGAGGAACCGGCTGCCGCCCGCGACAGTCCTCTGCGCCTGGATTTGACCGAGGCGTTGAAGCTGTTAAATTCAAATGAGCGGGCGGCAGTGTTGCTTTGCTGCCAGAATGGTTTGTCACACGAAGAAGCGGCGCAGGTTTTGGATTGCCCGCTCGGCACGGTCAAAACCAACATCCTGCGTGGGAAGGAAAAATTGAGGCGGCGCCTGTCGCCGGCCTATGAAAATTATGAATCCGCCTGAAACCAACGATCCGCTCGACGCCTTGCTGCGCGAGCAGGACAAATATATTGAAGATAACGGCTTTACGGCGCGGGTCGTGACCGCCTTGCCGCGCCGCCGCCGCGCGTGGCTGCGTCCGGTTCTCCTGCTTGGCGCGGTGGCGATTGGTTCGGTGCTGGCGGTTTTGTGGTTGCCGTGGGGAAATCTGCCGGTGCTTGATTCATCAGCGTTGCTTTCGCTCGACTCTCAAGTGCTGATGCCGTGGGTGCTGGTGCTCTCGGTCATGGTTGCACTGGTTTGGGGCACGATTTCCGCGCTGGAATGGGAAGATTAAAACCTCGTCGCGCAAAGACGCCAAGATGTTCTGACACGAATTGCACGAATTGACGCGAATGTGCTGACTGAATTGCCCTGACAGGGCAAAGGAAATTAGCCCGGGGTTGAAGCAACGCGACTACCCCGGGTAATCATCCCACAAAATAATTCTCCCTCTCCTCCTCGAACGAGGAGAGGGTCGGGGTAAGGAGTCGAATCGATCCAACGTCCAATTGATTGCTTTCCCTGCGCCTGCTCGAAGGCGACTTGAGCCGTTTGGGATTTGAGCCATTTGGGAAACGGCGAAAAGAATTTGTCCCGCTTTGTGGGACGAAGGCCGCCAGGCCGAGCGAGCGGGCGCGAGCGAGTCAATTCAAGCCGGGAGATAAAATCAAGGTCACGGCCGAAGGTGGTGGATTGGTTTTTAAGAAGAAATGAATTTGTGAATGGCAAAGACGCTGTGCGCCGTCCCTGTCATCAGACATTCCTGCCAAGGCACCGCGTCAATACCATATGCACAGACCGGCGCGAAAGGCGTGACTGGTCTGGTTGTATTGACGCAAGGTCTGGCCGTAGCCGGTGAAGTATTGCAATTGAATGGCCGGGTTGAAATGGGAACGATGCGGCAGATTGAATCTCAAATCGAACAACAGGCCGGCATGACTGCCTTCGTCGCCGATGCGAAGTCGGGTGGCGAATTGAATTTTTTCTCCACCCTGGGGATCAGTCCAGGCCAGGGCGCCGAGCAGATCGGCGTAACCGCGGTAGTCAGGCAGGTCCGGGTTGTTGTTGCCCAAGGTGAGGTAGTACCAGGCGCGCGTTTGGAAGGTAAGCTGGAAATGGGCTGGCAGGTCAAACCAGGCGGTGGGTTGCAGGTAAATCGTGTTTAAACTGCGTTCCATGGACCCGCCCCGGCCATTGGATTCATGCTCGTAACCGCCTTGCAGATCGAGTTGGAAGCGGTTTTCAATTTTTTTGTGTAACACATCGGGATAAAAAAGGAACGCCGACGGTTTATAGCTGGTGTCGTAGAAGGACGGATCCTGGGAGAACAGGTCCCAGAACGACGTCTGCGTGTAGGCAAAATACGAATGCGCCAGGGGATTCCAATCGCCCGTGAGATCAAACAGTTTGTATTTCAGGCTGAACTGAAATTCGGCGCCGGGGTACTGGCCCAGGAGGAAATAAATCGGCTCGTAACCGTAAATATGCTTGCCGAGAAACCCCATGACCGAGGAACTCGGCGTTGCATCAGCTGCGGGCGACGTCGCCGGCGTTGCCAGGGTCGCGGGAGCCCCGGCAGGGTTGTTTTTCACCAGGATGACCACCTGATTGTAATTGCTTGCGTCCAATGTCACCTGGCCGCCAAGGGTTGGCGGAACGTCGAACCGATATTCCTGTTTCACGAAGCTGCCGGGGGCAATCGTTGCCTCAATCCCGCCGCGGTTGGTCAGCACCAGAACGGTTTTGAACGAGTTGGAGCCCGAGGTGAGCGTGCCATTGAGATCCGGCTCGAAGGTCCGGCGGACCTCGTTGGACGAGTGGTTCAGGCAGTAAAGCCAGACAACGCCCCGCGTGCCGGCGGTCAGCGGCTGGGAGGATGAAACCAGAACGCAAGTGGCTTCTTGCGCCGGAGCGGATGCTGGATTTGTCAGGACCAGGACTGACAAAAGCAACCCGGATCTGGTGCTCCTCCAAACGAATGATTTTGCCAGTCTTGAAAGACATTTCACGGCCGGAGGATTCAACAATTGAAGAGAAGTCTTGTCAAGTTGGCAACCACGCGAAAACTTTTTAACGCAGAGGCGCAAAGACGCAAAGTTTTAGCCACAGATGAACACAGATGAACACGGATGCGAATCGAAGTCCTGCTCTCAACTCTCAACTTTCAACCCTCAACTGTTCAAATGACGAACGGCACCAGCGCCTTCACTTGTTTTTGATAAACCGGATATTCAACGGGGAAATGCCGTAACATGAGCGATTCCTCCTGTTTGAGCTTGATCCAAAAGCCAAGGCCAACCACCACCAGGCTCAGGAAGCAATGAAGCCTGCCGATTTCGATGGCCGAGCCGAGACACATCACCAGAAGACCCGTGTAGATGGGATGCCGCACGAACCGGTAAGGCCCGGTCTTCACCAGTTCGTGCCCCTGCTTGAATGTGACATCACTGCTCCAGTTCCCGGCGAGCGTCCGGCGCGCCCAGATCGTCACGTACAACCCCAACACGCAGACCATGACACCGATGATTCGCACCCAATCCGTGCGCGGCATCAACACCAGATTCATGGGCGGCGGCAGTCCCTGATACGCCAGCAGAAACCAGCCCAATCCCACGGGAATCCGATGTGCCGCGGCGGACCACCCGCTTTGTCGTTCCGCCGGCGTCTTCACCCTCAGCGCGCTGACAAGCCACCAGGCAGCAAAAATTATCCAGCAACCGAGGATGATTGAATCCAGAATCGTTGACATGATGAATTTGCATCAGGCATACCGCATTCCGCCGTGAATTCAAGCCCGGCTTGTCAGGCTGAAGCACGCAAAGACACCAGGAATTTGAACCGCTGATGAACGCTGATGTTCGCTGATTCAAGAGGGCGGTAGTGCGCGTCACTCCGTGCGCGCCGTCGGCGGTCAGACATATAATGGCCGCATTAACAATTTTTCGCTCCGTCAGTTCATCCAGTCTGGAAATACAATGTTTGCAGTGGCATTGTAGTTTTGGTGCCACGGCAAGCTCCACAAATCCTTCGCCCGCACATTGTTCACGGAGCCGTCGAAGAAAACGATGTTCACGCCTTTGCCGTGCCGCGCGATGGCAAAGAAATCCATCTCGACCCATTGCCATTGTCCGTTGAAGGCTGGTGGCGGGTCGGTGGCATACGGGCCACCGCCGCGCCACAGTGAATCCAGAAACAGCGGCGTGACCGAAGGTTGGGGCGGAACGTTGTATTTTCTCCAGTGCCAGTCGGCGATCCGCCCCTGAACGTTGTTGGTATCGGGATTGTAAACCCAGCAATTGAGACCGTAACTGGCAATCAATGGCAGCGCGGGATCAGCCGGGTCGGGAATGGGAAAATCATACGCGGTCGTGGGGCCGCCATAATCCACCGCGTTCGGGTCATTCGGGGAAACCTGAGTTTCATAATCGCCCGGGCCGCGCCGGTCGGTCGCCTTGGGACAGAGCAGCGGGGGTTTTTGCGAATAACCGTTGGTGAATGCGAGCACCCAGACGCCCCGGGCCCACGCGGCGGCGGTGCCGGACATGAACGTGTCATTATTTTCGTCGGCATAAAGCCTCCAGATGACGCCCCACTGCCTGAGATTGGAGATGCAAGTGGCATTTCGCGCCCGGTCCTTGGCGCGGCTCAACGCCGGCAGCAACAATGCCGACAGAATCGCAATGACGGCGATGACCACGAGCAACTCGATCAAGGTGAAGGCTCCCGATCCGGGGTGCTGGGCATCCGGCTCCGTGCATCCTGGCACTTTCATGTTCATTTGGACAGCGGACATGGCCAACGCTCACGCAGTCTGCCGCGTGGCGCAGCTTTACGCAGCCTGTGGCTTTTGGAACCCTGCGAATTCAATTGCCTCGACCATTATGCTGTGGGCGTGTCTATGGCTTCAATATTTTGAGTTATGGCTCGTTACGGATGAATGGCATGGGCGTGGTGAACACCCTGATTCCAAAGAGAGCGTTCGTGCTAAAGGGAGCGGCTCGATATAGCCGTTAAAATTGACCTTGTTCCGAATACGGGCAATGCTTCTAATAGGCCGTCACCAACCAGCGAAAGAGAATTTATGGCCGATATCATTGTTCCAATTGCCACCGCACTCATCGGAATGGCAGGTTCGATAGCCGTGACCTATATCAAGGTGGTTGTTCCCCTACGGCAGAAAAACAAAGACTTAACGCAAAAACTTGAAGAACCAATTGCGGTCACGCGAGCGCTTGCCGTTGGCTACTTTTACAATTTCCTTTTCACAATTGGGCAACAATCCACCGTGGAGGTTCTCTTTGAACCGACCGAAAAGAGAATTTCACTTCCCGATAATCGCGTGGCCAAGTTTTCAAAAAACGATGTGGATATTGTTTTCGTAGTTCCTGAACGCCTGTCTGGGAAAGTATTTGACCGCGTCCTACAAGAAGTTCCAAAAAACGTTGCTCGAATTCAGACGGCAGATTTGCCAGGTGGTTTTCGGGTGAACTACGATTTTTCGGAGAGAGATGGTCGCACAATATTGATTATCAAAGATGCAGTTCGCCCGTATTTTGTGATTAAGTATTACGCAGAAGGTTGCCTTGGAATGGTTGAAAATTCTTCTGAGTGGCAGAAACTTGAGAACAACACCTTGAAGGCGTTTGAGGAAAAAATCATAGAAATGGCTGGAAGAGGCGCTGGAATTTTTAACAACAGGATTTCGTGGAAAAAAATTGGTTAAGCGCAGTAAAGAACCTTTTCTCAACAAATCGTTAGTCGCGTTGCTCCAACCTTGGGCTAATTTCCATAGCGCCTTCAGCGCATTTGAATTAGTGGTAATTAGTGAAATTCGCGTCAAACGTTCCGCTCGGTTTTTCTCCGCGCTTTTCATTGGCGCTGTTGCGCGGTTTAATTCCGGCGTGGCGAACTTGCACATCCAACCGGTTCAATCTCTCGACGCGCCGGAACTGGCGTTGTATCTGACCCTCCGCCGCCCCGAGGAACACGAACGGGCCGGCGTGTTGGTGGCCACGAATGCCAAGGTGGTCAGGCGGCTGCTGGCGAGCCGGTTCCCCGTCGTCTCCGCGCTGCTCACGCCCGCGTGGCTGGAACAGCTCGAACCGCTGCTGCGCGCACGGTCGGAAGAAGAGATCTGCGTTTACGTCGGCGAACAGAAGCTGCTGGAAACCATCACCGGTTACCAACTGCATCAGGGCGCGCTGGCCGTGGCCAAAATCCCGCCGCAGCCGGATTTTGAAACGCTCCTGCAAAACTCCCCGCGTCCGTTGCTGCTGGCGGCTGTGGAGGGCATTGCCAGCGCGGAAAATCTCGGCGCGGTGGTCCGGAATTGCGCGGCTTTTGGGGTGCATTTTTTGATTGTGGGCGAGACGTGTGGCAGTCCGTTCCAGCGCCGCGCGGTTTCCGGCTCCATGGGCGCCACCTTCGAGCAACCACTGGTGCACGTGGACAATCTGGTGGAAAAACTGACGGCGTTGCGCGCGCAGGGTGTGCGGTGTCTGGCGGCGCATCCCCGGCCCGGGGCCAGGAAGCTGGCCGCCGTGGATTTGCGGGGCGATTGCTGCCTGGTGTTTGGCGCGGAAGGACCGGGCCTCACGGCGGCCGTGCTGGCGGCGTGCGACGACTTGGTGGAAATCCCGATGCCGTCCCACATGAATTCACTGAACGTGGCCGTCGCCACGGGCATATTCCTTTACGAAGCGACCCGGCAGCGCGGGTGACTTCTCCCATCGGATGAGAGAAGGAATTATTTTGTGGGAGATTCCCGGGGTGGCGTCTGCGTTGCAGACTTACCCCGGGCTATTATCTGTCGCCCCGATGGGGCTTCAGTTTGGCTTCGTGAAAATTAGTGAAATTCGTGTCAAACCCATTCACTTTTCCAAAAATCGTTTGAGCGGCTGCCAGTAATGCATCTGCCAGCCCCGGTATTGAGAAGGAATAATTCTAGTCGTCGGCTTTTGGCAATGTGCCTTCCTGGTAGCTGGCCAGAAATTTCTTTATAAAAGCTTTTTGTTCGTCCGGGGCAATGTCCAACGCCTTTTGTTCGGTGGCGATGGCTTCGTTGGTTTTGCCGTTCATGAACTGGATCCGGGCGAGCGTGTCTAAAATGGCGGGTTCCTTGCCTTGGGTGGCCTCATTTGCCCGCAGGGCCGCTTTTTCGGCCAGCGCGAGATCACGTTTCTCCAGTCCGGGCTGCGTGGCGATGGTCCAGGCGAGGGAATTTTGGATCATCGCGTTCTTCGGGTGCGCGTCACTCAGGGACTCGGCCAGTTTGTAGGCCTCGGCATAGTTCTTCCGGCCCAGCAGAATGGAGAAACGAATGGTGTCGAAGCTGTCGCCCGTGTCGGGTTCCAATTTTTTCATCTCGGCGACTGCTGCCTCGGCGGCGTCCCAATCCTTGTTTTTGAGGGCTTGGCTGAGTTTTTTGGACAATTCCATCTCCTGGGCCTGGGCCTGTTGTTGACGTTCGTATTCCGCGGCAAACTTGGCGATGTCGAAACGGCCGGCCAGAATGTCTTCCAACGTCTTTTCGTCCAACGCCATCGGGTGGCCGATCCAGGCGATGCGCCCCTGTTGGTTGACGATGAAGGCGGTGGGAATGCCGTTTTGATCGGCAGCGTCCATCCAGGTCACCGCCATGGCGCCTTTGGGTTCGCTATTTTTATCGTCGAGGGCGACACGGTAGGTCATCTGGTCGCCCATTTTTTTCACGAACGACGCAACCCCGCCATCATTTTGTTCCCAGACGTCCTGTCCGATGGCAATGAGTCCCCGGTCCTTGAATTTTTGCCATAATTCGTTGAGATGCGGGACGGACGTCCGGCAGGGGCCGCACCAAGTGGCCCAGAATTCGACGATATAAACGTGGTTGGTGTCGAACGCCTTCACCGGCTCGCCTTGCACCCATTTGGCGACCTGGAGTTTTGGCGCCGGATCGCCGACCGTCAACTTCGCCTCCGCCGTGCGTGCGGCGACCGCCAGAGCAATGCCGGTCAGCAGGGTCATTGCCCGCAGCAATAAAGAGTTTTTCATATCAATTCCTGGGTTCGGGTTTGAAGTTGGGCACATCATTTGTCGGCAAGACCAATCTTGACCAGGAAAGCATTTTGTCCAGTTGAATCTGCATTGATGTTTTCAACAGGATGCACCTTGACACTGCGACGGAGCGTGGCTGTGTCCCGCTGAACGGGACCAGCCGCAGCAGGTGCGCAAGCAAGCGGTTCGCCGGAGGCACCCCAATCCCGTGGCATTCGGAAGTGCTGCGGCTGGGGCTTTGCACACAGCCGCGCTCCAATCCGGTTGCGTTCGGGGGCAGTGTCCGAATGCGCCCCTTTCAACAGAAACTTCTTTTTTCGGGCGGGATGAGGAATTAGTTTTTAAGAAGGAGAAATAAGGGTTTCCTATGTAACACAAAGATTGCCAAATCCTTGAAACTTTCGCATTTTGCCGCTGTTTAAGTTCGGAAACACATTTATTCCGTCTTTTAAGATGAAGATTTTTTCCAGTTTGCGAATGTTTGCGCTGCTGGCGCTCGGGTTGATGGTCGCCGGCATTCGGGCCGAGGCGCAGGGTTTTGGCCTTTCGGTCACGGCTCCGTTCAACATTTTGGTCAGCAATAGCCTGAGTTACACTATCATCATAACCAACCTGACTGGCATATCACAAACGGTCACGGTGACCAACACGCTGACCGGGACATCATTCCAGTTCGGCACTCCCACGGCCAGCCAGGGATCGAATACAATTAGTGGCAGTAACGTCATCTTTTTTCTTCCCCCCCTTGCCACCAACGGGACTGTAACGATGATCCTGCCGGTCGTGCCGACTTCGACCGGATTGCTCACCAATACGATTACGGTGGCTACCAACGGTATGTTCTTTGGCAGTTTCACCAACCCGGCCGTCCAGGTCACCAACACCGCGCCGGGGGCGGACATGGCGGTGACCATGACGGTTCCGGCTTCGGCGGTTTTCACCAACGATTGGATGGTTTATGGCGTGAGCGTCACGAACCTGGGGCCGGGCACTGCGACCGGTGTCTTTTTGACCAACACTCTGCCGACTGGCGTGGGATATAAAAGCGTCTCGCCTTCAAACCATTCTTACACGGTCTCAATCCAAAGCAGCAACGTCATTTTCAGTTTGGGCACGCTGACGAACGGCGCTTTCAGAAACTTCCTGTTGACGGTCCAGCCCACCAATGCGGGGGTCCTGCCTTTCGTGTCGGTGGTCAGCACGAACAATAATGCGTTTGACCCCGATACGGCCAATAATTTGGCCAGCAACAATATTACGGTTTTGAGCTACTTTGCCGGCCAGTTGACGGCGGTCACCAATTCCGCGCAGGTTTACAATTCACAAAACGGGCTGGTTGAACAGTCCATCCTGGTGTCGAACGTGGGGCCCAATTCAGTTAATGCCGTGCGGGCGGTCGTGACCGGTCTGACCAATCAACTGTTTAACGCCGTCGGCACGAACAATGGCAGTCCTTTCGTGGTTTATGCCGCCACGCTTGACACCAACCAAAGTGTGAATTTGCTGCTGCAATTTTTCGCATGGAATTATTTTTCGTTCACCAATTCGCAGTTGCACGCGTTCGCCGTGTCGGTGCCCAATTTGACTCCGCCCGCGGCGGCGGTGAGCACGAACGTCAACATCACCCGCATCATCAAGCTGACCAACGGCAGCCCGCTGATCATCGGCAGCATGCTGATTGAATTCCCGTCCATTACCAACCGGACTTACACGGTGGTTTATAACAATGACCTTTCATCCACCAACTGGCTGATCGCGCCGCCGTCCATTATCGCGCCGGCGAACCAGACGCAATGGATTGATTACGGCCCACCCACAACGGTGAGCGCGCCGCCGAACAGCAGCAATCGCTTTTATCGCGTGTTCCTGAACCCTTGACGACCATGCCGACATTGTCACCCAGCCCTATCCGAAAAGTTTGTACCCCGAATCTTTTGGGGCGGTACCTGTTGTGTTGTTTCGCGGGTTTGGCGCTGGCGGCCTCGGCCCAATCGCAGGCACCCGGCCAAAATCCGGATACCAACGGTCCCGTCGCCATACCTCCCGACGCCCAAGCCCAACCACAACCGCAACCTGGCGTTCAACCGCAGCTGCCCCCGGATCTCTGGGACCGCTGGAAGATTCAAAAGGTTTCCGAGAACGACGACTGGACGCGCCATTTCCGCATCGGGGCCATGGTCGGACTGAATATCAGCGCCAACTTTAGTACCAAGGGCACATTCAATATCAGCAAACCAGCCGGAGTTTATGACGACGGCTATGTCCGAACGGACAACACGGGAAATGCGTTCGGTCAAACCGGTTATTGGGGCTACAACAGTGCGTCCCAATTGTCCGGTTCGTCGTTGACCATGCAAAACACGACGTCATACACCACCAGCGGCAGCTCGCAAGAGAGTGGTTCGGCATTTCCAGGGTTCGACATGGCTTATGGCGGCAATCTTTGGTATTGGGGACGAACGCGGATCGGGTGGGACTTGGGATTCGGCCTGCTGCCCATCAGCATCACCGACAACCGCCCCATGTCGGCGACGGTCAACCAGACAACTTATATTTTTAACACGGGCAGCATTGTGGTGCCGGGTGCGCCATACCAGGGCGGCTTCAACCGGCAAGGTGAACCAACCATTCCCGTTACTTATACCAGCAGCAGTACCAATATTCCGGGAACTATCACCGGTTCGAGCACGCTGGACGTGATGCTCTACACCGTGAGGTTGGGGCCGTCGGTGTATTGGGATTTAAACCAGTATTTGGGTTTGTCGGCCGGTGCCGGCCCCGCCGTCGGTATCGTGTCGGGAAGTTTGAAATATAATGAGATGATCACCACCACCACCGTCGCAAGCAACAAAGGACAGATTGACGCGACCGACCTGGTCTATGGCGGCTATGTGAACGCGACGTTGATGTATCATGTTCCGGACGAAAACGGCGACCTTTACGTGGGCGTGCAATACATGTCGCTGGGCAACGCCACCATCAGCGGCGGCGGCCGGCAAGGGCAATTAAATCTGGGCGGACAGGTTTACATTACCGCCGGTATCAACTGGCCGTTCTGAAGATCATCGTAGGACGGGCGTCCCGCCGGTCTCCTTATTCTCTTTTCTGTCAATTGAAACCAATGTGCAATCAAACTGCCATAAAAGCCGAGGCGGGCATTTAAACAATCTGACGAAGCACCCCCTCGCCCCGGCCCTCTCCCCCGCTGCCAGCGGGGGAGAGGGTGCCCGCAGGGCGGGAGAGGAGGAGCGTCAATCAAATTCGCAGCACTTCGAACGCAATTGAGTATGAAACAGGTTGGAAGCCTGTCCCACCGTTCTTTCAGCGCAGCTTTTCCACCTGGATTTTCGCGGGGTCGTTCACGCCGAGCTGGAGCAGGGCGGCGTTGGCGTAAAGTTCCAGGTTCGGTTTGAATTCCGGCGCAGCGAGCGCGCGCCGTTCATGGTCGAGCTCCTTGATGGCCAGCATGTCGAGCGCCACGGGGTCGCGGCTGAACCACAGTTGGTTCAGCACCGAGGAATAATGCAGCAGACCGTGCGAACCGCCTTCGTATTGGCCGATGAGCGCATCGGTGATGTTGAGCACCACGCGGTCGCCCAGCACGGGCAGGGCGTAAATTTCCGGCACGGCAACCGCCAGCCGGCCGGGGTCGTCCGCAAAACGCCGCGTGTTGTCCACGCTGCCCATCGCCAGGCCGTAAAGATGTCCGCAAACACCGGCATATTCCTGGTTCAGCAGCGGCGCGATGCTGATGATTTTGGTGATCTGCCGGCTGACCAGCATGGAGACGAAGGATTTTCGCCCGACGCCTTCGCCTTTTTTGCCGAATTCCAAATCGCCCCAGACGAGATTGCCGATGATGGCGGTGTCAGGCTGATAAAAGTTCGTTGGATCGTAGCCCGCTTCCACGCAACCGGCCACGTCCACGCCGAGTTGCGCGCCGAGCTTGAAAAATCCGGCGGCGCGCAAATTGTCCTCGTGTTTGTCCCAGATGACGATGTGTTGCGGCGGCACGCCCGCGCCGAGCAACCCGTGAATCGCCGCGGCGACGACGGCGGGCCGCGTGCCGCTGAGCATTCCGGCGGTGGAGAAAACCTTGATGCCGACGACGTCCTGCGTCGAGACGAGGCGGCGCCAGGCAGCGGCGACCGTGGCCTGGCCGGTGAAATTCGTAAGACCGTGGTCCAGCATCACCTGCACCCGGATGGTGTCGGGCTGAAAATCGGAGATGGCGTCTGCATTTTCAACGGTGACGACCCGCGCGATGGCGTTGGTGGAATGGCCGGCAAACGAATCGGCGGCCCGGCCCGGCCAACACGCCAGTCCGACGGCGCCCGCCATTGCCAGCCGCCGGACCGCTTGCACGAATTGAGTTTGCGCGTTTCTTGACACTTTTGGGTGTGGATGCTACCACCAGCGCCGATGCTGGCCACAAAAAACCTGCCGCGATGGGGCGCGATTGGCTTTTTCGCGTTTATCCTGTTCATTGCGGGCTGCTCGCCGTCTGGTCCGCGTGCGTTGCTCAAGGGCAAAAAACTTCTGGAGCGCGGCGATTACGCCGGCGCGATGGCGCAATTCAAGACCGCCACGTCGCTCCTGGCTACGAACGCGCAGGCGTGGAATTATCTCGGGGTGGCGTGCCAGTATGCCGGCCAGCCGACCAATGCGGTGACGGCGTATCAATGCGCCCTGGCACGCGACCGCGATTTGATGGAGGCGCATTACAATCTCGGCTGTTTGTGGCTGGAGCAAAACAAACCCGAAGCGGCCGAAAGCGAGTTCACCGCCTACACGTTGCGCCGGCCCAAGGCGCCGGAAGGCTGGCTCAAGCTCGGCCTCGCGCAGCTTCAATCGCACGATGTCACATCGGCGGAAAAAAGTTTCAGCACCGCGCTTT
>Ga0187868_1001267_pt1 | contig 18227 bp, 14 predicted proteins | sample June2016WEW_13_4_FD_133014 | JGI IMG/M metagenome (GOLD analysis project Ga0187868, IMG submission 133014) | Peatland microbial communities from SPRUCE experiment site at the Marcell Experimental Forest, Minnesota, USA - June2016WEW_13_40 | ecosystem: Environmental > Terrestrial > Soil >... | reverse complement strand
TCTCAATCTGAAGACAAGAGTCAGGTCCAATTCATCGGCTAGCAAGAACGCCAGCTCTATTCTTCGTCCTCGCTAAGCATTTCTTCTATGTCTTTAGCTACAGGGCTTTACTCAAGTTCAACATTACGCACGTCTAGTTTCGCAAAAAAGGATAGTGGGCCCGGCAGGATTCGTCGCCCCTATCGGTAAGCTCTATAGTACTCATCGGATAGTTGTGTGGACTTACAGTGGATACTAGAACGGCCGAGATAACAGACAGCCAGACATAACTCTGCGGACTGCAACAAAGACAGCGACGGAGACGAGATAGCTCAAGCAATCAAGCAATACGCCGCCATATAGTGATCCGAGCGAAGTGAGCGCCGGTATCCAAGAAGGGGCAGCGAATGGGAACACGGGACTGGATACGTCAAATTCCAAATCACTGCCGACATGTGTCCGCGAATTTCAAAGGAATTTCTAGCCGAGCAAAAACAGCGCCTTTCTAATGCGGTGTACCGCGCAGAATACGAATGTGAGTTTTCCGAGCGTGAAAGCAGTGTCTTCTCTTGGAGATGATTGAGCGCTGCGTGGACCCTGACCTAGAAATGTTGGACGCGCTGCTTGACGGGATTATTGGCGCCGATTCTTTATCGCGTCGGTCAGTCTCAAGGACACATCTTAAGCATGATGAGCTGCAGGTAGCTCGCCTTTTGACGTCGCCAGAAGCCGTATCTTTTTGTCCTAGACGGCACGACCAGTGAGATATGCGGGTTATGCCTTTCCAAGTCGCTGCAAGTTGACGGTGAGTGAAAAAAACAAACGAGCAACGTTTTGAGGTGACCTTCCATAACCTATCAATGTGATAACTATTCAAAATACGAATTAACGTTGTTTGATGTCGAAGCGAAAGCAAAGAGGAGAAAAAAAGAGGAATTCCAAGGATTGTCAAAAGGCGTTTGATGTGGGGGCTCGTTTTGTCAGCGGTTAAGGCGGGATCACGCATAACGGCCTTAACCCTTAACGTTTAAATAAACCCGCGCTTATGGCAACAGGAGATAAATAACAAAGATGTGGCAGGACACGGTAATCCTCATCTGCAGCCTCGTCTTCGGTTTCCTTCTTATCCCTCAGATGCGCGACATGCACAGGGAAAAGACAGGTATAAACATACTGTCTAGCGCGACAACGTTCTCTTTTCTCGTCGTATTAAGTTGCGTGTACGGACACTTAGTCTACCGTTAGCGGTACTTGGCGGCGTTATCGATGCGGGGGCGTGGGCAATAGTAACAGCGTTATCGGTGAAATACAGATCACAACTATAGTTCTGACCTAAAAGCGGCTTAATTTGTATGTAGCGAATACAGCCCTACTGCAATAATCGCCGTTTGATCTAAATGAGCAGGCACTGCTCTAACAAGGCACTTGATGTGACCTTCGTCTGATTAGGCGAAGGATGAGGGATCTTAAGCTAAAGTTGTGCAACTTGTTCTCAAAGTTCCGAAAACCTAACTGTAGTGTGAAGGCTCCTTTTAGAAATTGGAGCCCTTGCTGAGCTTCTTTATGTCTGGTTACCAGCTAGTGAAAGAAAGCCAATCGCATGATGGCAAAGAATCGAAGGGGGATCTGTGCACGTCTAGTGAGGAGGATTTTGGTGCGTCTTATCGACAAGCTCGTGGTTTTGCGTGGTAGTCTCAAGATCAAAATCTAGGTAATGGTCTGCAGCTAACATAGTACGTGCATAGCGGCGTTGCGCACTTAACCATTATGATTCGGCCTCCAGAGCCAAGCTTAAATTACACGCAAACGCCCAATCATCCTCGAACGCTACTGCTGAGGTACGACGCGCCTTTCAAGGCGGGTTTGCGTTTACTGCTGGCCCGTTTCAGAAACTTGCTTCGCAGCACCCCAAAATAAGAGGAGCCCGCTACAAAAGAATGGACACCGGTTAAGCGGTGTAACGGACGCGTGAAAAAGAAAGGCGATTAACAGGGCGTCTGATCGTTCGGACGTGGTTATTTTAGATATTTAGTACCATAGCACGATTTTTATTGGTCTACCTAACTGAAGCCTCTATCGCGTCTTTTGACGCGTTTTCGGCATAACGGAACGATTCTTGGGCAGTACGATCTTCGCCACCTTGAGGACGAGACAAACTAGTTACTTCTAAGATGCGGGGGGTGAGAGTCCCGCGACGGGAACGCGCTGAAAGTGAAATAAAAAAGACGTGGGGTCAGGTGACCCCCGCTAACGCCTCGTGTCCTATATATTGGAGTACCACCCCCGTCCAGGATACGCACGCCGTGACGGCGGGGCGACAGCTGCTAGGAGCTAAGGGATACCAGCACCTTGGCCGACCCCTGTATTGACGTGCCAGCTGTCGTTTTGCCGGTCAGTATCGCGTGCGTGTCCGTGGGGAGAAGTTTCGTATCCTTGGCCCAGAATAAGAGGGTCAAGTCCTTTATGCCATCGTGGTTGTCGTCGTGCCACGTGATAGGTCCCGCCACGGGGGATGCTTCCGTGCCTGAGTGACCGAATCTGACCGTCGATGGAACGACCGTTAATGGGTTGAAGCCAGTCGTCTTATTGGACTCAATGGTAACGGCGACGAGTTCATTGGTCTTTGGTAGGATCAGGATCGGATCGACGTCGATGCGGACGGTGGTCGTTGGCTGTGGAACTGTGATGGTGACCGTCTGCTGCCCGAAGCTTACGCCAGCGCTATCGACGGCGCTCAGGCTGAACTTGTAGACCCCAGGAGCAGTACCGCTTGGGACCGTAATGGTCGCTGTGAAGGGAACTGTCACGTTTGTGACGCCGGTGTAGTTTGCGGGCTTATTCGCCGTGAGCCACGCACTGTACCCCGCGCTGGCCTGCAGGTGGAGGTCGTCAACGGTGGGCGTGGTGAGTCCCGAGGTAATTGCGCTAGTTATGAGATCGGTGAAATTGCCCGTCATGGTATACTCTTTGCCACCAGTAACGGCAGCCTGTGTGTTCCACCAATCCTGATACGGCGAATATGAGGGGGCTACGAAGAGCAGCTCGGTGTTGTTGGCCTTCATGCCATTGATAACGTTGTTGAATACGAGGTCATCGGCTGTGCCTACGATTCCGTCACGGCCTGGGTCGGCACCGGTGCCTAGGCTGCAATCGTGAGGCTCATCATCTCCAAATGCAACAACGATCCTCTTGGCGCCAGCCCGCCATCCGATAGAGGAATTTGCATAGCTCTCGTACAGCGCTCTCGAGTAGGCTTCTGGATTGTCACCGCCGCCACTTGCCGAGAATCCTTTGATGGCAGTTTGTACGGCTGTGAGGTTGGTGGTGAGAGGCTGATCGAGCTTGTACGGATAGTCCCCAGGCCATCCGTACGTGTTAGTATAACCGCACGACGAGAATGTTCCATTGTAATCTTTGAAATCCACGACGCCAAACGTGATGTTAGTAGTCGCACTGAACGCGTTCATAATGCTCAGTGCGCTGGCTTGTACGGCGGCTATAGTGCTACCCATACTACCTGTGGTGTCGATGACGAAGAGGACATCTGCCTTTGGAGCCGATCCAGGAATGGCAACACTGAGTGGATCTGATGCAGATTCAGTGGGTTTTTTGGTTGCTGAAAAGGTCGCGGGCGTAACGGGGGCTGTGGCGCTGGTGACGGTCACTGAGAAATAGACCGTCAGCATCATCGCCACGCACGCTACTATCGCAATGGTTTTTATTATACGTGTGCATGCAACGCGCATGCTTTTTCCTCCTAACGCTTAGTTGGTCAAGCGTTCGCCTCGCGCAGTGTTCATTGTTAACAAGTAGCAACTATTAGGCGATCAGGAACATTGCTAGAAACTGAGGCACACCTCGGCGAATGCCAAGCAAAAGAATTCGTTAACACCCTATTAAAACATTTCTATTTTGCCATAGCGCCTATTCGTTCAGCCTACACTGAAGGATGCCGCGATCCATTTATTCTCGCGTGTACGACTTGGGAGGCCAGACGTACCGTGAGGCCTTCAGCCCAACACCGTGAAGGTCACTGCGCTAGTTGAGTCAACTGGTAAAAACGGCGATGAGACTCGCAGTCCAGGTATGTCGTAACACACGAACCGGCGTGCGCTTCAACGATGTCATGATTCGACTTGAGCGACTAAGCATAATGACGGGCAGAGCGTCCAATCACTCTGGCGGCTCCGATCGATTCACAAAAAGCAGATTATTGGCGCAGGCAAGGACAGAATCAAGACAGCTTCTAAAAAACAGCTTTTCGAAAACGAGTAGCCGCTGCCTGCTCCTTTGCTTTCACCAAAGAGACAGCCAACATAACCAACTCATTTGCTGCTTATGTCATAGAGCTGCATAGCACGTGAAAAAGAAGAACCGCCAAGAAACGAGTTAAGCGGCTTGAGGGAGGAGGTGTAAAAATCGAAAAAAAAGGGAGGGGTTAACGCTCAGCTAAGCATGCGTCAATGGTCGCTTGTAGGTCGTTGTAGTCAGTCTTTGTGCAATGTCTCTTTGTGGAATGCTTTTCAAGGACGCTAAGCGCAACGCTCTTTTGGTCTCCGAATATCTCGCTTATCTTCTGCTTAGATATTACGAGAAAGTCCCAGTTGTTCAAGTCGAGTGGGTTAGGCTTGCAGCGTCGTTATCTGTGTGGATGCAAAAGACATAGCAATCAGCCGAACGAATAGCAGGAGCCCTGGCTTCGGCAGCAGGTTCTCCCCGCTTAATACACACATGTTTAGCGATATCGAATGATGGTGGGCTTCTTTTTTGCCCGATTCTCGTATCAGACAAAGGACGGCTGCAGTGTTTCCGATTGTAAAAAGAACGATGGGCTCGGCCGGATTCGAACCGGCGACCTCCGCCGCGTGAAGACGGAGGATTTGGCGCTTAGAGTGGCGTTTTCTGATTTCTCAGCACTTTCTTCCGTGACCGTAGCGCGAGCAGATGAAACAACGACATGAAACGCAAGCGCTCCTTCGTGTACCGTTTGATAAATGCGCGTCGGCAGTCCCGCAAGCTTTGAGAACGTGTGGGGCAGCCGTATCGTTGGGTAGCTGTAGTCGGCTTTTGCACGGTGCAGTGAGATTCTACTGCGGTGAATCTCGAACAGTTGCTGGTTTGGCGTTGCAACATCAAGATGAAGACCGAGGTAATGATTCGCGGCTAGCATGGTACGTGCATAGCGGCGTTGCACTCTTAATCATTATGATTCGGCTTCCTCGACTAGCATACATTCCAGACCTCGAGCGGAGAAAAACCTGCCATGAACGAGGAGGCCCGCTTAAGCGGCTGGCTCCGCGACGACCACCGTATGCGCTGCAAGATCGCCAAGGCGCTGTTTTTTGTCCGATCGCCAGATGAGAACGCAGCCAATCAAACCGGGTATAATTATCGGTAACCCATCCAGCACACCGACGAGAGCACGTATCGCCGCCTCCCTGTAGGTGATCGGGGATCTGTCCTCCTTCACCACCTTGATGCGAGTTGCCTTCTTACCGATGGTTTGGCCGTACGTGCCCTCGAGCGCGACGAAATACAGTAGGTACAAGCACGGTAGCAACACGAAGACCAGGAAGTCAAGATTACTGTTAAAAAAAGAAGATGAAACGACGTCGACTATAACCAACAAGAAGAACCAGATAACTAAGATGATGATCCAGTCTATGACTGCTGCCCCATATCGTATACGGACGCCTTTGTACCGGCTTGCCGCGCGTGGCTGCTGCAACGGTGGAGCGTTATATTCGGCGTAGGTGTCTCTCGATTCCGTTGACGCACGCTGAGCCGATGGCTCCGGAGGCTGCGGTGGAATCCCTTGCGTCGGAGGTGGTATTGGCTTGCCAAGAAGAAGTGAAACCGTGTCAGCGAGTTTGAGAATATGCTGCTCAAGCGGTGGAGTAAGGGCGTCAAGCCAATGTTGGGAACTGATGTAGAACTGAAGCGATGGGTTTGGTTCGACGTCCTCGATTCTGAACGGAATGATAGGGAAACCGTCGTGGACGGCGCGCTCAGCCTCACGCATGACGAATCTCGAGGCGTTGGCGTGAGAAGAGAGGATGAGAACCATTATCTTAGCGCTGTCTATGCCGCTAATGATAGAAGCAGCATAGTCTGAACCTGGAAGTATATCGCGCGGCGCAATCCAGCACCGGATGCCACGCTCCTCAAGCTTGGCGCAGACGGCGTCAGCCGTGGATTTGTCGATTGTGGCGTAACTGATAATGACGTCGTGCGACACGGGGATCATCCATCTGGCCCGCTTTTTTAAGCGGGCTTGCTAGTTACTCTTTAAATATGGGTCGTTTCGTGTTTTAAACCTAATGATGACAGCTTTAAGTCTTATATTTTTGGTTTTGCGCGTTTAAACAGATTCAAGCCAAGATTTGGCTGTGTGACAGCACTTTTAGAGAGCGAGGACGCCCGTCAAATGAGGTTGGACATTGATAATAGCTCGTCACAGACCGGCAGAAAAAACTCGGGCAGATGGAGCGCCTCCAAGAGCCGTGTTCTTCACAGACTTGATAGGAGCGTAGGCAGACATGCTCCTGCAGCGCGTTGCGCACTTCTATGAAGTCGGTGAAGTGACGTCACGAAGACGCAGAAGGTGCGAGAAGAGCGGGTCAGTTTCACCTAACCGCCGGATTTGACGATGGTAAATCCGGCCCGGGCCAGAACCTCGGGGATGCCGCGCACCAGATCGCGATCCTTCTCTTTTTCCTCCTCGGGCTCTTGGTCCCACGGGATCAGGCTTTTGTGCCGCCTTTTTGCGCGGTCTGTCTCAGGGGTATACAACCAGCCGCCGTCTAACATGGATCGCACCCAGCGCTCATGCTCCGCCTCAGCCAGCTGTTCGAACGCCTCTTCGGAGAAACTGAAGGGCGGCTCATTGCTGCGGGCTGGGATCATGATATAGCCGGCCGCCGCCAGCTTGACCGGGATATCGCGCACGTTCAGCCGGTTCTGCTCCTTCAGCTCTTCAGGGAGCTCGGCATACGGCACGAGGGCGGCGTGGGTCCTGCGCTTCTCATCGGTCTTTGGGCCGAACGTATAGCCGCGGGATCTCAGCCCCTCACAGAAGATGTCGTGGGTCGCCTCGGCCAGCTCCTCGAGCATCTTCCCCTCCAGTTCGACCTGTCGCACCAAGGACAGGAAGCGTTTCCCATCACAGTGCAGGTCGAGCTGGGATTCGGCCGGCAGATTGGAGCGTTCGAAGGTGGTCTTGCCCGTCAGTTGGCTCATGGCGATAATCGACTCAATCGAACGCGCCCCGTGCTTGTAGTCACTCGTTGTCAGCAGCGCGCGCAGCACGCCACGGTCGATGTTGAGCAGTTCCTTGCCGCCGCGTTTCTCGAATAAATGCGGTGAACTATTCTTCAGGCTGACGCGCAACAAGATTGCCCGGCGGATGATGAAATACGGGTCTGTCGCCGCGCTCGGGTCGCTTCCCTTGACCGGGTTGGGGCCGAGGACGTTGATATAGCCCTCGAGCCGGCTGACGAAATCGTCCCCCTTGGCCTCTCTGAACTTCTCCGGTGTCAGTTCCTGACCAAATGCGGCCATGCTGGGGCTGATCCCGCCGGCGAAGACGAAGATCGATCGTCCGATCGGGTGGCTAATCTGACCTTCCTGGAACATGCAGTCCTGCATGGGCGCCAAGAAGTGGCGCAGCCACCCGAGTGGCACCCCCTCCAAGGGGGTGTCGAACTCGTCCCAGAACACCAGCGGGATCATGCCGCGGAGGCCAACGTCGCGGACCTGATTGAAGGCCGAGAGCAGATCCTCCACCGAATCGAACTGCGAGAGGTTGAACGCACGCACTTCGATCTCGCCGGGGAGAAGCGACTTGGCGATCTGCTTGATCCCGAAAGATTTGCCCGAGCCGGGAGTGCCGAAGACCGCCACCGATAGCGGACGTTTCTGCGGTCCCTGCTTGCAATACTCAAAGACCAGGTTGCGGATGCTGCGGAAGCTTTCGATCTCTTGGCGATCTACTGTGAGGAGTTTGCCAAACTGGCCCCAGGGTACCCCCTCCAGCGCGGCTTCGGGGCCTTCAAGAACGATCTGGGTGGCGACCTTGTCAAGGGTGTTTCTGTAGCGGTCCTGCAGGATGGTCCAATATCCTCCGGCGAGAGATTTCTCTGCGCCTTTCTGGTGGATGAAACGCATCGGATCCTGCACCGAGGCGACCGAAAACTGCGTGGTCGGCTTGGCGAGGGTTGCCGCGACCTTATCTATCGGAAACACGAGTTTGGCCTCGGAGGGCGGTGCGCCCCGTTCACCGTAGCCTTCCATGTGGAGGGTCCGGATGGCGGCCAGCCCAGCCTGAATTCCCGCGTCGATGTCCGGCTCCTGTGGGTTGCGCATCAACTGGCGGACAAGGCCGGCGGTGAGGCAGGTGGTATAGCCGATCATCCCTCCCGGGTGCTGTTTCTCCCACATCCTCTCCATGACCTTTGGATCGAAGAATAGAGAACATTGGAAATTGGCCGATCCCCGGGATATGCGGATCGCCCCGGCTGTCCCGAACGAGATAACCACGTGCGCGCAATGCGAAAGCGAGTTGACGCACGGGTTGTGGACCAGCTCCCAGAAGACGTCCTGGGCGGTGCGTTCCCAAGAGAGTTCCCGGCTGACCTGCACCTCGCTCAAGCGCAAGTCCTCCACCGTGGCGACCACGATCAATCGGTCGGAGCAGTCGCGGTGGAGGTGTTCCCAGAGCGCCCCCTGGGCCAGAGGGCTTGCCATCTTGAGTAAAATCCAGGGATGGTGCTTTCCTTCGGCTCTGAGTGCCGACGGCCAGAGCTCCGGGTGGCTTCTTAACCCCAGATCGGCGTCGTCGAGGACCACTAGGTCGACATCGGGCGTATCGTCGACCACCTTTTGCCATTCCTGGAAGGCGTCGCTCCGTGCCCGGTCCATGCCAAGGAACTCTTCCACCCGCCAGGCGGTTTTTTCTTGGTCGAGCGGGGCCGTGTCCCCATACTTGAATGGCGACCAGATGGCATACGAGTGGTGGTACTGGTCGTCGTCCGTGTGCACTTTGCGGGGCTTACGTGGCGCCGCGGTCTGGCGGAGGGAAAACTGCTCAGATCCATTCCGTCGCAGCTCCACAATGGTCGCCTCGACCAGGTCCGCTAGCAGGGCGCTGCCGCCACGCTGCCAATAGGTGCTCGTCGTTTCCCAGGAGAACCGATCGCGTTCACGCCGGCCTGCGCGTGCCAGATTCCAATCCATGGCAACGTCCCCCGTCACGATGACTATTTTATCCGCATTGAGCGCGCTCATTTTGTTCTCCTCATACGTGTCCAAGGACACGTGCTGTGTTCAATCAAATCGGGCGGTGCGTTTCGCGATAACCTTACAGTATTTGGTGGCGGGTTTTATAAAAGCGTTGCATATGGGCGATCTCTTTGGCGTGCGGATTGGATCAAGGTTCTGGGTTGGTAGAACCGGGCAGTTGGCTTGCTACAGTAATGGTTGTTATAATTTCTATGTGTTCACGTGCTATGTACGCACTAAGGTAGTTTAGGTGACTCCCTTGCTTTTCGGGTCATCTCACGATAGCGTCTATTTTAGGTAACGTGTCGCTATTGTTTTAAGCTGTACACTGTACTTTCTGGATGATTTAAAGGTGCTAAACAGACTTGGAAATCATACTTGAACAAACAGTCCTTTGCACGGGCGTCTTGGTCGCTAACGCCATCGACTATGTGTATAACTATTAAACGCGCAACTAGAAAGATTTATTCCGTTTTCTTGTTATTATTTAAGCAATTCATTCCTTGCTATTGCAGGTGTGCGTTATGCCCAAAAGTCGATCCGGTAAGATAGTTGGACTAGTGATAATACTGGCTAGCGTCGTTTTATTCTTGAACGTCAACGCAGTGGTGAGGCCGGGGTTGGTAGAGCCGGGGAGTTTGGGTGCCATACTAATAGGGGTTGCATTGATATGTTTGTTTTGTGTGGGTTGGATCAAGGTTCTGGGTTGGTAGAGTCGGCAGTTGGCTTGCTATAGTGGCAGATTCACAGCCTTGATAATCACGAATATTCTAGCGTTTAGTTTATCTGTTTAGATGCACTGATAATGCGTTTTGACTTGACGTGCAAATGCGTTCTGTGGATCTATCGCCGCCTTCTGCTTAAAGATCGCACGGAACGCATCTCGTGCCTGTTCATCGAAGTGCCCCCTCTACGCCTTTTTTCGTCTCCTCTCGGCCGCGGCTCTGTATGCCTGTCTGTGGTGTCGTGCAGCTTTGTGCTTCGGGTCGATCGCGAGCGCCTTGTTGTAGCATAAATCGCCTCTTCATAGCGCCCTGACTTCCCAAGCGCAAGTCTTTTGTTCACCTACGCCGCCATGCGTGCCGCGTCGTCTTCGACGTGTGAAGACGGAGTTTTAGAGCATTCTACGTCGTTTTCACACTCTTCAATTGTGTAGTCGGAGGCGCTTGTTGGAGCGATTACGACCAAAAATGCAAGCGCTCCTTGATGCACAGTCTGGTAGATGCATGTGGGCAATCCAGCGAGAACGGAGAACTGGTGGGGCAGTCTCAGTGTTGGATAGTCGTAGCCCTTCTTTGCGCGATGCAATGAAATTCTACTGCGACGGATTTCTGTTATCATAGCATCACCCATGCTCAGACTGTTTCCAGATTGTTCAGCAGCTAGCATAAAGGGCCGTAGCCTGCGCTCGGGCTTAATCCTTGCGATTTCTGTGCTAGGGTTTTAACTTTTACGAAGGCCCACAGGGCTTGGGAGAAGTAGAAGTGACTACGTTTAGCGCTGGCATTCTTTTATTCAGGTTGAGTGATGAGAGACTTGAAGTGATGCTTGTTCACCCAGGCGGGCCATTTTGGGCACACAAGGACGATGGCGTGTGGTCGATACCGAAAGGACTGCCCGAAAATGATGAGAACCCCCTCGACACGGCAAAAAGAGAATTCAAAGAAGAAACAGGATTCGACGTTGACGGGGCATTTATTGATTTGGGAGAGCTACACCAATCCAGCGTAAAGATAGTGCATGTGTGGGCTCTCGAAAAGGATCTCGATATAACGAATACTGTGAGCAATACGATTTCTTATGAGTGGCCAAGAAACTCCGGGAAAGTACTAGAGATTCCTGAGATCGACAAAGCAGGCTGGTTCGATATTGAACTGGCTAAGAAAAAAATAATAAAAGGACAAATCGGCTTTCTTAATAAACTTATGGAGACTATTAATCACTGTCAGAAAGCAAAGCACATAGATAAAGGATAGGTCACTCAGCCGGTTTCGGCAGCGATTTGGTTGTGGCAGTAACGTTAGTAATTCCTGATAAGAGTACCTTATATGAAAGCCTCGGAACTTTTTTCCCAGATCCGTCGTGACCTGATGGAGGTATCGGGATACATTGCACAGATCGAGGAGGCCCGCCGGACTCGCGCCAGGGACCCCCCTGGTACGCTCACATATCTCGGGGATTACAATTACGCTGCCTGCTCCGAGATACTCAGCCGTGACATGATCACTCCGGATTTTAGGATTGATCGTGGATCTGTGGAAAAATTCGAGCTCGCTTTGGACCGGTATCTTAACACGTACGCTCCTGGGAACAAGGAGCTGAAACGATATACCTCAAGTGTCTCTCTCTACCTCACCTTTATCGCAAAGAAACCGCTTCATCCCCCGGAAGTGCCGTTTTCCGAGGAAATACGTATTGTAAAGAACGGGGAATTCTACTACTGCAGCGGGAAGGGACGGTTCCTGCAGGATCCGTCATCCCTCTGTCGCTACTGTGTCTGCAGACCGTTTATAGACGGGGCGGCAGAACAGTAACTCTTTTACAGGAAACCTGGATGTTCAACTGATGATTGTCTTCTGTCGCACAGCCCAGGTGCGGGCCCAGAACCGCCGCGCTTACGACACAAGACCAATGAGTTTTAGAAACAGCGTGTTAAAGCTTAAACTCTCTTATTCAGCTATCCTCTTACGGACGCTGCTTTTCGCTTTCTGGTAGCATCTCTCCACAATGTCCGTATTTCCTCTCAGTTGAATGACGTTTATTTGTCGCTGCCGTGCATAGTCACGAGTATTTTCGTCAAAATTAGGCTCATACCGAAGACCTGTATCTACTTTAGCAACTTTCAGTTTCAATTTGAAACGTGCATGTTTCAACAGTTTCTCTACGCTTTGGGTTAGTTTTTGGTCCATCTTTGAATGCTCGCTCAGGCTCTGCCAGTTCGACGCCCACATCGGAGTGGAGAAGAATACGATATTACTATGGATACTTGACGTCTGCCAAAAGGACTGGTTCCCTCCAAGCGCTAGTGCGATGCAGTCTTCTACCCTTGTTCCACACTCATCAGCCAAGAAGTAAAGCGGGGGCTTGCATCCAGCAAAATCACGTTCGAGGTCTCTGAGGGACTCGCACAACCCATATAGCACGAGAATCCCATTCGAGAAGCTGGACATGCTTTCGATGTTTCTATATACTTCTCTTTTTAGCAGTTCAGGACTTCCGTGCAGATCCATTTTGAGAACGTTCGCGACGACAGCATCGCTCATGCTTCTTCCGTGCCGGAGTCGACGCACGGCGTCTACAATACGTGTCCTCATCGTGGGAACGCGCGAAAATGGAGTAGCGTGCTGTTTCTTCAACAGATTCGGGATCTTAGTTAGATCTGCTGTAAGAAACGGCCGATTTTGGGCTCTTAGCTTCCGTGCGAGCCCATAAATTTCCGCTGCATCAACTAAAATGAGATGATTCAGCTCTTTGTCTTCAGAAAGTACATGCGTTAGCTCGTCCTCTAGCATTCCACAAGAAATTATGCTCAATACCGGCATAGGTCACAGATCTCTTCAAAAAGCGTATGAGCGTTACCACTACATAACCGAGCCGAAAGTATGTCAAAATTTCCAACCTGTAAGGCAGATGGTTGTCATTTTCCGCGTTTATTCGTGCACATCTACAAGATCAAATCGTCGTACAACCCGACAATTGTTCGGCCGCATGCGGATAAAAGGAGCCGAAGCCATAGTCGCGACCCCGGCAGTTTGCAGCACTGCCCGTAAGGAGAAGCCGCCACGGTGTTCTCGGTTCACGGCCGCGGGATAACGACAGTCCTTCTTAACTTAAGCAAGCGGGGTACTTAGCCCTCGGTTCGAGATCCTCGCGATGGGAATCTTCTACGGAGGTCTCGCTCAGGTCATTGCAGGGATCATAGAGTAGAAGAAGAACAACACGTTCGGGATGACCGCATTCCTATCTTTCGGGTTTTTCTGGCTGAGCCCGTCGCCCTTCTGGGGCTCTCGAAACGTGGCAAATGCGAAAAAATTTTTAAGCCATAGCATCCAGTGTGCTTGAAAAGCGTGACGGAGGTGATTCCTACATGAAAGTTCCTTTGAACGCAGAGACAAAAGCAAAGTGCATTTGCAAGAGCTGTCTCACGTTTATCAAGAACAGCCTCGTGGGTGGCGTGTTTTGCTCCATGAGCTCGAGTGAATTAAACCCCGAGATGCAAGGGTGTAATTGCCCGGGCTGCCCGCTGTACACTGACTACGAGCTCAACGGAGGTCGGCGAACGTGCGGGTGCTGCTGGTGCCGCTGAACTTCTTTCGTCTCGCTTAAGCCATCATGCCACTGTCGTACGTTTTTGATCGCTTGCAGCAAAAGAATCGGCCACACTATGACGCTAGTTCTCGCAATAAAAGTGAAAGAAGGTCTTGTTCTAGCTGCAGACAGCAGAATGAACTTTAAAGGACACCCACCTAGAGACAATGCAATTAAGCTTCTCCCTTTCAAAAACCACAAACATGTTGCAGCGCTTGTTGCTGGAGACGCGATCATATCCGGATGGGACAAGCGCGAGCCTAGTGAACTGCTTCCGGACCTAGAGGCAGAACTGCCTTCAAGAAGATTGTCAATTTCTAACTTCTCAGAACGCTTACTTACATTTTTCAAAGACCATTACGAAAATCAATGGAAATATCTCGTAGAGAAGCGGGAACTGCCTGAGGCATTACAACAAAACATAACATTTCAGGTAGCTGGCTTCGATGAAAATGAAGACGACGGACGGGTGTATAAAAAAGAGCTTTTCGGCCGAGCAAAGCTTATTAGTCGCAGTCCATACCAATTGAAACCAGAATTCTATTTTGACCGTGGTGGAGAGATACTGAAGGGAAATACCTACGGCATCGCTTGCGGTGGAAATTGTAATATCTTTGAAAAAGTTTACGGAGAGTATTTTTCCGGTAATAAGGATCTGATACAAAAACCACGTAATCCAGATGGGACGTGCAGAATACCCGACAAGACGTCGCTGCAAGAGGCCAAAACCCTCATATGTTCTTTAATTGGCCGCGCGATCTACTCTCAAAGAGACGTAAAGAATGGAGAAATCGGAGGCAAAATTTGTGCTTGCACCATCACGCAAGATGATGGATTAGAAATGTTCGATTGTGACGACTTCCAATAACTATTTCGGGCAATGAATACAGCCGTTTCGCACTCCGTTAAAAATAGAGTAAACAAAAGTGCTGTTTTGGATTGTAGATAACGGCTTGACGGGCTCCGCTCTAAAGACTGACACATTATGAGAATCCCAGGGCTCGAGCTTGCACTCTACGGCTAGTAATTACTACAAAAGTAGAAAGAATACGGCCCTGGGGCGCTCGGATCGGGACCGGCCAGCCGTCGCGATTCTACAAGTAGGACACTTAAGCTGGCTAATATGAACGCTACGAAAGAACGTGCTGCTAAGGGAAGCCGTGTAGTAATTTTTGGGTAGGCCCTTTTAGCTGTCGGTTAAAAACACGCGTTTAAGTTCCGTTGCTTAGCCTTGTAAGCGTTTTGAAGGACACAAACGCATCATTTACAGCAACGCTTAAGGTAATAGAGCGTAACCTAATCTGTTCTTAAGAACGGCTCCGAAAGGCGCCAAAAAACCGAGGTAATACATAATGAAGCTAAAACTTATTAGCGTCTGTATAATAGCGCTGCTCGTTCTTACCGTTGTCCCTATGGCCGTTGCAGCGCAACCTGCACCAACGCCGGTGTCGAGAACGGTCCTCGTCGAACCGGTATACCTATGGAGCTATGCCCCAACATTGACGAGGGGACCGACAGCAGGCGTAATCCCATTGACGAGGGGACCGACAGCAGGCATAATAACCTTCAACACGGTTAGCGGTGCCTACGCCTGCATCGGCATCCTTCACCTTGCGCCGAATACAGAATACTGGCTAGGTGTCTATGCGCATGATTCCCACAAGACCATATGGGTTCGTTGGACTCATGTGAAGACTAACGTTCTCGGCCAGTTCTTTGCAGGTGGGAAGCTTGACACGGAGCAATTAAGTGTGACTAACGAGGCAATTCAGATGGGCGGTGTTTTCGGAGTCTTCGCCACCCCGCCGCCGCCTTAAAGCGTGCCTCGCTTAGTGAACCGGTAAGCGTGCTCCGGACGCCCCTAGGGAGTTGAACTCCCTTTCTTTTTTTACAGTTTCAGAAAATGTCTGTGCGCCCTCCAACGGCAAGCAGATTAGGGCTTTTGATGTTTTCCTGCCCGCCTAGACAGTGAATTTAGAAACTACCTTTACGCACCCACCCGAGTGACTGCCTTAAACGTCGCGCACGAGGGCCTTTGAATTTTACCATACTTTCGCCCTACTTTCAGCTAACAATTACACAGATAGACCAGCAATTTTACTCCATGAACAACGACTCCGCAGATGTCGATGAACTCATACTTGAAATCGCAGATACAAGAACGACTATGCCGATATGGCTGCCGAAAAGCTTTTTCGGAAGTGCTCTTCCCTGATTTGGCCCGTCGTCAGACGGTTTCCCACACGCTCTTGAAATTCTCACCTTGGTCAAAGATGAAATCCGTTGAACGAAACGCTTTTCCTCCTTTAATCTCGTATACGCTTACGCCACTATTTTTGAACGCTCGTCCGTAGCGATTGGTCACTTGAATATCCCAATGTACAGCAACTGTGTTGGTTCTGAAACCAAAGATGCTCTTGACATAGATGTCTTTAATATCGAAGTGAGTACTCGGGAATTGGTCGAACCACTGTCTGAACCAGCCTTCAATAGCGGCCTTTCCCTTGAAAGTACCGCTTCCCGCCACTTCGCCAGGGAAGATTAGCGTCGCATCATCCCGGTAGGATGATACCAGCTTGGCGAAGTTATTTTGGGTTAGTGCTTCGTAATTTTCTCTTACCATTTTTTTGATTATCAATCCTGCAATCATTATCTCTCCTTTCAAACTAACGGATGACGTTAGTTTTTTTAAACTGAAGAATATCGGCTCTTTTCTAATAAATCTTGCTGTAACAGAGCGGTGTACGTCAACGCAGCGCACTCATCATTTTCTTGCTACTTTTAGCGAACCATTATTGGACCTCTTCGCTATCTGGACCTATGTGAACAGCGACTGCACAGAAATCGATGAGCTGTTGCTGCAAATGGCGGACTACAAAAACGACCTTGCCGACATGGCCGCCGGGCACTGCTTAAAAGTCTCACGTGAGCGGCGGTACTAGCGACCGCCGTTTTTAACAGTTAAAAAAAAAGAGATGCAAGGGTGTAATTGCCCGGGCTGCCCGCTGTACACTGACTACGAGCTCAACGGAGGTCGGCGAACGTGCGGGTGCTGCTGGTGCCGCTGAACTTCTTTCGTCTACGCGCTCAGCACCGATTTTCGTTCCGATTCGTTCTATCTTCCATCGATGATGTCAGCGTGGAGCTGACCAAAATTGGCGTTACGCCTGTCCATCGACCACTTTTGAACTTTCTGTGTGCTTTTTGGGTGCGGATTAATAACGCACGGGCGTGGTAAAGAGGCGTTCAATCGCCTACTTCACTACAGTCCTGAACTGATATAACGTCGCTCCTACCGTTACCGCCGCGAACACCGCTATAACTGTATACGCGGCCAGAATCGTGCTCCAAACGAATTATCCAGAGCCTTTCAAAATAGTTAAATAATTAGCGTGATCTAACAATGCAGGCAGGGGGAAAATAGAATTGGCTTCTTTCAGTAATGCAGAGAAGGTATTGGCTGTTTTGCTTGCGGTTGGCTTTATCGTGGGATTTCTATTGACGCCGTTGGGATTCGAAACGCGTATGAATGAACTACGAACCACAGCGTTTTCGGGGTTCTTTATAATCGTGGGGTTGTTGCTCCCGCTTGCCGCGCTGGTTTTGCTGTTCCTTCGAAGACCAAAACTCGCAGGTGTTTTAGCGGTAGTCGATGCTGCGCTCAGCTTCCTCACCGCGCCGGCCGATCAGGCAAAATTTTTCTTCACCGCTACGCCTCCGCCTGCGGTTACCGCCGGTGAGTATATCCTCATACTACTGGGAATCGGATACATATTGTACGGTCAACGAGTATATCTCGAGAAACTGAACGAACAGAGCAAGTAAGCGTCAATCCGAACCCTTACTGCGCGGCTTCCGTGTCGGAGTAGCTGCGTAGGTAGCGATTCTTTGAGGATCTTGCGGGATTTTGTCCACACTCTCTCCTTGAGTATTTGGTACGTACCTTTTACCAGACTTGTTGAGAAGAAACGACGTTGAAACTAATCGCTGCCACTAGCTACCATCTCTTTATTTCTTTTTTCGATTTGCTTAGATTCTTGGGCCCCGTTCACCAGCTGACGCAGAAGTCATAGAGTGACGGCCCTAGAGCTGCCGGTACGACAGACTAACTCGACTGCTAACTATGCAGACCTGGACTCAGCAGACCATATCCTTCACTTGCTAAAAGTGGGGGCTATAATGTCGGGATGCGCTGCGTGAGTTCTGCCCAGTCGCTGCCGATGGCGTTTTTGATGAGCTCCTTTGTTGAGGCGAAGACAGGCTCAGGCATCATCATTTGATATATGTGTACCATAGTCTCACGATCGTCCAGTCCCACCAGCGGAAATAGCCACGCAACCAGTTCCGAAAATCGTTCCTGCGGAACCTTGCTTGCCATGATGCCGATCGCCTTCCCTTGCTCGGGCAAGGGGACTCGTTCCTTGAAAATCCGGTAGAGGTGGGTATCCTCCTTATCCAGGTGGATATCGAGATGAAAACGGAACGCAGCGGTGGCCCGGGCGGTTGCTAACGGGTCGTGTGAAGCATAAGATCTACTCAACTCGTCAAATGCTGCATCCAAACCACGATGGTCCTTCACATAGGCTTCAGCAACCAACGGGGCGACATCTTCAAGTCGGGGGAACACAGCCTCCTCTTCGCCGTCTGCGTGCCAGACCAAT
>Ga0187868_1001264_pt1 | contig 18248 bp, 18 predicted proteins | sample June2016WEW_13_4_FD_133014 | JGI IMG/M metagenome (GOLD analysis project Ga0187868, IMG submission 133014) | Peatland microbial communities from SPRUCE experiment site at the Marcell Experimental Forest, Minnesota, USA - June2016WEW_13_40 | ecosystem: Environmental > Terrestrial > Soil >... | reverse complement strand
GCCAGCGAAGTGGTGAAGGCGGGCCAGATCGTCAAGGTGCAGGTGCTCTCCGCCGATCCCAAAGCCAAACGCGTCGCGCTGTCGATGAAAGCACTGGCGCCAGCCGCGCCGGCGCCCAAGGCCAGGAAACCCTCGATGGACGAGCAACTGGCAGCGCTTTCGACTAGATTTAAAGTGCGCTGAAATTACCACCGTGCCCGGAAAGAGCGTCCACCTAGGCAGCGAGCGGAGGCGGCACCCGGCACAACAAGTGCTATCCTCGGTTTTGTCGCCGGCAACACGGGTGGCGCGCCCCGCGGCGAACGCGAAGCGTCACCCATAATCATATATATGAGCACACCCCGAGAAGTTGCGGAACTCGTCGAGCGATTCGAACGGAATCAGGAGGCGTATCGCTCTGATGCCTATAATGAGGCTCGGCTCAGGCGAGAGTTTATCGATCCTTTCTTTAAAGCTCTCGGCTGGGACGTCGACAATGCGTCCGGCACCGCCGAGGCGTATAAGGACGTCATTCACGAGGACTCAATCAAGGTCGCCGGTTCGACCAAGGCACCGGATTACTGCTTTAGAATTGGCGGCACGCGAAAGTTCTTCGTTGAAGCCAAGAGGCCGGCTGTCAATATAAAGCAGGAAACCGACGCCGCCTTTCAGCTGCGGCGCTACGCCTGGTCTTCGAAGCTGCCACTCAGCATCCTGACAAACTTCAGGGAGTTTGCCATCTATGACTGTCGTATCAAGCCGGACCAGCACGATCCTGCGGCAATGGGCCGCATCCATTACCTCCAGTTCGGAGAATACTCGTCCAGGTGGAGCGAGGTGGCCGACATCTTCTCCAAAGATGCCGTTCTGAAGGGGCTCTTTGACAAGCATGTCGAGGCGACCCGGGGAAAGAGAGGGACCGCCGAAGTTGACAGCGCCTTCCTGCGCGAGATCGAATCCTGGAGGGAGTCCCTCGCCCGCAACGTTGCTTCCCGCAACCCTGAGTTGGAATCGTCTAGAGACATCAATTTCGCTGTTCAGAGAACGATCGACAGGATCATATTTCTCCGAATCTGCGAGGACCGCGGAATTGAGCCGTACGAGCGCTTGAAGGAGGTCGCGGCGCACGACGGGATTTATAGCAGGCTCTGCGTCCTCTTCCAAGAAGCCGACGAGCGATACAACTCTGGGCTGTTCCACTTCTACCCTGACAAGGAACGAAACGAGGACCCAGACGGCCTCACTCTGAAACTGCGCATCGATGACAGGGTGCTGAAGGGTATCCTGCGGAACCTGTACTACCCCGAGAGCCCATATGAATTCTCGGTCTTGCCCGCTGACATCCTGGGCCAGGTATACGAACAGTTTCTTGGCAAGGTGATACGCCTGACACCGGGCCACCAAGCCAAGGTTGAAGACAAGCCGGAGGTGAAGAAGGCCGGGGGAGTCTACTACACCCCGACCTACGTTGTAGACTACATCGTTTCCCAGACCGTTGCAAAGCTCCTGCAGGGCCGCACCATAAAAGACGCCGCGAAGCTGAGGGTCGTCGACCCGGCGTGCGGCTCCGGTTCGTTCCTGATCGGGGCCTACCAGTACCTGCTGGACTGGCATCGGCTGGAATACGAGAACGATGGGCCAGCGAAGCACAAACGGGTGCTGTACCAGGGGCCCGGCGGGGGCTGGCGCCTTACGGCGTCCGAGCGCCGGCGCATACTGCTCAACAACATCTTCGGTGTAGATATCGACTCACAGGCCGTGGAGGTTACGAAGCTTTCGCTCTTATTGAAGGTTCTGGAAGGCGAGACCGGGCAGAGCCTCACGGCGCAGTTGCGGATGTTCCACGAGCGGGCGCTGCCGGATCTGGGCAACAATATCAAATGTGGGAACTCGCTCGTCCCGCCAAGCTTCTTCGGTCTCCGCCAGGCGGCCCTGCTGGATGAGAACGATGGCGGTCGAATCAACGCTTTCGACTGGGACAAGGAGTTTCCGGGGATCATGAAGGCCGGCGGGTTCGATGTGGTCCTCGGCAACCCTCCTTGGGGCGCGGATTTCGGTACGGAAGAGCTGGAGTACCTCCGTAAGGCGTACGGGCGAGTCGTCGCCCGGATGGTTGACTCGTACATCTACTTCCTGTACCGATCGACGCAGCTTGCGAAGCCCGGGCGGGCAGTCGGGTTCATCATACCGAGTACAATTTTGAACCAGGTTGACGCGAAGCCGCTGCGTGACGTGCTGCTCGGCCGCGGCATAGACGTGCTGATTAACCTTGGCCAAGGGATCTTCGGGAAGAAGGTCCTCAACACATCGACAATTCTTGTCTCTGGCGCCCCCCAAAAGACTTTTATCTTGGACGACTACTCCATCCTAGATTTGCCGGATCGTAGGACGAGGCTGCCGAAGGCCCGCGTGGTCCAGTCGGGCCGCTGGAGTGAAGTTGTTCGCCGCGACCCGGATCTGACGTTCTTTACTAATCTCGGCGAGGCGGCAATCCTGGACCGCATGCGCCGACGGCACTCCGACCTCTCGTCTTTGCTGAAAGGGCCGATTCAGCGGGGTGTTAGCCCGGACGTCGCGGAGGCGCACGTCGTTTCGCGTTCTGAGGCTGAGCTGCGGCAATTCGAGGGCGAACTGCTGCGGCAGAGCGTCAGCGGGCAGCAGATCAAGAGGTATCAAGGCTGGGAGTGCGATGAGTTCATTATCTATACAGACCGTGAAACGAAGCTGAGCAGGTACCCGAACATCGCAAAGTGGCTCACGGCGCACAGGGAGATGAACACATGCAAGGAGGTGATTGCGGGAAAGCACCCCTGGTGGTCGCTTCACCGCCCGCGCGATCCAGACATTTTTAAAAGCCCGAAGTTCATAGGACTCACGACGATCAAGACGATCGAGCTCGTCTACGACCCCGATCGCAATGCGTTCGCCACTGATGCCATGTACGTCATGAGCCTCCGGGACGAATATGACCCCTGGGCGTTCATGGCGATCCTCCAATCGAGGATGTTTCTGTTTGTGTACCGCGTATCCAACCAGGGAGAGTCGCGGGTCATCCCGCAGATCAAGGCATCGAAGCTGCAGCCGCTTCCGTGCCCACCTGCGGAGACATCAGAGCCGGTCGCCTGCGAGTTGTCGCGGCTGTGCCAGCAGATGTTTGCCCTCAATTCCGAGCTTCGGGGCTGTCGCCATCCTTACGACGGCGCGCGACTTGGGCGCGAAATCGAGGCAACCGACCGAGAGATTGATCGAATCGTCTATGAGCTGTACGGAATCACGAAGCGGGAGACCGACGTGATCGAAGATGCGCTTCAGCGCTGAACAGAAGCGCTTCGACCGAGGGCGACAAAGTGCAGCCTTGGGGGTCCACGCACCCTCTCAAGCCCGACTATAGATTACCGTCGCGGGAAACTTGCTACACCAATAACCGCTAGAAGTTGATCGTTATCCCCCTCCCCTAATTGGTACCTGGCTCACCGGTTTTCCTCCTTCACTGAAACGTTAAATGAAAAATTTCTCAGAACCTCCCCTTTCCGCTCTACTCAAGAGCAATCTCTCCAAACCGTCGATGGACGATCAACTGGCCGCGCTCTCGAGCAGGTTCAAGGTCCGCTGAGCCCGTCATCACGGACCGGGTTCGCCGAAGCTCGCCCAGCCTCTCCTTGACCGCCACATGACATCGACGGCATAATATGAACTAGATGGCATGTGATGTGGAGTTCACCGATGAATTCGGGAACTGGTGGGAGCATCTAACGGAAGAGGAACAGGCGAGCGTGCGCGCATATGTGAAACTGCTGGAAGAATACGGCGTGGCGCTCAAGCACCCTTACTTTTCCGCCATCGCGACTTCCAAGCACGACCAGATGCGGGAATTGCGAGTCCAGCACGCCGGGCGCCCCTATCGCGTACTGTATGCATTCGACCCCCGGCGAGCCGCAATCCTCCTGATCGGCGGCGAAAAGACCGGGCAAGACCGATGGTATGACACCTTTGTCCCTCTAGCGGACAAGATCTACAGTCGCTATCTCGAACAACTCCAGCAAGAAGGAGAGATCTAATGGCGCGCAAGTTCAAAGAACTCGAATCCAGAATGTCCGCCGATGCGGTCACGGCCAGCGACAGAATCTACAGTCAGCTCAAACAGACTATGGCACTCGAAGAACTACGCGATGCGCTACGCATGACGCAGCAAGAGCTTGCGCGGGCGCTCCACGTAGACCAATCGGCGGTCTCCAAGCTCGAACACCGGACGGACATGTACGTCAGCACCTTGCGACGGTGCATAGCCGCCATGGGCGGAGAACTGGAAATCCGGGCGGTCTTTCCCCAAGGGACCGTTCGCATCGACCAGTTCGAACGGGCCGCGGCCGAGGATTGACGCCTATGCCGACTGCGCGAGTGGTCCGCGCTCGGATCACCTGCCGCCGGCAGAACCTGCTATAATCGAATCGCTGGAAGTTGATCGTTATCCCTCTCCCCTCGTTGGCAGTTGGCTCACCGGTTTTCCTCCTCCACTTAAACGTTACATGAAAAATTTCTCACAACTCCCCCTTTCCGCTCTCTTGCAGAGCAATCTTTCCAAGCACGGATTTGTTCAACCCACACCCGTTCAGGCGCAGGCGATTGAGCCGGCGCTGGCCGGCAAAGACCTGGTTGCCACCGCGCAAACCGGCACCGGCAAAACCCTGGCGTTTGTCCTGCCCCTCCTTCACCTGCTCGAACAGGAGCCGCGCCGCCCCGGCGTGCGCGCCGTCATCCTCACGCCCACGCGCGAGCTGGCCATGCAGATCCACGAAGTGTTCGTGACGATGGCAGCCGGCAGCAGCACGCGAGCCACCGTGGTCGTCGGCGGCGTCAGCGAGCGAACGCAATTGCAGGCCATCCGCAAAGGAGCGCGGGTGCTGATCGCGACTCCAGGCCGGCTTTACGATTTTCTCAGCCGCCGCCTCGTCGATCTCGGTGCGGTGCGCATGCTGGTTCTGGACGAAGCCGACCGCATGCTGGATATGGGTTTTCTTCCCACGGTGAAGCGCATCATGGAAGCGATCCCCGGCGACCGGCAAACAATGCTCTTCTCCGCCACCATCGAAAGCTCGGTGCAGCACCTGGTCTCGGATCACGTGCGCGATGCCCTGCGCATTGAAATCGGCTCCATCACCAAGCCGGCCGATGGCGTCGATCTCGATGTCTACGAGGTCGAGCAGGACCGCAAATTCGGACTGCTCGAAAACATGCTGCGCGCCCACGACGGCTCGTTTCTGGTTTTCGCCCGCACCAAACGCGGCGCCGAGCGTCTCTCCCGCCGGCTTTCTCAAGCTGGAGTAAATTGCGCGGCCATTCACGGCGACCGCAGCCAGGGCCAGCGCAACCAGGCTCTGAAGGGCTTTCAGGACGGCGATTACCGCGTGCTGGTGGCTACCGACGTTGCCTCCCGCGGCATTCACGTCGAAGGCATCGCCCACGTGGTGAACTACGATTTGCCGCAAGTCCCCGAGGATTTCATCCATCGCGCCGGCCGCACCGGCCGCGCCGGGGCGCGCGGCACCGCTTCCACCTTCGCCACCCGCGCCGAGCGCAGCGAAATCGCCCGCATCGAGCGCACCTTGAATCTGCGCCTCACCACGCGGGCTGTATCCGGCGAAGTGCTCGACGACCGGGGAAAGGCTCCGGTCATCGTGATTCCCACGCCGGACCAACGCCGCCTCCACGTGCGCAGCTTCGGCCCGCGCAACGCCGGCCGCCGGCGCGTATCGTCCATGATGTAGGTTTCAAGACCACAGAAGCCAATAGTGGCACAGGCTCTAGCCCGTGTTAGTGGCGCGGCCTCTCAGGCTGCCGCGTCTCCACTCCTGGGGACGCTTGGCTCGCGGCCTCCAACAATTTGGAACTCTCGCCCCAGCGGCGCGTGCTGGAAATCCCCGCGCGGAATCCGTACACTTAGCCTGTGAGACCATGAATCTACGAATCCTAGCGTTGGCGGCTGTTCTGGCTCTGCCTGCGTCGCCGGACGAAGGGATGTGGCTGTTCAACCTCTTCCCTAAAGATAAGGTCAAGCAAGCCTACTCCATTGACCTCCCGGACTCGTTCCTGGACAACCTGCGGCTGGCGTCGCTCAGCGTCGGTTCTGGGTCGGCGTCAGGTGCGTTCGCTTCCGCCCATGGCCTCCTGGTTACCGATCACCACGTGGTGGCCGATTGCCTTTCGAAACTCGGCCTGCTCAAAGACGGTTACTACGCCGCCGATCGGGCCGCGGAACGGAAGTGCCCGAATTTCGAAGCCCGCGAGCTGGTGAGCATCGAAGAGGTCACCCGCCAGGTGAAGGAGGCCGGCGGCAAGGAATCGGCTAAGGACACCAAGGCTGCCGCCGAAGCGCTCGATAGGCGCCGTGCCCGGATTGCCCAGATTGAGAAGGATTGCGCCGCCAAGTCTGGCCGCCTGTGCCAGGTAGTTAAGCTGTATTCGGGCGCGCGCTACGACCTTTATCAATCCCGGGTTTATTCCGATCTCCGCCTGGTCTTCGCGCCCGAGCAAGCCATTGCGTTTTTTGGCGGCAACCCCGAAAGCCTCACCTATCCGCGCTACGATCTCGACGTCGCCTTTCTGCGTGCTTATGTCGACGGCCGGCCGGCCGATACGACTCAGTTCCTCAAGTGGAGTGACGACGCCATCCACGAAGACGACCTGGTCTTTGCGGCCGGCGATCCCGCCGGAACGGCCCGCGCTAATACTGTCGCCGAGCTCACCTTCCTGCGCGATACTGCCATCCCGGCCAGCCTGACCCGTTTGCAGCGGCGCATCGAGGATCTTCGAACTTTTGCTTATAAAAGCTCCGATAACGCCCATCTGGCGCTGACCCCGCTCACCGAGCTTTCCGCCGCGTATAAGCTCACCGCGGGGAAAATGATCGGACTTGAGGACGATCTTCTGCTGGCGCGCAAGCTGAATTTCGAAAGGAAGCTGCGCGCCGCCGTAACGCACGACCCCAAGCTGGGCGCCGAAGCCGCCAAGGTCTGGGACGAGGTGGCCGCGGCCTTCAAGACCTGGTCGTCAAACGAGCGTGTCTACCAGGTTCTGGAAGCTCCCGCCGCTGAGGGTTCGCAACTCTTCCGGGCCGCTCGCGAACTGGTGCGGCAAACGCCCGGGGCAGCCGATGTGCCCACCACGCTCGATCCGGCCGTCGAAACCGTCTTGCTCGCGCGCTACCTCGAGGAACTGCGCTCGCTGGGCGAAAGGGAAGCGCCGGTCAAGGCTATTCTGGCAAGCAAGACGCCGCAGCAGGTGGCGCAGGAAGCGGTCAAGGGTACGCGTCTGGGCGATGCCGCCGAGCGCCGCCGGCTGGCCGCCGATCCGAACCAGGTGGAGCGCTCCGAAGATCCCCTCCTCCGTCTCGCGCGCCTGCTCGATCCCGCCGCCCGCAAGATTTCGAAGAAACGCGACGAAACCATCGGCGTGCTGGAAACTTCTTCTTCCGAGCGCATCGCGCAGTATCGCTACGCCATTTTCGGCGCGGCCGATTATCCCGACGCCACCGGCACGCCTCGCGTCGCGTTCGGAGCTGTGAAAGGCTACCTCGACCGTACCCAGGCGCCGGTGCCGTTCGCAACCACTTTCGGCGGCCTTTACTATCTGGCCTCGAAACTCCCGCCTCACGTATTGCCGGAACGCTGGTCCGTCGGCAAGGCCAACATCGATCAGATGGTCCCGCTCGATTTCGCCACGACCTGCGATATCACCGGCGGCCCCAACGGCGGACCAGTGGTGAATGCCAAAGGGGAACTGGTGGGCGTCACTTTCGATGGGAACCTGGAAAGCATCGGCAACAGTTTTCTGTATTCGGACGGCCAGGCGCGCGCCATCCACGTGGCTACGCGAGGCATTACGGAAGCGCTCGCCAAGCTCTATGGCGCTCGCCGGCTGCTGGAAGAGTTGGGGGTGACGCCGCCGGTCGCGGCGGCGCCTTCCGCGCCGTAGCCGGGTAGACATCGGCAACTCATCCAGTTATGAGCGAAGGGCTTCCTCCACCGCCGCGGGGTTCTTGGCGATCACCGCAAGTAGAATTCGTGCCGGTCCTTCCGGCTGGCGGTGGCCTTGCTCCCAGTTCTGAATCGAGTCGAGCGAGAAGCCAAACTTCGCGGCGAACTGCGTTTGACTCAATCTCATTCGGGCTCGCAGCCTACGGACATCCACCTGCGGCACAGGCACGTAGGTGACCCGCGCGCGGACCGGCTTGCCATTCACCCAGTCCCGTGCTTGTTGTGCACTGCGCAGGAGCTTCTCTCCAAACTCAGATTCCTTCGAGGGCTTTTGCTGGCCGGCTCGATTCATTTCAGTCTCTTCTCCTACTTCACCCCGTACAGCCGATGCTCCGCAATGTACTCCCAAACCGCATCTCGCAGGCCCTCCGGCCTAATTCCCGCCGCCAGCGCCCGCCGGATCTCCGACGACGAAATATCCAGGTCCAGGCTGTCGATGCGGCCTACGCGCGCTTCGGGCGGGACGTCGTAGCGGTGGCCGGGGCGGCTGACAACCAGAAACCGGACCGCCTCGACCACGTCGCGCCAGCGATGCCAGGAGCGGATCTCGGCGAAGGCGTCGGCGCCGATCAGGAAATACAGTTCGTCCGATGGCGCCAGCGTGGCCCGTACCTTTTCGATTGTGTCGATGGAATAATTGCAGCCGCCGCCTTCCTCGATGCGCGACACGGTGAAGCGCGGTTCGGCGGCGCAGGCCAGTTCGGCCATGCGCACACGGTCTTCGTAACCGGCGCGGGTGGCGCCGCTCTTGTGCGGCGGATGGGCGGCGGGCACGATCCACACGCGGTCCAGATGAAAGCCGGCCGCGGCCTGGCGGGCAACCGCCAGATGGCCGTCGTGAATCGGGTCGAACGTGCCGCCAAAAATCGCCAGCCGCATGGGTCCTTCGGCGATCCGCGCGGTTTCTAGACGCGCTCGATCTTGACCGAGTTGACGCGCACCTCTTTTAGCGGGCGGTCCTGCGAATTGCGCGGCACTTCGGAGATCTTCTTGACCACTTCATAGCCTTCGCTGACCTCGCCGAACACGGTGTGCTTCTTGTCCAGCCAGGAAGTAGCAATCACGGTGATGAAGAACTGGCTTCCGTTAGTGTTGGGACCTGCATTCGCCATGGAAAGCATGCCCGGTTTGGCGTGTTTGAGATCGGCGTGGAATTCGTCTTCGAAGCGGTAGCCGGGACCGCCCCGGCCGGTGCCTTCCGGGTCGCCGCCTTGAATCATGAATTGCGGAATGACCCGATGGAAGACGGTGCCGTCGTAAAACGGCTTACCCGTCTTGGTTCCTTCCGCCAGGCTGACGAAGTTTTCGACCGTTCGCGGCGCCTTGTCGGCGAACAGCTTGATCTTGAAACTGCCCTCGCTGGTATCGAAGGCGGCGTAAATTTCCTGTGACATCAAAGCGATTGTACCAGCGGGCGGGAAGCCCCGTAGATCTTGCGGATGTGCGGATGGATGGCGGCCGGCGCCAGGTGTTCCCAAGGTTCGCCGGCGGCGGCGCGGCGGCGGATCTCGCTGGCCGAGACTTCCTCGAAGCAAGGGTCGAGCGGCAGAACTTCAATCGACGACTGCCACTCCGGGGGAGGATGGTACGGGCCGCCGCGAGCCGCCACCAGAAGCCGGAACTCGCGCCGCATGGCCGCGGCGGCGCCGGGCGATCCGTAGTCCCAGGTGACGATCCGTTCGGCGGCGTCGCGACCGCACACAAAGACAACCTCCAGCCCCGCGCCCAAAGCGGCGCGAAACTCGCGCGCGATATCCCAATAAAGGCCGCCCTCGGTGGTGGCTATCGACAACCGCGGGTTGTTTTCCACCACCTGGCCAAGCATGTCCAGGCGCTCGTCAAGGGAGGCGCCGGAAACAGCTTTGTGAGGGAATTGCATCGGCAACACCAGAACGACATGATCGAGGACCTGGAGAGCTGCTTCGGCCAGAGCCAGGTGGGCGTTCGTAACCGGATTGAAGGTGCCGGGAAACACACCAAACCGGGTGGGAGCCGAGGCGGGATTGCGAAAGAACTTCATGCGGACCGGGTAGAAAAGGGATTTGTGGGTCTTGTTACGCAGTTTTTGCAGCCCGTCGCGCACCAGGAAGTGGGTGATTTGACCCGAAACAAGTACAAGTGCGAGCGATTGCTGTTTGAAAACACGAAGGGCGCGAGACTGCGCTCGCGCCCTTGCCGGTGACGAAATTTAGGCAGCGTTTGCCAGCAATTCGTCGAAGTTATCACCTGGTTCGGGGGAGAACTCATGCCGGTCGGCCGCTTCCTGGCAGCGGATACAGTACTTGGTCCACGGCACCGCATCCAACCGCTTGGGTTTAATATCCTCTTCGCAGTGGAGACAAACACCGTAGCTGCCGTCTGCCATTCTCGCCAACGCACCCCTGACATTGCGCAGGAGGTTGGATTCGCGGTCCAGGTTACGGATAGCCAATTCGCGTTCGCCGGCCAATTGCACTTCATCCAAGGCATCGGGAGTCTTTTCGATAGCGATGTCCTCCCGATTACGAAGACCGGCCGCCAATTCGTCCCGCTTCGCTTCGAGCACCGCTTTGTATTTTTCGAGTTCGGTCTGGTTCATTTTACTTCTCCTTCTAAGAGCCGGTCGGTTTATTGTTTTTAGTTTCTTTCCCTCGGGCCCGTTGTTACCGCGCTACAGTATAGACGACCAAAGGGCGCAAAAGTTTCAGCCAGAATGGCCGCTCAAAAGAGCTATTCGGTGAATCGTACCATTCAGTTCCGCCGTCATGGCAATTTTCCTGAGCAATTTGGCTGCCAGGATTCCACCCAGCCTGTTCCGAGGCTTGGTTCCGGTAATGCTCGTCAACTTTCTCCTACATATCGGCGGAATTTTGTCTTTTCTCTTGTGGAAACTCGTTACTGATACTCTCTTTTTTTTTATCGGCTGCTGACGATTCGACGCCACTCTGGCTATCGTTCGACACAACCCGCGCCGCCAAAACTGCGGGAAATAGGCCGGCAATTTAAGCGTTGGTGCTGTGAAAAACCGCTTGGCGGCCTAGCGAATTGCCATCAAACCGAACGACGTACCCAACTCGCGGCAGTCGCCCGGGGGATGATAGATGCGGCTAACGCTCAGATCCACAATGACTTGTGGTTTTCCCACGAGGCTGTCGGGCAGGCTGAACCGGCACTCGAAATCATTTGCGCCGATACTGACAATCCCCAAATCCACCCCCTCCACCGCGACTTTCAAAGTCACCGGACCCGCCGCCAACTGCTGGCTGGTCACAGACCCGTTCAGGTAGAGAGCCATGCCGCTTTTGGGCGGCCCGCTCATGGTCACCGAAGCCCGGGCGGGCATCCAGCGATGATCTACCTCGATTGGATACCAGTCGGGGCTCAAAAGTTTCGCGATCAGGGGATCGGACAGGTCGATGCGCAAGGGCAGGTCGCGGGAGTGCGGCTGGGACGCGTAAAGCATTGTAATGTTTCGCAGTCGCGGATTACGGACGTCATAAACCAGAGCCCCGCCATCAGCCAGGTTTTCCGCCAGAACGCCGCCGCTCACCAGGAACTCGCCCACATCGCCGATATCTCGATGAACTTCGATATGGGCAGCGCTTTCCGGGGTGATATATAGATGTTGCATGCCGAGCAGGTAGGACACGTGGTCCCGGATGACGTGCCAGAACAGGTCGCTATCGACGCCATCGAGCACCAGTTGTTGTCCGGGATGGAGTTGGTGCGCGCCGGCGAGGCCCTCCACCAGGTTGCGCGCGCGGACGGTGAGGCGATAGTTCCAACCAGAGGAGGCTCGCATTTGGGGCGCAACCATAAAAAGGTATGCGGCCGCGGCGGCACAACCGGCGGATTTGAGCGCCAGCTTGCCGCGCCACGCGTTCACCACCGCCCAGGAGCCCAGCCAGCACAAGCCGACGACCGGCAGGTAAGGGTAATACTCGGTCACATGGTCGCGAAGCGGCAGCACGGGAGCGATGACCAGGACGAACCAGGCCAGGCAGAACGCGGCTGCGCGGTGGCCGGCTCGCCAACGGTTGACGGCGAAAGCGGCCAGGGCGATGCTCACCAGCGCGATGAGCGCTTCGAGAAGCCACGCCGGGGTTCCGTAGGAGAGACGGAGATAGACCGGTCCCACCGACCACGTCCAATACTGAAAGAGCGTGCCGAGGAGGCTGGCGGGCGAGAAATGCATGGCGTAATCGCCACTGGCAATGGGCGGCGCCGCCCAACGATGGATGAGAAAGTAGGCCACCGAAACCGGCGCCATGGCGAGGGCGCGGCGAAAATAGCGCGGGGCACAAAGCAACGCATAGGCGGCCGCCACGGCGGGATAGACAATCATGAGCTCGAGCGCGCCGAATCCTAATACAAAGACCACCCATTGGGCGATCCAGTAGCCCCGCCGGCCGGTTTCGAGGTAGCGGAGGAATAGCGCGAAAGCGGCCAGCAGAAACAGACCGCACTGCACCTGGTTATAGGCCGATGCCCATCCCAAGGGTATGGACGTGGATGAGTTCGCCATCCAAAACAGGGTAGCCAGCCATCCGGCGGCGGCGCTCCCGGTGAGACGGCGGCCGATCCAAGCCATCGGAATGAGGCTCGCGAACTGGGTGGCGAAGATGACGATGCGGTACGGCAGGGCATCCAGGCCGAACAGGCTATAGCCGGCCATGAAAAAGGCTCGTTCGCTCCAGGGACGGATGGTGCCTTCGGCAAGCGGCAGGAACAAAGCGGAGAAGAGGGCGCGCCAACTGGAGATGCCGTTTGTCAGCCCGAGCCAGGCGAAATCGTCGGCGCGAAACCAAGCGTGGAAATCGTGCCAGTGGAGCGCCAGGCAGACCAGCGGCGGGCTTAGCCAATACGCTGCCGCGCCAACCGGAGCTCGGGCACGGCTCATTTCGGGCTCAGGGCGACCGAGCTGGCTACGACCCCCAATTCGCGGCGGTCGCCGCCGGCGGGAGGCATGGCTTTGTCGAGGGCAAAATCGATGCGCACGCTTTCGCCCGCAATCGAGCTGGCGGGAATATCCCGTTTGAACGTATAGGGGCCGGATTTGGTATAGGTCTCCGGGGTTAAAGGCTTGCCCTCGACGGAGGCTTTCAAGGTGACCGCGTGGAGCTTCCGGATTACCGGGTCGGGCACGGAAAACTCGAACGAGAGCACGGCGCCGCGCTGCGCCGCCGTCGCCGGAGAACGGAGGAGCACGGAGAATTGCTTCGCCGTCCAGCGCCAGGAACCGTTCTCGATGGAATAGAAACCGCTGACGAGCTGCGGCTCGAGCTTGGCATTATTCATGGGCACGGCGCTAGCCAGGCGCGGCACATCCTCTTCCTCGACGGTGGGCTGCACCTGCACTTTCTGGTCGCGCTTGCAGCCAGGCGAAGCAAGCGCCGCGGCCAGCACCAGGACTACGGTCAGGCGCCGGGGCAAAATCGAAATCGAAAGTCGCATCAATCTCCCGTTTTTTCCACTTCCACAAGGCAACTATAAAATGTAGGGCCGCCGCCCAGATCGGTCAGGCGCTCGGAAGTCAGAGCGTTGGCGCTTCTTCCGCCCGGCGACCGTTTCGCCCAGCGCACGGAGGGCGCCGAAACCAGGCCGGGGCGCACCGTATCGTCCACCCGGGCCGCGAGCAGGCACGAGCCGCGGCGATTGAACACGCGCACGCGGTCGCCGTCGCGGATGCCGCGGGAAAGGGCATCGGCAGCGGCCAGGTGGAGCGTGGCGGTGGCGCGGTCGACGCCGTCGCGATTGCCGAAGGTCGAGTTCATGCCGTCGTCGCCCTTCGGAGTGATCATTTCCAGGGGAAATTGGCGGCGCAGATCCGCGTCGCCGTGGCGCGATTCCACAGGCGGCTCATACGCCAGGCTTTCGGCGCGGAAATGGCATTTGCCGTCCGCCGTGCCGAAGCCTCCGTTGGCGAAAGGCAGAAAAGGCTCAGGCAAGCGGAGACGGACGAAATGGTCTCGATCCAACTCTTCGAGCGTGATGCCGGAAACGTACGACCATCTCCGTCCCTCGTGACCGTCGCCTGGAGTGTGAAAGCCCGTAACCGAGCCGCGACCGTCAGGGAGCGGTTGCTGGAGCACGTCGCTTCCGCTCCCATTTGGGCTCGTGTGCCCCACATCGAGCAGCCCCCGGATTTGATCGTCGTCGGACTCTGCAAAGCACGGCTCCTGGAAACCCATGCGGGCAGCCAGGGCGCGGAATACATCTTGGTTGGAGCGAGCCTCGCCGGATGGAGCCACGGCCGGGCGGGCGAGTTGCAGGTAATAGTGCCCGTAGGCCAGGTAGAGATCGGTGTGTTCCAGAAAGGTGGTGGCGGGCAGGAGGATATCGGCGTAATCGGCGGTATCGGTCTGGAACTGTTCCAGCACCACGGTGAACAGATCGGACCGTGCCAGGCCGCGCAATACGGCATTCTGATCGGGCGCGATGGCGGCGGGATTGGAATTGTAGACCACTAGCGCGTGGACGGGGGGATTGTCCAAGGCGGTGAGAGCGCTTCCCAATTGCGCCATGTTCACCAGGCGAGCCGGGCGCCCCAGAGCGATGTGCTGCAAGTCGGGCCGCTCCGAGCCTTCGCGGTTGAGGGCGAACGCCTGCGAAGTGGAAAGCTGCAGGCCTCCGCCAACCTCCCGCCACGAACCTATTAAAGCTGGCAGCATGGCGACGGTGCGAACGGCCATGGCGCCGCGTTCGCTGCGCTGCACGCCATAATTGAGGCGAATGGCGGCGGGGCGGGTGGTAGCGTATTCGTGCGCCAGCGATACGATTTCCGAAGCGCCGATGCCGGTCAGCTCGGCGGCGCGCGCGGGAGTCCAATCGCGGACGCGCTCGCGAAGCTCGGGAAAGCCATCGGTGTGCGCCGCGACGTAATCAGCGTCGTAAAAATTTTCGCCCACGATGACGTGCATCATCGCCAAGGCGAGCGCGGTATCGCTGCCCGGGTTGATGAAGAAATGCTTGTCGGAGGCCGCGGCCGTGCGGTTGCGGCGCGGATCGATGGTATAGAGTTTGGCGCCGTTGCGGCGCGCCTCCATAATGAATGGCCAGAGGTGGACGTTGGTGCCCAGGATATTCGCGCCCCAAGCCAAGATGAGGCGGGAGTGGCGAAATTGCTCGGGTTCGGTGCCCAGGCGAATCCCGAGGGATGCGGCAATGCCCGCTTCCCCGGCGGCGGAGCAGATGGTGCGGTCCAGGCGGGAAGCGCCCAAGCGGTGGAAGAAACGGCTGGCCATCCCCGAGCCGTTCAACAGTCCCATGGTGCCGGCGTAGCTATAGGGAAGCACGGATTCCGGCCCGAATTGGCGCGCGGTTTCGGCCAGGCGCGCGGCGACGGTATCGAGCGCCTCGTCCCAACCGATGCGCTCGAACTTGCCCTCGCCTTTCTTGCCGATCCGCCGTTGGGGATAGAGCAGCCGCGACGGCGCATATTGCCGGTCGAGGTATTGCGCCACCTTGCCGCAGAGAAAACCGCGGGTAACCGGATGGGCCGCATCGCCGCGCAGCTTAATGGCGCGACCGTCGTCCACCGTGACCGAAAGCGAGCAGCAATCCGGGCAATCCAAAGCACACACGGAATGTCGGATTTGGGGCATAAAAGTCGATTATAGCTTGGCCATTTTCGAAGCGTCCGGCGAGAGGGCAGGCGGGTGGTTCGGGTGAACGATCGAGGTGAGGCTTCGAGGCGCGGATCGTGATTTAGAGGGTGGTGGGCATAGGTCAGGCGGCGGCTTGGAACCATTGTGCGGGGTCGGGGACCCTCCAGTGGGCCGCTTTGGTGCGGCGGTGGTGGACCATCAAGCGGACGATTTCCGGATTTGAAAAATCAAATTGCGGGGGCAGGCACTCGCGCTTTTACGACCAAGCCGGGATCGCGCAGAACCATCGCGGCGATCCCAATTATGTAGCCGATGTAGAAGGGAGGGCAAGTTTCTGATTCCCCTGGTCCGAAGAGCGTTTGCGCCTTTCCTTCTGCTGGCAGCGGCGTGCCACACCGAGAGCGCGGACGCGCGCTACCTATATGTATTGACCTGCGACGCCCGCCTGGACAAGCTGGACACGGTGGAGAACCGGAAGACGGCCTCCTACGATCTTGCCAAGCTTCCCGGTCATCTGCCTTTTCCGCCGGCCGCCGGGGCTTTCGACGGATGTTTGGCGTATCAGGCGGAGTACGATCCGGCGGCATCGGCGTTCTATACCATCGCGCCGGTCCAGGCCTCGGTGAAACCGGACGGGACTAAGGATTACCGCGAGCTCAAACTCTCGATCCCCGATCTCCACCTGATCGAGAATATTGCCGCGGGCTCTAACCTGGACGCCGCGCCGCATCTATCGTTCGCCGGTGGCGAGACGAAGCTCTTTCCCAACGCCGATTGGCGCCCGCCGACGGATCTCGACCTCTCCGCATTTGCTCCCGAGAAACAGCCTTTGGGCAATCAGATGGACTTGAAGCGGTCTTTCAGCCCCGATGCGGTAACGCGGCCCTCAAGCGGCAGTTACCCGGCAATGTTCTTCGCGGCCAAGTAGGCGTCGTCGAGCGGCGGGCTTTGAGGATCTCGCGTGGTGGGTCGGGCAGGATCGCGCCCAGGCGGTTAGCGGCCTGCGGTGGACGACCGGCGGATATCCTGAGACGATGGCGCGGGAAACCCAATTTGACCGCGGATTGCTGTCTTTGAGAGCATACGTAATGCGGATGCAGTTTATTATCGCGAAGGCAATGCCCGGAAAGAAATCTAGAGAGAAAAGTCTCGGGGAGCGGGAGGCCAGCGTCAGGCTGAGTAGCGCTCTAGTTCTGGCCCGCGCTTCGCGCCGGAGCGGCGCGCTTGGAGAACGGAATGGCCACTGACATACAGCATGCCCACCGCCTGCTCGATCGACTCGGTCCCAGCCAACCCGCCGCAGTGGTTCATCTGCTGGAAACCATGGTCTCTCGCGAAGATGGCGACACCCTAAGCAATGCCGAGCGCAAGGCTGTCGCCGAGGCCGATGAGTGGCTCAAGCACAACCAGCCGATCCCGCACGAGGACGTTCTGGCGGAGTTCGGCTTGACTATGGCCGATTGGGAAAAGATGGGCCAGGAGCCGCTGCCGGAAGAAACGCCCCGCCGTAATGGCTAAGCGCGTCGTCTGGACCGAACAGGCCAAGTCTGATGTCCGAGCCATTGAGCAGCCCATCGCCTTGCAGATCCTCAAAACGCTGGCCCGCTACGCTCAGACCGGCGAGGGGAACACAAAGCAGCTTCGGGACATCGAGCCGCCCTTGGTCCGCCTCCGCTCTCAAGCCCTCCGCATCTTTTTCCGCGACAAAGGCGACTGCCTGGAAACTCCCTCGTGCTGGATCGCAAGGAGGCCTACCGCTAATGGGCTTCGAAGGCAAGGCTGGAGCCAGTTTAGAAGGCCCTGAGCGCGGTAACGTCACGTCTGTTTGTCCCCTGGCGTCCCCCCCGCAGCGAAATCCGGAAATGCTCCGTGGCTGTCGCTGGTTTTCCCGGTTTCTCGTGGGCTATTGGTGAGCCCGGCGGTTTGGTTTGCGGCTGAAAAAACAAAATTGCCGCATGTGTAAACATATTCATTTCTATTGATTATGGCCAATTTTGGCCTCGCACATTGGAGGGTGTGTGCTTGTGCATTGTTGTGCATTTTGCGGCGAAATCCGGCCAGTCGCTGTACGCCGCCACGCCCCGACGCTGCCCACCGATCCGAGGCGCCGGATGCACAAAGACGAGCCGCTCACCGGCATGTGGCGCGAACTGCGCTGACATCGATAAAGCCATTCATATCTGCCGGTTAGGCCGTGTTAGGGTGGGCCCGCCCGGCTTTGGCTTTGTGCAGATTTGTGCATTTTACGCCTCTTTGTTGTTCGTAGCGCGGCAAGGTGTTGGGTTGAGTCGTTCCTGGGGGTACCTTACGTCTCCACGATAGCGTGCGAGGCTCAAAAAGCCAGGGGCGGAGAAGGGCGTGGAGTGGCTGTAGGCTGATGGAAGGAAAGGGGCAAGAAGATATTTGGAAGCTTTGTGACCGCCGCTCGGGCGATCTCACTTTTTCGGTGAGTACCGCGCAAGTTATAGTAAAGAAATGCGGTTAGCGGAGCACGACGCACCTTGAGACCTAGGGACAGTCGAGTCGCTTTGGAGTGAACCCCAAAACTGAGACGCAAAGTTAAGGACCAAATACATTGAATGGAGTGAGGAATGGATTTGGCCCGAACCGTGTACAGTCGCGATCTGAAGATCGCCGCCATGCGCGCCCT